>Ga0102814_10002366_pt1 | contig 12797 bp, 13 predicted proteins | sample ColrivemetaGS741_FD_79112 | JGI IMG/M metagenome (GOLD analysis project Ga0102814, IMG submission 79112) | Estuarine microbial communities from the Columbia River estuary - Flood tide ETM metaG S.741 | ecosystem: Environmental > Aquatic > Marine > Intertidal zone > Estuary | place: USA... | reverse complement strand
TGTCGAGTTGGGCAAGACAGATATCAAACTTTGGTACAACATCAATATGACTAATATGAACGAGGGTGTCATAGACTTATGGAAGAAGTTTGACCACGTAAAAATAAGTTGTAGTATAGATGACTTAGGTGACAGAAATCACTACATTCGTTATCCCACAAAATGGAATGATGTTGAAAGAAACTTCTTACGTCTCAAAGAAGAAGGATTTGAAATTGATGTGACCCAAACTGTATCATGGATGAATTACAGTACACTAGGAGACTTTTATAATATATTTCATAAGAAGCACGGAGTATGGGTACACCACAATTATGTGTATGACCCAGATGTGTTATCTCCTTCTGTTTTGCCAAAATCTGTAAGAGACGAGATTCATAAAAGTTTTGAAGGAGTATTCGATGAAACAATATTCAATCAGTTAAAGAATATGTTTAGTGGTCCAGATAAACCAAAGAAATGGGAACAAGCAAAAGAATACACACGAAACTTAGACGAGATACGAAAACAAAACATAGTAGACTATCTACCAGAGTTTAAAGATTTATTCAGTTAAACTACAAAGTTAGGCCACTTCCAGTTGTGTGAGTTCTCGTCATCTTTTCCTCTATATATTCTTAGTCCGATATCTCTCAGGCTACAAGTATTATATCCTCTTTTTATTAAAAATTTATAAAAAGCGGACTCTTGTATCGATAATGGGTCTTCAACCTCAGTAAATAAAGAACTTATATGGGCAGCCATGTCACTTGATAAATTGTTTGCAAAATCACTTACCATATAACCTTCTATTACAGTGAACCAATCACCTGCTATTGGAGTTCCTCTTATTACTCTAATATCTGATGTACCAATAGGACACTGGTTTGTAGCCATCATTTTTTGAAGAACAATGTTGTAAAATGATTGATAAGATGGTGAGAATATTAAATCTGGTCTTATTCTGATGACATACTTATAATCTATTTTAGTTTCTTCTACCATTCGTAATACACGTTCTGTGCTAAGCCATTGCCCCAATGTTGCACGTCCCGTGTCGGGAATTTCATTATCAACTCTTTTCTTTGTTAAATTGTTCCAACCAAAAGTTTGTGTAGAAAGTTCATCTAATTCTTTAGTGTCGCCAAATTCAATCTTTTTCATATCAGTGACTTTTTTAAACTCATCGATATTTAAATCTACCGTTTCAGTTTTAACAAAGTTTCGATAATCATCATTGATTGTGACATTACTTACTGTTTTCCAAAAATGTGCGTAACAATCTATTTCAATGTCACTTCGGTCTTGTGTTTGTTTAATAAGACGTTCCCATTCTTTTATAATAATAGGGTCAGTTAAGTGTCTAGGTTGTCCAAAAAATGCGAGTGCTATTTTCATTTATTGCTTGTCCTCTTTACGTATTGATTCTCTGTGTGCATCTTCTAGTGATACCATATCGAAAAATGACATTTCTTTCGTTGCTCCCGGTCTAGCAATGCTTATACCGATTGGTAAATTCTCACAACTCATCTTTTGTTGTTTTATTAACTCAAACATAATATTTTCGTTTAATACTCCTTTATGGTCTAGTATATTTTGTCGTACTCTAGTTATATATTTTATATCAAAGTTGCGAGTATATGATTTCATAGCATTTGCACTACCAAACCAATAATGGTCAGAAGCACATCCCATATTACGCCATATCTCAATGTTATTAAAGTAAATAGTATTACTATTTTGTGGCTGTGTTGGAGTTTTTATCCAACGATTATACCTAGATTCTGTTCGATATTCTTCGTCATAATCACTTCTAAGGTCATATCTCCATCGAACAATCACATCATAACCTATGTTATGTTCTCTTTCATATTCTACTAGTAAATCCATGGCACGAGCAGTACTATAAAATTGTCCAAATACGCTAAAATAATATACCCAATCATTATATTTTATCTTTGAGTTTGATGACCACTCTTTCCAGCCTGCCTTATTAAAATAATCACTTTCGTCTGATGGGTCATATGAAGGCAAACGTTGCTCAGGATAATAATCACTATCAAATAAATCTTCTAGTGAACCATAACTGTCTATGTGTGTTGCTTTTGGAGAACAAAGATTTAGTTTGTCGGTTATTAGTTTTTTGTCTATTTTTTTCACATCACTAAATCTATCATCAATGCTTGCCACATTATTCCAAGGAGAAAAATTTACAATGCTGTCCCATGTGTGACAAAAGTAATCTACTTCTACCCCATCCATTTTAAATTCATTAATCATATGTTGGGCAGTCACATCAAATTGTCGGGTCTGTCCTATTAACAATACTCCTATACGCATTTTGTATCCTTTGATTTAATAATTAACTCTGTATATATTTATCATAAATATAGTTATGATAAATAAATTTATGAATATTTGGTGTTTTGGCGACAGTTGGACTTGGGGAGCAGAGTTGTGGGACGAAAACATCATGTCTCTACCTGTTTATAAGAAAAAAATGAAAATCGAAAAGGACGGAACTTGTCCTTGGATGTATATTCCCGAAAACAGAGAATATATAATAAAACATAGATGGACTGGAATACTTGAGAGTGACTACGGATATACAGTTACGAACTTTGGAGAAAACGGAGCAAGTAACAATCAAATACTAGAACGACTAATACACGCATTAGAAAATGAAAATTCTTTTCCAGACTTAATTATCATTGCGTGGACCACACAATACAGGTATTCTGAGCGTGTTGATAACTGGAAAGAAAAAGAAGATTCATTCACAAAGCATCAGTCCCATCAAACACCAAACTATAGTGATTGTCTATTTGAAGATAATTTTTTTCACATAGTGAACACTGCGTTCAGTGTAGCACACGAACATAATCTTCCTATATTAAATATTAATGCATTCTACAAAAACAAGATATGTAATAAGTTTCCAAAACATATAGACTTTGCAGACCAAACACTGTTGAGTGCTTGTACAAACCAGACTATTACAGATATTTCTAAAATAGATTGGCATATGACATTCACAAAGTCCAAAAATAAAGACGAGAAATGGCTCAAGGAAATGGGACATCCTAATGAACAAGGTCATAAATTAATAGCAAAATATATAAACGAGGTAATAAAAAATGAAAACATATAAACTAGATGATTTTTACAAAGGTTGGATAATAGGAAATTTTGACCCAGCATTATTAAAAACAACAGAGTTTGAAGTTGGAATTCATACACATAAGAAAGGTGAGCCACCAGAACCGCACTATCAGTTGACATCGTGTGAGTATAATGTTATAATAAAAGGAAAACTTATAGCAAATGAGAAGACACTAAGTGATGGTGATATATTCATATATGAACCTCTTGTTCCTTGTTATGTAGAGTTCTTAGAAGATACTATTATCGTATGTGTTAAGACTCCAAGTGTTGGACCAGAAGACAAGATATTAGTTACAGAGGACTAAAAAAACAAGATGAAACTATATAGAGAAACAAGACCAGAAGACCATTTCAGTTGTGAATTCTTTTTAATGAGTGACACTACTTTGAGGCAGGCAGCGGAAGCATTAGCAATTGGTCAGAGTATTGGTAATCCCGCTGTTAGAAGTAAGTACGAAACACTAGAGATGATGGAAAATCATAGTGCTAAGATTATTGGTAATCCAGACGACTTAGAAAAAATGTCAAGTGGTACAGTTGAAATTGCTTGGCCTTATAGAAACATTGATTGGTATGCAGACGGCATTGCACAACTTATGTGTACTGTGATGGGTGGTCAAATGGATATTGACATTATAAAACAATGCCACTGGATAGATATTAATATTGATAGAGGTAAGTCAGGCTTAAAAATGCCATCATATGGTCTGAGTGGTTTTAGAAACCATGTTCAGTCATATGAAAAGCCACTGTTAGGTACTATTGTTAAACCAAAAACTGGTCTCACAGCAGACACATTAAGAGACATAGTACAACAGATGGTAGATGGCGGTGTAGATTTTATTAAAGAAGACGAGATTATGAGTAACCCTGCTTGTCTGCCACTTGAAGAGAGAATTAGTATTGTACAACCGATATTAGAAAGTTATGATACTGTATACTGTTACTGCATCAATTCTGACCCACATACACTAATGGACAAAGCAAGAGCAGTTTCACAGTCAGGTGGAATGGGAGTACACATCAACTTCTGGAGTGGAATGGGGTCTTATAAGGCTATCAGAGATGAAGATAACGGAACATTTATTCACTTTCAAAAGAGTGGAGATAAAGTACTCACAAGTAAACATAATGCTTATAGAATCGAATGGTCTGTTATGTGTAAATTAGCAGGACTTATAGGGTGTGATACTATTCACGCCGGTATGTATGGCGGTTATATGGATATGGGCTACGAAGAACTTAAAAACATTCAAAATATTTGTTTAGAACAAAACATGGTGCCAGCATTCAGTTGTGGTATGACAAAAGAATTGATTCCTACTATTAGAGAAAAGTTTGGTAATGATTGGATGGCAAATGTAGGCGGTGCTATACACAGTCATCCTAATGGCATCGAAACTGCTGTTAAAGAACTCAGAACAGTAATTGATAATGGTTGATAAAAAATGCTAAATGTTCTACAATTATGTGCGGGTAAAGGCACACGTTTCAAATCTATGATTGACATTCCAAAACCTTTTATAGATGTGAATGGTTCACCTATGTTTAAGTCAGCGATTGACAGTTTAGGATTTAAGACAGCAAGAATACACCACTTGTTCCAAGAAACACATATCAAAGAATATAATCCAGCACAGTATGTAAGTGAACACCATGTGATACATACTATTGACCATTATACAGACGGTGCGGCAACAAGTGCGGCCAGTGTTGTGCGTGATAGTGAACACAGACATGAACCGTGGCTAATAGTAGATTGTGATTTTATGTTCAATGCACCGTATAACTCCGAAGACTTTGAATCGATGTTAAATTCTAGTAACGAAAGTGTTTCTATGGTACAATATAATCCTTGGGACTTAGCGTGTAGTTATGCTTGTATCGATGGTAAAAAAATGCTTGGGGTCGCAGAAAAACAACCTATTAGTAAATACAAAAACACAGGTCATTATCATTGGGCATCTGGTGATATGTTAATAGATGCGTATGACTTTTATCTAAAAAATAATTTAGTGTCTAAGGGAGAGTTTTATATGGCACCCTTATACAATTACTTAATTCAAAATGATATTCCTTGTTCTGTGTATATAACTGAAGGATTTAGTCCTATTGGAACACCCAACGATTATCAGGAATATATACAGAAATGAGTATCACAACTATAATATTAGACTTAGACGGAACACTAATAGACGCAAACACTTTACATAGACAGAGTTTTGAGTGGGCAGTGTCTCAAGTGAGTGATTTTAAAATGACACTTGAGTTAGAAGATGAACTAGAAGGAATATCCACATTAAATAAGGTTATACACATCAATGATATATACAATAAAGAATTACCAAGTGATGAAGTATATAAGTTAAAACAAATGTATACAGAAAAAAATATGCACACACTGGATATGAATTCTGATTTAATCGATGCCTTAAAGATAATATCTGGTAAATATTCTTTAAATCTTGCCAGTAACGCAAGAAGCGAATTTGTTTTTAGCGTTTTAAATAAGTTCAATCTTAATATGTTTGATATTGTTCTAACAGCAAATTATGTACCGTTAGAACTTAGAAAACCTAATCCATATATTTTCAAAGAATGTATGAGATTGTTAAAAGTTGAACCAGAAGATTGTATGATAATAGAAGATAGTTTAATAGGAGTTGAAGCGGGAAAATTAAGCAAAGCAAATGAAGTCATAAGCGTAATAGACCCATTACACACACTAGAGGTTTTAAAGAAGTTGATATGAAGTATATAGCACATAGAGGTAATACCGAGGGTATCACTGAATTCGAAAACAAAATCGAATATCTGAAACACGCATATTCTTTAGGATATGGACTAGAAGTAGATGTTCGATGTCACAAAGACAAATTGTATTTTGGTCATGATGAACCACAAGAAGAAATTGACAATGAACTATTAATTCTTCCTGATGTGTTTGTCCACTTAAAAGATTTTAAAAGTGTTGAACTGTTAGCACACCGTAAAGACCTTAATATGTTTTGGCATAATAATGATGAAATGGTATTCACTACACAAGGTAATATATGGTGTTATCCAGGAAACAATATAATACATCCCAAGAGTATTTGGCTTTGTTTAAACGATACTATCATACCAACAGACATTCCGGATATTTACGGAATATGTATAGATAAGATGAAAACATAATGAGAAAAATAACACTATATTCGATTGAAGATTTCCATGAGTTCTCTGACCCAGAGAAAAGAAAGATACATTCACAGTTTGCTGGTTACGACATTAATAAAGTAGATGTGACAGAAAAACATATTTCTAGTTACACTACGCCCGACTTTGGAGAAGAAGTTTATATTTTAGTCAACGCATATAAAAAGTGGAACGAGCCATTTGGTATGAACTTTATTTCACCAATAATGTCAGCCGGTGAAGATAATGACAAACAATATTTGAACTCATCAGAAATGAAATCTTATTATAAGCAACTGGGTTTTGGCTCTGATATGATTGTAAAGTATAAAGAAAGATTCTTTGAGCCACATTCAAACAAAATAAGAACAGACGCGGCAAATGGAAAAATACGAATAATTCTTTTTCACGCACTTGAAGGATACTATGCTTTAAATTTTGATTATATGTGTAAACTTCTTGGTATACCAGCAGAGAGTTTAATATACATTAGTGGTGATACAACTGTAGCCGACCGAGGATACGATGTTGAATGTCATTTCTATAATTATTGGGAACGCAGTAGCCAGAGGTTCGTAACTGACCGAACTCAAATAGTCAAAGACCCACTACAGAAGCAGTTAGAACTTATTAGGAATAAAACTGCAAGACCATATTATAATACAGTCTACAACAGACAATATCGAGACCACAGGTTACAATTGATGGGAATGCTTAAAAGAGACAATCTACTTTCAAATATGATTTGGAGTTGGGGCGGACTAAAAAAGAATGACCCGAATATGCGACTACTTAGAGAACGAGTTTATGAAGATAAAAAATACAATAATACAAACTTTGTAGAATCATATATATGGCAATTATCTAAAGAACAATCACAAGAGACACGAGATGCAATGAAAGAATTATTGTATTTAGAAAATATACAAAACGGCAAAAAATCGAAAGAGGATTTAAATATAAATCTAGTTTGGACTTTGAATTTTGACCACATATACAATGTGTATTATCAATTCATATGCGAAACTTGGGCAACTTCTGGAGCAACTTGTTTTTTAAGTGAGAAAGCATATAAGCCATTTATGTTGGGTCAACCATTTATACAATGGGGAGATTCGGGCGCAATACAATCATTGCGTGATAGTGGATATGATACATATGACAAATGGATTGACCATTCTTATGATTTGATGCCAGACAAGTGGGACAGACTTAACAGTCTTAATAGTACAGTTAAAAAATTAAACACACTATCACTTAGTGACCACACAGAGATGTTATATGAGATGCGATATGAAATTGAAAACAACTATCACAATTTGATGAGGGCTACAGAAAGAAACGCTTTGTTTGATTGGGAGTAAGGGACAATTACTATTAGTAATCATCCCTTATTGTATTAGTAGTATTCCTAGAATGAATAACCAACTGTTTTGATTTTGTAACCACCACTTTTGAATTCATTAGAAAAATCACTTCTATTCTTGTTAAAGATGTGACCTTCATCAAGCACATTACTCTCTTTGTCTAAGATGTAGTAAGTTTGACCCATATTCCACTCCCAAGTCCAGTCGCTCGTATTTGCAAAAGGAGTTCTTCGTTGATGGTCAGGCGAATGATTCTCCCATCTATCTTTTTCTATTTCATTTGTATTAACATAAGAGACACCTTCGCAAATCATATCATCTATGTTGTCACCATTTAAATCAATAAACTTTGGCTGACACGCTTGGTTCCAAACAATCGATTCGTGTAAATGAACCGAAGTACTGACTTGTGTATGTTTATCCTGAATTGTGCGAAAACGTTCGGGATGCAATGTTAGATGCTTTGACCTAGCAATCTCTTTAGTCACAAACTCTCTATTACCCAAGTTTTCAAATAACACAACTGCACTACCTACAGTCCACTTGGATAATAAATTGACAGTAATATCAACATCACCATCCTTGCCAATATCTACTGTAGTCTGACTTGCGCCTCCTTCAGTAAAGTAAACTTCACCTCGGTCAAATGCTTTATCATTCCATTCAGACAAGTCGATAACAGTCATATCATTCCAAGAGAACTTACCACTTCCATTGCCCCAAAATATTCCTGGGTTCTGTAGTTGGTTATTACGATATTGATGTTGAAAAAAGGTCGTTCTTTTGCTTCCGTGACTTGCTATAACAAAAACATCATTAAATCCGTCATTGTCAAAATCAGCAATACGAAGACCCCAAATATTTTGAACGAATCCTTGTATTGTATCTATTGGAGTTCGCAGACACGATTTGACTGTGAAATTTGCTTTGCCATCATTGTAAGCACAAGTAATGTTTTTTTCACCTAATTGATGATAGATAATATCACTATCGCCATCACCATCTAAGTCACCAATTCTGTGGTCGTGAGTAGCGTTTTTTTTGTTAAGATTTTTAGGAGTAATTATACCTTTACCTGTATTTGTAAGTAACACTATCCCACCATATAGATAGTCTCCTTTGTCTGCCACATCACTCACTTCAACTACCATATCCATCCTACCATCGCCATTAAAGTCAGCAACTTGATTGGTGTGGCCAGTTCCGAATGTGGTATTTGGCGATCCGACTGTATCAAACATATCATATTCTTGCCACTCCTCACTCCACGGAGATATCACTAAATTCGCAGAGTTTTGTGTAATATCTTTTGTTAATGTATAGGGTGGGTCTGAGTTGAATATCAAATCTTTATGTCCGTCATCATTGACATCAATCAAGGGTATCTGAACATATCCAAACCAGGCTGTTCTAATCCCATAGGCAAAGTCTAAACTCACAAGTCCAGAAAAATTATTATATAGGTACTCATCGTGGACATTAATACTTACTGGTCCAACATTTGTATTTGTTTTAGATGAGGATGTTTGTTTATTTGAAACTCCACACTTGAATACAAAGTAACTACCATCACTAGAAATTGTTCTGACTGGCTCACTGCCATCGGAACATCCTGCGGCGTGTGTTATACTGGTTGTTCCCAGTAACGCCATTGTTATTAACATAAACATTGATTTTTTCATATTATATACCTCTCCTTATTGTTGAATATAAGTATATTATAACACAAACTGTCCATTTGTCAAGTTTTTGCCGTTTTTTTATACAGATAAATACATTATATCAGTATATAATAAAGGCAAATCTATGAAAAAACAATGGAGTTCATTTTCGCCACCTGACCATTGGAAGTCTAATGGAGAACCCACACACTTTGAGAACAAAGACCCCGATGGCAATGTTATCGGTATGGATAAATGGCAGAATGACTATATGACAAGAAGTGTAGTAAATGATGAAACACTTGCAAAGAACCACATATTATTTTTAGGCGACAGTTTTGTGTTTGGTCACGGAGTGAAAAGAGGTAAAACACTATCAGATTTTTTTGATAAATTAATATCTGACGATTATTCTTGTTTTAATTTAGGAGTACCAGGAGCAGGTATAGATACCATTTTACTGAGACTGCAACAATGGTGTAATAAATTTGGTAACCAAACTCATACTGTATATTTCGGAATCACTAGTTTAACTAGACTCGTCCACTGGGAACCAGAAAAAACAGACTGGACGTGGGATGATAGTGTATATGATGAAGAGATGGAGATGTGGCCTTTTTTGTATAGAAGTTCTAAGATAATTCCAAAACAGAAATTCAGACAACGAAGAGCAAAGATTATCCATGATAGTTATCAAAATTTATTATCAAATGTGCAATGTATGGCAAGATTTGACGCAAGTATACAAGCCGTGATAAATCTATCAAAGGCTTACAATTTTAATGTATATTTTTTTGATACTTGTTGTGATATTAATGATAAAGATAGAGAAGTAATTAAGGAACATACAGAAGATTATAATGTTAAATGGTTGACGAGTTCTAATGGCACATTAGGAAAGTTGAGCGATGAGAAACGGGATAAATATATTATTAAGAATGATGGGCATTGGACACCACACGGAAATAAAAAGGTAGCGTCAATATTATATAATGAAACAGAAGAATGGTATAAAAAATAAAGTTCGAGGAGGACACATGAAAATAGGTTTTATTGGAGTAGGTAAATTAGGTATGCCGTGTGCAGAAGCAGTTGCACAAAAAGGTCACGATGTTTCAGCATACGATGTTATGCCAAGAATAAGTGAATATGTAAATGTAAAAGATAGTATAACAGAAACCGTAAAAGACAGAGATATTGTATTCATTGCTGTTCCTACACCACACGACCCGTTATATGATGGCAATGCTCCAACAGCCCATCTAACACCGAAAGACTTTGGGTATGACACTGTGATTGATGTTATCAAAGAAGCAAATGAATCTATGAACGAAAGTCAATTACTTGTTCTTATTTCGACTGTTCTTCCTGGAACAGTTCGTAGAGAGTTCATACAACATGTAACAAATCCTCGATTTGTGTATAATCCATATCTAATAGCAATGGGCTCAGTTGCGTGGGATATGGTAAATCCAGAAATGGTAATGATTGGCACAGAAGATGGAAACGAAACAGGTGATGCGAAAGAATTAGTAGACTTCTACAAAACTATAATGGAAAATAATCCACGATATGAAATTGGCACTTGGGATGAATGTGAATGTATTAAAGTGTTCTACAACACATTCATTAGTGCAAAGATTGGATTAGTGAATATGATACAGGATGTAGCAGAGAAGCAAGGCAACATTAATGTTGATGTTGTGACGGATGCTCTTGCTAAGTCAACAATGCGTATTATGGGACCACAATATATGACTGCTGGAATGGGTGATGGCGGCGGTTGTCATCCGCGTGATAATATTGCTTTGCGTTATATGGCAAATGAATTGGATTTAGGTTACGACTTGTTTGATGCAATTATGAACGCACGAGAGATACAAGCCGAAAACTTATCAAAACGATTAGAATGGTATTCTAAAGAAAGAGGATTACCGATTGTCATACATGGCAAAGCATATAAGCCAGGTGTTCCTTACTTAGAAGGAAGTTATAGTATGTTGGTTGCTTATTACTTAGAAAAACGTGGACACGCAGTAAGATATGTAGACCCTAAGACTGGCGATGATTATCAGCCAGAAGAACCTTGTGTGTTCTTACTGGCACACAGTGCAAGTACAACATATGAATATATGAAAGATGAGGGAGATGATACTGACATATTATATTGTGATATACCAAGTGGCTCAGTTGTTGTTGACCCATGGCGAAAGTTCATAGGAAACGATGATATTGAAGTAAATCATTATGGGAATAGTCGAAAAGTTTAAAGTAAATCTTGTAGTTCAGGCATACACTCAATTGCAACTTTCAGATTTTTATTACCATACTCTTTAAATGATTTGATAATTTCTTGTTTAGAGTTTATATATAAATCAGAGACATTAAAGAATTCATAAAGTTTTTCAATTTCTTTAGCATCATTTTCTATAAAAACTTTGTTGTAATCCACAACAACATCTGCATACTTGACACTCTTGTTATGCCAATCAACCCAGGCGTTTATCTTTGACCCGTCTCTTTCGTAGAAATAGTCTTTTCTTACTCGTTCTAGTTTTGTTGGCTTGTCATTTTTGTAGGTATCAAGCACTTGAATTAATGCGGTAGAAGAAATGTCAAACTTAAATGCTCCTGTTTTTCGCTCGGGTATATCAAGTTTTCTAGTTTGAAAAAGAGTTACCTCAACTAAGTCGTGGGAGATTACATAAGAGTTGGCACAATTCTTGCGATGTAAGTCTATGTAAAACAAATAGACTTCCTCAAGTACTTGTATGATTTTTCTTCTCACTTGTTTTATCTCGGCAATCTTATCTTTATCCCATCCATAATGTGCCCAATGGTCAAATCCAAGAAAATTCAAATACAAATGAGGTAAGTAATAAAACATTGTATAATCTAATCTATGTGTGATAAAATACTGTCTAACTCTTTCTCGGTTACCGAAATCTTCAGAAAAGTCTGGAGGGTTGTTTGTGTCGGTGGACAATTCTCTTAAAAGAATATCATAGTGGTCAAGTATAGAGACAAAATCATTACTAAGTCCAGCCATAAAAGAAGAAAATGCAAGTCTCACAGAATAAGTATTGTCAAAACCTCCGTGATGTTTTGATGATATTAAATCAATCTTTCGGTCATATTCAAAAACATTTTTATTATTAGCCGTGTCTATATTAGGAGTCACTGCCCATAATATACTTTTTGCTATGTAGTTTGAACCCGCACCAGCCGGTACAGAGAAATCTCTTATATTAATCATCTATACATTATATCACAATACAGAACACGATGCAACCTGATTAGTTACTTTGATTCGTTAATTACTTTTTTTGCAGTTTCAGAAGCAGTTACAACATCACGTTCTAAATTTTCTAATAAGTCAACTAGTTCATTCACCCTGCGTGTCATTGTGTAGTCTTGTGTCCAGTTTGCACGAAGACGAACTGACTTA
>Ga0102814_10002365_pt1 | contig 12800 bp, 9 predicted proteins | sample ColrivemetaGS741_FD_79112 | JGI IMG/M metagenome (GOLD analysis project Ga0102814, IMG submission 79112) | Estuarine microbial communities from the Columbia River estuary - Flood tide ETM metaG S.741 | ecosystem: Environmental > Aquatic > Marine > Intertidal zone > Estuary | place: USA: Columbia... | reverse complement strand
TAGATGCTTTTAATATCTATTGGTCTGATAAAGATCCAAATGTAAAAGGAAGTGGATATAAACCTTTTAAAAGATGGCAAACCTATTGGGAGAATTTTGTCGATTCAGATGGATACTTACCTTCATCAAATGAAATTTGGGAATCTTATAAACAGTTCGAAAATGAATTTTCTACTAGAAGTACTATAATAGATGATAGTAATTGGCAATCCTTAGGTCCAACAACTTTTGTGAATAGAAACACAAGTGTTTCAAATATAGGTAGAGTAAATGTTATCGTACAGGATCCTTCCAACTCTAACATTTATTATGCAGGTGCACCTGCAGGAGGTATTTGGAAATCTGAAAATTCAGGTGTTTCTTGGATACCGTTATCAGACAACCTTCCTCAAATAGGAGTTTCAGGTATTGCAGTAGACTATAATAATCCTCAAACTATTTATATTGCTACTGGAGATGATGATGCTAATGACACATATAGTGCAGGAGTATTCAAAACTGAAGATGGAGGTTCCACTTGGTCATCAACAGGTATTATTCCAACTCCTGGTAGTTTTTCGTCATTATCTATGAATGATATTTATATTCACCCAAATAACTCAAATATTTTATGGCTAGCAACTAACAATGGTGTATTTAAAACTATAAATGGAGGTGATTCTTGGAATAAAACTTTAAGTGGAAATATTAAAGATATTAAACTTAGACCTGTTGACCCAAACACAGGCATATTTGATGGAATTGTATATGCTGTAACTAAAGATAATTTCTATAAATCAACGAATTATGGGGATACTTTTACTGATTTTGCTGTTGGTGTAAATCTACCAACGAATTCAAATCGATTTGCAATAGATGTTACACCAGCAGACAGAAACTATGTTTATGTGTTAAGCGCAGATACAAATTGGAGTTATGGCGGCTTATACAAATCTACTAATAACGGCGTTTCTTTTACAGCAGGAACCTCTACAACAAATGTATTTGAAAGCACACAAGCATGGTATGATATGGCATTGGCAGTTTCAGATACTAATAAAGATATAGTGTTTACTGGTGTACTTAATATTTGGAGAACATCTGATGGTGGAAATAATTTTACAAAAATCAATAATTGGAGCATTCATAATGCTGCTTATACGCATGCAGATATTCACTATTTGCGTTTTTTTAATGGTGATTTGTTTACTGGAACAGATGGCGGTTTTTTTAAATCTACCGATAACGGAACTACATTTACCGACTTGACAACTGGAATGAAAATCACTCAGTTTTATCGCATTTCTGTATCGCAGCAAAGTTCATCAAGAATTGCAGGAGGTACTCAAGATAATGGTGGTTTTGGTTATGATAATAATTGGAGTAATTATCATGGTGGAGATGGTATGGAAGGTGTAGTTGACCCTAATAATGATAACAATTTTTACGGATTTATGCAATATGGAACTTATCTATTCTTTTCTTCAACAGCAGGACAAGGTGGTACTCAGGCATTTCTTGGCGCAGAGTTAAATTCACAAAATAGTAGTGGTACAGGAAATTGGATAACGCCATTAGCAATTAATAATGACAGTGAAGTTTACTCAGGTTATAACAGACTTTACAAATTTAATGGCAGTGGGTGGGACCCAATATCGCCTTCTTTTAATACAAATATTGATGTTTTAGAAATTGATCCTTCAAATTCAAACAATATATATATTGCAATTAACAATAGTATAAGAAAAAGTATAGATAAAGGTATTTCTTTCACAACTCTAGCAACTACCTTTATTAACAATATAACGTCTATTGAAGTTAACAATAATAATAGCAATGTTATTTATGTTACAACTTCAGGTTTTGGTGGAGGTGTTTACAAATCAATTGATGGTGGTTCTTCCTTTATTAATATTAATGAAAACTTACCAGTTGTTACTAAAAATATGATTAAACACAGGCCTAACGACCCAATAAACACTTTATTTTTAGCTACACATATTGGAGTATTTAGATATGACGATAATACAACTTCGTGGGAAGAATTTAATAATAACCTTCCTAACACAAGTGTTAGAGATTTAGCTATTAATGATATTGAGAATGTAATAATCGCTGGAACTTATGGACGAGGTATTTGGAAAAGTGATATGGGAACAATTCAATTAGCATCAGATGATGTAAGATTGGAAAGCATATCAAATCCAATAAATAATAATATAATTTGTGGCGACTTTAGACCAACTATTCTGGTTAAAAATAATGGCCAAAATACAATTACAAGCATAGACTTTACCTATAAATTAAATAATGGCGCTGATATTTTCTATACTTGGAATGGCAACTTAGCTTCACTAGAAAGTATTTCTGTATCACTACCAAATTTATCACTAACTAAAGGAGAGTATAACCTTGAAATTGAGGCTACTATAGCTAACGACACTTTTTCATCAAATAATAATGGTCAATCTACTTTCTATATAAATAAATCTGGAATTGCTGGAGATATAAATAATTTTGAATCTAATGAAGATGATTTAATTACTTATAATACAGAGGGAGGTATTCCTGTATGGCAAAGAGGCGCACCTTCTGGAACCGACTTAAACACTGCTGCTTCACTTCAAAATGTTTACGGCACAAATTTAAGTGGTAATCATCCAGACAATTCTAAATCATTTCTTTATACAGATTGTTATAATTTAACTACTATAGTTAACCCTGTTTTAAAATTTAAAATGGCTTTCGAAATTGAATTAGATTGGGATTTAGTTTATGTTGAATATTCTACAGACGAAGGTAGTTCATGGTCTTTATTAGGTACAGAAGGAGTGAATTGGTATAACAGTTCTAGAATAGCTGGTGATGGCATAGCTAACGATTGTTATAATTGTGTTGGTGGCCAATGGACAGGATTTAATACAACTCTTACTGATTATGAATATGATCTTAATGCCATTTCAAGTGAATCTAGTATAATTTTTAGATTTGTTTTTCATTCAGATTATTCTGTAAATTATGAAGGTGTTGTAATAGACGATTTATTTGTTGATGGCACTACCTTAAGTAATCAAACTGTTTCCGCAAATAGTTTTATTGTTTATCCAAATCCTTCAAATACTATTTTCAACATTAAGTTTTCTGAACCTACAAATTTTAATTTTAATGTTACAAATTTAACAGGCCAAGTTATTATTTCTGAAGCTAAAATTGATTCCCATCAAAACGCTTATAGACTTAATATGAGTAATTACGCATCTGGAATTTATTTCTTAAATATTGAAACAAATGGAAAAAATATAACTAAGAAATTAATACTCAATTAATATTTATATGCTTTTTTAAAAAGAGCTATTTTTAAGCAACAGCTCGCTTTTATATTTTATAATCTTAATTTTTTGTTAAGATGTAACATATTTAAGATTTGAACATCTAAATAATAAGTAAATTGTAAAAAATAAACAGAACTACAAAATGAAAATCAATATCAAAAATCTTTCTTTACTAGCAGTAATAGGCTTATTAGCATTTACTTCTTGTAAAGAAGAACAAAAGAAAGACCTAGCAGAGGTTGAAAAAATACCAGGAATTATTCTTGAAAACATGGACACTTCTGTAAATCCAAAAGACGATTTCTACAATTATGTAAATGGAAATTGGGTAAAAACAAATACTATCCCAGACGAAGAATCACGTTGGGGAGGATTTGGAGTATTACGCAAATCTACAAGAGCAGATGTTTTAGAAATAATAAAAACATCTAAAGAATTAGGGACTTATACTGATGGTACAGATCAAAAAAAAGCGCTTTTAATTTTTGAATCTGAATTAGACACTATTGCTAGAAACAAAGCAGGTATAACGCCTTTAAAACCTATGTTAACTGCAATTGAGGGAATTACAACAATAGACGAAATGGCAAAAGTATATGCCACTACTTTAGGCGTATCAGCTCCATTTATGGGCTTTACTTCTTTCCCAGATTTAAACGATAGTAGTGTTAATGCTGGATATGTTGTTCCAGGAGGATTAGGATTACCTGATAGAGATTATTATCTAGATCAAGACGATAAATCTAAAGAAAGACGAAGTCAATATGTAGATCATATAACTAGAATGCTACAATTTATAGATTATGATGAAGCTAAAGCTCGTGTTGCTGCAAATAAAATTTTAGAATTAGAAACAAAACTTGCAGAACCTAGATTAGATAAAGTACAAAGTAGAGATATTAGAAACTTTAACAACCCAAGAACTCTTGCTGAACTTCAACAAATGACTCCAGTGGTAAAATGGGAACAGTTTATTTCAGATATAGGAGTAACTAAAAAATTAGATACAGTAATGGTAATGCAACCAAAATACATGGATGCATTACAAAAGTTTCTTACAGAAACAAGTATTGATGATGTTAAAACATTAATGACATGGAACACCTTAAATGATGCTGCTGCATATCTAACTACAGAGATAAACAAAGCTAACTGGGATTTCTACAGCAAAACTTTAAGTGGAACCAAAGTACAAAGGCCTGCAGAAGAACGCGCTCTTGGAACTGTTAATGGAACTGTTGGAGAAGCAATTGGGAAATTATACGTAGAAGCTAAATTTCCGCCAGAAGCCAAAGCCAAAGCAGAAGAAATGATTGCTAATGTAATTTCTGCTTTTCAAAATAGAATTAAAGATTTAGACTGGATGACAGAAGAGACTAAACTTAAAGCAATAGAAAAGCTTGATAAGTTTACTGTAAAAATTGCTTATCCAGACGAATGGGAAGATTATTCAGAATTAATGGTTAAAGATGGAAATAGCTATGCTGAAAACATGATGGCGGTTGCAGACTGGAGTCTTAAGAAAAATCTATCTGAAATTGGCGAAAAAGTTGATAAAAAAGAATGGGGAATGCCTCCTCAAACTGTAAATGCATACTTCAATCCTTTAAACAATGAAATCGTATTTCCAGCAGCAATTCTTCAACCTCCTTTCTATAATTATACTGCAGACGATGCTGTAAATTATGGTGGAATTGGAGCAGTTATTGGTCATGAAATCTCTCATGCTTTTGACGATTCTGGAGCACGTTTTGATGGTGACGGAAATGTAAACAATTGGTGGACAGAAGACGATTTAAAAGAATTTGAGGCAAGAGGAAATCAATTAGCAGAACAATATAGCGCTATTGAAGTTTTAGATAGTGTATTTATTAATGGTAAATTTACTTTAGGTGAAAATATTGGTGATCTTGGTGGCGTACTTGGTGCCTATGATGGATTACAATTAAGCTTTGAAAAGAATGGAAGACCTGAAGATATTGATGGATTTACTGCAGAACAACGTTTCTTTATGTCTTGGGCAACTGTATGGAGAACATTGACCAGAGAAGATGCTTTAAGAACTTTAATAAAAACAGATCCACATTCTCCAGGAATTCAAAGAGCTACACAACCATTAAAAAATATTGATGCTTTCTACGAAGCATTTGATATTAAAGAAGGTGACCAAATGTTTCTAGCTCCAGAAGAACGTGTAAGAATCTGGTAATAAATTCTTTTTATTAAAAAAGCAGCTCAATTGAGCTGCTTTTTTTATATATAAATCGTTTCTACTCTTTATTTACAGGAGTATTCTTTTTAGCAAGAAGTGCATCTTTAGTTAATGTTGCTCTTCTAAAATTAGGAGCTAGCTGTAAAGCTTCATCTAAAAGTGCAATAGCTGCATCAATGTTTGTTTCTGGATTTTCTCTAAACTTCACCAATGCTTTTAAAAAAATAAATGCAGATTTTACAGGTACTTGGTATGCAGGTTGTGAATCATAATACGCTTTACCTATATCATCTTTAGAATTTGCTATTCCGTATGTAATATTAGATGTTGCACCAAGTAAATCGTTAGTTTGGATTTTTAAATCTGCTAATTCGTATGCGATTAAAATATTTGGCTTACGCTTAAACATAACTTCATAATGCTCTAATGCTTGAACTGGTTGGTTTAGCTCCTGTAAGGACACCGCTTTTACCTCTACTGCTATATCACTATCACTTTCGTTCTTCTCTACTCCAATTGTATTAAGGGCTTGAATATATTTACCTTCATTCATATAATAAATCGCCAAAGTATCTTTTGTAGCAACATTAGGTTCTAAAATACTTAAATGTGTTAGTGCATTTATTACACCTTGAACATCTCCCTGTGATTTCATTTGATTATAATAAGCTTTGTAATGCTTTAATAATTCTGAGTTATTTTGTGCATTAATTTGAAATGCACTTAAGACTATCAATAATCCTATTAGTTTTTTCATCTATAAATATTTTTTAAAGTTTCAAACGTACATATTTTTTTTCTTTTCAATTGCAACTTTAACAAATTGATTAAAATAAATATGCTTAATTATATTTAACCCTAAAAATCAATAGTAATGCCAAACTAATTAATTAATCAATAAGTATTGTTTTTTTAATTATAACAGCATCATTTAATACAAATGGTTTCGGCATAAAAGATGGTCCTCTTTCTGGTATTGTAAATAATCTATTTTTCAACAAATCGTTTGAAGATTCGAAGAATTCAATTTTGGTTTTCTGATCTTTAGGTACTGTAAATACCATTTCCAAAGGCTCTTTGTCTACAATATAATAGGTGAATAATCTATTATGTTTTCTGTTTTCAAAAGCATAACTGTCTTCATTAAGCTTATAGGCATCTACTCCATTCAGTTTAAAATCTTTAAATACATAGCTATCGTTTGCAAAAAAATCAATTCTATCTGCATCTCGATTAGATTTAATAACAACTGAAATCTCTCTAAATTCTCCAACAATAGTGTCTTTAAATATTTTAATATCTGGGTAAATTAGTGACATTAATGGTGCCTCTTTTGCATAAGTAAACCCTGTATTGTATTTGCTAGCTAAGGTTATATTTGTTAGTTCTGAAGTAGCATTAGGATTTTCACCTAAGAAATTTTCAGTCCAACTATCTAATAAATTATCATAAGTTGCCCAAGTAGCTTTGTTTTGATCTATATCTAGAACGTATACTAAACTATTTGGTTTTTGTCTTTCTTCGTTAAAAGAAGAATTAAAATGAGCAGAAATTAAGAAGCAAAATGCAATAAAAAACATAATTACAGACCATCTTCTCTTATGACGGAAAAATCCAAAAACGGAAATTAATAATGAAAAAACTAAAACAACAAATAGGCTGCTAACAAATAAGATTTTAAGTCCTAAACCTACTGGAAACATTTTCACAAATGGACTAATTATTGTTAAGACAGGAAAACATAATAAAGCCATTAAAGCTAAATTTGGTTTACGCTGCTTAATAAGTACAAACAAACTTGCAAGCCCAAAATAAACTGGAATTATAAAGAAACTAGCTCCCTTTAATTTTATGGCTACAGCTATACATATAATAATCCATAACATAATTGGAGCAATTAACATGTTAGCTGTATTTCCAGGCTTATAAAACTTACTATATATATAAAAACAAATTCCTAATGCTAGAAACACAAATGCTATAATATAAGTATGTCCATTATAGGTAAATCCATGAAGTATTTCTGAATACTCAGGATAAATCCAGAGTAAAAATTTCCACAGGAGGTAACCACCAACACCACTTAATACAAGTGAGCCTAATAACGGTATCAAACCTTTTAATAAATCGTTTAATTTTAAGCGTCGGTTATTAAACCCTAAAAAAATCAGAAAACCAAAAACAACAATAGCAATAACCAACATTGGCCATATCCAACTAAATGGATAATTTACTGTTTTAAATAATGGGACATTAAAATAAATATAATCTTCATTACTTTTTAAAGTGCTTAAATCTGCTTGACTAAAATAGTTAAGCATAGACAATAAGTATGTACCTTGGTGTTCTAGTGTATTTCTATCTAAACGTTCATACGTATCGTTTGATGTGTGGTAATCAAAATGATCATCAATAAATGCGAAATTAAATCCATCAATATCAGCATCTTCTCTAAAACGTGTTAAATCTGTATCATTTGGCAACATTTTATAGATACTATAAGCCAATGAATTTGCTACTGGATATTTTGTGTTTGCAGCTGTAAATCCTTTTATAAGATTTGAATTTCCTCCATTTGTTTCAACAAGCATATAGCTTGGTCCTCCACTACCTCTAGCTTCAAAATTTAAAACAAGACCAACATCTTTTGCCCATTTATGTTTATTTACAAATAAATCTGCACCATTTAAACCCAATTCTTCAGAGTCTGTAAAAAGGAGAATAATATCGTTTTTTGGTTTAGAATCATCATTTAGGTAAGCTCTTAATCCTTCCAGAATAGTAACAATTCCAGAACCAGCATCACTAGCTCCAAAAGAAGAGTGTGGTGCACTGTCGTAATGAGTTAATAATAAAAGTGCTTTTGTATTTGCACTTCCTGGTATTCGAGCAAGTATATTTTTTGCTTTAACTAAATTTCCCCATTGACTAATGGTATAGCCTTCTTGAATTTCGGGTTTTAATCCAAGGTTTATTAATTCGTTTATTATATAATCTTTTACAACCGAATGATTATGACTTCCTACAGGATGTTCTTTTTGAGTTATTTTTTCTAAATGGATTAATGCTCTATCTGATGAAAATAAATTTTTATCAGTATCGATATTTGATATTGTTGAAGGTAATAAAGCATAAAAACTCCAATAGATTGCAGCTATTATAAGTAATAGCGCGACAGCTTTTTTCATTATTGTTAGTTGGGTTTAGTTAGTTTTATAAAGTTACTAAAATTTAATATTAGGCTAACTCAATTTAATTTAATAACTTCCATTAATTACTAAAACACAATAATTATGGGAATTAAAAATTTTCAAGGTTCAAGAAGAGACCAAAAAAAAGCCACTGACAATACCTCACAAATAAAGGTAAAAGACTATATGACTAAAAACCTTATAACTTTTAAATCTAATCAACCAGTTATAGAAGTTATCGAAAGTTTAATTAAAAACAGAATTTCCGGAGGTCCTGTAGTTAATGATAAAAATGAATTGATTGGTATAATTTCTGAAGGAGATTGTATTAAACTAATTAGCGAAAGCAGATATTATAATATGCCAATGGAAAAAACCACTATAGAAAAACATATGGCTACAGAGATTGACACAATAGATGGAAATATGAATGTTTTTGATGCTGCTATAAAGTTTTTACAATCAAAACATAGACGTTTTCCAATAATAGAAAACGGTAAATTAGTTGGTCAAATTAGCCAAAAAGATGTTCTTAAAGCTGCAATGCAGCTTAAAGGGCAAAACTGGAAATAGGTTATCTTCTCTTTCTAGGGTTAAGAGGTAAATCTGTAATTATTAGCTTTTGTTTTTCTGTGCTTTCTAATGCTGCAATTTTAGAATAGCTATAGCCTTCTATTGGTTGACTTAAGGTTTTCCATTTAGCAATACCAGCTACTGTAATTTGTTCTCCAATTTCAATTATAGCCTCTTTGTATCTTAAAGATTTATTAAAACCTAAAATACCTGTACTTGTTATATTATAACTTTTTAGAAGTTGTAAGAATTCAGGTGTAGGATCGTTAAACATACCTGAAGATACTTTTTTATCGACAACCAAATGGCTTAAATAGTTTTTGGGAATTTGCGTTGGTTGAACTATTACATAATCTCTATTTCTTTTAACAAAAAACTCATGAAATTTCTCTTCTTTAACAATTGTTTTCCAATAAGTACTTTTTCCATTGCTCCTTTTTTGTTGAATTTTAATAGAATAAAAAATACAAGGCCTTTTACTAAAAGGTGCAAGTAATGGTTCTTTTACATGAAGTGCTTTACCTGTGATTTTTGAAAGTTCATTAGTTTTTAAGCTCCCAATTGGTTTAGGTAAAATCTTAGATAATTTTCTTATTACAACCTGTTTTGTATTAAAATAATAGGTAGCAAAACCAATACTTATAGCTATACAGATAACGCCAATAATTGGGATAAGCGGATTTAAAGCAAGACTAATAGTCATATTAATTAAGATGATTTATTTATAGGTCACTAAAAAATCTCTATTGTTACATTACTTCTCTCTTTTAACTAAAGCAAAATAATCGTTCTCTAAAGGTAAATAACCTTGGTCATAAACAAAATAGTAAACTGTTCCAGCTTTTGTAGTGTATATGCTTGTAATATAATTAAAGTCAAAACCTTTCTCAATTAATCTAGCTCTTGAAGTTTTTGTTTTTTTATCAGGATTTAATTCTTCAAGAATTCGCCAGTTTTTCCTCAATCTGTTATTTACATTTCTTAGTAGGTTTTTGCCATCTTTATTAACTCGATTATTATACGCATTTCTACAACCATCGCTGCAAAATCGCTTATCGATTCTACCAACTATTTTGTCGCCACATTCAGGACATTGTTTTTGCATAATCTTCTTTATTTAATTCATACCAATTACAAGGTGTATTTTCGTATGTAAATTTATTTTTAAATTGTAATCCTATTTTTTGTAAAACACTATTTGAAGCAATATTTTCAACCTCAGCAGCTCCAATAATTGTATCAATATTTAATTTATTAAATCCGTATTTAAGCATTTCAATGGACGATTCTGTAGCATATCCTTTTCCCCAAAATTTAGGAATTAATCTATAACCAATATCATAGAAATCTTGTTTTTCATTTAATTCTTCCTCTATTCCTGTGTTTAATTTTAAACCAGACCAGCCTATAAATTCTCCTGTAGCTTTTTCGATAGCGACTAATCTTCCTACGCCTCTTTCAATGTACTGTTTTTGTATAAATTGAATAATTTTTTCGGCTTCAGTTATATTTTTAATTGGTTTATTTCCCAAATATTTATGCACTAAAGGATTTGAATCCAACTCAAATATTCCATCTAAATCTGAATCTTCTATCTCCCTTAAAATCAAACGTTTTGTCTCAATATACACACACATCTTATCTGTAAATTACAGTATGCAATATACAAATTATTCGTTTACAAACGACTACAAACATTTACAAACGATATTAAATGCGTAATAACCGAATATAATTTTGAATGCGTTAGATATTTGCAGTGTCGAAACAATAGAACTCGATAGTATTAACTGTTTAACCAGCCTGCGACTGGCAGGCATTAAAAATTTAAATTATGAACTCATTAAGAAACAAAGTACAGTTGATTGGAAACCTTGGAAACGATCCAGAAATTATCAATCTAGAATCAGGAAAAACATTAGCAAAGTTTACAATTGCTACTAATGAAAGTTACAAAAACTCTAATGGAGAAAAAGTAACAGATACGCAATGGCATAATATTGTTGCTTGGGGAAAAACTGCTCAGATTATTGAGAAGTATGTAACTAAAGGAAAAGAAATTGCTATAGAAGGAAAATTAACTTCAAGAAGTTATGAAACTAAAGAAGGTGACAAACGTTATATAACAGAAGTAGTTTGTAATGAACTCTTGATGTTAGGAAAATAAGCCATTAAACTTTTTTAAAAATTAAAGACTTTCTATTAGAGAGTCTTTTTTTTATACTTATAAAACTAAAGTTGGTAAATAAATTTGATATCACTATTTTTAACTTTCGCACAACAACAGTAACCAAATGGCAGGAAATATAACTTTAAAGGAATTAGCTTCAATACTAAATGTATCTGTTTCAACAATTTCAAAGGCTTTAAATGACAGTCATGAGATAAGTGAAACTACTAAAAAACGCATTAAAGAATTAGCAAAACTTCATAATTATCAACCTAACAGAATTGCTCTAGGTTTAAAATCTGGAAAAACTAATACAATAGGTGTTATTATACCAAGTATTCAAAATCCATTTTTTGCTAGAGTACTTTTTGGAATCGAAAAAATTATTGCGCAATCGTCTTATAATATTATTATATGTATTACTAACGAATCTCATGAAAAGGAAGTTAATAATATTAACATGCTATCTAATGGAGTTGTCGATGGTTTTATTGTAGCTGTTTCAGAAGAAACACAAACAAAACAAGAATTCTCTCATTTTAATGCTGTTCTAGCAAACAACAAACCTATTGTAATGTTTGACCGAGTTATCGAATCTGTAAATTGTGATAAAGTAATCAATAACGACTACGAAGCTGTTTACGATACGACTACAAAAATGTTGAAATCCGGACGTAAAAACATTTTATTAGTTTCGACTGTCCAAAATCTTACTGTTGGACAAAAGCGTACTCAAGGTTACATTGATGCTTTAAATGATAAATTTGGTCCAGATTACCAAAAACGTATACTTAAATCTGATTCAAAATCGGTTAGAGATGAACTTGTTTCATTCATAAAAGAGAATGACCAAATTGATGGCATAATTTCACTTGATCAATTTTCATCTTTTGCAGCTTTGAAAGCGGCAAGATATAATAATAAAAATGTTCCAAAGGACATAGCGATTGTTGGTTATAGTGCAGAAAGAATTGCAGACAATCTCAACCCAGAATTAACTACAATTAACCAACATGGTACAAAAACTGGAACTTCAATTGCTAATTTAATTATTAAAAAATTAGAAGCTAAACCTGAAGACAGAATGGACATTGAAGAAATATTAATATCTTCTACTTTAACACATAGAGTAACATTTTAAATAAATTTTAATTCCTAGAAAATAATACAATTCCATTTTTGGCACTGCTTTTGAAAAAGTATTATGTATTGTTGGTAATTTTTATAACTTTAACCCAACAGCATTAACAATTAAAGCAAAGCTACCATGAAAAAAACTTGGATTTATCTTTTTACAATTATTTTATTGACTTCTTGTGCAACGCATCAGCGTTCTAACATTA
>Ga0102814_10002362_pt1 | contig 12810 bp, 10 predicted proteins | sample ColrivemetaGS741_FD_79112 | JGI IMG/M metagenome (GOLD analysis project Ga0102814, IMG submission 79112) | Estuarine microbial communities from the Columbia River estuary - Flood tide ETM metaG S.741 | ecosystem: Environmental > Aquatic > Marine > Intertidal zone > Estuary | place: USA... | reverse complement strand
GGTTCCAATAACTAAACATTTTTTAGCCATTCCAGATTTAATAAAAGCTTTTGCCTGAATTACACCTTCAATCCATCCTGGACATCCAAATAAAATATCGTATGCTACACATTTTGGATTTTTAATTCGTAAACTGTGTTTTATTCTTGAAGCTAAACAAGGTAATAAGTCGCTCTGGATGGTATTTGCCTTTACGTCACCAAAGTTATGAGCGACAATTATATAGTCTAATTCTTCTGGATCTATATTCGCATCTTTTATTGCTTTTTGAGCCGCTAATGCTCCAAGATCTGATGATGTTAAATGATCTTCAGCATAACGACGTTCAGCAATACCAGTTATAGCTTTAAACTTCTCTACAATAATTTCATTTGACTGGTCAATAGATGAGCCATCTGTATTAAGAAATGTATGCTTGTGAAAGTCTTCGTTTTTCTCAATAGAATCTGGTATATAGCTTCCTGAGCCTGTAATACGAATATTCATAATAGTTAATATCTTTTATGTATTTGTTTTAAGGAAACGAAGATATATTCAATTTAATAAAAGCTATGTTCTTTTCCGAATAAAATACGATGTTCAAATTATATTTATTACTCCATAAAAGCTTCAATTGGAGCACAGGTACATATTAAATTCCGGTCACCAAATGCATCATCAACGCGTCTCACTGAAGGCCAAAACTTATTTTCTCTAACATATTCTAATGGATATGCAGCCGCTTCTCTTGTATATGGTAAATCCCAAGAATTTGCTGTAATTAACTCAAGAGTATGAGGAGCATTCTTTAAAACATTGTTTAAATCTTCTTTTGTAGCATTCTCAATTTCTTTTCTTATTGAAATCATAGCATCACAGAAACGATCTAATTCTTGGAGACTTTCACTTTCGGTAGGCTCTATCATAAGAGTGCCTGCAACAGGAAACGAAACTGTTGGTGCATGAAAACCATAATCCATTAATCGTTTTGCTATATCTCCAACTTCAATGCCTTTTTCTTTAAATGCACGACAATCAACTATCATTTCATGTGCAGAACGACCCATTTCTCCAGAATAAAGCGTGTCGAAAGCACCTTCTAAGCGTTCTTTAATATAGTTAGCGTTTAAAATTGCAATTTTTGTAGAATTTGTTAACCCTTCGGCTCCTAACATGCATATATAACCATAAGAAATTAGACAAGCTAAAGCAGAACCAAAAGGTGCTGCTGATATAGCAGTTATAGCCTGTTCGCCACCAACTTCAATTATTGGATTTCCAGGTAAAAAAGGAACCAGTTGTTTAGCGACACAAATAGGTCCAACTCCAGGTCCACCACCACCATGAGGTATTGCAAAAGTTTTATGCAAGTTTAAATGACAAACATCTGCACCAATAGTTCCTGGATTTGTTAATCCTACTTGCGCATTCATATTTGCGCCATCCATATAAACCTGACCGCCATTGTCATGGATTATCTGAGTAATCTCTTTAATAGAGGCTTCATAAACACCATGTGTAGATGGATAAGTAACCATTAAAGCAGAAAGATTGCCTTGGTGTAACTCTGCCTTTTCTTTTAAATCTACAAGGTCTATATTGCCTTCATCTGTAGATTTAGTTACGACAACTTTCATTCCAGCCATAACAGCACTTGCAGGGTTTGTGCCATGTGCAGAAGATGGAATTAGACATATGTTTCTATGGTGATCTCCTCTTGATTCATGATAAGCTTTAATAACCATAAGTCCTGCAAACTCTCCCTGAGCACCAGAATTTGGTTGCAGTGAAGTTCCAGCAAAACCCGTGATTTCTGTTAGCTGATCTTCGAGTTTTTTAAGTACCGTTAAATAACCTTCAACTTGATTTTTGGGCGCAAATGGATGAATATTTCCCCAATTTGCCCAACTTAAAGGTAACATTTCTGATGCTGCATTAAGCTTCATTGTACATGAGCCTAATGAAATCATGGAATGGTTAAGTGATAAATCTTTACGCTCTAGTCTCTTTATGTAGCGCATTAATTCAGTTTCCGAATGGTATGTATTGAAGACCTCGTTTTCTAAAAATGCAGTTGTACGAACTAAACTTTCAGGTATTACAGTATGTTTACCAATATGTTCAATACTTAGCGGTTCTTTGTTCTCTGAATCTGCAAATATTTTAACAATTGTATTTAAATCATCTTGAGAGGTTGTTTCGTTTACAGAAATTGAAACTGTATTTTTAGTTGGATAAAAGAAATTAACACCATTAGCCTCAGCTAAAGTTTTTATTTTAGAAGCCTCTTCAACTTTTACTTGAATAGTATCAAAGAAAGTTGAATTATTTTGCTCGAATTCTAAATAATCTAAAGCATTGGCAAGAGTACATGCTGAATCATGAACTTTATCAGCAATAAATTCTAATCCCTTTGGACCATGATAAACTGCATACATTCCTGCCATAACTGCTAGTAATACTTGAGCTGTACAAATATTTGATGTAGCTTTATCCCTTTTAATGTGTTGTTCTCTGGTTTGTAAAGCCATTCTTAAAGCCCTGTTTCCATTTATGTCTTTAGTAACACCTATAATTCTTCCAGGAATATTTCGTTTGTAGGCTTCCTTTGTTGCAAAATATGCAGCATGAGGTCCACCATAACCCATTGGTATTCCAAAGCGTTGTGTAGTCCCAACAACGATGTCTGCACCAAATTTACCTGGAGCTTCTAGTTTAACTAAACTTAATATATCGGCAGCTACAGCAACTTTTATTTGTAATTCGTTAGCATTTGAAATAAATGATTCCAAATCTGGAATTTGACCTGAAGTTCCAGGGTATTGTATTAGTGCACCAAAAAATTCTGAACTTAATTCAAATGTATTATAGTCTGCAATTACAAGTTCAATACCTAAAGGAATTGCTCTTGTTTTTAATATAGATATAGTTTGTGGTAAGACATTATCTGCTACAAAAAACTTAGTTATACTGTCTTTCTTTTGCTGGCGTTCTCTAACAGCATAGAGTAATGCCATTGCTTCTGCAGCAGCAGTACCTTCATCTAAAAGAGAAGCATTTGCAAGTTCCATTCCAGTAAGATCTGTAATCATAGTCTGGAAATTTAGAAGCGCTTCTAAACGGCCTTGAGCTATTTCAGCTTGATAAGGCGTATACGCAGTGTACCATCCTGGGTTCTCTAAAATGTTACGTTGTATAACTGCAGGCAGATTAGTAGGATGATAGCCTAATCCAATATAAGATTTAAATACTTTATTTTTTGAAGCAAGTGCTTGAATATGCTCTAAATATTCTTGCTCACTCATTGCTTTGTCAAGATTTAAATCTTGAGATAATTTTATGTTATCTGGAACAGTTTCATAAATTAATTGATCTATAGATTCGACTCCAATAGTTTTTAACATTGATTCGTGATCTTTTTGTCTTGGACCAATATGTCTTAATTCAAATGATTCTGTGTTCATGCTTTAAAGGGTTGTTATTTGTGTGACAAAATTACATAAATATTGAGTTTTATAATGGACCTAAATTGAAAGTTTTTAACCATTTAAAAGGTTTATTAACAGTTTCATTTATTTTTGTGCTATGCTATTAATTAAGCGTCTTTTTAAATTTTATATAAACAGTAGTATTCATGTTGCTCTTGCAGTAGTTTGTTTAACAGGGCTAACCTTTTTAGAGTTTAATGTTAACATAAATAAGGACTTATTATTTTTTACATTTTTTGCGACAATAACAGGATATAATTTTGTAAAGTATTATGGTATGGCTAAATTCTACCATAGGAGTTTATCAAAATGGCTAAAGGAGATTCAATTATTCTCATTTTTTAGTTTTATAGCAATGCTTTATTCAGCTTTCTCATTAAGTATGAAAGCGTTATTGATAATTTTAGGACTTGCACTCCTTACATTTTTGTATACAATACCATTTTTCTCTAAGAATTATATTGATAAAAACACAAAAAATTTAAGAGCTATAAGTGGATTAAAAATTTATATTATCGCAATGGTGTGGGCAATTACAGTTGTTTTATTTCCTTTAGTCGAAGCTAATTATACTATTGATAATGATGTTGTTATTACTTTAATACAAAGATTTTTATTTGTAATTATTATAATGTTACCATTTGAAATTAGAGATATGAAAAGCGATAGTTTAAAATTACTAACTATACCACAACAAATAGGAATTAAGCGCACAAAGCAAATTGGAATATTTCTATTAATAATAGTTTTTATGTTGGAGTGCTTTAAAGATGAACTTGTATTAAATTCTGTGTATACTTTAGGAGTAGTATGTTTAATTACGCTGTTATTTCTAATTAGAAGTAATATAAATCAGGGAAAGTACTATAGTGCATTTTGGGTAGAAAGTATTCCGGTTTTCTGGGTTTTAATGCACTTAATCTTGTTCTAGTAGTTCTTTTTCAAAGCAAGATTTTATTTTTTCTTTTTCTTTAGGCTTTAAGCAATCAATTTTAGGGTCTTTTATAAGCTCAGTCAGTTTAGCATTGTTATTAGAATATTCTCTACATGCTTTACAGTAAATGAGATGAAAAGTTAATTTTATTTTTTCCCAGATTGTTGCTTCATTGTATTGCGTTTTGTCACAATTATGATTTGCTTCTTCGCATGCGATAAATAGGGTTCGCTTTTTATTCATTTTACAAATTTATAACCAATTTTCTTCTAAACAAGACGCTAACGAAGTTCTTGCGCGATGAATTATTACCCAAAGATTAGACGCTGTAATATCAAATTCATTACAAATTGCTTCAGTATCGTAACCTAAAATTGTTTTCATTTTAAAAATTTCAGCTTGTTTAGCTGGTAATTTTGAAAGACAATGATGAATTGCTAGTCCAAGTTCAGTGTTTTCAATATTATCTTCTGCTGTTTTATCAAAAGGATCTGCTACTCGTTTTTCTAACCAACTACCGTCTTCGTCTCCATCTTCAGAAAAATTTATGCGAACTTCAGCTTTACCTTTTTTAGAATTAATCTTTCTGTAGTGATCTATAATTTTTCGCTTTAAAATTGAAACAAGCCAAGTACGTTCACTGGCTTCTCCTTTAAAGTTTTTCATAGATTTTAAACCAGCAAAAAAAGTTTCCTGCACCAAATCTTGAGCAGTATCTCTATCCTTTACACGAGTAATGGTGTAATTAAAGAGATAATCTGAATACAAATCGATCCACTTATTTGGATTTATTTGATGTTTTGGCATAGTCAGTATTTAATTAACTTTCTCAAAAATAGAATAAAAAGCTGACTAAAATAGATTTTAAGAAAAGTTTAAAACTACTATAGTATAGAAGAAATTTATTTAATCAATCCAGCACGTTTAAGTAAAGCTTCAGGTTTTGGTTCATGACCTCTAAAACGTTTGTATAATGTCATTGGATCTTCTGTTCCTCCTTTACTTAACACGTTCTCTTTAAATTTATTGGCTACAGTAGTATTAAATATACCTTCCTCTTTAAAATATTCAAAGGCATCTGCATCTAAAACTTCTGCCCATTTGTAACTGTAATATCCAGAAGAATACCCACCTTGAAAAATATGTGAAAACGCAGTACTCATGCAATTTTCGGCAACATCAGGATAAAGTTTAGTGCCTTCAAAGGCTTTATTTTCATGTGCTTTTACAGATTTGATTTTCTCTGGCGAGTCGCCAGCGTGCCAACTCATATCTAATAATCCAAAACTAATTTGACGAAGTGTTTGCATACCTTCATGGAAAGTAGCCGAAGCTTTAATTTTATCAATTAAATCCATTGGTATTACTTTTCCAGTTTCATAATGTTTAGCAAATAATTCTAAGGCTTCTTTTTCGTAACACCAATTTTCCATAATCTGACTTGGTAGTTCAACAAAATCCCAATACACAGAAGTTCCAGATAAACTAGGATATGTTGTATTTGCTAACATACCATGTAATGCATGTCCAAACTCATGAAACAGTGTTGTGACTTCATTAAATGTTAATAGTGAAGGTTTGCTTATTGTTGGTTTTGTAAAATTACAAACAATAGAAACATGTGGTCGTTCTTGAGTATTGTCTTTTACATATTGTGGCTTATATGATGTCATCCACGCTCCATTGCGTTTTCCTGATCTAGGGAAAAAATCAGCGTAAAAAATTGATATTAAATCACCATTTGCATCAGATACTTTATAGGTTAAAACATCTTCGTGATATTTATCAATCGAATCAATTTTATCGAAGTTTAACCCAAATAATTTTTGAGCAACTCTAAAGGCTCCATTAATTACATTTTCTAATTTGAAATAAGGTTTTAGTTGTTCATCGTCTAAACTGAATAAATTTTGTTTTAATTTTTCTGAGTAGTAAGCAGAATCCCATTTTTCTAGTCGATTAATACCATCTAAATCTTTAGCGAATTGCTCTAAGTTTTTAAATTCTTTTTGAGCTGCAGGTTTTGCTTTTTCAAGAAGTTCGTTTAAAAAGCTTTTAACAGTTTCAGGTGTTTTTGCCATGCGTTCTTCAAGCACAAAATTTGAATGTGTTTCGTATCCTAAAAGATTTGCACGTTGATGTCTTAGATTAACAATTCTTAAAACGATTTCTTGGTTGTCTAAATCGTCATTTTTAAACCCTTTACTACCAAATGCTAAAGCTAATTGTTTGCGCAATTCTCTGTTGTCTGCATAGGTCATAAAGGGAATGTAACTGGGGTAATCCAAAGTAATCATCCAGCCTTCTTTGTCTCTAGATTCTGCTAACTGTTTTGCAGCTTCTTTTGCACCTTCAGGTAATCCTGATAAATCTGATTCCTTAGATATAAGCAGTTCAAACTTGTTGGTTTCTGCAAGTATATTTTCACCAAATTTTAATTTTAATTGACTTGACTCTTTATCTATTTCTCGTAGCTGTTCTTTTTTGTTTTCAGATAGATTTGCACCATTTCTTGAAAAACTTTTATAACGTTTGTCTAATAAGGTCTTCTGTTCTTCTGATAAATCTAAACGGTCTTTTGAATTGTAAACAGTTTTTATACGTTCGAATAAATTTTGATTAAGTGTAATGTCGTTTCCAAATTCTGATAGTAATGGAGAAACGTCTTGTGCTATTTTCTGAATGGCGTCATTAGTTTCAGCAGAGTTTAAATTGAAAAAGATACTCGATATTCTGTCTAATTGTTGTCCAGAATAGTCTAAAGTTTCGATTGTGTTTTGGAAAGTTGGAGTTTCTGGATTTTTAACTATAATATCAATTTCTGCTTTAGCATCTTGTATTGCTTTTTTAAAAGCTGGAAGGAAATCTGAGTTTGATATTTTTGAAAATGGAGCAGTATTATATGCTGTAGTAAATTCTTGATTTAAAACATTCATAGTTTTGGAGTAATGTATTTTTTGAGAACTAATATTTAGTTTTTAATATCTTTTGAAGCTGCAATTACTTTGATTTTTAAGCCTTCTTTATAAGCTAGTATTTTGTCAAGAACACATTTGTCTGAGGTTCCAATAATTTGTGCTGCAAGTATTCCAGCATTTTGCGCACCATCAAGGGCAACTGTAGCTACAGGAACTCCTCCAGGCATTTGCAAAATTGATAGCACAGAATCCCAGCCATCAATAGAATTTCGGGATTTTACAGGTACTCCAATTACAGGAAGAGGTGTTAGCGAAGCAATCATTCCTGGTAAATGAGCTGCACCTCCAGCACCAGCAATAATAACCTTTATACCACGATTATGGGCGTTTTTACCATAATCAAACATTTTTTCAGGTGTACGATGAGCAGAAACAATATCTACTTCAACTTCAATATCAAATCCTTTTAAAATATCTATTGCGTCTTGCATAATAGGAAGATCGCTATTGCTTCCCATAATAATTCCTACTTGAGCCATTTATTTACTTATTACTTTTATTTTCTTTTTAACTTCTTCAGCAATTTTACGTGCTTCATTAATATCTTTATGGACAATAGTTACATGTCCCATTTTTCGGAATGGTCTGGTTTGCTTTTTTCCATAAATATGAGGCGTTACACCATCCATTTCCATTATTTCTTCAATATTTTGATAAACTACATCGCCTTCAAAACCTTCTGCACCTACTAAGTTAACCATAATTCCACCAACTTTACTTTTTGTGTTGCCAAGAGGTAAATCTAAAATTGCTCTTATATGTTGTTCAAATTGTGAAGTATAGCTTGATTCTATTGTATGATGTCCAGAATTATGTGGTCTTGGTGCAACTTCATTGATAAGAATTTGATCATCTTTAGTTAGGAACATTTCAACAGCAAGTAAACCTACATGCTTAAAAGCTGCAGAAGCTTTAAGAGCTATTAACTCAGCTTTAAGGGCAACTTCTTTTGAAATTCTAGCAGGACAAATTACGTATTCTACTTGATTGGCTTCAGGATGAAACTCCATTTCTACAACGGGATACACTTTTACATGACCTTTAACATTTCTAGCAACTATAACTGCCAACTCATTTTTAAAAGGTACTACTTTCTCTGTAATACACTCTACATTTGGTAAAGATTTTAAATCAGAATCATTTCGTACAATTTTCACACCATTGCCATCATAACCAAATTGTGCGCTTTTCCATACAAATGGAAAACTTAAGCTTTCATGTTCTATAGCAGTAATAATTTCGTGTTTATAAGCAAATCTAGAAAACTCAGCAGTAGGCAAATTATGGTCAACATAAAACAACTTTTGCTTTGCTTTATTTTGTATGGTTTCTAGAGTTTTTGCCGAAGGGTAAACTTTGATACCTTCTCGCTCAAGTTTTTTAAGTGCTTCAACATTTACATTTTCAATCTCAATTGTTAAAACATCTACATGCTTCCCAAAATTATAAACCGTATCAAAATCCATTAAATCACCTTTATAGAATTCGTTACTTGCTATTTTGCAAGGTGCTTCATCGCTTGGGTCTAAAACTGAAGTGTAGATATCGAATTTACGGGTGTTGTAAAGTAACATCTTACCCAATTGACCTCCTCCAAGAATGCCTAGTTTAAATTGAGATGAAAAAAAATTCATAGTCTAAATTTGTCTAAATAAATAGAATTTAGTGCAAAAATACATTTAAATCTGTAATGAAGTTCCAAAATCATAAATCAAAACTCGTATTTACACAATCTAATGATTATCTTTGCACTTTTCAAAAGCAAAGAAGATGTTACAGCTTCATGATTTAAAATTTAAACCGTTTATTTCTGCAGAAAAGATTGAATCTGTAGTTACAAAAATGGTAACCCAAATTTCTAAAGATTTAGGAGATGAAGTGCCTGTATTTGTTGGTATTTTAAATGGATCATTCATGTTTGTGAGTGATTTTGTAAAAAAATATCCAAAACCCTGTGAAGTTACGTTCATTAAATTAGCATCTTATGAAGGTGTTAAATCTACAGAAGATATTCAGCGGTTAATAGGATTGACTCAAGATTTATCTGGAAGAACTGTAGTAATTCTTGAAGATATTATCGATACAGGAAACACACTTTACGAAGTGCATCGTATTTTTAAAAATGAAAAAGTAAAGAAACTAATTATAGCAACACTTTTTTATAAACCAGAAGCTTATAAAAAAGATTTTAAATTACATTATGTAGGTATTGAAATTCCAAATAAGTTTATTGTAGGTTATGGTTTAGATTATGATGGACTTGGAAGAGATTTACCAGAAGTTTACCAACTAAAAATAGATAAAACCATGACAAGTATTGTGCTATTTGGACCTCCAGGTGCTGGAAAAGGAACTCAGGCAGAATTTTTAAAAAAGAAATATAATCTTGTACATATCTCAACAGGTGATGTGTTTAGATATAACATTAAAAATAAAACTGCTCTTGGTACTTTAGCAAAATCTTTTATAGATAAAGGAGAATTAGTTCCAGATAAAGTTACTATTGATATGCTTGAAGCTGAAGTTGAAAAAAATGCTGATGCAAACGGCTTTATTTTTGATGGATTCCCTAGAACAAATGCACAAGCTGAGGCGTTGGATGTTTTAATGGCTTCTAAAGATTCACAGATTAATGCAATGGTAGCACTTGAAGTTGACGATGAAGTATTAGTAAGTCGTTTATTAGAACGTGGTAAAACGAGTGGAAGACCAGATGATGCAAATGAAAATGTAATTAGAAACAGAATTAAAGAATATTATAATAAAACTGCAATTTTAAAAAATTACTATACAGTTCAAAACAAATATTTTGGTGTAAATGGAGTTGGCAGTATAAAAGAAATTACAATTCGTTTAAGTGAAGTATTAGATAAATTATAAATACTTCTTTTTTAAGAAACATAAAATTAAATTAGATTCCTGCCTTTGCAGGAATCTTAATATAAAAACATGACAGAGGATTTGAAATTAAAAGGAGGACAGCCAGTGGCTATCAGGTATTCTTAAATTTTATGATTCTTTAATAATTAATTCAATTAGTAATGACAGAAGGTAACTTCGTTGACTATGTAAAGATTTTTGCGTCTTCCGGAAATGGAGGTAAAGGCTCTATGCATTTACATCGTGAAAAGTATATTACAAAAGGAGGTCCAGACGGAGGAGATGGAGGTCGTGGAGGTCATGTAATTGTAAGAGGAAAAGAAAACCTTTGGACATTACATCATCTAAAGTTTAAAAGACATATTAAAGCAGGCCATGGAGGTCATGGTAGTAGTAGTAGAAGTACTGGAGCAGATGGAGAAGATGCTTATCTTGATGTGCCTCTAGGAACAGTTATTAAAGATGCTGAAACCGATGAAACCCTTTTTGAAATTACTGATAGCAATGAAGAAGTAATTTTATGTGAAGGCGGAATGGGAGGAAGAGGAAATTGGCACTTTAAAAGCTCAACTAACCAGACACCGCGTTATGCGCAACCTGGAGTTCCATTAACTGAAAGAAAGGTTACATTAGAACTTAAAGTATTGGCAGATGTTGGTTTAGTTGGATTCCCAAATGCTGGAAAATCTACACTTTTATCTGTTGTAACTTCTGCAAAACCAAAAATTGCAGATTATGAGTTTACAACACTTAAACCTAATTTAGGTATAGTGGAGTATCGCGATTTTCAGTCGTTTGTTATGGCAGATATTCCTGGAATTATAGAAGGAGCTGCCGAAGGAAAAGGGTTAGGTTACTACTTTTTAAGACATATAGAGCGTAATTCTATCTTATTGTTTTTAATTCCTGCTGATGCAGATGATATAAAAAAACAATACGATATTTTGCTTGATGAGTTAAGACGTTATAATCCTGAAATGTTAGACAAAGAACGTCTTGTTGCAGTTTCTAAAAGCGATATGCTTGATGACGAATTAATGGCTGAACTTAAAGAAGAACTAGACAACGAAATGCCTGTTGATTATATGTTTATTTCTTCTGTTGCACAATTAGGTCTTTCTGAATTAAAAGACAAACTCTGGAAATTATTGAATATGTAAATAAATATAATTTTGAAGCAATATATTAAAAGCATAGTAGAAATTAATGATAATAATAAAAGTAAATATTTTGCTTTTTTTATTCAAGCCTTGATTTTATTGTCAATTGTTACTTTTTCGATTGAAACCATGCCTAATTTAAAGCCTCAAACAAAACTAATTCTCCAAAATATTGAGATTTTTAGTGTTGTTGTATTTACTATAGAATACCTTTTAAGAATTTATGTAGCAGATAGCAAACCAAGATTTGTTTTTAGCTTCTTTGGTATTATTGATTTATTGGCAATTCTTCCATTTTATTTATCGTTTGGAGTTGACTTACGATCGTTAAGAGCACTACGTTTTTTACGTTTATTTAGAGTACTTAAATTAGTGCGTTACAATAGAGCAATTAATCATTTTACAAGAGCAATAAGTACAGCTAAAGAAGAAATATTTTTATTTATTTTCGTTACACTTATTCTAATTTATTTTTCAGCAATAGGAATCTACTATTTCGAAAATCAGGCACAGCCAGATCATTTTTCTTCTATTTTTGATAGTCTTTGGTGGGCAATTATCACCTTAACAACAGTTGGTTATGGAGATGTTTACCCTATAACTGTTGGTGGGAAAATATTTACATTCTTCATTTTAATGATTGGTTTAGGTATAGTGGCTATACCAACTGGAATTATTTCGTCTGCTTTAACGAAATCTATAGATAAAAAGGAAGATGAGTAAACTACTAAAAACGTTCTAGAATCTAATACTCAATTATGGTTTATAATCAAAAGATCATGTTGTCACTTGTACAGCAATAGATTTTATTAAAACTGAAAAATTATTTTTAGTTTTCTATGGAATGTTTTTTGATTATTTTTATAGAAAGATTCTAAATCATGAAACCAATTAAAACCTTTTTGCTTTTGTTATTTGTTGCATCATGCGCTCCAATTTATGTCAATTACGATTACGAAAAACAACACGATTTCACAAAGTATAAAACCTATAATTACTATTCGGATTTAGAAACTGGACTGAGTGAATTAGACACCAAGCGTTTATTATACGTAATGGACGAAGCCTTAAAAGCAAAAGGTTTTACACTGTCTTCAACGCCTGACTTTTTTATTAATATAACAAGTTCAGAATTTCAAGAAAACAGAAATAGTACAGTTGGTGTTGGCGTTGGTGGAGGCGGAAGAAATGTTGGAGGTGGAATTTCTATTGGTATTCCATTAGGACAGCAAAATGTAAACACCCAAATTATTTTTGATTTTATTGACGAAAATGGTATTGGATTATTCTGGCAAGCAGTATCTGAATCCAGTTTTAATCCTAATGCTAAACCTGAGCAACGCGAATCGCGATTAAAAGCGATTGCTGATAAAGTATTAGCTGGATATCCT
>Ga0102814_10002360_pt1 | contig 12815 bp, 11 predicted proteins | sample ColrivemetaGS741_FD_79112 | JGI IMG/M metagenome (GOLD analysis project Ga0102814, IMG submission 79112) | Estuarine microbial communities from the Columbia River estuary - Flood tide ETM metaG S.741 | ecosystem: Environmental > Aquatic > Marine > Intertidal zone > Estuary | place: USA... | reverse complement strand
GCCAAAACCATTGTCCAGCTGGGTACTCCAGCAATAATATAAACATCCTCATCAATTGTTGAGAGCGCCATTTTCTCAATTTTCTCAGTCCATTCTGTCATTAAAGCGATTTCTTTCGCTGGTGTTCTTCTAATTTCAGCCCACCACGGAAGGTTCTTGACGATAATTGCCGACAAGTCACCAAAATAACTATCTGCTGAGAGGTTATTAATTTTAGCGGATCCTCCAACAATTAAATGTTTTCCTTTGTACAACTTTCTGTTAGGATGATTGTCGTAGTACATTGCCAATAGATCCTTTCCACCTTTATAATGACACTCTTCTAAAGATTCTTTTGTTACTGGAATTAATTTGCTTTTTGAAGAAGTGGTACCTGATGACTTTGCAAACCATTTTGTTTCACCTGGCCATAAGACATCCTTCTCACCTTCCATAGCCTTTTCAATCCATGATTTCAATCCTTCATAATCAACTAATGGTATTTTTATTTTGAATTCATCGTAATTATTCACTGATTGAAAATCAAACTTATCACCGTATTTTGTCAGCTTGCCTTTTTCAAGAATTTTATCAAATAATTCCCATTGAACTTCAGCCGGATACTTTCGAAACAATTCGATTTGATGAATTCTTTTCTTCATCATCCAAGCAAAAATTGAATTAAATGGCATAGGTTTTAATTATCAAAAAAAAATCCCATCCGCATTATGCGCACAGGATAATATTTTTATTTACAATTGAATTGGACTAACCCCAAATTACAATCGAAGCAACGATACTTATAAGGACGATTGTGATTATAAATCCTACTGCTGCTGTTGACTCTTCAAAAAAATTATCCGACATACTATTTGTTTTTATAGTTCAAATTTAAAAAAATATTCTCATTAATCTTTACAGAAATGAATTTTAATCACGTGATCCTAACAATCTCAATAATGATAAAAATAAATTTACAAAAAGGATGTACAACATCAAACCTCCAACAAGCGCCAATTTACTTCTGTCAACCTGAGATAAAGCTTGATTTTTGGCTGTATCTTTTAACTGTTGCATGTAATATGCAGTTAACCCAGTAAAGACAAAAACACCTAATACAGCGATTACGAATCCCATCATATTAGATTTAATCCAAATATTAGCAATACCAGCAATAAACATCCCGATAAAAACCATGTATAGCAAGCTACCCATCTTGGTTAAATCTGTTTTAGTTGTATAACCCAATATAGCCATACCAGCAAAAGCCCCAGCAGTGACAAAAAATGTCATCGCAATTTGTGACCCAGCATAAACAAGCATGATTGAACTTAAACTTAAGCCCATCAAAGCAGAGTAAACTAGAAACAAAATCATTAACAAACCTAATGACAATCTATTGTACATTGTTTGCATAAGAAGTCCAAGTCCTACTGGCGCGAATGCCACCACATAAAACAATGGAGAAAGACCAGTTTGAGTTGCATTCACAAAATACTTTGTAAAGAATTCTGGCGTTCCTGCCCAAAATGCAATAATACCTGAAATTGTCAATGCACCAAACATGTATGCATAAACATTTTTAAAAAAGTCTTTCGTAATTTCTTTCGAATAACCTCCGTGTTCTTGATCTAAAATTGTGTTCATAATTAATGTAGTTTAGCTTGAACTAAATTGATAAATTCTTTTCTTGTTGAATCATTCTTTAAAAACAATCCTGTAAATGCACTAGACGTTGTAACAGAGTTTTGCTTCTGAACCCCTCTCATTTGCATGCACATGTGAGCCGCTTCAATAACAACAGCAACACCTTTAGGGTTTAGTGTTCGTTGAATACAATCCCGAATGTCTATTGTTAATCTTTCTTGAACTTGCAATCTTCGAGAATAAGCATCTACAACTCTCGGGATTTTACTTAGACCAACAATTTTTCCATTAGGGATATAGGCAACATGTGCTTTTCCGAAAAATGGCAACATATGATGTTCACATAAAGAATAAACTTCAATATCTTTCACAATTACCATCTCAGAATACTCTTCATGAAAAATTGCCTGTTCAATTATCTCATCAGGATTCAAGTCATATCCATGCGTTAAAAATTGCATTGCCTTAGCAACCCTTTCAGGAGTTTTCAATAAACCCTCTCTATTAACATCCTCCCCAAGATTCTTTAAGACATCCTCGAAATTCTTTGTTAATTTTGATGTTTTCTCTATATCGTATTCGTCTGCCATTTGCCTAATTTCAATACTAAAGTTAGTTTCGATTTTTTTATTTTGCTGTTAAAAAATATTAAATTTTTAAAACGGTTCTTCACCGCCAAAATACTCAACAAAATTATTGTCTGTTTCTACTAATTTGATTTTTGCCAATTGACCACCTGCTTTTGAAATAGGATCTAAAATCCTATCCCAAACTTGAATAACAATGTTCTCTGTTGAAGCCAACATTCCTTTTAGAAATGGAACATCAAGGTTTAGATTTTTATGATCTAAAGGCTCAACAACTTCTTGCTTTACAATCTCGCTTAAATCTTTCAAATTAATAACAAAACCAGTATCTGGATTAGGAATTCCTTTAACAGTAACATAAATCGTGAAATTATGTCCATGCCAATTGTGATTACTACATTTTCCAAAAACTTCCCAATTTTTCTGTTCTGACCAATCTTCTCTATAGAGCTTGTGAGCAGCATTAAAAGTTTCCCTTCTTGTGATATAAACTGTTTTCAATTCTTATTCAAATTAGACTGCAAATATACGAAATCCTTGCATAACCATAGTTTCATTAAGTAAATCAATCACTTATTATTTTGAATTTTATTTGAATGAAATACATCATCACCATATCCTCATCAATAATTTGTAACTATTTTTGTTTCATGGAAGAGCGTTTAGATAAAATATTGATTCAACGAAACCTTGTATCAACAAGGGTGAGAGCAGAACGTATGATTCGTGAAACAGGAGTTAAAGTTGATGGAAAACTTATAACAAAAACAGGAAAAAAATTCCCTGTTGACTGTAAAATAGAGCTTATTGAAGAAGAAAACCCTTGGGTATCTAGAGGTGCATACAAATTACTTGAGGCTATCGAAAAATGGGCGCCATTAATTGAAGACACGACATTAATGGATATTGGAGCCTCTACCGGTGGATTCACGGAGGTGCTACTATCAAAAAACGCAAAAAAAATCTTTGCTATTGATGTTGGAACCAATCAATTGCATAATAAAATAGCTACTAATCCAAACGTTGTTAATTTAGAAAAAACACACGTCAGAGAATTAACATCAAAATTAATTGACACAATGTGTGATGGTGCCGTTATAGATGTATCGTTTATATCGTTAACTAAAATATTTCCTTTTATACATCCATTTATTTCTCAGAATGGATTTGTTATAGCACTTATTAAACCACAGTTTGAGGTAGGAAAAGAAAATATCGGTAAGGGAGGAATTGTTAAAAACACAAAACTATACCCAACAGTCATAAAAGACATTCAAAACAATGCTATCCTAAACAACCTGAGTTATGTCGACCACATACCAAGTCCGATACTTGGAGGTGACGGAAATCATGAATTTTTGATGTTATTCAAGAAAATTTAAAAATTTATTACAATTTTCTATTTTTTCTTTGTTTAGAATAGTTCCAAATAAAGGATTTCTGTACCTTTGTACTATGATTAAAGAAGTAGAAAATAGAGCATTCAATGTATCCGACATAAGAGAGGAATTCCCTGCCTTATCACAAGATGTTTACGGAAAAAAATTAATCTACTTTGATAATGGGGCAACATCTCAAAAACCACAATGTGTTATTGATGCCATTAACAAATACTACTCGAAAGATAATTCGAACATACATCGCGGGGTTCATTATTTGAGTCAAATGGCTACGAACCAATACGAAGCCTCTCGAAAAACAATTCAAAACTACATCAACGCGCCACTTGTGGAAGAAGTTGTTTTCACAAAAGGGACAACTGACGGAATTAATTTATTAGCCCATTCATTAGGAGAAGGATTAAGTGAAGGAGACGAAGTTCTAATTTCTGAAATGGAACATCATTCTAATATTGTTCCTTGGCAAATGTTATGTGAGAGAAAAAAATGCCTTTTAAAAATCATTCCGATAAATGAAAAAGGAGAATTGGACATGTTAGCTGCTGAGCAATTAATCAATTCCAAAACAAAAATTATATCAATTACACATATCTCCAATTCACTTGGAACAATCAACCCAGTTAAGACATTAATTCAATTAGCAAAGAAAGTGGGTGCATATAGCATTATTGATGGAGCTCAAAGCATACAACATATGCCAATTGATGTTCAAGACCTCGGCTGTGATTTCTTTGTGTTTTCTGGACATAAAGTTTTTGGTCCAACAGGTATTGGAATTCTATACGGTAAAAAAGAAATACTTGATGCAATACCTCCCTATCAAGGTGGTGGTGACATGATAGACAAAGTTACTTTTGAGAAAACTACATACAATGAATTACCTTTCAAATTTGAAGCTGGGACACCCAACATTGCTGGAGCAATTTGTTTAGGTACTGCGTTTGAATACCTTAATGGGCTAAATTTAAAAGCAATTCAAGAATACGAGTCGAAATTACTTAGTCATGCTGAATCTGAACTATTGAAAATAGAAGACCTTAGAATCATTGGAACAGCAAACAAGAAAGCCAGTGTTGTTTCATTCATTATTGATGGCATCCACCCCTTTGACATTGGTACGTTATTGGATAAGCTTGGAATTGCTGTACGCACAGGTCATCACTGTACACAACCATTAATGGAGAAATTTAAAATCCCTGGAACGATAAGAGCATCATTTGCATTTTATAACACGATAGAAGAAGTTGATTACTTCATTGAAGCGTTGAAACGATGTATAAAAATGTTGAAATAATGAATTTAACAGAAAAACAACAAGAAATTATCGATGAATTTTCAGTTTACGAAGATTGGATGGATAAATACGAATACATCATTGATCTAGGAAAGGACTTACCCGAAATAGATGAAGCACTTAAGACCCCTGAACGACTCATCGACGGATGTCAATCCAAAGTTTGGCTTGAATCTGAATTTATTGATGGTAAAATGAAGTATACGGCCGATTCTGATGCAATTATCGCAAAAGGAATCGTGGCCCTTTTAATTCGTGTCTTAAACAATGAAAAACCAGAAGACATTGCCGTATGCGACTTGCATTTTATTAATGAAATTGGGTTACAAGAGCACTTGTCACCAACGCGTGCAAACGGACTTTTAAGTATGGTTAAAAGAATGAAACTTAATGCATTAAAAGCAGTTAGTCAAAAATAATAGGAATGGAAGGATTAGAAAACAAAGTAATAGATATTCTCAAGACAATTTATGATCCTGAGATTCCGGTTGATGTATTTGAATTAGGATTGATCTACGAAGTCAAAATTGACAAAGACAATAATGTCGAAATAGAAATGACATTAACATCTCCAAATTGCCCTGTTGCAGAATCAATGCCAAAAGAAATTGAAGATAAAGTTGCTGCTCATCCAGAGGTAAAATCTTCGAAGGTAACAATCGTTTTTGATCCGCCATGGGATAAAGATATGATGAGCGAAGAAGCACAATTAGAACTTGGTTTTTTATAAAGAAAATATAAATTCACTATGAGAAGAGTCGTAATTACTGGTTTAGGAGCATTAACACCAATTGGAAATAATGTTGCCGAATTTTGGCAAAACTTAATGGACGGAACAAGTGGTGCTGCTCAAATTACCAAGTTTGATGCAGAAAAATTTAAAGCACAGTTTGCCTGTGAATTGAAAAATTTTGATGTGAAAGATCATTTTCATGTGAAAGAAGTTCGCCAATACGATTCATTCTCACTGTATGCCTTGTATGCTGTAAAAGAAGCAGTTGAAAACGGTAAAATAGAATTTGAGAATTTGAATAAAGACCGAATCGGCGTGATTTGGGGTTCAGGAAACGGCGGAATAGAGACGTTTCAAGATCAAATGTTAGAATATTGCGCAGGAGATGGAACTCCTCGATTCACACCCTTTTTTATTCCCCGAATCTTAGTCGATATTGCATCTGGAATTATAAGTATGAAATATGGGCTTAGAGGAGTAAACTTTTGCCCTGTTTCAGCATGTGCAACATCAAACACCGCTATCATTGAAGCTTTTAACTACATAAAATGGGATAAAGCAGATATGATTATTACAGGTGGTTCTGAAGCAGCGATAACACAGCCAGCGATCGGAGGATTCTCTTCAGCAAAAGCTTTATCAACTAAAAATGATGAGCCAAAAACAGCCTCAAGACCCTTTGATGTTTCTAGAGATGGATTTGTTATGGGAGAAGGTGCTGGAGCATTAATTTTAGAAGAATACGAGCACGCCAAAAAAAGAGGAGCAATTATTTACGGTGAAGTTGTAGGTGGCGGAATGGCCGCAGATGCTTATCATTTGACAGGAACTCATCCAGAAGGAGATGGCGCAGTTTTGGGAATGACTGAAGCAATGAGGGAAGCTGGTCTAAAACCTGAACAAATTGACTACATCAATATGCATGCAACATCTACACCACAAGGTGATAAAACAGAACTTATTGCTGTAGAAAGAGTTTTTGGCGAAAGAAAAACATTGAGTTTATCAGGGACCAAATCTATGACAGGCCACCTATTAGGCGCTGCTGGAGCGATTGAAGGTATCGCGAGTGTTTTAGCATTACAAAATGGTATGATTCCTCCAACAATTAATACAACTGAAATAGAGCCTGACTTTGCAAATAAATACAACTTTCCTTTAAACAAAGGGCAAAAAATGGAAATGGAATATGCAATGAGTAACACCTTCGGATTTGGAGGTCACATCGCATCAGTCATCTTCAAAAAGTTTAAGGCTTAATTTAATTCCTCTTTCAGATAAGCAGCGGTATAAGATTTCTTGGTGAATTTTTTAACTATTTCTTCTGGGGTACCTGAACATATTATTTCTCCACCGCCAGAACCACCATCTGGTCCAACATCAACAATGTGATCAGCCACTTTTACGATGTCCAAATTATGTTCGATAACCAAAACTGTATTTCCTTCATCGACTAATCGTTGCAAAACACTCAATAACATATTAATGTCCTCAAAATGCAATCCTGTAGAGGGTTCGTCCAGAATATACATTGTATTTCCCGTTCCCTTTTTAGACAATTCTGACGACAACTTAATCCTTTGAGCCTCTCCACCAGACAAGGTAGTTGAAGGCTGACCTAATTTTACATAGCCTAACCCAACAGAACTTAAAGTAGAAAGGATTCGATGGATCTTAGGAATACCTTGAAAAAAACTACTCGCATCTTCGATGGTCAATTCAAGCACATCACTAATAGACTTTCCCTTAAAACGGACTTCGTTTGTTTCTCGATTGTATCTTTTGCCATTGCATTCTTCGCACTCCACATATACGTCAGGCAGAAAGTTCATTTCAATGGCTTTCATTCCTCCCCCTTTGCAGGTTTCACACCTTCCTCCAACAACATTAAAAGAGAATCTTCCAGCTTTGTAACCTCTAATTTGTGCTTCAGGCAAGGAGGCAAACAAACTTCTAATTTCATCAAACATTTTTGTATATGTAGCAGGATTTGAACGTGGTGTTCTACCAATTGGACTTTGATCAATTTCAATCACTTTATCCAAAAATTCAATTCCTTTAATCGATTTATAAGGAAGCGGTTTTTTAACACCATTGTATATCTCTCTTAAAAGAATTGGATACAAAGTTTGGTTAATCAATGATGATTTACCGCTGCCTGAAACTCCCGTAATACAAGTTAAAGTGCCCAAAGGAATAGAGAGGTCAACATTTTTTAAATTTCGACCTGTTGCTCCTTTTAGCACAAGCGACTTACCGTTCCCTGAGCGTCGCACCTCTGGAATCTCTATTTTTTTTGCTCCGCTTAGATACTGATTGGTTAATGAATTGATGTTTTTCATTTCTGATACAGAGCAAGCATTGATGATTTCTCCACCGTGAATTCCTGCACCAGGACCGATATCAATAACAAAATCCGCAGCTTCAATCATTTCTTTATCATGCTCAACAACAATTACCGAATTGCCAGTATCTCTTAATCTTTTCAGCGAATTAATTAATCGTGTGTTGTCACGTTGATGCAGACCAATTGAAGGCTCATCCAATACATACAATACATTCATCAATTCGCTGCCAATTTGAGTAGCCAAGCGAATTCTTTGCGCCTCTCCCCCAGACAACGTTTTTGCCGAACGATGAAGCGTTAAGTATGTCAATCCAACTTCGACAATAAAGCCAAGTCGTGCATTAATTTCTTTTAAAATTTCTATTGCAATTATTTTTTGCTGATCATCCAGATGATTTTCTAAGTCCCGAAACCATAAAGCCAAAGCGCCGATGTCCATCATTGCTAAATCCCCAATGTTTTTATCATTTAGTTTAAAATAATGCGCTTCTTTTTTTATTCTAGTGCCATGACATTCCGAGCAACTATTTTTATTCATAAAGCTAGCAGCCCAGCGCTGAATAGGAGCAGAACTCTCTTCAGAATGCCTCGAAATAAAATTGATTACACCTTCAAAAACAACTGATGTATCTTTATGACTTCGAGTCATTCCTTCATTTCCATACAAAACAATCTTCATTGTTTCGTCATCAATATCTTTAATTGGCGTAGACAATGTAAAACCTTCTTGTTTTAACAGTCCATCCAATTTTTCGAAAATCCATTTCTTTTTGTACTCACCTAGAGGAGCCAGCCCTCCTTTTTTTATAGAAATCTTCGGATCAGGAATGATCTTATCAATATCAACCTCAGCCACTTCACCTAGCCCATTACATGTTGGACAGGCACCATAAGGCGAATTAAAAGAAAATAAACTAGGCTCAGGCTCAGGATAACTTATACCAGAAGACGGACACATTAACATTCTACTAAAATGCCTAGTGTTGCTCGAATCAAAATCCATGACCATTAATTCTTTACTCCCATGCTTCATCGCAACAACAACAGAGTCATAAATTCTAGCTCTATGCTTTTTGTCTATTTCCAGTCGATCGATAACAATCTCTATATCGTGAATTTTATACCGGTCTAATTTCAATCCCTTCTTTATATCTTCAATCTCACCATCAATTCGGACTTTCGTAAATCCCATTTTGGTGATTTGTTCAAACAACTCTCTGTAATGACCCTTACGTCCTTTTATAATTGGCGCCAGAACAATGATCTTTTTTCCTGAATATTGTTCAATAATTAAGTCGACAATTTGATCATCTGAATACTTAACCATTGCCTCACCAGAATTGTATGAATATGCCACCCCAACACGAGCAAAAAGCAAACGCATAAAATCATAAATCTCAGTAATTGTACCAACCGTTGAACGAGGAGATCGAGACACTGTTTTTTGTTCGATTGCAATTACTGGGCTTAACCCATCAATTTTATCGACATCTGGTCGTTCTAATCCTCCTAGAAATTGTCTCGCATAAGCAGAAAACGTTTCGATATAACGCCTTTGTCCCTCCGCGAAAATGGTATCAAAAGCAAGAGATGACTTTCCACTTCCACTTAATCCCGTAATCACTACGAGCTCATTTCTCGGAATTTTAATATCAATATTTTTTAGATTGTGCTCTTTCGCTCCGTAAACCTCAATAAATTGTTTTTTACTCATAATTATTTAGGTAATTGGATTATATAATCTACTTTAGAACGTGTAAGTTTGTTGCTAATCAGCCAAGGATTTAGCACCTTAATTTTGTGATAGTTTGTCCCTTGGTTCTTGGCCCAAATTCTTAAGTCCGGTATAGATTCAGTTATCGTTATATTCTTCACTTTAATATTAGGATAAAGTTCCATTTCTTTTGGATAAAAACCATAAGCTTCTGGATTTTCCATTATAATTTTTAATGCTAATATTCTAAAAACGTAACGACTTGTTTCACTGTTAAGGTGCAAATCAAAATACGATGACACCTTTTGTTCTGCCAATCGACTTCTAACCCCTTCGATACCCATATTATAAGATGCTGCTGTTAGCATCCAATCGTTAAATATTGAATTAGCTTTTTTTAAGTATTGGCATGCAGCTGCTGTACTTTTCTCAACACTTAATCGCTCATCAATTTCTGAATTGACAGTCAAGCCAAAATCGACTGCTGTTTTAGGCATAAATTGCCAAAACCCTTTTGCTCCAGATGGACTTACGGCTTGAGTTAAATTACTTTCGATCAGACAAAGATATTTCAAATCATCTGGCGCATTGTTTTCTGCCAAAAGTTCTTCTATTATAGGAAAGTAACGATTAGCCCGTTTTATTCCAAAAATTGTTGAGCTATGATAATACGTATTTATGATAATTTCTTTATCCAAACGTTCTTTCACATCAAAATCCGTGAGGTCAATTACATTGCCACAGAATTTAATAGTCTCAGGAAGCTCGGGTAAAACAAAGTGTCTATCGGATAGCTTTACTACTTTATTACTAGTATCTATTCTTTTAGAATTTGGTGATTCACAGCTTATGAGGACCGCAATAAAAAGGATCGCAAAAAACAATGTTTTGTTCATAGAACGAATTTAAAGAATATTATTTCTTCGGCGCTCTATATTTAATCGTATTTCGATATAAAAATCCAAATACAACAACGAAGTATAAAGTAAAAAACGCTATGGGACCAATGTTATTCCACTTAACCAAATAAACCATTGAAATTGAAGCAAAACATGCAATTGCCCCAATAATAAGAAAAACAAACCACACCTGTTTATCGTTAAATCCTGCATACACAAGATGATGAGTTGTATGATCTTTCCCTCCAACCATTGGAGATTTTCCCTTTCTTAATCTATTGATTACTACTGTTAAAGTATCTGCTGCAGCTGGTGAAAATGCCACCAAAGTAATGCAAGCACTTAATATTGATGGAGTTTCTGTATATGAACCAACATTCCACAAAAGTTCGATACTAAAAAACGCTACAAATAAGCCAATAAATTGTGACCCAGCATCACCCATAAACAATTTAGAAGGATGAATATTCATTGATAGAAAACCAATCATTGCTCCTAATATGGAAACCATCATTAATGTCCAAATATTTGTATTGAAATCAAAAACAATCCACCCAGAAAGCAAACATGCGATAAGAATAAAAAACACGGTAGTACCGGTAATCCCATCCATGTTATCTAACATATTCAATGAATTCATTATAATAACAACCCATAATATAGTAACTAAAGAATCAAGAATAGGACTATGAAACACATCTATAATTGTATCAGTGCCGACAAATACAAGTCCACAACTGATCTGAATAAACAATTTAATTAAAGGGCGTGTATTATAAGCATCATCTGCTAATCCCATTAAGAAAGCTAGTGATCCAGCAACAAACAAACCGACGTATTGTTTGTTTTGAAATATATTCTCCTCACTAAAAACAATCGAATAGGCTATTGCTGCAAATAAAAAAACGATATAGAAACTTACCCCTCCTAAAGATGGTTTTGACTCATTGCTCCAACGAATAACAACATCATTCTTATTTCTTATCCCTAAAGATTGGGAAAATCGAAGTAAAATGACATTACAAATAAGCGCGACAATAATGCCACCTACGCCAAAGCCAAATATTTGTAGTAGTTTAATAATCAAATTAGTAATTTATCGCTCAAAGTTATAACTAACTTCGAATCTTAAAAAGTTTCAGCAACCAAATTTTAAGAGATTCCCATTTAGACAACTCCACAGGCTCCCCATCATCATAACCATAACCATAACCATAACCGTAGCCATAACCGTAAATAGAGCCTTTATTATTTTTTACTCCATTTAAAATTACATTAAGACTTTTTAATTGTTGCATCTCAAAAAGTTCTTTCACTCGCAACGCAAAATTTCGTTTTGAATAATGGGATTTAAAAACATAAATTGGAATATCTGCTTCAGTTAAATTCCTTACACCATCAGAAACAAGACCAACTGGAGGATTGTCTATTATTACAACATCGTAATGCGTCTTTAACTCTTCAACTATTCGCTTAAATTCGTCGCTAAGGATTAACTCTGATGGATTAGGAGGAATAGGTCCAGCTGTTATAAAATCAAAACCTTCAATACTAGAATGTTTAATGCACTCATCTAATTTTGATTGTCCAACAATTAATGAACTCATCCCATGTCTATTATCTGCATCAAAACCTAAGTGAACTTTAGGCTTCCTTAGATCCAAATCAAGTAAAATTGTTTTCTTACCACTTAATGCAATAATTCCACCCAAGTTTAAAGCAACAAAAGTTTTACCTTCTCCTGAAATCGAAGAAGAAACAGCAATCGTTTTATAATCTGGTTTGATATAACTAAGATTTGTTCGAATTTTCCGCATTGCCTCAGCTAACATTGATTTTGGGGCGTCTGCCACTACCAATTGCGAATACTCCATTACCTCTTTCAATAATGGCACACCCCCTAGTATCGCAGCCTTTTCAGGTAAGATGTTTTCAAGATCTTCAATTAAATTAATTTCATTAAAAGTAATATACTTTATGAACATAACTCCAATTCCGAATGCCATTCCGAAGAAAATAAATGCTAAGTAGATGAAACGTTTATTGGGAGATACAGGAATAAAATTAATTTTTGGTTGTTGAAGAATTCGATTCGTAGACGCATAACCAGCATCTGAGATTGCATATAGCACCTTCTTTTCAGTTAACAAAGTGAAATACTTTTCATTTAACTCTTGAATGTTTTTTAGACGATTAAATTCCATTTTTTTCTCAG
>Ga0102814_10002359_pt1 | contig 12820 bp, 11 predicted proteins | sample ColrivemetaGS741_FD_79112 | JGI IMG/M metagenome (GOLD analysis project Ga0102814, IMG submission 79112) | Estuarine microbial communities from the Columbia River estuary - Flood tide ETM metaG S.741 | ecosystem: Environmental > Aquatic > Marine > Intertidal zone > Estuary | place: USA... | reverse complement strand
TACCAGTACGTTCGGCATGCCGACATTAGGGAATGCCTTGTTATTCACGCCCCAAGGCCGTGAAGCGTCCTCATAGAAGGTCCTGAGGTAGGTGTACAGCCAGTCGTTACCGCGCACACGAGCCACCAGCGTAAGATCAGGCGGAGCAGCACCAAACCAGACCTTGCCATCATCAGGGCGCATACCGATATTCATGTGCTCACCGATTTTTGCGCCGGTAAACACTAGATTATCCAGCATCAGGCCCTCAGGGATACCCAGATCCCTGGCAACCCTTTCATAGCGCTGATATTTGGCGCTGTGACATCCCATGCAGTAATTGACGAATGTTTGAGCACCGTCCTGCAGAGAAGCCTTGTCCCGCAGATCAATATCAACCTTGTCCAGTTCAATATCGGGTCCACCAGCGGCAGTAGCCAGAACCGGCAGCGCAGCAATTAAAAACGCAGCAAAGAGCTTTTTCATCAGCCAGTCACCCTATCCGGAACCGGTTTGGTCTTTTCCATCCGGGTGTAGAACGGCATCAGGATGAAAAAGGCGAAATACAAGATGGTACAAATACGCGACATCAGCGTGCCTATATCCGATGGTGCCTTAGAACCGAAGTAACCGAGAATCACAAAGGACACCGCGAAGATCACCAGCCACATCCTGCTCAGCCAGCCCTTGTAGCGAATCGATCTGACCGGACTGCGATCCAGCCAAGGCAATACGAACATAATCGCAATCGCCGCGCCCATCGCAACCACACCCATCAACTTGTCGGGAATGGCGCGAAGAATCGCGTAATAAGGCGTGAAGTACCACACCGGAGCAATGTGTGCGGGTGTTTTGAACGGGTTCGCGGGTTCAAAGTTGGGCTTCTCGAGGAAGTAACCACCCATTTCCGGGAAGAAGAAAATCACCGCACAGAACACGAAGAGGAATACCACCACGCCGACAATGTCCTTGACGGTGTAATACGGGTGGAAAGCAATACCGTCCAGCGGGACGCCATTGGCATCTTTCTTCTTCTTGATATCAATGCCGTCAGGGTTGTTGGAACCGACTTCGTGCAGCGCGAGGATGTGCAGAACAACCAGGCCGAGCAGTACGATTGGCAAGGCAATCACGTGCAGAGCAAAGAAGCGGTTCAGGGTAATCCCGGAAATCAGGTAATCGCCGCGGATCCACATGGTCAGGTCATCACCGATCACCGGGATGGCACCGAACAACGAAATAATCACCTGTGCGCCCCAGTAGGACATCTGACCCCAGGGCAACAGGTAGCCCATGAAGGCCTCCGCCATGAGGCAGAGATAGATGAGCATGCCAAACACCCAAACCAGTTCACGAGGCTTCTGGTAGGAGCCATAAAGCAGGCCACGAAACATGTGCAGATAGACCACGACAAAAAACGCCGATGCGCCCGTCGAGTGCATATAGCGAAGGATCCAGCCGTAATCCACATCACGCATGATGTATTCGACCGAGGCAAATGCCTCTTCAGACGACGGCGTGTAACTCATGGTCAGCCAAACGCCAGTCAGGATCTGATTGACCAGAACCAGTAGCGCAAGAGAACCAAAGAAGTAGAAGAAGTTGAAATTCTTCGGTGCGTAATACTTGGACAGATGCTCTTCCCACATTTTCGTGGCGGGGAAGCGGGCATCAACCCATTCCATAAACTTGCTCATCAGGCTTTCTCCTGCGCCACGCCGATAATAATCACATCGTCCGACTCATAAGAGTAATCGGGCACTGGCAGATTCAGCGGTGCAGGCTGACCAGAGTAAACACGGCCAGCCAGGTCATATCGGGAGCCGTGACATGGGCAGAAATAACCGCCCTCCCATTCGGCCCCGAGATCCGCTGGAGCCACTTCCGGCCGAAACGACGGCGAGCAGCCCAGGTGTGTGCACAGCCCAACCAGAACCAGCAGTTCAGGCTTGATCGAGCGCTGCTGAGGGTTAACGTAAGCAGGCTGAACAGAGTCTTTCGAGTCCGGGTCGGCAAGCTGGGGAACGATCTTATCCAGACTACCCAGCATTTCCTGGGTACGATTCAAGACAAATACCGGCTGGCCGCGCCATTCAGCAACAATCTGCTGCCCTGGCTCGACCTTGCTTATATTCACCTTGACCGGTGCACCTGCGGCCTTGGCCTTGGCACTCGGGAACCACGACCCTACAAACGGGACCGCGGCACCCACCGCTCCTGCTGCACCCACCACTGAGGTGGCGGCAACCAGGAAACGACGCCGGCCAGCATTCACGCCGTCATTGCTCATTCAGTTGTCTCCCATCGACTATGTCACCCGAAGTTCAGGCATCTACTTAGAAAATCTTGCTGCAGAAATTTTTTGAATGGTAAAGAAAAGCCCCTTTGCTGACAAGGCAATAGCTTGAAACAAAACTACTGAATACGTCGAAAGCATAGGCAAAGCAAGCCGCGACACACTGTCGCAGGGATAATCTGCAGATAAAAAAAACGCCCAGATCCAAATGGATACTGGGCGCTTTTTGGCAAGCGTAATTAACGCTTGGAGTACTGAGGACGCTTGCGCGCTTTGCGCAGACCGACCTTTTTACGTTCAACTTCGCGAGCATCGCGAGTAACGAAGCCAGCTTTGCGCAAAGCAGGACGCAGGGACTCGTCATAATCCATCAGGGCACGAGTGATGCCGTGACGAATCGCACCGGCCTGACCGCTTACACCGCCACCGAGAACGGTTACGTAGATGTCGAACTTTTCGACATTACCGGTCAGCTCGAGAGGCTGACGAACAACCATCCGTGCTGTTTCGCGACCGAAGAAATTCTCCAGAGTGCGATTGTTGATAGAAATACTGCCAGTGCCCGGACGCAGAAAAACGCGAGCTTTAGCAGTTTTGCGACGGCCAGTGCCGTAATTTTGAGAAGCCGACATAATGAACTATCCCGTTAAATCTTGAGTTCTTGGGGCTGCTGAGCAGTGTGCGGGTGAACAGCACCCTTGTACACTTTCAGCTTGCGATACATGTCGCGACCCAGCGAGTTCTTCGGCAGCATACCTTTGACCGCAGTCTCAAGTACGCGTTCCGGGGCCTTGGCGATCAGCTTTTCAAAGTTGATCGACTTGATCCCACCCGGAAAGCCGGAGTGCGAGTAGTACATTTTGTCGGTAGTCTTGGCGCCAGTAACACGAACCTGCTCGGCATTGATAACAACGATGTAATCGCCGGTATCAACGTGCGGAGTGTACTCAGCCTTGTGCTTGCCACGCAGACGGCTGGCAATCTCAGTAGCCAGACGACCCAGGGTCTTGCCGGCAGCGTCGACGACATACCAGTCGCGCTTAACAGTTTCCGGTTTTGCAGTATAAGTCTTCATTCGCTATAGCCTCAGGGCCGCCCTGAAAAATAAGACGGCGGATCTTACTGAATAGTGCTTGCTTTGACAAGTCAAAGACGGCCGATTTACAGACGCTATCGGGGGCTCGAGTCAGCGCATCCGCTACGGCAAAGTTCGGCGGGTTTACATTCCTGCCTTCTTTTCTTCACAGGCTAGGCATCCCCGCGAAGAAAGGAGCGGAATTATGCCGATTGCACAAAAAATAGCAACCTGCTTTGATCAATAATCCTAAAACATTCAGGAGCATGCACATGGAATATCGCAAAATTGGCCGCACTGACTTGCGCGTTAGCGCTTTGTGCCTTGGCAGCATGACCTGGGGTGAGCAGAACACAGAGCAACAGGGCTTTGAGCAAATTGATTGCGCTCGCGCCGCCGGAGTCAACTTCATCGATACAGCCGAGATGTACCCCGTGCCGCCACGAAGCGGCACCTACGGCGCGACCGAAAGCATCATCGGCAACTATTTCAAGCAAAGAGGCAACCGCACCGACTGGGTAGTTGCCAGCAAGATCGCCGGGCCTGGTAACGGCATCGACTACATCCGCGATGGCAAGCCAAAGCACAATCGCGCCCACATAATTGCGGCCATCGACGACAGCTTGCGAAGACTGCAAACGGACTGGATCGATCTGTACCAACTGCACTGGCCCGAGCGCCCGACCAATTATTTCGGCCAACTGGGCTATCAGCACAGGGAAAGCGACTTCACCCCACTGGAAGACACGCTTGAAGTCCTCGCCGAGCAGATTCGTGCTGGCAAGATTCGTCACATCGGCGTATCCAATGAAACCCCCTGGGGCACCATGCGCTATCTGCAGCTCTCCGAGGCACGTGGCTGGCCGCGCATGGCCTCGATTCAAAACCCGTACAACCTTTTGAATCGAACATTCGAGGTCGGCCTTGCAGAAATTGCCATTCGCGAAGACTGCGGTTTACTGGCTTATTCGCCAATGGCCTTCGGCCTACTTTCAGGAAAATACGCCAATGGCGCTCGACCGGAAAACGCGCGAATCACCTTGTTCAGCCGTTTTTCTCGCTACACCAACCAGCAGGCCGAAGCCGCTTGCGCACGTTACGTCGAGCTAGCCCGGAAACACGGCCTCGATCCGGCCCAAATGGCTCTGGCATTTGTGACTTCAAGACCCTTTGTCACCAGCAATATCATTGGTGCCACATCGCTTGAACAATTGACCAGCAACCTCGCCAGCAGCGGGCTGCAGCTCAGCCCGGAACTGTTGCAGGAGATTGAAGCCATTCACCGTCAGCAGCCGAACCCGGCACCCTGAAACACGAAAGCCCGGCAAATGCCGGGCTTTCGTTTGTCTTCTGGCCGCTCAAAGAGACCGGGAAATGATTTCCTTCATGATCTCGTTGGTACCGGCATAAATGCGCTGCACCCTTGAATCAGCCCAGGCCCGTGCAATCGGGTATTCCCACATATAGCCATAGCCACCGTGCAGCTGTACGCACTCATCCAGCACCTTGCATTGCATGTCGGTAGTCCAGTACTTGAGCATGGCCGCCGTCGGCACATCCAGTTTTCCTTGCAGATGCAGCTCCAGGCAGCGATCGGTAAAAATCCGCCCGATCTGAACTTCGGTGGCAATTTCAGCCAACTTGAAGCGCGTATTCTGAAAGTCCGAAATGGATTTGCCGAAAGCTTTACGCTCACGGGTGTACTCCAGTGTCCACTGCAGACCCGCCTCGGCAGACGCCAGCGCTCCCAGTCCTACCGTAAGCCGCTCCTGAGGCAGCTCCTGCATCAGGTAGATAAAACCCATACCCTCCTTGCCCAACAGGTTTTCCTTTGGGATGCGCACGTCCTGGAAAAACAACTCTGAGGTGTCTTGCGCTTTCATGCCGACCTTGGCCAACCGCTTGCCCTTGGCAAAGCCCGGCGTACCGGCCTCGACGAGAAACAGGCTGGTACCTTTGGCGCCAGCTTTCGGATCAGTCTTGGCTACCACAATCACCAGATCGGCGAGAAACCCATTGGTGATGAAAGTCTTGGAGCCATTGAGTACATACTCGTCACCATCCAGCACGGCAGTGGTTTTGACGCCCTGCAGATCAGAACCAGCGCCAGGCTCGGTCATCGCAATCGCGGTAACCATTTCGCCCGACACCAGCTTGGGCAAGTACTTGTGCTTCAGCGCTTCCGAACCGTAATGCAGGATGTAGGGGGCAACGATATCCGAGTGCAGTGAAAAGCCGATTCCACTCAACCCAAGGCGGCCAATTTCCTCAATCACCACCGTGCTGTAGAGAAAGTCCGCGGCCATGCCGCCATACTCTTCCGGCAGGTGCGAGCAAAGCATGCCGGCCTCGCCTGCCTTGTTCCAGAGCTTACGATCTATATGGCCATCCTTTTCCCACTGGTCATGATAGGGCACGGCCTCCTGCTCGAGAAACTTGCGTACGCTATCGCGGAATAACTCGTGATCTGAGGTGAATAGCGTTCTGGGAATCATGCTGGCTCCTGGGCGGTATGGATTAATCAATCAGGGTGAGACTTTAGGTGGTTGGACGAACTAATTGCACTGGACACATCTGCCAAAAAATAAGACGATCCAGCCGCAATCTGGCCAATTAACCATGAAGCCACACCATTATGCCTCTACAAACCACACCCCAAACACTGGCGAGTGTCCACATCCTTGCCATCGAGAGCACCTTTGCCTCAACCGCATTGCTGGCCCGGGATTTTTTTCATATGGCCAGTCTGCGCTATGGCAAACAACAAGGGCTTGGCCTTACCCCCACTTTCGAGATCCATCTGGTCTGCCCGAACGAGGCGCCCAGCAATAGTTTCAGCAACGTATTGCTGCCCATCGACGGCCCGTTGGGCGTTGCCGACCTGATAATTCTTCCCGCATTCAGCGGCGACTTCGACTCACTGCTCAGCATGTACCCGCAAGTAACTCCCTGGCTTCGTGAAAGACATGCCGCAGGCAGCATTATTTGCGGAGAAGCCAACGGCGTATTCTGGATGGCCGAAGCGGGGCTGCTCAACGGCAAGGAAGCAACGACTTATCAACGCTACTTCCGGGAATTTTCCGGGCGCTTCCCGCAAGTGCAACTCAACACGGATAAACACCTCACAGACGCCGATAATCTTTACTGTGTCGCCGGCCCCACTTCTGGCTGCGACCTTTACATCTATCTGATTGAGCGCTTTTGTGGTGCCAGTGTGGCCCAGGCGGTTGCCCGCGACATTCTGTACGAAGTCCAGCGCAGCTATTCACCTGGCAGGATCGGCTTTGGCGGCCAGAAGATGCATCAGGACGCAGCCATTTTGCAGATACAGCAATGGCTGGAAGAACACTTCACCGAAAAATTCCGCTTTGAGGATATGGCTCGCGAGCACGGCATGAGCATACGCAACTTCATGCGCAGATTTCAGGCGGCAACCGGTGACAAACCTTTGCACTACTTGCAGCGCCTGCGCATTGAAACAGCCAAAAACCTACTGTCTGCAACACGCAAAAGCATCAAGACCATCAGCTATGAAGTTGGCTACGACGATGCCAGCTTTTTTGCTCGACTGTTTCGCCAGCACACCGAATTATCACCGAACAATTACCGTCGGCAGTTTCTGCAAAAGAGTGAACTGCTCAAGGCCAGCGAGTAGCTGGCGTTCCGCTTTACGGCTTGTGCGGCCGCGACAGAAATTCGTGCGATTGCATTTCCAGCAGACGACTGAGGGTACGCTGAAACTCAAACTGCAGTCGTCCGCCCGAGTAGAGCGACTGCAGGGCCACTTCGGCAGAAAGAATCAGTTTGACGTTACGGTCATAAAATTCATCGACCAGATTGACGAAACGACGAGCCATATCATCCTTACTGGTGTCCATTTGCTCGACGTTGGCGATCAATACCGCATGGAATAATTTACCCAGTTCAATGTAGTCATTCTGACTGCGCGGCCCATCACACAACTCGCGGAAATCAAACCAGGCGACATCATCGCCGACTTTACGCGCGAGAATCTGGCGGTTCTCGATCATCAGCGCTTCGTTTTCGTGCACCTCGCAATGCTCGGGCAGCAAGCTGTAAAAACTTTTCTCAAGGCTGAGCTCGGCATCGGCATCAAGCGGCCAGTGGTATAGCTCGGCTTGCTCTAGTGCACGCAGTCGATAGTCCACGCCGCTATCAACGTTGACCACTTCAGTATGCTTTTTGATCAACTCAATCGCCGGCAGGAACCGCGCCCGCTGCAAACCGTCGCGATACAAACCGTCCGGGACGATATTCGACGTTGCTACCAGTGAAACACCATTTTTGAACAGCTCATCGAGCAAGGTAGCGAGGATCATTGCATCGGTAATATCCGACACGAAGAATTCGTCAAAACAGATCACCCTCGTCTCGGCCGCAAAGCGCTTGGCGATAATGATCAGTGGATTTTTTTCACCCGCCAGGGTTTTCATCTCTTCATGCACGCGCTTCATGAAGCGATGAAAGTGCGTGCGCATCTTTTGCGGGAACGGCAGGGCATCGTAAAAGGTATCAACCAGGTAGGTCTTGCCGCGTCCGACGCCACCCCAGAAGTACAGACCCTTGATAGGCCCGACCTGCTTCTTGCCAAACACCTTCTTCAGCAACACACCCGGGCCGCCTTGCGACTGTCTTACCAGATCGTCGTAAAGCCGCTGCAAGTGATGAACAGCGTTTTCCTGCGCCGCATCGCGGAAAAAGTCGGGCCGCTGAAGGTCAGCTTGATAAAGGGATAGCACCGTCATCTTGGGTAATTCGGTAACATCAGGGGCGCACACTTTAACGGCGCCCCTGCCGCTTGGCAATTAGCCACAGGGATAACCCCGGCTATCCTCAGCCATTCGCTGCCAATTACTCACGCAGGCGCAGGATAGCTTGCTCGCAACTTTGCGCGTCGACAAACTCCGGGCTACTGGCAACACAAGCGCCCTCCAGCCAGAGGGTAAAACCGCCGTTTGCCTGGCGCACATCCAGCTCGCCACCCGACTGCAAGCGCTTGCTGATCTGACCCGCCGTCTTGCCGTCAGCAAAGGCCTCGGACAGCAACAGCTGTTCGCCTTCAGCATCCAGTAAACGAAAACGAAAACTCCCATCGACTTCACGAAAGCTGACGAAACGAGCACTCTTGGCGGCTTTTTTCTTACTGATTTCACCGGTTTGCAACTGGCTGCGGAAGGAGCGCAAACCGACAGCCTCGCGCAACTCGGCAAGAAATGGCGTGGCAACCTTGCGTGCCTTGGCCGCACCAGCCAACAGAATATCTTCGAGCTCAGCCGGCTGACTGATCAGGCTGTGATAACGCTCCCGCGCTTCACCCAGTTCTGTATCAAGTAGCTGGAATAGCCGCTGCTTGGCCTCTCCCCAACCCAGGCCAGCCAACAGCTCCGAGCGAAACTCGTCCTGCTGCCCGGCACTGGCAAAAGCCTGGTACAGGGTAAACAGGTGGGAGTCGTCCGGATCCTTCGCCTCTCCAGGCAATCTGGAGTCGGTAACTATGCGCGCAATCGCCTCCTTCAGCTGTCGGGCAGAGCCAAACAGGGGAATAGTGTTGTCATAGCTTTTCGACATTTTACGTCCGTCCAGACCCGGCAAAGTCGCCACACCCTCTTCGACCACCGCTTCGGGTAAGGTAAACATCTCCTTACCCCGGCCAAACAGATGATTAAAGCGCTGGCCAATATCACGGGCCATTTCCACGTGCTGGATCTGGTCACGTCCGACCGGCACCTTGTGCGCATTGAACATCAGGATATCCGCCGCCATCAGCACCGGATAACTGAACAAGCCCATGGTAATACCGGCGTCAGGGTCTTCGCCTTCGGCAAGATTCTTGTCTACGGAAGCCTTGTAGGCGTGAGCTCGATTAAGCAGCCCCTTTCCGGCTACACAGGTCAGCAGCCACGTCAGCTCCGGAATCTCCGGAATATCGGACTGCCGATAAAAAGTTGCGCGACTGACATCCAGACCGCAGGCCAGCCAGGTTGCGGCAATTTCCATGCGTGACTGTTGGATACGCTGCGGATCATCACACTTGATCAACGCATGGTAATCCGCCAGAAAGTAATAAGACTCCGCATCGGCTTCACGACTGGCGATGATTGCCGGACGAATGGCGCCGGCATAGTTGCCGAGATGTGGGGTGCCTGTGGTGGTGATGCCGGTAAGAATGCGGGTGGTCATTGCGAATCGCTTTTCCTGAGCCTGTTGATTATCTCGCCTTAGCAGCCCGATATAAGCACCGGGCTTTCGGCGAGGAGAGCGGACTTGCATTCGTCCATGCAGCAATCAGAGCCGCGGCTGGACAAGGTCTTTCAACTCGACCAGCTTGCCGTGAAAAAAGTGGCCGCATTCTGCCACCTTAAGCAGTTCATGGTCACGCCCCAGTCCGACAGACCATGCATAGACCTGCTCGGCACTGATGACCTCATCCAGTTCCGGCTGAATCAGGGTAAGCAGCATGTCTGGCGCAAACTTCAGCTGTTCAGGCAAGCGGCTAACTGCCGGGGCAACCATGATCAACCGGTGGATATCTTCGCCTCGCCCAGCCAGGCGAAGGGCCAGACTGGCCGCCACATAGCCGCCGAAGGAGAACCCCAGAAGCGTTAGCGGTTGTCCGGCATGCTGCTCACGTAACCAGTTCAACGCAGCCTGAGCATCATCCACTTCACCCTCATTCAGACAGTGACTGCCAACACTGGCGCCCACACCGCGGTAATTGAAGCGCAAGGTGCTGTAACCAGCATCGCGAGCAACGCGTTGCAAGGTTGAAACCACCTTGTTGAGCATGCTGCCACCCTGCGCCGGATTGGGGTGGCAGAGCAGCGCCAAACCTTTAGCTTGCGGATTATTCTGGTAACGTGCCTCCAGAGGCCCGAGTGGGCCATCTAGCAAAAGCGCTACTTCTTGTAAGGACAAAACCAACTCCGTGACCCCGATTCGGGGCAAAACGTCCTGGATTGGCGCAATTGGACTTGCGTCGCGGTATACAGCGCAGACATCAGACGCTAACGTAAAGCAAAGCCGTTCAGAGAGGAAGAATACGTGGAACAGTCATACAACATCTGGTTGCTATTGGGCTTGGCCCTTCTGGCCGGAGCCGTTATCGGGTTTTTAATTTCGCGCAAGATGCCTGGAGTCAACCCGGACCGAACACAGCAACGACTGGATGAATTGCAAGAGCGCTTTGACAGCTATCAGACCAATGTCGTCACCCACTTCAATACCACGGCGTCACTGGTCGGAAAATTGACACAAAGCTATCAGGACGTGCAGCAACATCTTGCCGACGGTGCCGACCAGCTGGCTCTTGACGAACTGACCCGGGAGCGACTGCTTGAGGCCCTGCGTATTGACTCGGCACGCAACGTGAGCCGAGAGCGACTCTCGTTACCCAAGGACAGCGAGCCGCCAAAAGACTATGCCCCAAAGGATAAAGATCAACCCGGGACGCTGGATCAAACGTTTGGCATGAAAAGCAAGAAGTAAGCTTTTACTAATACTGCGGTACTAACAATAAAGCCCCATCACGGGGCTTTATTGTTTTCTAGTGACTGACCCGGTAATCAGATCAGACCGCGCTCACGCAGCAAGGTCAGCACCAGCTTAACCCCCTCTTCCAGTGACAAGCTCTGGGTGTCGATCACCAGATCGGCATCCAGCGGAATATCATAAGGAAAGGACTCGCCCGGAATGTTATTCCCAGCTGCGGCATACAAGCCTTGCGGATCACGCTCACGACAGGCTTGCGGTGAGGCCTGTACATAAACGGTCAGCAACCGCTCAGCGCCGACGGTGGCTTTGGCCTGCTCACGACCTTCAGCATCCGGGGCGACAAACGCTGCCAGAGTCAGTAGACCCGCCTGATTGAACTGATGGGCCACTTGCGCTGCCCGACGCCAGTTCTCGGCACGACCGGCACGATCCTGCGGCAAGCCTTTGGTCAACTCGTGACGCAGGTTCTGCCCGTCCAGGACATAGACCGCTCGACCCATATCGAACAGTTTGCGTTCTACGGCGTAGGCCAGCGTGCTCTTGCCCGCGCCCGACAAACCGCTGAACAAAACGGTGGCAGGCTGCTGACCAAAGCGTGCGGCGCGCTCTTCGGTAGCCACATGCGCCAGTTTGCCGTGATGGTCGCTAGCTGTTTTGCTGCTGACGGGTTGGGCGATGATCATTCCGGCGCCAACCGTGCCATTGGTCAGGCGGTCGATAATGATGAACGCACCGGTGGTGCGGTTATGCGCATACCCATCCAGCGCAATCGGCGCATCCAGCGCCACCTTAACCCGGCCTATTTCGTTAAGCTGCAGACTGCTTGCCGCAACCTCTTCAAGGGTATTTACATCAACCCTATTAACGATGCTCGGGATCGAACCCTGCACGTAACTGGTGGCGCGTTTGAAGTCGTACTTCTTGCCCGGCAGCATCGGCTCTTCAGCCATCCACACCAGCATGGCGTCAAAGCTATCGGTAACCTGCGGACGGTTGTCGGCATGCACCAGCATGTCGCCACGCGATACGTCGATTTCGTCTTCAAGGGTCAGGGTGACTGCCTGGCCAGGGCCGACATGCTCCAGCTCGCCATCAAAGGTAACGATGGACTTAACCTTGCTGCCCTTACCGGACGGCAATACCACTACTTCGTCACCCTTGTGCACGATGCCACTGGCCAGAGTACCGGCAAAGCCGCGGAAGTTCAGGTTGGGCCGATTAACGTACTGCACCGGGAAGCGCATGTCGTTGAAGTTACGGTCGCCCGCCACTTCCACAGTTTCCAGAATCTCCATCAGCGATTGGCCGTCATACCAAGGCGAACGCTCGCTCTTGTTGACCACGTTGTCGCCTTTAAGCGCCGACATTGGCACGAACTGCATGGAACTTGGCTTGAAGGCGATACCCTCGACAAACTGCAGGTAGTCCGCCTTGATCTGCTCGAACACACCCTGATCGAAGTCTTTCAGGTCCATTTTATTCACGGCAATCACGATGTGCTTGATGCCGAGCAACGAGGCAATAAAGCTGTGGCGCTTGGTCTGGGTCTGCACGCCGTAACGGGCGTCAATCAGGATAATCGCAAGATCGCAGTTCGATGCACCGGTAGCCATGTTGCGCGTGTACTGCTCGTGGCCCGGGGTATCGGCGATGATGAACTTGCGCCTGGTGGTACTGAAATAGCGGTAGGCCACATCAATGGTGATGCCTTGCTCACGCTCGGCTTGCAGACCGTCGACCAGCAGAGCCAAGTCGATATCCTCACCGGTGGTGCCAACTTTTTTGGAGTCTTTGGTGATGGCGTCCAGATGGTCTTCATAGATCATCTTGGAGTCATGTAGCAGACGGCCGATCAGGGTGCTTTTGCCATCATCGACATTGCCGCAAGTCAGGAAGCGCAGCAGCTCTTTACGCTCGTGCTGGGCCAGATAGGCGAGGATGTCCTCGCTGATCAAATC
>Ga0102814_10002352_pt1 | contig 12829 bp, 14 predicted proteins | sample ColrivemetaGS741_FD_79112 | JGI IMG/M metagenome (GOLD analysis project Ga0102814, IMG submission 79112) | Estuarine microbial communities from the Columbia River estuary - Flood tide ETM metaG S.741 | ecosystem: Environmental > Aquatic > Marine > Intertidal zone > Estuary | place: USA... | reverse complement strand
GGCCGTGTACAGACAAAGCCCCGCAAAGACCCAAGACATGGGCACAAAATACGCAGGAAACAGGCAGAGCGCGGTAAAAAAAGTGATGGTCTCTGTGCCTTCCAGCAACCCGCTTGAATGATACCAAGACTTGCGGCCCCGCGCTTCGGTGCTCAAATTGTGTTTGGCGGCCAAGATCGCATAGCCCAAGAACGACGCCGCATTGATATAGAATGCGGCCAGCAGCGCCCCGCCCACCACGCCGTTCTGCGCCGGGTCAGTGAGAATGAAGGCCAAAGGATAGGCCGCGTAAAAGATGAAATCGGCGACGATGTCGAAAAAGCCACCGAAGTCGGTCATGCGGGTTGCGCGAGCCACGGCCCCATCGAGCCCATCCGCCAATCGAGACGCCAGCATCAACACCAGTGCCCAGCCGAAGAACCCGGCCGTGATCGCCAGAGCCCCGGCAACCCCCAGTCCCAGCCCGATCAGCGTGACGGCATTCGCCGACAATCCGGCCCGCGCCAAGCGGTGACCGATATGGTTCAACGGGGGGTCAATGATCGGGCGGACGTATTGGTCAAGCATAGGGCCTCCGTCGGTCCATACGCAGGCTCAGCGCAACGCGTTACGGATAAGGCTGCGAAATCCCGGTGAAGACCACGGTCTCATCGCGCAAGAGTTCAAGCGTGGTGCCGGTCACCCGCCAGTCGTTGGCGTCTCGGACGATCCCCTTGAGCGCGTTGAACAGTTCGCGGTCGCGGTCGCTACACGACGAATAATTCTCAGTCACCGGGGCGAACCAGATGCGGCCTTGCCACAGCTGAGTAACACCGTAGAACGCATGGCACCCGACCATCGCGTCAACCCGAGCGACGCGAAAATGCAGCCGAGCATTCTCTTCGGCGCTGACCGGCTGGCCCCTGAGGCTTGTGGCGCGCCACAAACCCTGCACGTTTTGTGCCTGCGCGACACTGCCCGATAGCACCACAACCAAGGCCATGAACGCTATTGGGAGTGCGCGCATCATGGCTCAGGCTCGTTCTACGTATTCGAAGGTCTCGGTGTTGACGATGATGTCCTCGTCCTGGCCCACGAACGGCGGCACCATGACTTTGACGCCATTGTCCAAAATCGCCGGTTTAAACGAGTTCGCAGCGGTCTGGCCTTTGACGACCGGCTCGGTCTCGATGATCTTGCAGGTCACTTTTTGCGGCAGGCTGACGTTAAGGGCTTCTTCACCATAATACTCAATCATCACCGTCATTCCGTCCTGCAAAAACGGGCGACGGTCGCCCAACAGGTCGGCAGGTAGTTCAATTTGTTCGAAAGATTCGGTGTCCATGAAGGTCAACATGCCGTCCGTTTCGAACAAAAACTGTTGATCCTTCTGATCCAGCCGCACTTGCTCGACTTTGTCCGCCGAACGAAAACGCTCGTTCAATTTTCGGCCATCGCGCAGGTTCTTCATCTCGACTTGCGCAAAAGCCCCGCCTTTACCGGGCTTTACGTGGTTGGCTTTGACCGCGACCCACAGGCCATTGTCATGTTCCAGCACATTGCCGGGACGAATTTCGTTGCCGTTGATCTTGGCCATGGGAAAACTCTTGCTAAAACGTTGAGAAAGTCTTGGCGCAGCCTATATATTGCGGGGTGCGCCCGTGCAAGCTTACCAGATAATGCGGTGTGTGATTCCAGCCATGCACAGAACGCATACCGGACATGCGTGATAATGGTAGCGAATCACATGCATATCCCGGTAGAGAGGCGGACGCCAGAAAATGCAAGAGCAAGAATAAGGACGGTAAGTATGTTCGACTCAGTAGACAGCACGGCATACAACCACGAGCAGGGTCAGCGGGCACGCAAGTTGTTCGCTGCAGTCGTATTGGCAGCATTGGATGATGCGATCGCCGACGACAAGAAATACGGCAATGGCCCCGAGCAAATCGCCCGTTGGGCGCGTTCGCGCGATGGCCGTGAAGTTTTGACCTGTGCTGGCATTGACCCCAACGAACGCGTTGTGTCGGGTCTGATGCAGTTCGTCGCCAATGGCGTGCGGACCTCGGTTGCGTTGTCACGCGAAGAAAGTGAACGTCGCATGGCGGCCTCACAAGCGGAAACAGAAGCAGAAGCAGCCTGAAAACAGGCCTGCTCCCCGGGCTTTGGGGAACAGTGAAAAAGACCTCGCGCTGAATGCGCGGGGTCTTTTCTTTTACGGCCGGTCTACCCTTGGCCGCCTACCCTTGGCCGGTCTACCCTTGGCCGCCTACCCTTGGCGCACGCCCAATCCCTTCGCGGACATCCAAGCACTGATCAGATCGGCGGTTTGCTGCGGGTGGGTCATCGGCGCCATATGCCCTGCCCCGTCGATGATCGCTGTCTCGACGTTGGGCAGTCGTTTCGCAAGCGCATTGATGATCGCCGCGAACATTGGCGGAGAGCGTTCACCACCGATCAACAGAACGGGGCGTGTGAACCCCTCCATCAAACCCGGGGCCAGAAGATTGCCGCTGTCGCTGACCGCGCCCGGCTCGGTTGCTGGCAAAAGCTGCATTTGCGCTGTCATCTTGGCGCGCGCGGGCTCGGGCAAGGCGAACCAGTCCCGCGTTGGGTCGTTATAGGTGAAAAAGTCGCGCGCGGCCTCTTCCAGCCGTCCTTCGCGGGCAAGCGTGGCATAGTCGCCCTCTGTGGCGGCGGCCTTGAAATTCGGATCCGCCAAGGCGGCGGCGATGAACACCGGCTCGATCAGCGCCAAACCCAGTACGCGGTCCGGGTTATGCAGCGCAAATCGCAGCGCCGAAGCGCCACCAAAACTATGGCCGATCAGCAGCGAGGGTTTCGTGACCAGCCCGTCAATCTGATGCGTGACCAGTTCGTGCAAGTCCTCCACGTGGTCCGGCATCGGGCTGCGGCCATGGCCGGGCATATCGAAGGCCTCAGCGTCCAACCTCGGCGCCAGAGCCTCGACCAGCGGCTCCCAGCCCTTGGAACTGCCCAAGAAGCAATGCGCCAGCAGGGTTGGCACCCCGTCCGAGGTGCCAAAACGTCGCGTATGGATCATGGGTTAAAACTCGCCCGAGAGGTGGCGGTCCAGATCGTCAATCCGGTCTTGGCCCCAGAATTTTTCATCGCCCGTGATGAAGAACGGCACACCAAAGACACCGTTCAATCCGGCCTGCTCTAGGTTGCGCGCGTAGGTATCGGCCCCGGTCATCAACCCCGACATGGTCAGACTGGGGCTGAACCCGGCCTCGGTCAGGCAGGCTTGGATCACGTCATCCTCGGCCACGTTTTTCTCTTCGGCCCAGCACGCCGCGCAAAGCGATTGCACCAGCTTGTGCAAATCACCCCCGCCGGCCTCTTGGGCGGCGATGATGGCATAGGCGGCGGGGGCAGGATTGGTCGGGAAGAACGCAGGCTTCAGCGTCAGCGGCATTCCCAGTTTTGCCGACTGGCGGCGCAGCTCCTGAAACCGATACTCTTGGCGGGTTTGGTGGCGCTCACCCAGCGGCAGCCCACCTGTGCGCGCAAAAATCGCCATAGGGTCTACGGGGCGATACACCAATTGCGCGCCATGTTTGGCCGCGACCTGTGCGGGGCGGTCGCCACACAGATAGGTCCAAGGCGAGACCACGCTCATATAATAGTCAATCTGTCGCATGTTGTTCTCACGTTGGGGCTGCCGGGTTTGCAAGACCCTATCGGGGTGGTAAGCGGTGTCAACTCCGCGAATCCCACCCCAAACGCGCCCCCCTGTGCCCCTGCCAAAGCCAGAGAACCCAGCCATGACCGAACCCAAACTGATCGCCGGAAACGCCAACAAACCGCTGGCACAGGCCATTGCGCGCCGCATGACGCTGCATCGTGGCAGCATGGTCAAACCCGTTGAAGCGCGTGTTGAGCGGTTCAACGACCAAGAGATTTTCGTCGAGGTCTACGAGAATGTGCGCGGCGAGGATATGTTCATCATCCAGCCGACCTCGAATCCGGCGAATGACAACCTGATGGAACTGCTGATCATCGCGGATGCGTTGAAACGCTCGTCGGCGGCGCGGATCACGGCTGTCATCCCGTATTTCGGCTACGCGCGTCAGGATCGCCGCGCCAAGGCGCGCACGCCGATTTCGGCAAAGCTGGTGGCGAACTTGATCACGGAATCTGGCATTGACCGGGTTCTGACGCTGGACCTGCACGCGACGCAGATTCAGGGCTTCTTTGATATTCCGGTGGACAACCTCTATGCCGCGCCGATTTTCGCGCTGGACGCGCTCTATCAATTCAAAGGGCGGCTTGATGAGCTGATGGTCGTCTCGCCCGACGTGGGCGGTGTGGCCCGCGCGCGGGAATTGGCGAAACGGATCGGGGCGCCGCTGTCGATCGTTGATAAGCGGCGCGAGAAGGCCGGTGAGATCGCGGAGATGACCGTGATCGGCGACGTGCGCGGGAAAACCTGTATCATCGTCGACGATATCTGCGACACGGCGGGGACGCTGTGTAAGGCGGCTGAGGTCTTGATGGAGGCCGGCGCGGTCGAGGTGCATTCCTATATCACGCACGGGGTTTTGTCGGGCCCGGCGGTTGAGCGGATCAAGAATTCGGTGATGAAAACACTGGTCATCACGGACTCGATTGAGCCGACGGAGGCCGTCAAAAACACTGCCAATATCCGCATCGTTCCGACCGCGCCGATGTTCGCGCAGGCGATTTTGAACACTTGGAACGGAACCTCGGTTTCCTCGCTCTTCGATATGGAAACCCTGACGCCGATCTATGAAGGGCTTTACCCGCACAGGTGAGGCTGACCCGATGTCCCACCGTGGGACAAAATGTGGGACAAGCAATATCAAGCACTTGGCTTGCAGGGTTTACGGTTTGGTAAGGTTCCGGCGTGCCCAAACCGGCCCTGCCTCTGTCGTCGCCCGTGTGACGGCATTGAGAGGAATTGATTAGGGCAACCGACGACGCTCGGCTAAGAATGAATGGACGGCACACAATTAAAGGTGCGTCGAAAATTCATCCCTTGGAGCCAGAAAATGTCGAAGATGCCCGGACCCCTTGTAGCGGCGCTTTGCGCGCTGACTGCCTTGCCCACGGCCAGCCACGCGGACGGCGTTAGCGCGGTTTTCGCCCCGGATGGCAGCTTCATTGACACCATCGGCATCGTCGGCGACGTGACGATGCCATCAGGCGAAACCTATGTCGTGCTAGAAATGAACGCGCAACACATGCGGTTCTATGTTGATCCTGATGCGATCTATGTGATGCTGGAAGCCGACAATCCGATCATTACAGAACGCACTCAGTTTCGGGGCTTTTGGCTGGATCAACGGACCATCGACAACACCGACTGGCCCGCCTGCCCCACGGAGGCATTCGATGAGAATGGCGCGCCGTATCAGGCCCATGGCAGCCTTGTCTGGGCCAATACCGGCCTTGGGGGCAACGGGTATGAGCTGGAATTCTACATCCACCTCGGCACCTGCGATCGCAAGCCTCAAGACTGGGGGATCGGCGGCGCAGCGACGGACGACATGTACGAGAACCATTTTCGAAACGAACAGTCAGACGAAACCCAGACTTTCACGCTGACCGATGCCAACGGCATAGGCTTCAACGTGGACATGTCGCAAGATGGCACGACGTTAGCGGCAAATAACGGGTCAGCGACCTTGGCCATCTATGGCAATTGCACCGCGTTTGCACAGCAGCTCGGATGGGGCACTTGGGGCTGGGCAAATGGCGGCTTCGTGATTGACTTCGACACCGCTCATTTTGCCTTTCCACGACAGGATGCGCCTATCGATAACGGCCTTGGCTGTCGGCTGTAAGGCAGACGGCGACCCGCGCTGTATCGCCAGCGTACCGACGCCGCATAGAAAAAGCGCGCCACGGTTGCCCGTGGCGCGCTAAAATTTGTTCAGATCCGTCAGTCTCAGTCGAGACCGATGTGACCGCCCATCGACACCATATCCGAGAGCAGCTTGGCTGCGTCGTCGGCGACGGTGGGGTGCGCATCGGAGTGCGCTTGACGGGCCTCGGCAACCCAGTTCTTCATGACGTCAGACGTCATTTCAGCGCGGGGCAGCGAGCGCTCGGCCATAACGGTCACGCCCTCGGGCGAGACCTCGGCAAAGCCGCCGGAAACCGCGAATTCTGTGGTTTGGCCATTGGCCGTCACCTTCAGAATTCCCGGACGCAGCGTGGTGATGACAGGCGTGTGGCCTGCCATCGCCGTGAGGTCGCCCTCAGCCGCTGGGATCTGGACCTCAGAGGCCTGGGTGGACACAAGCATCCGCTCAGGCGAGACGAGGTCGAACTGCATCGTATCGGCCATCGTGGGCCTCCTGTGTTGTCAGATCAAGCTGCCGCCGCGAGGCGTGCTGCCTTGGCGATGGCTTCTTCGATGTCACCAACCATGTAGAACGCGCCTTCGGGCAGGTGGTCGTATTCACCAGCCACAACCGCTTTGAACGAAGCGATGGTTTTTTCCAGCGGAACCTGAACACCGTCAGAGCCGGTAAAGACCTTTGCAACGTCGAACGGCTGCGAGAGGAAACGCTCGAGCTTACGGGCACGGGCCACGGCCAGTTTGTCGTCCTCTGACAATTCATCCATGCCGAGAATGGCGATGATGTCTTGCAGCGACTTGTAGCGCTGAAGCACGCGCTGGACCGAGGTCGCAACTTCGTAGTGCTCTTCGCCGATGATCTGCGGGTCCAACAGGCGCGAGGTCGAGCCGAGCGGGTCCACAGCCGGGTAGATACCCTTTTCCGAGATCGCACGGTCAAGAACGGTGGTCGCGTCCAAGTGGGCAAACGAGGTGGCCGGCGCAGGGTCGGTCAAGTCATCTGCTGGCACGTACACGGCCTGAACCGAGGTGATCGAGCCGTTCTTGGTCGAGGTGATGCGTTCCTGCATCGCGCCCATGTCGGTTGCCAGCGTTGGCTGGTAGCCCACAGCGGACGGGATACGACCCAGCAGTGCCGAAACCTCGGAACCTGCCTGCGTGAAGCGGAAGATGTTGTCCACGAAGAACAAAACATCCGAACCGGTGTCGTCGCGGAACTGCTCGGCCAGGGTCAGACCCGACAGGGCAACACGCATACGGGCTCCGGGAGGCTCGTTCATCTGACCGTAGACCAGTGCGATTTTCGACTCCTCGAGGTTATCAATGTTGATAACGCCGGATTCGATCATCTCGTGATACAGGTCGTTGCCCTCACGGGTCCGCTCACCAACACCAGCGAACACGGACACACCCGAGTGCACTTTGGCGATGTTGTTGATCAGTTCCATGATAAGCACGGTTTTGCCCACGCCGGCACCGCCGAACAGGCCGATCTTACCACCCTTGGTGTAGGGGGCCAGCAGGTCGATGACCTTGATGCCGGTGACCAGAATTTCCGATTCCGTCGATTGCTCTTCGAAACCCGGTGCAGGCTGGTGGATGCCGCGCGTTTCCGAAGCGGACACGGGGCCCTTTTCATCGACGGGCTCGCCGACGACGTTCAGGATGCGACCCAGAGTCGCTTTGCCGACGGGCACCTGAATGGTTGCGCCAGAGTCAGAGACAGCCTGACCGCGAACCAAACCTTCGGTTGCGTCCATAGCAATCGCACGAACCGTGCTTTCGCCCAAGTGCTGTGCAACTTCCAACACCAGCCGCTTGCCGTTGTTATCCGTTTCAAGCGCGTTCAGAATGGCGGGCAGATCGCCTTCGAACTGAACGTCGACGACGGCGCCAATCACCTGTGTGATCTTGCCGGTAGCTTTCGCTTTGGCCATTGTGTTTCTCCGGTTCCTCAGAGCGCCTCAGCGCCCGAAATGATCTCAATAAGCTCGGTGGTGATGGCAGCCTGACGCGAGCGGTTATACTGAATGGACAGACGGTCAATCATGTCGCCAGCGTTGCGGGTCGCATTGTCCATAGCGGACATACGCGCGCCTTGCTCGGACGCGCTGTTTTCCAGCAACGCCGTGAAGATCTGCGTCGCGATAGAGCGCGGCAACAGGTCAGCAAGGATTTGTTCTTCGGACGGCTCATAGTCGTAAGACGCACCGCTCTCTGACGCCGTGCCTGCGTCCTCGGCCACGGGGGCCGGGATCACCTGCTGCGCGGTCGGGATCTGGCTGATCACCGATTCAAAGCGGTTGAAGAACAGCGTGGCGACATCATATTCGCCCGCATCAAACCGCGCCAGCACGTCCTGCGCGATACCACGCGCGTTTTCGTAACCGATGCGTTTGACATCACTGAGGTCCACATGGGCAACCATATGGGCCGACAGATCGCGCTTAAGCTGCTCGCGGCCTTTTTTGCCGACGGTGAGAATCTTCACCGTCTTGCCTTTGGCCTGCAACTGTCGCGCATGCGCCCGTGCCAGTTTCACGATCGACGAGTTGAAACCCCCGCAGAGGCCCCGCTCGGCGGTCAAGACGACCAGCAAATGGGTTTGGTCGGTGCCTGTTCCAGCCAGCAAGCGCGGTGCGCTGCCAGATCCGGCGACCGAGGCGGCGAGACCGTTCACGACGTTCTCCATCCGCGCGGCATAGGGCCGCGCGGCCTCGGCTGCATCCTGGGCGCGGCGCAATTTTGCAGCCGCGACCATTTGCATCGCCTTGGTGATCTTCCGGGTCGATTTGACCGAGGCGATCCGATTTTTCAGGACCTTGAGGTTGGCCATTTAGCGTATCCTCTCGTTCCCGCCCTTAGGCGAAGTCTTTGGCGAAGCCGTCAAGCGCGGCGCGGATTTTGTCTTCCAATTCACCTTTGACCTTGCGGTCATTGTTGGTGATGTCAGCCAAAAGATCAGCGTGGTTGCTGCGCAGGTCAGCCAGCAGAGCGCGCTCAAAGCGGCCTACATCCCCAACCGAGACGACGTCGAAATAGCCTTGCGTACCCGCAAAGATGACGCAGACGATCTCAGCATTCGACAAAGGCGAATACTGTGGCTGCTTCATCAATTCGGTCAGGCGTGCACCACGGTTCAGCAACTTCTGCGTTGCCACATCAAGGTCCGAGCCGAACTGAGCAAAGGCCGCCATCTCGCGGTACTGAGCCAATTCCAGCTTCACCGGACCCGCAACCGACGACATCGCTTTGGTTTGCGCCGAAGAGCCAACCCGCGAGACCGACAGACCGGTGTTCACAGCCGGGCGGATGCCCTGATAGAACAATTCGGTCTCAAGGAAGATCTGACCGTCGGTGATCGAGATCACGTTGGTCGGAATAAACGCCGAAACGTCGCCGCCTTGGGTTTCGATGATCGGCAGAGCGGTCAACGAGCCCGAGCCATTGTCTTCGTTCAGCTTCGACGAACGCTCTAGCAGGCGCGAGTGAAGGTAGAACACGTCGCCCGGGTAAGCTTCGCGGCCCGGTGGGCGACGCAGCAACAGCGACATTTGACGATACGACACAGCCTGCTTGGACAAATCATCATAGACGATCAGCGCGTGGCGGCCATTGTCGCGGAAGAATTCAGCCATTGCGGTCGCGGCATAGGGTGCCAGGAACTGCATTGGGGCTGGGTCAGAAGCGGTCGAAGCCACAACGATGGAGTAAGCCATCGCGCCGTTCTCTTCGAGCTTTTTGACCAACTGCGCCACGGTCGAACGCTTCTGGCCGATTGCAACATAGATGCAATACAGCTTTTTGCTTTCGTCGTCGCCAGCGGCTTCGTTATACGATTTTTGGTTCAGGATCGCGTCCAGAGCCACAGCGGTTTTACCGGTCTGACGGTCACCAATGATCAGCTCGCGCTGGCCACGGCCAATCGGGATCATCGCGTCAACCGACTTGAGGCCCGTTGCCATCGGCTCGTGCACCGATTTCCGGGGGATAATGCCCGGCGCTTTGGAGTCCGCGATGCGGCGCTCAGAGGCTTCGATCGGGCCTTTGCCGTCGATCGGGTTACCCAGACCGTCAACAACACGACCCAACAGGCCGTTCCCAGCAGGCACGTCCACGATGGACTGCGTGCGCTTAACGGTGTCGCCCTCTTTGATCGAACGGTCATCACCGAAGATCACGATGCCGACGTTATCGGCCTCAAGGTTCAACGCCATGCCGCGGATGCCGCCCGGAAACTCGACCATTTCGCCCGCTTGGACGTTGTCGAGACCGTGCACGCGCGCAATACCGTCGCCTACCGACAATACGCGGCCAACCTCGGCCACCTCGACCTGTTGGCCGAAGTTCTTGATCTGCTCTTTGAGGATCGCAGAGATCTCAGCTGCTTGGATACCCATTATCCGACCTCTTTCGTGGTGTTCTGGAGTGCAGCGAGCTTCGAGCGGATCGACGTATCGATCATCTTCGAGCCCACTTTGACAATCAAGCCACCGATGAGTTTTTCATCGACAGCGACATTCAGTTTCACGGTTTTCCCGATCCGCGCCTTCAGGGTCGATGCAAGCGCATCGGCCTGAGCCTTGGTCAGAACCGTTGCCGAGGTCACGTGAGCCGTTACCTCGCCTTTTTCGTCAGCAATCATAGACCGCAGCGCCGCGAACAGTTGCGGCAGTGCGAACAGACGGCGATTTTGCGCCATCATACCCAGCACACCACGCGTATTTTGCGACAGTGACATCTTGTCGGCCAAGGCGGTGATCGCCTTGCCCATATCTTCGCGGCTGTGCACCGGCGAGGTCAAAACAGCCCGCAGTTCGGAACTGTCGTTCAGGGCCGATTCCATCTGATCGACATCAGCCTCGAGCGCGGCAAGTGCACCACTCTCTTTGGCCAGATCGAAGACGGCGGTGGCATAGCGCTTGGCAATGCCGGAAGAAATCGAAGCAGGTTCGGACACGTCCACCCTTTCGAGTTTGAGCGCCCTCCGACCTCGCGCAAGGTCCGGGCAATGGTCAGGGTGCACGTGAAGTGCGCGGCACCCGAAATCGGCGCGGGTTTAGCAGAGCAATCTCGGTCCCGCAACCTTCAAGCGGACGTGAATTGACACCTTGTTAGCGCTTATTTGCCTGCGCCTATGACAGAATGTCGCAACAGTCACGATTTGCAGAGGAAGTTTGATGCCGCGATGCAGAATCGCGCTTGGATTGGGGGTGAAAAACTTTGTGCCTCACCCGGCTTCACATCGAAAGATTCGCGGCGGTCCCTGCCCCGTCGCGCCAGTTACCCGGTCATTTAGCGTGTATCGGCCATCGAATGCCACCAGATTCGCGCCTCATGGCACAGGCCCTCGGCGGTGAATTCGGCTGTCATCATCCCATCGAGGATCAGGCGCGGCAGTGGGTCACCGGGTTGGCGGTCGGGTAATCCGGTGCCGGTCGAGGCCGCCCAGATTTTGAACAGCTCCTCGGAGGCCACTTGATATTCGACATGCCAATGCGCCACGCCGCTGGTCGTGGTCTCTGTCGCGGTCTCTGTCGCGGTTTCGGCCAAGACCTCGTAGCGTAGGGAAATGTCGCGCTGCAACTCGATCCGCGCCCAATAGGCCGCCAGTTCCACGGGGCCGGTTTGCACTTGAAACGGGGTGTTGTGATAGACGCCATCGGGGGTGAAGAGCGCGGCGAACCCGTGTTTGTCCTGCCCCTCCCAGACGCGTTTGTAATCGGCCATAAACTGATGAATGCCCATAGAAGCCTCCGGTTTTTTCAGGATCAGTGTGTGTCGTGCTCGCGCCACGCCGGTTGCGCGCCGCTTTGCGGGATGCCTTCGAGCACGCGCAGGGGCCGCCTGCGGGTGGCGGGCAGGCCGCGCGGCGTGGCCGTTTCGCGGCGCATCGCCTCGACCATCAGCACACCGCCCATGCGCTCAAGTCCCCATTTGGTGCCCAGCCGTTCCAGCGTGCGCGCCGAGCGCAGCCAAAATCGCCGGCCCGAGGGTGGGAAGAACAGCGCCGAGGTGTGACCCGTGCAGGCAAACCCACTATCGGCCAACAGGCGCTCGATCTGTCGGCGCGAATAGGGGCGGCCAAAGCCAAAGGGGGTCGCATCGTTGCGCGCCCAGAGACCGCCGCGACTGGGCACAATGATCAACGCCCGCCCGTGTGGCGACAGCACGCGATGCGCCTCGTCCAGCAGGGCTTGCGGATGTTCGCAGGTTTCCAGCCCGTGCATCATCACCATGCGATCAATGCTGTCATTGGCCAAAGGCCAGCGCGCCTCGTCGCATAACACCGAGTGATTGGCCCCGTCATTGGGCCACGGGATCACCCCTTGCGGCGCAGGCATCAGGCTGACAATCCGCTCGGCCTTGTCCAGAAACGGACGCAGAAGCGGTACGGCAAACCCGTATCCCGCCACCGAAAGCCCCGCGACATTGCCCCAGCGCGCGACCAACCGATCACGCACGCCCTTTTGCGCCGCGCGACCCAACTGGCTGCGGTAATAAAAATCACGCAAGATCTGAACGTCGAGATGCATTGAACCCGCGGGCTCCCTGAGACAGACTGCACCCTGCCCCATTCAGGACCGCTTTGCAAAGCCCGCAAACGCCGCAGGAGAGACCATGACCCTAGAGATCATCCGCTGCCTATCCGATAACTATGCCTATCTGATCCATGACGCCGAAAGCGGTGAGACCACCTTGATCGACGCGCCTGAGGCCGGGCCCATTCTGGCCGTGCTGCGCAACCGCGGTTGGACGCTGACGCATGTCTTTATCACGCATCACCACTGGGATCATGTTGAGGGGTTAGCCGCGATCCTTGCTGAGGCCCCGGCCAAAGTCTGGGGCAATGCCGCCGATGCCGAACGCCTGCCGCCGCTGGACCACGCCTTTGCCGTTGGCGACACCTTACCCGGCAGCGCACAGGTCATGGATGCGCCGGGCCACACAATCGGCCACGTCGCCTTCTATTACCCCGGTCTGGGCGCCCTGTTCAGC
>Ga0102814_10002339_pt1 | contig 12859 bp, 18 predicted proteins | sample ColrivemetaGS741_FD_79112 | JGI IMG/M metagenome (GOLD analysis project Ga0102814, IMG submission 79112) | Estuarine microbial communities from the Columbia River estuary - Flood tide ETM metaG S.741 | ecosystem: Environmental > Aquatic > Marine > Intertidal zone > Estuary | place: USA... | reverse complement strand
TTGCAGGTTATTGGCCGTTATTGTAGTATGTATTGGCCTGATGCTTCGCTCACGCGATGCTACTGAAACGAGACTAACCCAAGACCCCAAGCCTTGGGTTTTTCTTTGCCTAGTACCTTTGACAATCTAATCAAGCTATGCCAAGATGATTCCAGTTAGCAATCACGGAGGGCGTCAGCCATGGGTAACTACAGTAATCTAGCATTGATCGTTCCAGAGACAGCAGAGACCATTAAAGAGCTTCGGGCTCTAATCAGTGATCTTAGTGTCAAAAACCAAGACTTCGCCAAGTCCCTATGCGAGCAGCATGACAAGCGCGGCAAGCTCAGCCCTGCTCAATGGGTCTGGGTAGGCAAGCTGTTAGAGTGGGCTCTGGTAGAAGACGAGGAGCCTGAGGCGAAGAAACTAGATGCCACCGGACTGTTCAAATTGTTTGAGGATGCCAAGGCCCACGGCACCAAATGGCCTAAGCTGACGTTCAGCCGCAATGGCCTCAAGATTCAGCTCTCAATGTCTGGCCTTAATGCCAAGATCCCCGGTGCCGTTAATGTCACTGATGGTAAAAAGTTCGGTGAAAATAAGTGGTACGGCCGCATTACCTCAGATGGGGCATATACAGCCAGCCACCAAGCCACCGAGGACGTTCAGAGCTTCCTGATCAACTTGGTTAATGACCCTGCCTCGGCTATCGAGCGCTACGGGAAGCAGTCAGGTCACTGCTGCTTCTGCAACACCAAGATTGAAAGTGAAAACTCCCTCAAAGCGGGTTACGGCCCAGTCTGTGCTGAGAAGTGGGGATTGTACGACAACTGGAAAAAAGCAACCAACTAGGAGACCTACCATGGGTGTCACTATCGTAAAAAAAGAGACTACCAAGGCCCAATCCAAGGCCAAGTTATCAACTCAGGAAGATCTGGCCCAGCGGGTAGACCTTGCTGGTAAGGCGCATGACGAGGTGGAGGCTATCAAGATGCAGCTCCGGGATGCGGAGACCAAGCTGAAGGATGCCAAGGACGCACTCAAGCCTGAGATTCAAGGCCTAGAGGGCCCTCAGACCCTTATCCTGCATGGCAACACTTGCACCCTTGAGGTTGGGGCTGAGGGTAACACCCGAGCGGTGCAGGACAAGCAGGCCCTTATCAAGTTCCTGAACAAAGTTAAGCCGGGGCTGTTCGAGCAACTGGCAGCGGTTAAGATGACCGACATCGACAAATACCTGAACCCTGAGCAGCAAGACGCTTGCGTAGGCAAAAAAGGAAACGGACGCCGTAATTGGAAGTTCGCCTTTAAAAACTAGGAGCCACCATGTCAGTTCAAAGGTTGAAGCAGTTGTTGTCTGCTTTAGGTAGCAAGACTACCGGCGTAACCCAGAAGTGGACGAACGGGCCCTGCCTGTTTAGCTATTGGAAGCATGATGGGCAGGTAGACAAGAATCCCAGTGCCGGTTTCAAGATGTCTGACGGGCACTATTACTGCTTTACCTGCGGATCAGCCGGTTCACCTATAGACGTGGTTCTGGAGATGAAAATGCTCAGTCAAAAGCATCCGGGGCCACCGGTTAACTTTAAGCAGGCTCTGGCGCTGGCTGAGGCGCTGGAAGATGCCTATGAATCAGGCGAGGAGGCAATACCTGAATATGAAGAAGTCATGGGGGCCGAGGACGTTGCAGAATTTACAGTGTTCCCTCAGGCATGGCTCGACAGCTTCCCTACCAGCTACCACCACCCCTACCTTATCGAGCGCGGCATCAGTTCAGCCGTTGCTAAGGCCTTCGACATCCGATGGGATAGCTACCGGCAAATGGTCTGCTTCCCTACTAAAGATCACAAGGGCCGATTGGTTGGGATGCAGGGAAGATCCGTAATCGAAGGGACACCCCTCCGATATTATCAATACGCTTACATGGAAAAGCGGAATAGTCAGACATGGCTCAATGAGCACCGTTTGAACTTGGATCTGCCTGTCGTATTAACCGAGGGGCCGTTCGACTTGGCCAAGATCTTCGAGGTCTGGGAGAATACGGTAGCCAGTTTCAGTTCCAGTATTAATGAGGGCAAGCTGAAAAAGCTGCGGGACGTTGATGAACTGATCACGTTCTACGACTTTGGTAAGGGCGGCGATAAGGCCAGAGATACCATTGACAAGCGCTACCCTCAAGCCAGAATCACCCATGTCATCCCCACCGAAAAAGAAGGGGATGCAGGGGCGATGCACCCGAGTCTGATATGGGAAAAGATACATCAACATCTTTGACAATCGACCGGATTACGAGTACGATACTTGCGTGGATATAGATCCACAAATCAACCCAACTGACCTAGGAAAATCATCATGGCAGTAACTAAGAAAAAAGCATCAACACCCTCTTGGATGAAAACCGGAAACGCGGCTAAGGCCGAAGTTCAGAAGGAAGAAGCCAAGGCTGCACAGGCTAAGGAAGAAGCGGGTAAGCCTCGCCGGTTCTGGATGCCAAATGACTCTGAAACCTCTATCACCTTCCTAGATGGTGAGCTAGATGATGACGGGGCGCTCAATGTACCTATGATCCGTGAGCATCAGCTTTACCTACATGGGCACTATCGCAACTGGTTTGTATGTACGCAGGACGAGGAGCCATGTCCAATCTGTGAAGGCGGGGATAAACCCAACTTGATCGCATTGTTCACGGTTATAGACCACTCTGAGTTCACTGCTCAGAACGGCGTAACTTATAAAGATCAGATCCGTGTTTATGCTGTGAAGCGCAACTCTCTGAACATGCTTCAGAAGTACGCAACAAAGCGAAAGGGGCTGGCAGGTTGCACCTTTGAGGTGTCACGCACTGGCGATAAGTCAGCGGCGGTAGGTAACGTGTTTGACTTTGATACTAAGCGCACGATGGAGGAGTTGAAGGAAGCCTACCCCAACACCGAAATCAAGCCTTTGGACTGGGAAAACACCATCACCTACCTCGATGCTACCGAGCTGCGGAAGATGGGCTTTGGCACCTCACCTATGGGGTCTGAGTCCGCGCCATCTGAGCATTCCGAGGATGGAGTGGATGCGTCTGACGAGCTTTAACTGATGACGGGGGGAGGCCTAGTGTGCTCCCCTATTAATGATTTCAAGGAGGGTATTGTGGCCATAGCTGCCAAGCACATATTGAAAGACACGCCCCTAGCCGTAAGCTCTGGCTTGGAATATCAATGGACGGCCCAGATACAGAAAAAGTTTACTCTGGTAGACAACTTTGAGGAGCCTTTCCAGCTCTATAAGCGCAAAGGGGAAAACACCATATTGGTGCCATGGAGTTGTGGGCCCCAAGGCGGGAAAGATAAGCGCATCCTCGGAGCTAAGGTAGATCTGCTCGACAAGTTTATACCGCGCAATGACGAACAGCTCCGCGTGGTGTCAGAAAGCAACGAATTGTTACAGGCCGGAACCAGTCATGTGGTGAGAGCCCCAACTGGCTTTGGTAAAACGATTGTAGGCGCAACCCTGACCGCTAAGGTGGGCCGTAAGACGCTGGTGATCGTGCCCAAGGAAGATCTCATGAAGCAATGGGTGCAGGCATATGAAATCGTCTGTGGGCTCAAGCCTAGTGAGGTGGGCATTATCAAGGGTGATGTCTGTCAGGTGGCTGGTAAGTCAGTAGTCATTGCCATGGTTCATTCCATCTGCAAAGACGGCAGATATCCAAGCTGGGTTTATAAGGATTTCGGTTTCATCATCTGTGACGAGACTCACCGGATGGGTGCCGAGCAGTTTAGCAACGCCATGTGGTTGTTTCCTGCTGCCCTAAGGCTGGGCGTGTCGGCTACGCCTTACCGTAAAGATGGCCGTGACATCATCTTCAAGACTCACATAGGCGAGGAGATGGTGTCTAGTGATGCAGCACCGATGGAGTTCAAGGTTATACGCCTCAGATCTCGGTTTAAGCTGCCAAGGGTTACGCGTAAGGTAGGCACGGTGTTTAAGGCCGTCCCCCTGCCCCATAGCCCCGGTAAAACCATGCACGTAGCCAAGCTCCTAGCCAGCGACCACCACCGGAACACGATCATCGTGACCAACGTGGTGAAGGCCTATGACAAGGGGCGCAATATAGTTGTGTTCTCTGATCTTAAAGACGGCCATCTACCCATGCTCAAGGCTATGCTCCAAAAGGAGGGCATACCCAGCAAGGACATTGGATTTTATGTAGGCGGGTTAAAAGATCATGAAAAGGAAACGGCGAAAGCCAAGCGGGTAGTGCTGACCACCTACAAGATGTGTTCCGAAGGTACGGACGCGCCATGGTGGGACACTGCATTTCTGGGGACGCCCCGCTCTGATGTTGATCAGATTGTTGGGCGTATTTTACGAGAGTATGACGGCAAAAAAGAGCCGGTAGTGTTCGACCTTGTGGACTTGGATAGTGACGTATTCAAGGCCTATGCTGGGGCTCGGTTGAACTTCTATAAAAAGCGTGGTGCCAAGGTGATTATGGGCCACGTGGACTAGGAGGAAGCATGACTGACAAGCAGCAAAACCAATACTTCAGCAAATGGTATGAAGGCAATAGCGAGGAGCATAACAAGGCTCGACGCGCCAAATATAAGGCAGACTCTGACTACGCTGAAAGCGTCAGGGCCCGTAACCGAGCCTACCGCAAGCGCAAGCGTGAGGAGGCAGGCGGGAAGATCTATCGAGACTTTAACGGCATACAGGTTGAGGTATTTAAGATCAGTGATGCGGCTAACATGGCTGACCTAGACCCCAGCACCATCAGATCTTGGGAGCTGTCTGGCCGCATACCTAAACCCTCGTTCGCCGGTGTCCACCGTGTTTACACAGCTAAGCAGGTAGGGCTACTGGCCAAACTAAAGGCCACCACTCAGCATCAAGAGCGGGCGCTTTTATTGGCGGAGATCATAGTGGAATGGGACAAGTAGACGTAAAACAAGGCGTAGCCTCAATAACGAAAACGTGGAAGGAAAAGGGTGGCATTGTGAGTGAAACATCAGAGCAGGAAGTAGTGTCAGAAAAAGGGTATGTGGAGCCTACGGCTAACGTAGGTTTCAGCGCTAAGGCTACCCGCAACTTAGGGAATTTTGAGTCCATGCAGGTCAGCGTGTCGCTGCACATGCCCTGCTATGTCGGGGAGATTGATGCAGTATTCGACTTCGCCAAGGAGTGGGTGGATGCCAAGATGGGGGAAATATTGGAGCCCCTAGATGGCAAATCCTCAGATTGATCTTAATTGCACTCAGACAAGGAAATAGCCTGTGACATCAGTAACAGATCTAGTAGGGCAGATAAATAAAGACTACGGGAATATTGCCATGAAAGCCGTAGCCATACCGGGGATCGAGCGCCTACCTACAGGGTGGTTCCCTTTCGATCTGGCCATTGGCGGCGGACTCCCTGAAGGGAAGGTAACAACCTTCTTTGGGCCCGAATCGTCAGGCAAGACCAACGCGGCCCTGAAAGCCATTGGCGCATACCAGCAGATCCACCCCAAAAAGACCTGCGTGTTCGTAGATGTGGAGCATAGCTTCGACAGTCCGTGGGCCCAGTCTTTAGGGGTAGACCTTGATAAGCTGCTAGTCATCAAGCCGGGATACGCCGAGCAGACAGTAGACATCATTGACAAGTTCCTACGTGAGGCTGATGACTTAGGCCTTATGGTGGTGGACTCTATTGCCGCTATGATCACGACAAACGAAGCGGAGTCCTCTGCGGAGAAGGCGGTGGTGGGCGGTAACGCCTTGGTGATCGGTAAGCTAGGCCGGAAACTAATCTTAGGCATGGCCAAGGCCTTTGAGCAGGGCAGGACGCCCACCATCATCCTGATCAACCAGATCCGCTACAAAATTGGCGTGATGTTTGGCGACCCGGAGACCATGCCCGGAGGCAAGATTATTCCGCACATCAGTAGCCTGATCGTCCGGTTTTATGGAAAAAACATCGTAGACCCTAAGATCAACAAGGAGCTACCCTGCCGTAAAAAGACCAGCTTCATTCTCAAGAAATGGAAGTGCCAGATAGTCCAAACCCATGGGGAGTATGAGATGGTTACTATCCCTCATGATGACATGGAGGCGGGTGAGGTTTCCGATTGGAATCTGGTATCCAGCCGGTTGAAGGCTTATGGCCATCTGGTAAAAGGCAACAACAAACAGCCGTGGATTCTGTTCGGAGAGGTTTATAAAACTCTGGTAGAGATACGGGAAAAGTTGGCCAAAGATGGGGACTTTGATTTCAGGGTTCGCAAGGTCATATTCGACCAAGCAGTAGCCGAGGCTAATAACCTGCCGGTGGTGTTTGATGGGTTTGATTTGAAGGCAGGCGAAAAAGACATCACAGCAGCCTTGGAAAAGAAACTGGCGGGGTAGGGTATGGCTAAGCAGGTACGGCGACTATGCCACGGGCGGGTGTCTGAGGCTAAGACCATGAAGAAGCTAGGGGCCCAATTAACACCGGCCTCTGGGGCCTTGCAGGGCTGTAAAGGGGATGGAACGCTGGAAGGCGGGGACTACCAATTCCGGCTGGAGAACAAAGCCACCATCCATAACAGCCTGAGCATTAAGCTCGACTGGCTGGCCAAGATCACCGGCGAAGCCAGTAACACTAATCACGTACCGGCGCTGGCTTTCCAGTTTGTGCATGGCGCTGGTTCCCCTAAGCGGGACGGGGAATGGGTAGCTATACCTGCGTGGCTGTTTAAGGAGGTTTTCGGCCAATGAAATTCATCAAGAACGTCAAGCTGGGAGGCCATGCCCCTTCGGTAAAAAAGCTGCTCCATGAGACCCTAGCCAAATATGAGCCAGCTAGGCCAATTGACAAGATCCACGCCTCGTCCCTGACCAATGACGTTGAATGGTGCCCTAGGGAGTGGGCCCTGATGGACATCACCGGCAAGCAGCCCCAAGGTCAGTTCATTGGCACCAGCCTGCGTACCACCTTTGATAACGGCAACTCCTACAATGATCTCATGGCCATGCACTGGCTAGTAGATTATGTGGTAGGGGACTGGCTGTGCCTAGGCTGTGACTTCCTGCATCAGTTTAGGAAGAAGCCGTTTAAGTGTTCAAGCTGTGGTTGCAAGGCATTACGCTACGAGGAGCATCGGTTCCAGAGTCAGCTTAGCGGCAGTAGTGGCGGCATAGACTTTTTTGTAAAACTACCGGCGGAGCCTAAGCTGTTCGCTATAGAGCACAAGACCATAGACAAAGACCAGTTCAGGGACTTGCTGGCACCTAAAGCTGAGCATACATGGCGCACCAAGCTATATCTCAGACTGATCAGTGAGTCCGACAGCATTTACAAAGACCGGATCAACCTAAGCAAGGCCTTCGTGCTTTATACCTGCCGGGGCTTTGGGTTTAAGGATGCTGACGTGGCCAACTGGGGATTGAAGGATGCACCCTTTTCACCGTTTAAGGAATATATGGTACTGCGTGATGATGATGCAGCGGAGATCATATCCCAGAAGTCCAGATCTCTCTGGCTATATCGCAAGGGGGAGGCGGGTATGCCTACTGGGGTCTGTGATACTGCCTTATGCACCAGAGCAAAAAAATGCAACATGGTGAAAGAATGCTGGTCTGGCAAATATCCTGAGGGGGTAAAAAATGATATTAAGTAATCCGTATGGGGTAGCTTTGTGGGCCGGAACGATGATGATACAGACTTATTGGGCTGGGTGGATGCAAACCGCACAGACCTACTTATGGGCTATACCATCTACCTGCTCCATATCATCGGAGCAGCCCTAATATGATAGTTCTGGGATTAGATCTGTCTACCAAGATGGGCGTGGCCTTTGTTGAGAGTGCAGGGCCCACAGCGGCCCCTCAATGCCTGCATAAGCAGGAGATTCACCATGAGCTGCGTAGACTGGACGCCAAAGGCAAACCCAAAGGCAAGCAGAAGCATCCGCTAGATAGGTGGGGCGAATATGTGCTCAGCTTGGAGCCTCTGATTAAGGAGTATCAGCCTACGCTGGTGGTCATTGAGAACTACGGGTTCGCCGGTCACGGACTGGCCAAACTGGTTGAGCAGGCCACTATCATCCGTTACTTCTTGCGTCAGTGGGGTTATGATTATCAACTCCTACCGCCTACCAGCCTGAAGAAGTTTGCCACCGGTAAAGGCAATGCAGGCAAGGGCACCGTAATGAAAGAGGTGCTAAGGCGATGGGCTATAGACTGTGAGACTGACAACGAGGCGGACGCCGTAGCGCTGGCCTTTGCAGGCTTAGGTGCTCACGGATTGCTGCCAAATATGCCAGCCCCAAACCTAGCAGCACTGGACAAGCTATCTGACCCTGCTGCTGATTAATTTGATCTTAATGTCATTTACCCTTTGACAATCGCAATTAACTCGGCCAATATGATCTCAAACCAAACACATTCCCACGGAGGGAGCAGAAAATGACTCAATCACCAACTATGAAAGCACTTAGCGGCGAAACTGATGCAGTAACCGAAGCGGTGGCAGCAAAGCCAGCGGCCAAGGCCAAGACCAGTTCAAAAGCTACAGCGGCCAAGAAGACTACCGATCTCCTGCTTAACACTGCCAATGAGATTGAAAACCTTACTAAGGCGAAGGCGCTGGCGATGGCCAAGGCCTTGATCGAAGAAGAAGGCGTCACCGATTTTAAACTGGGCGGGGTGCTGTCAGTTATTCAGGCGAATAGCTACTGGCAGTCAGACGACCATACCAGCTTCAAAGATTTCGTCACCGACATTTACGGTATGCCTTACCGCAAATCTATGTACCTGATCCAGATCTACAATGACCTGATCGAGTGCGGTGTTGAGTGGTCTAAGGTGAAGAACATCGGCTGGACTAAGCTAAAAGAGATCAGCAAGGTTCTGGATTCTGACAATGTTGACGAGTGGGTTCAACGCGCCCAAGACATGACCGTGGTGCAGTTGCAGGAATACATCAAGCAACTGAATGCAGTCGATGGTTCTAGCGATAGCGCCGAGCAGAAGGCAACCGCAACCACCACAATGACCTTTAAGGTGCATGACGATCAGAAGGAAGTTATCCAGCAGGCGATAGATAGCGCGAAGGAAAAAGTGGCTACTGAGTTCCCAGCGGTAGCGCTTGAATCTATTTGCATGGCCTACATCGAAGGTGGTCTAGGCAAGGCAAGCACCGGCGGCAACTCCCTTGGTATCTTAGGCGAGATGAAAAAGCTGACAGTGGACGAGGTGCTTGAAGCCTTTGAGCAGATCTTCCCAGAAGTGAACATCACGGCTGAGATGTAACCCAACTGGAGGGTGCTGGCCTGATTAGCCCAGCCCTCTAGTCCAAAGCGACCTCAGGCGCTATAACCTGAGGGCCTTTAGTAAGGCCTCCTGTACACGCCATCAGCGAAGGGCTGCACCCCCTTGCGTACCGGAGGCCCCACTAAGGGTAGGCGGGTCATTTGTTTTTTGTTCTTGCCCAGAACTTTCTCACTAGCGACCCGCTCACCCTTAACCTTTTTACCAACGGAGTGATGTATGTCTGATAGAACTTTATGTATTTACCACCATAACTGTGCGGATGGATTTACCGGTGCATGGGTAGTGCGTGAGGCCTTAGGCGAAGACAACGTGGAGTTCCATCCCGGTGTATATTCTAAATCCCCTCCTGACGTATCAGGCCGTCATGTGATCCTAGTGGACTTTAGCTATAAGCAGGCGGTGGTTGAGGCCATGGCTAAGCAAGCAGCAAGCATCCTGATCTTAGATCACCATGAGTCAGCCCAGAAGGAAATTGGCCATTATCCTGAGCCACCAGCACAGACCTGTAATGAAGGTCTGATCGAGGCTGGGATGCCAGTGGCGGCGGTGTTTGATATGGAGCGCAGCGGTTGCATGATCGCATGGGACTACTTCTTCCCTGAGCTGCCTGCACCGCTGCTATTGTCACGCATTGAAGACCGAGACCTATGGCGGTTCCAGTTCGAGAACACTCGCCGTATCCAAGCGGCCGTGTTCAGCTATCCCTATACCTTCCCTGTCTGGGATCGATTAATGGCAACCCCTTTAGGTATGCTGGCCAGTGAGGGTGAGGCGCTGGAGCGCAAGCACTTCAAAGACATTAACGAGTTCATTGAGGTTGCGGCTACCCGTAAGGTGATAGCTGGCTACGATGTTCCCGTAATCAACATACCGTATTTCTTTGGATCAGATGCCTGCCACCTCCTCTGCCAAGGTCAGCCCTTCGCAGCTTATTACTGGGACAAGCATGACGGCTCCCGCGTCTGGGGCTTTAGATCTGACAAGGAGCATGGGATCAATGTTGCTGAGATTGCGGCATTGTTTGGCGGGGGAGGGCACCCTAATGCTAGTGGCTGCGTAATACCTCCTCAAGGTGGTCTGAACATCAACTGGCTGTATATGGCAAAGCCTGCCGATTGGGTTGAGTTTGTGGCCGAGGAGGTTAGTAAGTGAGCGACACTACGGAGGATGCTGATGTGAAAGCACCTAGTAATCAGGCCAGAGACCGGTTCATTGAGGAGTTGCAAAACACCGGCGTGATATCTGACAAGTTCAAGAACCATCTGATGGCTATATTCGGCAAGGCGCTGGAGATAGCTTTTAACAATGGCGCAGGGCAACGGGCCCCCCACCTAGAAGCGCGGGTAGAGGAGCTTGAGATGGCCTTGACCAAGAAGGAAGGCGAGCTGTACCGGTTGGCCGAAGAATTTAAAAAGTATCAACAACAGAAGGAGAGCAAATAATGGTTCAACAAGTCACTGTATTTAAGCCTGAGGGCGTAGATTCTGACGAGTGCTATGAGACTCACGAAGAAGCTGCCAAGGTCGAAGCCAGAGCGGCAAAGCAGCCCCTCGTAGATAGCTTCCTAATGCACTACCAAAAGGAGCATGACTTCTCTGCAAAGCACATGAGTTCGATGCGTAACCTGATGGATGCGTGGGTTGTTTATGAGCATGAGACCGTACCTGAATGGTTAGGCTGCAAAGACCATGTACTAGTGGCCGAAGCAGATGCCAGTTAAGGACACCAGCTCTGGTGGGGATAATGACTACTGGCTGGTAAAAGTCCCTGACCCCAAACGGCTAGACCCCTATGAAGCTGAGTGTGAGGACATCATTGAGGCCTTAGACATGACCTTCGCAGAGGGTAACGCCTTCAAGGCTATCTGGCGGAAGTGTGCTGATCGTCAGGGTAATGGTAAGCCCGGTGACAACCCGCTGCGTAATGCCCAGAAGGTTCGCTATTATGGGAGCCGGATGGAGGTGCAGGAGGAGCGGTTGATAACCAACGCCACTCCAATACTGGCGGGGGGCGAGTCATGGGTAAATAACATAGATGGCGGTCGAAGCATAACCAAGAGCAGAGACTGCGAGTGATCTTAAGATCAAACGGCGGCGGGGGTAGATAGATAATCCCCTAGAGTGATGTCCAGCCCTATAAGGCCCTTCCAGTCATTGGCGGGGCCTTGTTATGTAACTACACTCTATAGGGACTGTAGAGAGCAGCTAAGTGCCTGCTACCTGCCTTGTAAGGTGTGCCATTAACCTCCTGATTTGTATTGACACGTTCCCCTATGGTACAAAGGCACCCTCGACACCAAAAACACCTGAGACCCATATACTAGGCAGCATGGAGGGAGGCACCTATGGCAGTGACGAAAGTACCCAAGCAACAGAAGGTAGACTTGGTTGGGGATATGACGCAAGACATGCAGACCCTAATAGAGGACTACAACACCACGGGAATGGCCGATGCAGAGAAGGCAGTGGTAGCCCGATTCCTTAAGATGAATGACGAATCCCTGCTTGACTATGTGCCTGACCCTAACAGCGCAACCAAGGGACACAACCGGATAAGCAGATCAGAACGGGACGCACGGCTAGTGCTAGTCCAGCGCCTAATGATCAGAGGCGTAACCCATCAGCAGATGGCAGAGAAGCTCGGCGTCAGCCCTAGGATGGTTACTAAGCTGAAAGTCCAAGTCCGTGAGCGCCTTAAGTCTGAGGTGGTCAATATGGACTTCGGTGCTTATGCTGGTGAGACCGTCTGCTTCTACCGTGAGCTGCGAGGTACAGCTATGATCATGGCGGGTACGAACAACCTTACCCCGAGAGACAAGATGACAGCCATGAACACCGCCTTAAGGGCAGATGAAGCCATGCAAAATTTCTTCGATAAGTGCGGCGTGTTTGATGCCATCAAAGGAAACAACACCCTCAGCCAGTCATTCAACGATACCAAGTTACCTGACGCTGACCGCACCCATGATGTGGTGGCTGACACTATGGCCGAGATAGCCATGAACCTGAAAGCAGCAGCCAAGAGCGCCCACAAAGCCAAGAGCGCCCAGCAGCTATTAGACGGCCCTTCTGCCCATGGGTAGCATTGCCAAGATGGACTCAGGCCATCTGCTAGAGCACCTGAAACAAACCGTAATACCCAAGCTAGGAGACTGCGAATACGCGGCGGCATTAACGTCCGCCATCATCGCCTATGAGACCGGCGATGACTTCATGAGTCTGACCTACCTGCTGATGCTAAAGCGATACCCCGTGGGCATACGTCAGTTCTGCCTAGAGGCCCCTTATCTCAACATGGGGGACACCGTTTACGACTTCGTGCTGAATAGCGTTGAGGAGCTGAATAACCCGCTAGGGAACCGCATGGGGCTCCAATATTATGAAGCAGTATTTACCGGTGGGATCGGGACGGCCAAGACAACCCGCGCACTGATAACCACCGCCTACCAGTTATACCTTTTGAGCTGCTTCCATGATCCGCATAAGGTTTTGGTTAAGGAAAAGTAATCTGAGATCCTGTTTATCTTCCAGTCCCTACCCGAAGCCGTGCCGATGATTGTGGATTACAAAAGATTTCGCACGTTGATAGAGAACAGCGAG
>Ga0102814_10002334_pt1 | contig 12878 bp, 4 predicted proteins | sample ColrivemetaGS741_FD_79112 | JGI IMG/M metagenome (GOLD analysis project Ga0102814, IMG submission 79112) | Estuarine microbial communities from the Columbia River estuary - Flood tide ETM metaG S.741 | ecosystem: Environmental > Aquatic > Marine > Intertidal zone > Estuary | place: USA: Columbia... | reverse complement strand
CATCTTTAATTGCATTTATAGAAGCAGGAGTCATTTTTCCTTTATCTTGTCTGCTCCCTATTCCAGCAAAATTCTTAGCTAATGTAGGAATTTCTGATTTAACAAAAGTATTACCATCCCATTTATACCAAGTATTATCTTTTAAATTAAATACATTTACTTCTTTATTATTAGCTTGTGCCATAGCTACAGCCCAACCAGTACCACCTTCTACTACTTTCATATTTGCATCTATAGGTGCAATAGCTATTATTTGAGTACTATTTTTAACTTGAAACCAGTTTCTTGCTAAAAGATTAATTGTACTTTGTTTTTGTGGATTCTTACCAAGAATTTTAGCTGCTTTACGCATTTCCACTATGCCTTCTTTTACTTGTTCTTCAGTGAGTTTTACATTACCTTCTGGAGTTTTTGTTCCATAATAATAATGGTTATGTTTAGTTTGTCCAAACTCTTTACCAATAGTATCAAACATACTATCAGCACCTACAGCTCCTCCAGAGTGATTTGTAAATTCTGTTGGATTATTTATTACTGTTTCTGGTTCTTTTTTAGGTTGTGGTTTAGGTTTTTTTTCATCAGGAACAACTACTTCATTATCTTTAGTTATTGTATTCTTTTGTGCTGCATCAACAGCTTCTAAATAGATAGTAGCATTTCTATAAGCATTACCTTGTGGTAAGTCTGTAGTTAAAGAATTAGATTGTGATAAATATTCAAAATAGTTTTTAAATTCTTCGCCATTTATAACATCATAATAAGCCTCTTGAGAGTTTATTAATTTATGTCTAATATTTTTAAACTGACTTGCTATTATATCATCAAAAGCAGCTTTAGCTTTTTCTACTATTGGACCATGATTTTTACTATTTAAGAATTTATTATTTTCTCCTTTATTTTTTATAGCAGGGTATCCTGTTTTAGTTAAATCTAAAAGAACAAAAGAAAATTCTTCTCCTTTTATAAAATTATCTAAATTATTACCATGTGTATCATGTTTAAATGTAAGTTGTATAGCATAGGTATCATCTATTCTAAATGCTAAGTCTCCACCTAAATTAACTAGTCTATTTTTACTATCTAAACTATTAGCTAAATACAAGATATCTCTAAGTGTTTCTGTATCACCTGCTTGTAATAATCTATTTAAATTACCATCTTCTATTAACCATTTAATTTCTTCTTCATTTAAAAGAGAATTATTTAAAATAGCTGGCCCAAAACCACCATTTGGAGTTCTTCTAAATACATAGACAGCTCCTTCTTTATCCTCATTTTTAGCTCTATAACCTTGTTGTAATTGTTGAAATTCTTCTTCTGTTAGAAACTCTCTAAATGCTTCCAAGTTATCTGCACTTATTTCTCCTGAAGATTGTGTACCTAATATTGGATCATGTTTAGTTTCTCCTAAAGCATCTATTTTTAATGTAGCTATATTATTATTTCTAGGACTTCCATCATCATTTCTTAAACTATTTAAATCACCTAAATTCTTTTGAGCAATTCTAGTTTTAAGAGTTTTTCCTTCAGCTTTATTAACTAAATCTCTTAATTTATTACTTTCTTTAGTACTAGTTACATTATTTTTTGCAGATGGTATTTGAGCTAATGGTTTTCCTGTAGGATTTCCATCCTTATCCATTAGATAAATATTCATTACTGCTGATTTATCATCATAACCTTTAGGATCACTCTTAGCATTATAATAAGCCCAATCATCCTCTCTAACAATAGCAACAGGAGTTCCAACTGTAAGAGTAGGTGAGTTAATTAATAAAGCACCTGTTTCATCAGTTGCAAATACATCATAAACAGAAACCATTTCTCTTGTTTCTTGATTTTGATACATAGTTGGATTAGGGAGTCCAGTAGCAGGGTCAATACTTGGTTTAAAGAAATAAGAGTATTTAGCTTTTTCTTGTTGAGATAATTTTTTATATACAGCTTGACTTATTTCACTAGTTTCTAGTATAGTAGCTGCATAATTATCAAATTTACTATTAATCCTTTCTCCAATTGTTTCAGTACTTCCTGCAGCCCAAGCTTCATCTAAAGAACCTTCATTTTGTTTTAATTCAAGTCTTCTACCTTCTTCTATTTCTTCTAGAAGAGAGTCTTGTTCTTTTAAAACATAAACACTAGTTCCTCCAAACTCTTTTAATACAGTTTTAGCAGCTCCTTCAAGAACTATTGGATTATCATTTGTAGTATCAGAACCTCCTGTATGAGGATTGTTTTCAGGTTCTTTATTTTGTTTTTTCTCCTTATTTAATTCATCTATTACAGGGTCTACTTCTCCTTCAGTAAGATCCATAGATTCTTCTACTACATTAGTAGGATTATTAGTATCAAATTCTAAAGAAAGTTGTGTTCCAGTATCTGGATCTTTAGCTGTTTTGGTTTTTACTGGTTCTCCTGTAGGTGTTTCAGTAGGATTTGATTCATCTCTGCTAATGTCTTCTTCTTTGACAACTTCACCTGCATCTCTAATGGGAGTTTTTTGAATCTTTGTATCGGCTGTAGCATCTTTTATTGTTTTTAAAGGTGTTTTTAATTGTTTTAGTTTATCTTTAATGATTTTTTGAATTTCAACTAAATCAGCAATTTCTTGTACTCTTTCATCTGTTTGTAAAAGTTCATTAATATCTTCTGCAGATAAACCTTCTTTTTTAGCTGCTTTTTTAAAAGCTGCTTTATCTTTTCTTAATTCGCCTCTTAGAAAACTTAAAAGTTCTTTTATTTCAGCTAAATCTTTAACTAATTTATATTCCTCTCTTACTTTATATTCTTCAGCTTTCTGAGCTAGTTCTTTAGCTTTCTCTCTTTGTGCTTGAACTTCTTCTTCAGTAACAACTTCATCAGCTTGTTCCATAAGAATTTCTTGACTAATTATTAAGAAAGCAACTTGGTCAACTATTTTAGTATTAGTAAAAGTTCTTTTTTCACCATTCTTGTTAGCTAAAGTTACAGAAACTATATTTCCTTGTTCATCTCTATTTATAGCTTGTAAAGGATCTGAATATAAGTTTTGATAATCTGCTTCTCTGATAGTAAATACACCATTATTCTCTGAAACAAAGAAATTGTTAAATAACTTTTCAGCTTCTTGTAATTCTCTAGCTCTATCTGCTTCTTCTTGAAATTGAGGGTTAGTTGGATCTGTAGGAGCATCTTTAAGAGCTCTTTTTAAAATCTCATTCTCAACTACAGCTTGCATTTTAGTATTAGCTAAAATAGACATGCCTAAGTCTTTTCTCATTTGTTTTGTTTCTTCAGAAAAACCATTTTGAGTACCTTCTTCAGTAACTGCTTTAAATTGCTCTCTAAGACTAGTTAAATTATTTTCTAATTCTCTATAATTATCATTTAATTCTGTATCTGTAGCTTGTTTAGTTTTTTCTTTGTTTTCTTTATATCTAGTTCTTAATACAGGTTTAGTACTTAAATAATCATTTAATTCTTCTTCTATTTCTTCTTGTTTCTTTAAAATATATTGTTCAACTACTGCTTTTTTAACAGGATCTTGTATTTTATTAACAACTTCTTTTAAAGTTTCAATTGAAGTATTTTCATCTAAACTATTAATTAGTTCATCATCTTGTCTTATTTGTTCATCTAACTCTTTTTTCTTTTTTCTAAGAGTTTCAATGTTATTATCAGCAGTAGCAGTATTGTAATTATCATCTAAAGTACTTATATTTTTATAAAATGCTTTTCTATCTGCTTTTCTCTTTTTTAATTCTTGAAAAGCTTTAGAATCAGCTATTTTTTTAATTACTTCTTTTTCCTTAGCTTTTACAGTATCAGAATCACCCTCATGTAAAAATGATTTACCATCATCAAACATACTAATAGTAAAAGTATCATTAATACCTTGTGCTTGTAAATTAGTATTAACATTATCTACTAAAGTTTGTTCTAAAGTATTTATCTCACGATCATTTTCTGTTATTAATTGAGTGTTGTTTAATTTCTTTACTCTATTATCATAGAGTTGTTTAACATTCATAGGAAATTTAGAAACTTCCTTATATATTTTTTCTAAAGCTAATAATCTATCTCTTCCTTCTTTAGCTTTAGTTTTGTAATAATTAGGGCTTTTTTCATCTAATTGATCATCAACAAAACCTTTAGCTAATGCTTCATCTTTAGTTAAATTTTCAACTGCAGTAAAATATTGTTCATAACTTTCAGTAGTACCTAATTTAAAATTCTCATATGCTGTATTATCAACTAGTCTTTTTTCAGCAGCTTGTAAAGTTTTAGTTTCACTTTCTGTAAGTTGCTCTTTAACACTAAGATTTTTTATAATTTCTAAATCTTTTTGTTGTTGTTTAGCATTTGCAAATATAGTTTTAGCATCTAGCCCTGTATTGGCTAATACTTTAGCTGCTTGTTCTTTTCTTAAATCTCTTAATTCTTTATCAGCTCCTGTAGCTCTTTTAGCAAGAGCTGTTCCTGCTGTTTGTGCAATACCACCTGCAGCACCTAATAAACCAGCCTCAATACCTTCATCAGTTTGCATTATATCAGTAATACCACTAGCAAAATTTTCAAGATCAAAACTTCTATCAAAACTTTTTCCTTCTATATCTAATTTACCTGTTAGTTCACCTTGTTTTTCAGAATATAAATTGACTGTTTCTTCAGCATATTCTTGAGCAGCTTCATGAAACATTGTTTGTTTAATAGTATTCTTATATAACTCTCTAGTTCCTCTAGATAAACCTGACTTTATAAAAGCACTAGCTGATGATAAGTTTAATAATACGTTTGCTCTGTTAAGATTAACAGTATAAGCAGCAGCATCAGCAGCTTTTTGTGTAGCTTGCTCTTCATTTAACCCAGCTTCAAAAGCTTGTCCAAGAACACTATCATAAACTGTCATAGCAGAAGTAATAGATTCTGCTTGGTTAAGTCCTGTAGCATTCAATAATCCTGCAGCACCATCCATAATTTTAGCAGCATTAGACCCCTTTGTAACTTTAGCTAACATTTGTAAAGCTTGAGAACCTTTACCTAAAACTGCACCTAAACCATAACCTGTAATAACAAAAGCACCTGCAGATTCTAATAACATAGAACCATTATCTGCCCACCAAGCAGTATCTCCAAAATCTAAAGCCTTTCCTGGTCTTTCTCTATAAATTTGTGCTTGTTCAGAACCTAATCCAAAGATATTTTCTTCTTTAAAATCTTCTGCCCACTGAGTTATAGCATTACCAACTTCTTTATCTTGGTTAGCATAATCTTCAAAATCTAATATAGAAGCTGTATTACCTATAACAGTAGGAATTATATTTACTAATGCTCTACCTAAACCAATAGCAGCTTGCTTTCCACCACCTTGATTTACAGCTCTATTAAGATTTTGATCTTCGGTATCTATTAATCCAAAATCTTCTTCTGCATCATATTGATAATCTAAAGGTTTAAGTTGATTAATATCATTAGAAATAGGACTACCTGGTAATCTTCCATAACCAGTTAGTTCTTGCTCTTTTGTATCTAAAGGTTTTATATCTTGTATTGCTAGTCTTTGTTTACCCATTATTGTTGTGGTTGTTCATCATAGAGCCCTTGATTATTCATGAAATATTTACCTGCTCTAATTTCTTTAGGATTATTTACAGCTTCATTACTCATATAGTCTTCTTGTAAAGTAGCAACTTTAGTAGATAATTGATTTAAAATAGCTACTCCATTTGGTAATTTACTTATATCTTCTATATAATCTATGTGATTTCCTTCTTCATCTACACCTCCTATTTTTAAAGAAAAAACACTATTTTCTTCGTCATCAGATAATTGAGTTACATAAGGCATGAACTCAGGGAAACTTTCTATAAAATTACCTGATATTGGAACATGGTAAAGAGTTTCTCCTCTTTCATTAGTAGCTTGTTCTGTAGGTATATTAAAATCTAAAAATCCTGTATGTTTATCATTTATATATTTCTGACCATTTTCAATTCTTTTGACAACATTTATAAAACCAGTTCTAGGATTTTGTATTGTATAATGAACATTATTTTCTTTATCAAAATCATTTACTAAATAATTTTCCAAAGACATCATTTTTCTATCTGCAGTTTGTCCTGCAGGAGTTTGATTTGTAAGTATATATTCTTTACCATCATATTCAAAGATATCTCCTGCACCATGAGTAGATGTAGGAGCTGCTAATGTTCCTTTTAAAGATAATCCTTCTTTAAATTTTATTCTTTTATCACTATCTTCTGGATTTAAATCAGCAACATCTTTAATAAAATTATTTAAAGTTCCTGCTCCTATTTTTTTACCAGTGCTTTTATCATACCAAGTACCATTTTTAAGTAAACCAAAACTATCTTCTTTTTTAGAACTATTATCTAATTTATAATCTTGTTCTTTATTTGTCCTAAGTTCAGTAGGCATTGAAAATTCATATTCATAAGCAGCAGATAAATTATTTCTTCTAGAAGCAACTCTCTTATTAATAGTTTCTTCAATAAAAGCTAATGTTTCTGGAGAATCTTTTTGTAATCCTTTTAAATAAGATTCAATATTTCCATCATTTATTACTTCTCCTACTGTTGCCTCATAATAATCTCTATATTCATTTAAAATATCTTCAGGAGTATTTTCATCTTTTATTAAATTACTAAATACTAAAGAAGCATCTCTTCTAACTTCATCAAATGATTTTCTTTTATATAGATTATCTCCTACAATATCCTCTACTGGAGTATCATTATAATAACTTTGTTCTTCTGTACTTAATTTATTATATTTAGATGCTGGTAAATTAGCTGGTTTTGATCTATAATTAGCAGCTTCAGCAGCACCTTCCATAAAAGTTTTACCTGTTGTAGGCAAATCTTCATGAGTAACTGGTCTACCTGAACCTAGTCCAGCATTAATAGCTGTATATCCAGGTTTGGCTATTGGAGTCTCTTTGCCAGCTAATTTTCTTGCTAACGCAGCATCTCTAGCTTCTGCAGGATCTTCTACAAAATTATCATGTACTCTATTTACTTCTCTTTCATCTGCAGCTTGACCAATTTCTTGTCTAATTAAATCATCTACTTCAGATTTAGAAGCTCCAGGGAATACCTCATCATAATATTCAACTTGTTGAGCATATTCTTTAGTACTTTTATAAGCATTAAAAGCATTTTCTCTATCTTCAGGAGAAAATTTAAGATATTCTACTTTTCCTGTTCTTAAGAATCTATCTGCTAATTCTTTATTTCCTCCAAAATGTTTATCTGCCCAAGCTTTTTGTTCTTTTTCAGTACCTTTAGCAGCTTGTAAACCTAAAGAATAAATATTAGCTTTTTTATTATTAAAGTATTCTTCTTGTACAGGTCTATAGTTTAATTTAGAAGTTAATCTAGAATTAAATAATCTAAGTTTACCAGTTTCTGGATCTACACTAGAGTAAGAACCATCACCTACCCCCATAGCTTGTAAACCTTGCATTCTCATCTTCTTAGCATTTTCTTGCTCTTCTTGAATCCTTTTAAAGTTTTCTTCTACAGTTAATCTACGTTGATCACCTAAGTAATCTACAGCAAGAGAACCTACTTGTCCTGTCATGTTCTCATAGTTACCTGCTTTAGCTATTTCTTCAAGTTGTTTCTGATATTGTGAACTGATTTCTTGATTAAGAGAAGAATCTCCTTCATTAGCCATTCTTGACTTATTAAGAAGATCTATTTTATTAGCATTAGCTAAATTATCGTAATATCTTTTTTGTAATACATCTCCAGTTTCTTTTACCTGTTCTAAAGGTAATCCAACATATTGTGGGACGTACTTTGACTGTGAGAGTTGTAAATTATCGTATAATCCCATGTGTAAACTCGTTTCTTGTTTTATAAATTTATAACAAATCTAAGAAATGTTTTATTACAAAGCAAATTTTTAGGAAAGTAATTGTGATTTTATTATAGAGTAATTAGACCTAAAGCTACTAAACTACCGATAACACTAATTAACCAAATTATGTTATCTTTAATCCAGCTCCAAGTTAATTTAAATCTTTTTTTTAGTTCAACGTCTTCAACGACAGTTTTAACCTCTTTTATAAAGGTTTTGTCGTGTTTATCCATTCTTTTGTTTATTTCATCTAGTCTAGTTCTAAGAATTTCCATTTGATTCTCATTAATTTCAGTTCTACGCATATGTTCATTAAGACTATCATTTTGTTCTCTATCTAGTTTTTCAATTCCTTTTATACTATTTTTAACTTCTAAAACTTCTTCTTTAAGGTGTTCTTGATTTACTTCTAATTTAGCAAGACTTCTACCATCTTCTATTTGAGTACTTCTAATATCATTAAGTAATTTAAAAATTTCTTGGTCCATTGATTTAAGTATAAAATATTATTATTTATTAAATTACTTCTTTTTTATTTTTTATACTTCTTCTGCAAATTCAAATGTTACTCCAACATTAGCTGCTATCCCAGTTTCTCGATGCATAGTAAAAACAAGCATATCCCCAGGAGTTAAATAAATTCCTGTTTTATCATTAAATAGAGCTGATGTATCATAAGTACTATCTTTTCCTATTCTACTACCAAATGTAGGAGATAATCCAGTTATATTAAATGACATTGGAGTCCCAGCTCCAGGATTATATTCTATAAATTCTAGATGCCCATCTCCATAATTACTCCAAACTTGTGTTCCATTAGTTATTTTTGTAAAATCTCTTGTATACCATACTCTAATAAAGGCATTTTCACTAGAATAAGCAGTTAATAATAAAGCCAATGTATCTCTTGTGTTTATTAAACTATTTACAGTTGTCTTACTTCTAATAGCTATTATAGGAATATTATACCCAGTAATAGCTACTTGTCCTACTTGATTACTTATACTTACACTACCATAAGTTTTACCATGATCCTGTCCACCTTCACTTGTTACATCAACACAACCAAAGTACATAGGGTCATTATCTCCTAAGTTTGTACTCTTCCAAGCAACAGGTAAAGCTGGATTAAACATTGATAATTGTGTTAATGTACCCAATGTTTCAGAATTTGCAACTTCTACAAGATTAATAAACCACTTATAGTTACCAACTCCTCTCCATTGATATTGAATATCAAATGTATTACCTTTAGATAAATCTAATCCTGCAGGTAAAGTTAAAGCATACTCTGTATCTGTTGTAATAGAAGAAACTGTTGTTCTAATAACTCCTACTAAAGTTCCTCCTGATTTTAATCTAAAAAATGTACCACTTTCAGCAGTAAAAGTTCCCCATTCTCTAGTCATAGCAGAAGTCGGATTTACTATCCAACCTGCAGTAGAATATAAAGCACCTTTATTAGGCTCATATCTAGGGTTTCTATAAGAACGTAAATAAGTATTATTAGCTCCAGCAAGAACTTTTAAAGCACCATCTACACTTGTGCAGTTAGTGGGAGTTCCTGATGTTATTACTCCATTAATAGTTTCATACCAAGCACTTACTGGTACATTATAAGTAAATAGACCGTGGAAGATAGACTTATCACTTATTGTTTTAGGTCTATCCCAAGCATCATATCCTAATTCATTTCTAGCTATTTCTACTTTTCTTATTAATGTCATAATTATACTATTCTATAGTCGTTAGCCTGATATAATCTTATTGTAAAAGATTCATCAGGATATATTAATTGTGTGTCTTCACTTTCAAGCTTATCTGCAGTAATTGTATTTACATTTAAAACAGTTGTATGTACATTTTTAACTATTAATTCATCCTCAAATAAAGTAGAGTCTGGTAATTCGTAATCTGCAGTAATATATACTATTCCTCCAAATTCCTTTTTTTCTATTAAATCAAGAGTAGTATCTTTATCTGCACTACTCCATGTAGAATAATCAAGAAAAGTAACTACTACAGAATAAATAAGAGCAACTGGATCAGCATAGTTATCACTAGCCACCCAAGACCCATTAGTACTAAGATTTGCAGTAATTGCAAGACCATTAGCTTTCGGGGTTTCGTACGTAACTTTGTTTGAACCATCAAGGGTAGAAAGAACACTATTATCAACTGAACCCAAGGAAGTTGTATCAAGGACTGCCCCTTGGGGTAACGTGATATTTCCCGTTGTTGTTCCACTAATGTCAATAATTTGGTAATGTGTGATTTTGAACTCATTGTTTTCTATATTATCTATTCTAACATTAATACCATCTATTTGAACATAAATATCTTCTGTCTTTCTATCTATTAGATAGTTAATTCCATTTATCTGTACTTGAGATAAATTAAATTTATGAAAGGCGTTTCTATATTTAATTTCTGCGTCCATTATGCTCTTACCCCTCTTTGTCTTTGAAGTTCAAAAAGTCTTTGAATTTCTTCTCTCATATTTCTAGTAAGAACTCCAGTATCTTCATATTGTTTTTCAAGTAATGCTAATTTTTGTTGATCTAAATCCATTTGATTTTGTTCTTGTCTTCCTAACATAAACTTGTTAGACATATCAGCTCTTTCAGCAGATCTATTAGTAATCATAGAATTAAGTCTTTCAACATTTCTAGTATCTTCAATACCAAGGTTTTGTAAGTTTCTACCTGTTATATTAGTATTTGCCATCCTTTGCATCCTATCTATCCCAGCATTATCTCTATTAGCATTTCCAACTAAAGTATTACCTGCACCTATTTCACTAGCAAATAATTGGGATCTAATAGCATTAGCAGCACCAGCTTGTGCAGTAGTTCTATCTGCTTGTAATCCAGTTGTTCTTCTATTTCTACTTAATTCAGCTAATCTATCTGCAACACTAATTCTTTGAAACTTAACAGGATCTTGTAATCTAGCTTTAGGTACTTCAGGAGTTCTATTTATATCTCTAAGATTAGCTACATTAGAACCAAAGGTTCCTACTGTATTAGCTAATGTGTTTCCTCCTTGTGTTATTTTATCTTGATTTTGAGCATAACCTAATTTAGATTTATCATAAGCACCACTAAATTTATTCCCCATGTTATTAGAAAAATTACCCATTTTCATACTGAATGCTGAAGGGTTATTATAACTTGGTATATCAACTTTTTGTGGAGCACTAACATTAGGATTACCTAATTCTCCATTATAATTAAATCCTTGTACTTTTGTTGGGTCATAAATAACATTATATCTATCATCTCCTTCTTGTATTCTTTCTTGCATACCATTATGAGTATGCCCTAAAGTTCCTCCATTATGTAATCCCTCTTTATTACTCTTACCTTTATTAAGACTTTCTTGATACTGAAATAACTTATTAAGTTTATTTTCTATATGTGTATCAAAAGCTTCTAATTTTCCACCTGATTTCATCTTTTCTAATTTTTTAGCTGCTTTAGCTATTGTTGTTTTACCATTAGGTGTTTTAATTTTATCTGAATAAACTTTACCATCTTTAGTATTTATCATCTCATTATTATCTACAAAAGCATTAGAAAGTTCTACACTATCAGTCATATTAGGATTGTTAGCTTTAACCTCTACTGCATCTTGTGAAATAGGATTTAGTTGCCCACCTTGAGCATATCCTACTTGGCCTAATCTTCCACCAAATTTAAATTGTTGTGTTGTTCCCATAGTATCATAATTTTGTACTTTTGCTTTAGACATATCTAAAAATTCTTTTCTTCTTTGTCTATCTAATTCAGGTCTTCTTCTTTCAGCAGCCCTTCGATTAATTTCCCCCTGATTTGCTCCAAATGTAAAAAAACTACTTAGTGCTTCCTCTGTAGTATAATCTCCTTTAGCATTTCCCTCAACAAGTCCAGATATAAAAGTAGAAGGAGATAATTGAGCAGCCCCCCATTGATTAAAATCATCTGCTTTATTATCACCAGTATTTGCTCCTGCATAATCTACACCAACTTGACTTTTACCTATATCAGACACAGCCCCACCGAATGTAGCAAATCCACCAACAACAGGAACACCTTTAAGTCCTTCTGTAAATGCTGAATTTCCTCCTAAGTATTTCATATTATTTTCAGAGCGCCCATTACTTACACCACCTAAAGCTGTACCTGCAGCACCTGCCCAACCACTCATAGAACTAGCTGTCATTTTATTGTTACCTCCTCCTTCAAATCCTGGAGTTGGATTTTCTACAGGTTGAATACCTTGTTGTGAAACTCCTTTTAATTGAGTTTGTCCAAATAAAGGTTGATATCCTACTCCTTGTAATGTGTGTGGAGTACCTTGTTGTCCTGTAATATCTAACCCACCACCATGTACATACTTAGGTTTCTCTTTATCTCTAATTCTTTTAACTCTTTTCATATTTGTATTATTTTCTGGTTTCCAAGAACCACCAGCTAAATCTATTGCCTTTTGTTTTCTAAAAACTTTAATAAATTCTCCTTTGGCTATTGCCTCATCTAAAGTTTGTTCCTTCCAATCATCTTTATTTCTAGATGTCTCATACCCTTCTTTTGGTGTAATAGTTGGAAATACTCCATAGTTACCTAATTTAGGGCCATTTGGATCTCCTGTCCACCCCATTAAGTGAGAAGAAACATCTGTAGGATCTCCTTCTGGATTATTTAATCTAGAAGTTTCTCTCATGTCTCTAATTCTTTGTTTCTTACCTTTAAATAAGTTTTTAAGTTTATCTACAGGATTAGAATTTATAGTTCCACCTAAACTTAAACCTTCTTTTTCTCTCTGAAAAGGGTCTGTTGTTATATTTTCAGGTATTGGTGGTGCTAATAATTTTTTAGTAGACTCAGTTTGTATGTTTTTTTGAGCTTGTTGTAATACCTTTTTTGTTTCTGCTCCATATGCTCCATCAAAATCACCATCTTTTTTTATAGAATGAGAAAGATCATATCCTCTATTATTAAGCTCTCTTTGTAAAGCTAAAATATCAAAATCTT
>Ga0102814_10002333_pt1 | contig 12880 bp, 10 predicted proteins | sample ColrivemetaGS741_FD_79112 | JGI IMG/M metagenome (GOLD analysis project Ga0102814, IMG submission 79112) | Estuarine microbial communities from the Columbia River estuary - Flood tide ETM metaG S.741 | ecosystem: Environmental > Aquatic > Marine > Intertidal zone > Estuary | place: USA... | reverse complement strand
TTGGTATTGATAGTATCTCTTAGATATTCAATAGACTTAACTGTTTGTAATAGTTGTGAACCAACAGCTACCGCAGCATTTGCTCTTTGATATGCAAGTCCTGATGTTACTTGATTGAAGTTAGTTCCTATTGCTGCATCATAACACACAGCTTCTATCATAATACCTACATCTCTAGCACACTTTGCTTCGTCGTAAGTAAAACTTTGGAAGTTGTTTGCAATCCAAATAATCACAGTTTCTTTTACATCATCTTTGTTGCCTTTGATAGTACTGTATGCTTGTTGTAACACACTAGTTGACCAGCTAACAGATGGTAGTTGCACAGATGGTAGTCCGGCAATATTTCCTGCTGTAATAACATCTTCGATAATCTGTACTAGACCTGATACATCATCTGCTTCTGTTGAACTTGCTGGAGTTCCGCTAGTATCTTGTACTAAAACGTTGCCTGCACTATTTTCAACAACTGCTTCAATAACAATATCACTAACTACTTGACCTAGTCTATTGTATGCTGCTGCTGTAGCTGCTACTTGTCCCGCACCTAGTTGTGCAACAGCACCAACAAAATACGACTGTGCTGCTTGCTGAGTTGCACTATTGCCGCCATATAATATATCGTGACATAATGCATCAACAATGTATCCAACATCTCTTCTACATTTAGCTGCATCGTAACTTAATGCAGGATAGTTAACAGTGATCCACTGTATTATTTCTTCTTGTATGTATGCTTTGTTAGCAATCAACTGATCCTTTGCTTCAACAGCATTTGTTGAAGGCAATGCACTAGGAGTTGGGAATACTAATGCGTCTGCTGCATCGTCTGTACTGATATTTCCGTTTTCTAAAATATCAATGATTTCATCCATTGCTGCTTCAGCTCTTGGTTCTGCTGTATCACTTAGACCAAGTTTTACTATTTCTTTTTTAAGTTCTCTTAGTGCTCCAGATGTTTGTATTAGCTGATCGTCTTGTAAGTCTGCACTACTTGCTCTTTGATATGCAAGTCCTGCTGTTACACTGTTATAGTTTGTTCCGAGTGCAACATCAAGTGCAACGGCATCCATTATTAGCCCAATATCTCTTTCACACTTTTCTTGATTGTATGTAAAGTCTTTATAGTTATTTGTAATAAATGTTGCTGCTTCTTTTTGTAAGAACGCACGGTTAGCAACCATTTGATCTTTTGCATTAATCTGGCCAGTAGTTGCGCCTGTTGGGTTTGTCCATGTTAGTGTATCTGCAAATGCAAGACCATTTGTAACAATATCAACTACTTCATCAAATGCTGCGTCAACTGCTGTTTGTGCTGTTGCATCACTAGCTGTTGCTGTGTTTGCTTCGCCTTTTGCAAAGTTAATCGCTGCTAGTGTTTCAGTTAACTGATCTGATAATACTGCGCCAGCATTTACTCTTAGGTACGCTAATCCGTTGGTTACACTATTATAGTTTGTTCCGAGTAATGCATCGTATCCAGCGCCAGAAATAATCAGTCCTGTATCTCTTTCGCATTTAGCTTGATCGTAAACAAAGTTATTAGCATTAATATATGCAATAACTTCTTCTGTTAAAAAGGCTTTGTTTGCAACAAACTGCGAGTGTGCATTTATAAGTGCATCAGCTGCTGGACCTGGCTCAGGATATTCTCTGCCTTCACTAGGTAGTTGATTAAACTCGATAATATCAAAAATATTATCAAATAAGTCTGAGACTTTGTCTTGGAATGCTGCTTCGCCACTTGCTGCTGCTACAGTTAAACGTTTTGCTTCTCTTAGTGCAATAATAGTTGCAGGCTTTTGTTCGCCGTTTAAGTAGGCAACATTTGCACGATTGTAAGATAATCCTGCTGTAATACTATTTTGATTTGTTCCAAGCTGGGCATCTCTATATACTGCATCAACCATATAACCAACATCACGTTTACATTTTTCTTCGTTGTAGGTAAGTGTTGGGTTATTGGTTAAGTTATAATCTATTGTATCTGCAAGGATAGTTGAAATAACCGAAAGTAGTTTATTTGCTGCATTTACTTGTCCAGCTGGTTCTTCTTCAATATTTGGATAAGATTTAGTAGGTAAGCCAGCAACACTTTGTGCATCGATAACACTTTCGATTATTTGTACTAACCCATCTAATAACGTAGCTTCAATCTGTGTAGCATCTCCGCTTGTAAAATCTTGTGTTTCTGCGTTGCCTGATGTTTTTGCAACACTAAGTCCTCTAACAATACGTTGTACAATGAATCTTAATCTTGCAAACGAATCTTCAAACGCTTGCTGATTTGTATTAGTAAAGTTACTCCAAGTTACACTTTTAAAGAACCATGTTGTTTCTTGTACTGTTGCATTGTTGCCGCCATATAAAATATCGTATGATAGCGCATCAACAAAGTTTTCAACATATGCTTCCCATTCTGATGCAGTATAAGTTAGTGTGTTATCGAGAGTATCTAAGTAAGCAATAAACTCTGCAACAATAAAATCTTTGTTTGCTTGTAAATGATCTTTTGCATCAATGCCATTTTGTGTAACACCAACGCTCTCTGCATATGTAGGCAAAATACCTGTACTATCGCCATCGTCGACTACATTGATAATAATATTAAATGCTTCATTTACTCTGGTTACCGAAGTAGGATCTGTGTTAACTTCAGTATATCCTAAAACTAATGATCTTAGATAAGCAAAGCTCGAAACATAAAGATCTTTAAATCTTGCTCTCGATCTAAATTCTCTTGCTTGTCTAACTAGAACATGATCGCCGCCTGTGGCAATATAAGAAGAAAGAGCAGTTAAGAATATTGTCATATCTTCATTATACCATGCTTGGTTATAACTTAGCTCAGTAAACTGATCATTAATATAAGCAGTTAGCTCAGCAATAATAAAATCTCTATTTTCTAAGATATTATTTTTTGCTTCAATGATTTCGCCATCTATGCTGCTTAAATCATTAAACGAGTCTTCAATCTGATCTCCAACGAATGGAATGCCAGTACTATCACCTGCTGCAAGTGTGCTAGTAACAATATTAAATCGTTGATCAAGTTCTTCTTTCATTGCAAGATTTGAAGTCAACGCTTTCATTTCGTCACGTGTTGCTTCTAATGCATATATAGTAGGAGCAAGCTGATCAAGAATAACTTTAGTAGAAGTAGCTCTTAAATAACTTTGTGCTGCTGTAGTCGTTTGATAATATGTACCCATAACGATATCACTGGTTAGTGCATCAATGATACGTCTAACATCGCGTTCGCAGGTTTCTTGATTATATACAAAAGGTTGTTCTGTAATAGTATTCGAAGTAATATAATAAAATGTATCGTTGCCGTCAAACTTAATAACAGAACCAGTTTGCGGTTTATCTCTCAAACTCGAAATATCAATACTAGCATTTGTTCTTAAGTTTACTGTTCCGGTTGCTTGTAATGTTGCGCCGCCGCCTGTAAATGTAATAGTTGGAACACTTTTATATCCACTTCCGTTGTCGCTAATACTAACTGCTGCAAGTTCGCCTGTGGTTAAATCAACTTGTGCCGTAGCAACTGCTGTTGTTCCACTGACAGCTTCTGGCGCACTAATAGTTACCGTTGGTGTACTAGTGTATCCAGTTCCTGCAAAAGACAGTGTTACACTACCTACTGTTGAATAATAGTCTTGGTCAGCAGTTGCAGTAGTGTATGCTATTGGATAATAGCCATCTGCTAAAACACCTTTTGTACCAAAGTCACTAACTGAGTTTGAAATACTTAAATAACCACCTTTGGTAGTCATAAACCCTACACTACAAAAAACTGAGAAGCAACTAACAATCTGTGTGTAACCAAAGTTAGTAACGTGGAAACCAATGCCGCCTTGCGAAATCTGTGTAAATGCATCTGCAACAAAACTAAACACAAGCGATGCAGGATCGTAATCGTCTCCGTCAACTAATAGGCCGCCGCCTCCGCCGTTGATGTTAACTTGTTTTTCTAATGGAACATTTGGATTGTCTGCTAACAATATTGGTTTTGCACCTGGTGTAATACCTTCAATCTGTACAGTTTCAAATGGTACAAACTCAGTTCCGTCGTTCAACCAAGGACCGTTCATGTTAGTACAGTTTTGTACATATGGCGATGTAGTTACAAGAGCTCCAGGACGTATTCTAGCACACCAACCTGGCGCACGTAATCCTCTAAATGTTATTTGATACAAATAACACGCATTACCCATAAGGAAGAAATCTGAGGTAGGATTTTTTGGAAACACTCTAGTATTTCTAAGTTCACCTTGCCCTGTAACTGTAACAAAATCTCTTAATGTTATCGGGTTATTTTCGTAATAGTCGCCTGGTGCAACAATAATAGTTGACCCAATCGGAGCTACTTCTGATGCACGTTTTATACTAGCAAATGCGCCGTTTTTATCTGCGCTTCTGCCATCGTTGTCATCATTACCATCTTCAGTAACATAATATACGTTAGTAACTTTTGGACCGGTAACATCACCTGTAGTACGCATACTAGCATTTACACGAAACTCCTTGCCCTCGGCAAGGTTCATTTCCATGTCGCCGTCAGATGTAAGAATAAAGGTTTTATCCCCTATCTTTCTACTATGTATAGACTGTCTTTTAATATAACTCATTTACACTTCCAAATAACTTAATGTTGCTGATAGATTTGTTGGCGCTTGTCCTATTAGCATAACTCTGTCTCCTGCTTCCAATATTAATCGTTCTGCCGAGAATGTAAAAGTATCAGCTGCACCAATTTCTAAATCATTTAATATTAAGTTATCGGTTGTTTTGACTGCACCATTAGGAATAATATGAACATCAACTTTAGTATCATTACTACCTGTTCCGTCATTGAGACCTGTATTACATATTAGCAGAGTTGTTAATGCAAACTTCTTTTCTGCTGGTACAGTTAAAAGAGTTGTATCTGTTGTTAATATTGCTGCATTTACTATCGCCATTGTTTCTTCCTTAAAATATAATACTATAAAGCAACGCTTTATTTCTGCTTACAAGTTCGTCTTCGGTACCGTCTGCGTTTATAAAATACAGACCAGTGCCGCCGTCACCAAGTGTTTTACTATATAAAGTACTACCTGCACTTGGTGGGCTTGCTGGTGTTACTTCTTCTGTAAAGTTTAACCAGCCATCTATTTGTACTCTTCCAGTTCCTGAACCTTTTAAAATAATATCACTATTAATACCTGATGTAGTAATAATATTATCATCAAATCTTAGATCTTCAAACTCAACTCTAGATTCAAAAAACGTAGCAATAGTACTTTCATTAATCGATATTTCAGCTCTACTAGTTCCGCCACCTGATTCAGTATCGTATACTTGAACAGTTGTCGGTGATAAAGTGCCTGTTGTTATTTTATCTTGGAAGTTATATGTAAAATAACCGCCAACATAATCAAGCAATCCTCTAACGTTAACCAAACTATCGTCATCTACCGGAACGCTAAGTCCATCTGTCTGAGATGGATCTGGCGTAATATTACTTCCAGTATATGCCCATATTTGTTTTTCATAATCAGTAGTACCAGTAACAGTAACAACTCCAGTACCGCCTCCGATTAAATACAAATCTTGATCGAGTGTTGGAATAATACTACCAGTATGAATACCCGAAAGGTCTCCACTAGCTAGTTTAAAAATAAACGCACCTTCGTTAGCAGGTTCTGCGCCATTACGAATAGTTTTTAGATTTTCATCATAAAAGAACTTTGCATCAAACGCATCAGGACCACGATCAATAATGATACCAGCGCCTCTTCCGTTGCCATCAGATACGTCAGTAATCCCAGCGTCACCGCCAGGATCGCCATTATTGATTGTGATAGTTTTATCATCAACTATTAACTCAGCTGATCCAATACTAGTTTGAGCACCCAATACATCCAAGTCACCGTTAACAGTAACCTTGCCTGTTAACCCAGTGTCAAGAAGAATCTCTCCAGCTGTGTTTATAGAGATTGTGTACTTGTCTACACCTATGCGATTAATGCGTTCAGACATTTAAGTTTCCTTAAACTGCTGTTAGTACAATGTAATCGTTTGTCGAATCGTTTTCTAATGCCCAAGTATATCTAGTACCCGAGAAGTCAGTAGCAACACGTTTTGTGATTTTTGCAATGTTAACTTCAGCGCCTGAGTTTGATCCTACATAACCAAACATTCTCATTTCGCCTTCTGCACTTGGTGCACCATTCTTAAGAACACAAGTTGTTGTACTTGTTGAATCTTTAATGTTTGGCGAACCTACGTTTGCATCTTGTGTGCAAACAAAAGTTTTTGCTCCACGCTGCTTAACTATAGCACCGTCTGTTCTTAATGATGCATCGTAGAATTCTACTCTTACACCTGTGTTGCCATCAGCATCGCCGATTACATCAACACCGTTAATATCTTTTTTTAGTGGACGTCCCATTTTGTTTCTCCTTATGACGTTCTAGGTCTACACAGATGGTATTCTGCGTAAGTCCAGTTTTTCTGGCTCTTTTATACCTACACAAGTATTTATCTAAAAGAATAAAATGGGTTATAATGTTCGTAAAAAAAGGCCTACCGCATCAGTGGGTAGACCTTTTAATAATAAAGTGATAGGGAGGATTACATTCTACCTCCAACAACCTAGTAAGTATTTCATACGTTCAGTTGCGCCTAGTATCAAACAGTTACGTTCGAAATACGTATCTTCATGTCTCCATGCTCATACGCTGCCACTACAGCTACCAGCCAAGTTATTGTCCTTACGAAACAACATTTCCTTGCACTATCTAACAAAAAGACCGTCGTCTTTGTTATGTATTTAATATAACATATACAATACAGAAGTCAACCAATTTTTTCTATTTTTTTAAGATTAAATGCATATTTTTTTCCATTTGATAATAGTTCTTCATATTCAACTACATCACCTATAAGTGCTTTAAAATCTTTAGTTTCAAAAAGAACATCATACAACTCTGGGCCCCATTCTTTAGGGCGTATTATGCTATATTTTCTTTTTTTATTGTATTTTATTATTTGTCCTATTGGCATTATTTTATTACTCCATGCAAATAGTTATCATAAAAATAGACCCCGTAGGGTCTATTTTCGTTTTAGTTAAGTTTAAACTTACGAGAAGCTTAGGTTGTTTGCAGTTACTTCTACTTTTTCCAAGTAGTCAGCTGCGTTACCTAGAGACGAAGCAGTGTTCGATAGCTCAACATATCCATAACGTGTCATGAACGAAACTGTTGGTTCGAATGTACTTGGATCTAGGACAACACCTGAAGACATAAGTGGGATGTATGGGCAATAGAATGCTGCTGCATCTGATTCACTTGTACCTTTGTAACCAACTAATACATCATCATCTGCTGCATATGTGTTTACGTAGATCTTCATTGCGTTGTTCAATGTACCAACCATTTTAGTGTTAGTTGGTGCTTCAAAAGTACCTTCAGTTGTACGTGCAAATGCTGAAGTTGTAGCACTTTGTAGAACTGTTAGGATTGCTGGTGATACAACTGCCCAGTTACCTGCGCCACGGCGTGTACGCTGTGCGATGCGGTTAGCTGCACGGTTAACTAGTACTGCAAGTGCAGCATGTTCGTCACCAACAAAAGTTGCTGTACCACTAACTGCTGCTTGGTCAAATGTATCTGTACCTGTACCAGCTAGTGTGTTAAGAGATGCTAGGACCTCTTGGTCGATCTCAGCAGTAATCTCTTGAGCAAGTGCTGCCATGATTTCTGCTTCAACGTCGATGCCGTGCTGCGACTGTGCGTCTTGTGCGGCTTCGAATGTCCAACGTGCTGATAGCTTACGTGTTTTAGCTTCAACAGTTTGCTTTAAGATCTGAATTGACAAACGGTTACCCGCTGCGCCTTCAAGTGCTGCTGTAGCGTCTGCTTTTGCACTAGTAGCGTTACCACTATATGCTTCAGCAATCTTAAATGGACTTAGTGCTTCTTCACCAGCTACTGCACCGCTTGCGCCTGTGCCTGCTGTGTCGCTGTAGCGAACACGTAGCGTGTGAATCTGGCCAACTGGGCCAGTCATTGGTTGTACGCCTACAATCTCGTTTGCGATGACTGTTGGCATAACACGTCTAATCACTGGTAGGATTACACGGTTTAGTGTTGCGATGTTACCGGCAGATGTAGCACCCGCAGTTGCAGTTTCAGCCAAATACCTACGGGTATTTTCTAGGGTTGAAGCCATTACTGCTTTCTTATTGCCTTGAAGGCCTTCAAGAAGTGCTGACTTGGTATCATTCCAACGACTTTCTAGTAGTTCTGACATTGGTATCTCCTTATTATAATCCAGCTAGACGTTTAATATCAACTACGTTAGAGTCGAATGCGTCTGCTTTGATGTCATTTGTTTGTGTTCGGTTGCCTGTTACTTCTTTTGCCTCTGATAGTACTGCCTTCTTCTTCGCTGGAGTATTACCGTCTATTACCGCCGGCAGGTATTTGTCAAACGATGCTCTTAAACGAGATGTTTGAACTGATTCCAGTAAGTCTGTCATAATGTCACGTTGGTCTTTACTTAATGGTGAAACCAATGCATTAATAGTATCTTTGCGGGTATTTGACTCGTTGATTGTTTTAACCTCGATTGCCTTTGCTTCCGCAAGTTTGATCGCTTTAGCCGCTGCTGTACGTGCTTCTACAATTTGTTTGTTTTTTGTATCTACAACTTTAAGCAGTTTTGATGTCTCTGAACTTTCGTTCAAATAACTGTGTTGATATTCGTTAGCAAATGCTTCGAATAATTTACGGCCAAAATCATTTTCTCGTGCTTGATCAATATCTTCTTTGAGTGCTGAAATTTCTTTCTTAAGTCCTTTAGCAACTGTTTCTGATACTAATGCTGCACTTTTCTTAATAAAGTCTGATTTAACTTTATTAACGTGTGCTTTGCCTTCACGTACTAAACGTACTTTTGTTTCGGCAAGATCTTTTTTATCTTCGTAAAACTCTGCAAGTTCTTTTGCAAGTGATTCAACTACAAACTCTTCTAGAGCAACAAACTTATCCTTTGTTACTTTTTGATCTGCGTGTAGTTCCTTGATTTCTTTTGCTAGTTGTTCACTAACAAATGATTTCATTAAATTGGCATTTTTACGCTGTGCAACTGCAAACTTAGCTTTTGCTTCTGCTAGTTGTTTGCGGTCATCGTGGAACTCTGCAATTTCTTCTGCTAATTTTTCACTCAACATTGCATCAATAGCTTCCACCATTGTTGTTTTGTCATGTGCATATTTTTTAGCAAATTCTTCGCGAAGTTCCGCAGTAGCTTGAAGTTTATTTTCTTCAACCTTAGCGTTCCATGCTTCCTCTAGTTCTGAACGCACTTCTTCCGATAGTGCTGAGTTTTCGAAGAGTGATTTAAGTGAGTCTAACATATGATCTCCTCTCCTAGTTAGCGGAGTTTGCTTATTACATCTAATAAGCTCTCTTTTAAATATTTTTGTGCCTGTTTATCGCCTTGTACTTCCCTAGATGTTAGGAACGCCTTATAGCCACCTTTGCTGTTCATAAGATGTTCGTATATCGGTGTTGGGTAGGCGCCCGGAGCACTTGGCTGGGCAACTACATCTACTGTTATAATCTCAAAATCGGAAACTTCTCCGTTGCCACTTTCGCTGACATTACCACTACCTCTCGATGAAACACCTAGTTTAACACCTGCCTCAAGCATTGTTTTAACTAGTTGTCCCATCGGAGTTGGTAGTATTTTAAGTTTACCGTAACCGTTTGGGCCATCCATCCACATTTCTGTGATCATATGGCTTACACGGTCAATGTTTATATTAAGTCCTTCTGGATGATCTACTTCGCCTAGTACTGAAAAACCATTGCTAATCTGCTCGTTGAGCGTGGTGACAGCCCTGCCAATTTCGTTAACGGGATATACACGTTGATTTGCGTTGCGTACTCCGCCTTGAATACAAATACCTTTCATAAAAAGATCCTTGCCCTCATTAGCAGACTCAACAATCACTTTAGCTTGATCAAAACTCAAACTTTCGCTTAGTAAATTCATACTTCAGTCCTTACTTCGCTCTTTTTGGAGCGCCATTTAAAGGTGAACCTGCGCCTGCGTCTTGGTCAGGTGCAGCACCTTTCTTCTCGGCACCGTGGCCGGGTTGGTTTGACATTTTTGTCGCCCCTTTAGCACCAGGAACATTTACGTTCTTGGTATTCATTGGCTTTGCTGTTGGAGCAGCTAGACCACCTTGTGTTCCGCCTGTTCCGCCGTCGCCACCTTTAACTATGTTAGCACTTGTGCCGCCCATGTTATTTGGTTTTGCTGTTGGTGATTTTGCGTTTGCGCCGTTGTCGCCCATTTTAGCTGGTGCTACTTTGTCTGCATATTCACGCATTACTTCACTTGCTGACTTTGCAGTTTTTGATTCTTCTACTTCTTTGTCAGTAGCTTCTTCAACTTCTTCGTCTGCTTCAAATGCATAAGATTCTTCTTCTGGCTCTTCTTCGCCGCCCATATCCATGTCTGCGTCATCGCCGCCCATGTCCATGTCCATTCCGCCTTCTTCGCCTTCTTCGCCTTCTTCGTCGCCCATCATGGCTTCAAATTCTGCTTTTAATGCTTCTAGCTCGTCTTCTAAGTCAGCAACACGATCTTCTACGTCACCTTCTTCGTCGCCCATGCCCATGTCTGCGTCATCGCCGCCCATGTCCATGTCCATTTCACCTTCGGCATCGTCTGCGCCTGGCATTTCGATGTCCATGCCTAGCTCGTCTGCTGGGTCACCTTCACCAAAGAAACCTTCTTCAACTTCTTCATCAGTTGTTTCTTCTAGGTCTTCATCTGATTCATCTAGGTCTTCATCATCAGACTCGTCTAAGTCTTCATCTGATTCATCTAGGTCTTCATCAGTTGCTTCATCTACTTCTTCATCAGTTGTTTCTTCAACTTCTTCATCTTCTAGTAGTGATTCATAAATATCTCTTGATTTTTCCACTACGATTTCGTGGAACAATGCTTCTGCACCTTCTTTGTCTTCATTTACAAGACGCTCAAGCATTTCTTCAAACTTGTTGCGATCAGTCATGTCATTCTCCTTTATTGTCAAGGCTGTCTATTATATTTACACTTTATTTAAAATATACGCTGAAAATGGGCTCAAAACGGCCCATTTTATTTTTTATTAAAGAATTTTATTAAATTCCTCATATGTTATATGCGATAGATTACTTAAATCCTTCAAATGATCCGGTATATAATCTTCTATTGAGCTTAGTACTCGGTAGTATTTAGTCTTTGGATGCTGATTTATACACATCATTGTTTGTCTTTGCCAGTTTCCATAATACGTTGCTCTGTCGTTAACGTTCTTATAGTTCCTACTACCTGCATATATGTTATTAACTAGCTGATTATCTTTTCCTAAACCTACATAGTCAAATCCTAGTATATATATTTCTTTATGATCGTGCTGACTTGCTAGTAGCAATGCTGTTGGACCACTACTCCATCCTTTGTTTGGATTCATAATATTAATATTAGGTGTTCGTTCCGTTAGTTTATTTCGGTTTGAATGAACATTATATTTTAGGTGATATTCAGTTTCGCTAATTTCGATAATCATTTTAGTATCAACACATACTAAATGATCTGGCACAAATTCTCTATACAATCCATTACAACCATAGGTTGTGCCTTTTGCTTTTAAGTTATGTAAGTTGATTACAGAACGGCTAGTACCGTTTCCAAGTACAAAAGCTATTTTATTTGACATTAGATCCCGCCGGCGGCTGCTTGTGCTGCTAGACCGTACATTTGTCTAACATAATTAAGATCCTTGGCTTTTTGTTCAGTGTGGGTATCAGATGCTTTACGGGCACGATTAATATCTTTTAGAGATAATCTACTTTTCCTATTGTCATCAACTTTAACAATGCTGATGTCATCTTCAGCATTGTATGTATTGTCCTCAGTAGGCTCCATTGTTTCTCTGTCGAAGTAATATAGTTCTCTAAGTATCATATTGTATTTATATCGTTTGTGCCGGATTTGGTTCTGCGCCATCGCCGCCAAGTTCGTTTCCTGTATTTGTTTCGGGTGCAGTATCAGTTCCGCCGTCAATGCCACCTTCATCTCCACCTAACTCGTCTTCAAGTCCGCCAAAGTCGCCTGCAAGATCAGCGCCGCTTAATCCAGCTCCTCTCATTTCGCCTGCCATGTCGTCAGTAACAAGATCAGTTAAGTTTTCGTCATTTTCTTCACGCCATAAACGTTCGTTCTCTGCTATTTCTTCTGCACTTAATCCTAAGAATCTTTCAAGTGCAAATCTATTTGAAATATACGGAACAGCTGCCATACTTGTAAATGTGCTTATTCTATTGTTGTCTAGTTCTGCTTGTCTATATGCTGCAAAGTTCTGTGGCGGTGTTAATCGTAAGTCAAACATTGCATAATCAATGTTTGCACCTTTACTTTGCAAAAATAGTTTAAACTCACTATTAAAATCTTCGGCCATCATATCTTGCAAACGTTCGCAATATTTGTTAAATCTTAACTCTTGAATGTATGCTGTGCCAACTCGTCCATCATTATACTGTGATGCACCGTCATCAGCGCCAGTAGGCAAGTAGGAACTAGGTATACGCAGACCGCGTACTAGTTTGTTAGTAAAGTATCTAAGATCATCAATCTCGCCTAAGTTAGTACCGCCTGGCAGTGTTTCAACTTTTGAACCACGTCCTTCAGCTGTTTGTGGGAAAAAGTAATCTTCGTTGATTGACAGTGGATTATAACTACTGTCTATAACATTTGTACCTCCACCTGTCTTACTTGGGATACGTCTTTGATGTATTTCAGTTTTAACACGTTCCACAAACTGCATAGC
>Ga0102814_10002332_pt1 | contig 12883 bp, 9 predicted proteins | sample ColrivemetaGS741_FD_79112 | JGI IMG/M metagenome (GOLD analysis project Ga0102814, IMG submission 79112) | Estuarine microbial communities from the Columbia River estuary - Flood tide ETM metaG S.741 | ecosystem: Environmental > Aquatic > Marine > Intertidal zone > Estuary | place: USA: Columbia... | reverse complement strand
CTTAGGTAAGATCATGTGGAACAAGTGTGGAATGTCTCGTAACGCTAAAGATTTAAAAGAAGCTATTATCGAAATAGCTGAACTAAGAAAAGAGTTTTGGAAGGATGTCAAAGTCCCAGGAAATGCAGATGAATATAATGAAGAACTTGCTAAAGCTGGGCGTGTAGCAGACTTCCTGGAGTTAGGTGAATTATTTGCTAAAGACGCCTTACATCGTGAGGAATCGTGCGGTGGACATTTTAGAGAAGAGCATCAGACTGAAGAAGGAGAAGCTAAACGACGAAAAGAATTTCAATATGTTGCGGCTTGGGAATATAAAGGAGAGCCTAAAGATGCTGTTCTTCATAAAGAAGATTTAAAATATGAAGACATAGAAGTTAAAGAAAGAAGTTATAAATAGAAAGCTATGGAATTAACCTTAAAAATATGGCGTCAAAAAGATGCAAATGATAAAGGCAAGTTAGTAGATTATCAATTAGATGATGTATCTCCTGATATGTCTTTTCTAGAAATGTTAGATGTACTCAATCAAGAATTAATTGATAAGGATGAGGAGCCAATCGCTTTTGATCATGATTGTCGAGAAGGAATTTGTGGTATGTGTTCTATGTATATTAATGGTCGAGCTCATGGTCCTGATAGAGAAATTACTGTTTGTCAATTACATATGCGCAGTTTTAAGAATGGAGACACTATTTATATAGAGCCTTGGAGAGCAAAAGCTTTTCCTATAATAAAGGATTTAATTGTAGATAGATCTTCTTTTGATAGAATTCAACAAGCAGGGGGTTTTATCTCTGTTAACACTTCTGGCAATACTCAAGATGCTAATAACATTCTTATACCTAAAGCTGCTGCAGATACTGCTATGGATGCTGCAACTTGTATTGGTTGTGGTGCCTGTGTTGCAACCTGTAAAAACTCGTCTGCTATGTTATTTGTCGGAGCAAAAGTATCGCAATTTGCGTTATTACCACAAGGGCAAATAGAAGCTGCAGATCGTGTAAGGAATATGGTAGCACAAATGGATTTAGAAGGCTTTGGTAACTGTACAAATACAGGAGCATGCGAAATAGAATGCCCTAAAGGTATTTCTTTAGATACTATTGCTCGAATGAATAGAGAATTAATGAAAGCAAATATTTAGTTAATCTCTAATATAAAACAAAAACCCAAGCATATGCTTGGGTTTTTTTATACTTATTTTTTAATCAGTTTTTCGGTAATAATCTCTTCTTCGGATTCTATTTTTAGAAAGTACAAACCATGGGAAGTATTAGACATATCTATTAAATTCTCTCCAATATTTAATTGTCCTTGCTTCAATATTTGACCATTAAAATTGATTACTGAATAATTAGCAACTTTTTTTAGATTTATTGTAAGTAAATCAAATACTGGATTAGGATACATTTTAAATACGGAGTATTCTAAATCATCAATACTTAACGCTGGGCAATTTTCGTTAAAAACTACTTGACTATCTATGTATAGCCAATTGGAAGTACTCCAAGCTACATTATCAACATTTATACATTCTAGAGCTGGATTATATAGAGCATTGAAATAACTTAAATTTACATTATTCCCATTTTTTACATCTAATGCTGTAAGGTTATTACTATTACAATCCAACCAATTCAATAATACATTATTGCTTACATCTAGATTAGCTAGATTGTTACTATAACAATGAAGCCAAAGCAATCCAGTATTATTGCTGACATCCAAGCTCGTTAAGTTATTTGAATAACAATGAAAATACTCCAATGCAGTATTATTACTAACATCTAAAGAGCTTAAATTATTTGTATTGCAATTTAATCGTTCTAATAAGGTATTACTACCTACATTTAAATTACTTAAATTATTTGAGTTGCAATATAAATATACCAAAGCCGTATTGTTGCTTAGGTCTAAACTACTTAAATTATTAGTGCTACAATACAATTGATTTAATGAGACACTATTACTTATATCAATACTACTTAAGCTATTCGATTGGCAATCTAAATAGGTTAATGCAGTTTTGTTAGTTAAGTTTAAATCTCCAATTGTGTTGAAAGAGCAAATTAATTTATATAAAGCATTATTATTACTAATATCTAAGCTACTTAGTCCAGTTCCTTCACAATATAAATGAGTTAACAAAGGATTGTTACTTACATCCAAATTACCTATGTTATTATTCATTCCACAATATAATTCAGTTAACAGGGGATTATTGGTCACGTCAAGATTTGTTAAACTATTATTATTACAAACTAATGCATCTAAAGCTGTATTGTTACTAACATCTAAACTAGTTAAATAATTTTCTGAACAATCTAAATAGGTTAATGCAGTAAAATCTTCGACACCTGTTAAGTTATCAATTCCTAAATTATTTACATCTAAAACAAATCTCGTGTTAATGTTAGCAGTTGGAACATAATTATCTAATGGACCGGAATCAAATCCTTGGTCAATTAAATGTTGTTCAAAATTATCATCAGGCACATAAGTACCATAATCACAATTTTCACTAAAACTAGACGCAGGATCAATAATGGACCAATTAATTGAGCTCCAAGTTGCATTATCTACATTAATACAAGTAAGATTTGGGTTGCTATGCGCTTGAAATTGTGCAATGCTTGTATTATTTCCATTTTTTACATCTAAACTACTCAGATTATTAGTACTACAAATTAAATAGGTCAATGCTGTATTGCTACTCAAATTTAGACTACTTAAATTATTATTTCTACATAATAAATTGGTTAAGGATGTATTGTTATATAAATCTAAACTTACTAAGTTGTTTTCATAACAATATAAATGGGTTAGTGAGGTGTTTAATCTCAAATTTAAATTACTAATATTATTTGATGAAATATATAAATCGGTCAATGTTGTTATTTCACCTAATTCTAAGTTATTTATTGAGTTATATTCACAGTGTAAAATAGTTAATGCGCTAAGATAACTTACATCTAAACTGGTTAAGTTATTATACTCACAATGTAAATTCGTTAACGCTGAATTGCCATATACCTCCAATACGCTTAAACTATTTAAAGAACAATCTAATGTTGTTAAATTGTAGTTGTTACTTAAATCTAAATTTGTAAGTTGGTTTGAGCTACAATTTAGTGTAGTTAACGAATAGTTATTGCTCACATCTAGACTTCCAAGTGGATTTGACCAACAATATAATTCTGTTAAATCGTAATTGTTGCTGATGTTTAAACTGCTTAAATTATTCATAGAACAATCCAATGTAGATAACGCCGTAAAATCTTCTATACCTGTTAAATCATCAATAAATCTAAAAGCTAAATTTAAATCTGTTATTTCACTAATATTAGCAGTAGGAACATAATCGTTTAATGGAGCAGTGTCATAACCAAAATCAATTAAGGCCTGCTCAAAATTATTATCAGGGACGTAGGTGTTTTGTGAAAAGCTCATCAAACCAATCCAAAACATGACGAATACATGTAGTTTTGTTTTCATTTCTCATAAACTTTGAATTAACATTTATTTTGATTAATTAAGTTCATGATTTCAACATTAATAAACAATGACATTTATCATATAAAAATAATTAGATTAAACTATGATATTTATCATATTTTAAAAATAATAGGTTAGTGACCTAAACATCAGAGTTTAATGTTAGTGAAATGATATACAAAAGGTGTTTGTTGAAAAAAATATTGCTCGAATGAATAGAGAATTAATGAAAGCAGCTATAGATTAAGTTAACTTTAGATATAAAAATAAATCCCAAGTGAAAGCTTGGGATTTTTTATTTGCATATCTTTAAGTTATGCAAATACAATCGAAACTCCCAAACTTAGAGACAACAATTTTTGCGGTCATGAGTGCTATGGCAAATCAATATAATGCTATAAACTTATCTCAAGGCTACCCTAATTTTAAAAGCGATGAAAAGTTAATGGACTTGGTTCATGATGCAATGAAATCGGGTTACAATCAATATGCACCAATGCAAGGTGCGTTTATTTTACGAGATATTATTTCTAAAAAGTTTATTAAACTTTATAATACTACTTATAAACCAGAAAACGAAATAACAGTAACTGCAGGAGCTACTCAAGCTATTTATACTGCAATAACTGCAGTTGTAAAAAAAGGTGATGAGGTTATTGTATTTAGACCTGCTTACGATTGTTATGTACCTACAATTGAATTGAATGGAGCAAAGGCTATTTCAATTCAACTTAGTAAACCAAATTACAAAGTTGATTGGAATGACGTTGAAAAAGCAATTACTTCAAAAACTAGAATGATAATAATAAACACACCACACAACCCAAGTGGCACTGTGTTTTCTAAAGAAGATATGCTACAGTTACAAGCATTAACTTCTGGAACAAATATTATTGTTTTAAGTGATGAGGTTTATGAGCATTTAATTTACGATAATGAGCAACATCAAAGTGCTTGTTTATTTTCAGATTTAAAATCTAGGAGTTTTATTACAGCATCTTTTGGAAAAACATTTCATAATACAGGATGGAAAACGGGTTATTGTTGTGCACCAAAAGACTTAATGGATGAGTTTATAAAAGTGCATCAGTTTAATGTATTTAGTGTTAATCATCCTATGCAAATAGCACTAGCCAAATATCTAGAAGACGAGAATACTTATTTAGAATTATCGAAATTTTATCAAAAGAAAAGAGATTTGTTTTTAGGATTAATGCAGGATTCTAGATTTAAATTTAAGCCTTCTAAAGGCACTTATTTTCAAGCTGCAGATTACTCAGCAATATCAAATCAAAACGACTTAGAATTTGTAACATGGCTAACTAAAGAAAAAGGTGTTGCCGCTATTCCAGTTTCTGCGTTTAACCTAAATAAGAAGGATGAGAAAATGATTCGTTTCTGTTTTGCGAAAACAGACTACACTTTAATTGAAGCAGCTGAAATCTTATGTAAATTATAAAAAGTAACTTTTTTGCAGTTTTGTGTCTTAATTATATAACAATTAAAAATTTATAAAAATGAAATATCTTTTATTAATAGTTTTTTTAGGTATAGGAGTTATTGCCAATGCTCAAAAAGTTGAATCAAATGGTACAATTTACAAGGTTAAAGGTGATAAGATTTTTAAAAATGGTGAGGATGTAACCGATTTTTTAACTGAAGCAGAAAAATTACAAATAAACACTTCGTTAAAAGAAAAATTAAAAAAAGTACAAGAATTAGAAAAGAGCAAAAAGACTAAAAAAGATAACGAAAAAGCTGATAAGAGTCTTAAAAAAGCTGAAAAGAAACAAAAAGGTGCAGAAAAGGAGTTAAAGAAAAATCAAAAAATTCAAGACAACTATGAGAAGGCAGAACGTAAATATCAAAAAGAGCAGAAGAAGTATATGCGTTTAAAAGAGAAAGGAAAGCTATCTCCAGTTGCAGAAGAGAAAATGCTTAAAAAGTTAGAGAAACTAAATACAAATTTAGATAAAGCCAAACGAAAATTAAAACGATCTTAAGTTAATTCTATACTATAAATTTAGCAGGATAACTTTAAAATTCATTATTTTTAAGCATGAATTCAAAGTTAAACCTTGCCATTATTCAAGCTAATTTAGTTTGGGAAGATCCTGAACAAAACAGGCAACAATTTCAAAAAACAATAAAAGATATTAATGATAGTGTAGACATTGTAGTTTTACCCGAAATGTTTACTACTGGATTTACGATGCATTCGAAAGGGTTAGCCGAAACTATGCAAGGCGAAACCATAAAGTGGTTGGTTAGACTTACTTCAGAAATAAATGCAGCTATTTGTGGAAGTCTTATAATTAATGAAGACCATAAGTATTATAATAGATTTGTTTTTGTTGAGCCAAATGGCACTATAAAAACCTACGATAAAAGACATACTTTTACGCTTGCAGGAGAACACAAAGTATATTCTGCTGGTAATAAAAAACTAATTTTAGAATATAAAGGATGGCGAATTTGCCCTCTAGTCTGTTATGATTTAAGATTCCCTGTTTGGGCTAGAAATACTGAGGATTACGATGTGTTGATTTATGTAGCAAATTGGCCAAAACCAAGAATTAACGCTTGGGATACATTACTTAAAGCACGAGCTATAGAAAATATGAGCTTTTGTGTTGGCGTAAACAGAGTTGGAAAAGATATAAATAACCATCACTATACTGGACATTCTGTGGTATATAATGGGCTTGGGGAAGCGATATCAGATATTAATGAAGATGAACATGTTGAAATTGTAGAGTTAAATAGAAATCATTTAACATCTATTAGAACAAAACTCAAATTCCTTGAAGATAAAGACGATTTTATTTTAAAATAAACTCTTGTATTAAATCCCAACCAGCTCTAACGTCAAGTTCATCAGGATAATAACTTACACGTTCTGGTTTACGTTTTTGTAAGTAATTACCAGAATCATATTTTTTATTTTTATTAGAATCAAAAATAACTCTCAATACATATTTACCTGGAGTAATATGTCTAAAATCAATTGGTTTCTCTGTTTCAATATATTGTTCAAATTTCACTTCACCTTTAGATGTGGTTAATTGAACAATAACAGGATATACAGCATTTCGAAGCGTTAATCTTATATCGCCAAAATCGCTTTTTGTTTTAGTTCGAAGCGTGTACGAAATGGTGTCGTTTTGGTCTCCAAATAAGTCTATTAAAGCTCCAGGAAACAATTTAATATTATAATTATTTTCTTCAGTTTTTTCAAAATTAAACTGATATAAATTGTTTAATGTATCTAAACGTGTTGTATAAGAAACATCAACAGAATCTTTATCTATAAAATTGATCTTACTATTATCAATTTTAGCAAACGGAATATTTCCTTGAATTTTAAAATCCTCAATAAATGAAATGTTTCCTCTTGGAGAAGCTTTAACAATTAAAGAATCTTTTTCTCGTTCTCTAATTTTTACAACAAGTGTATCAACTATATTGTTTTTTGAAACTTTAAAAATTAATGAATCTTGTTTAATACTTGGCTCATAGAAATAATGCAATGAGTCACTTTCTGTATCATTAATAACTCTATATCTAAAATCATTTGGATTTTTAGAAAGTAGTTTTATATCAACATTTTCATTTGAACCTTCAAGGCCAAATATGATTTTGTTTTCAGAATCCTGTTTAGCTCTTAAAATTTCAAAATCAAGATCTTCTTTAAACAAATTAAATTCAAAAATAGAATCTGATGGAATAGTTATAAAACTGTCTAAGAAGTCTATTTTATCTTCATCTTGATCAAATGTGTAGTTGCTACTTTTATCTTTTATTGCAACCATCAAATACTTGCCAGCTTTTAAATTTTCAAGTTGAAATGTATTTGTAGAGTCTAAAGTATTAGAAATATACTTAGGTTTTTCCTTATAAATAATCGAATCTGTAAACGTAGAATCAACATCATAAAGCATTATTGAAACAAACTCTTCTGTTTTTTGGTCAAAAGCATCTTTTACAGAACCTGTAATTTTTAAAGAATCAATAAAAGTTCCAGTAGAGAAAACATATTTATAATAAGGATATAGATTTCCTTCATTATTATCTGTTATACTTTCTCCAAAATTAAAAGCGTATGTCGTATTTGGTTGTAATGTGTCAAATATTTTAATTGTTATGTACTTACTTGCAGAACCCAATGGTGTAATTTCAGGCATTGGATCCATAGGAGGGGAAATTATTAGATTCTTTTGTAAATCTTTAATTTTAATGTATTCGTCAAAGTAGATTTTTATCTCTTTTGCATTGAATTCTGTTGTAAAGTTTTCAGGTTCAGATTTAGTTATCACTGGAGGAGTTTCATCCTTAGGACCTCCATCTGGAGTACCTCTATTTGCACAGTTTGCTAATATTAATCCAATAATAGTAGCTAATATTATGTTAGAGAGTATTTTTCTCATGTATTCGAAATCCTGATTTTGCACAAAGTAACAACTTAATTTAAAACTAACGAAAAACTTGTTAAGCAATTGCCATAGTGGCAACACTTATTTTTATGCCTTTGTTATAAGTATGGTTTAGTAATGCATTTGCGCAAGATTCAATTGTAGCTCCAGTAGTAATAATATCATCTACAAGCAAGATGTGTTTGCCTTCAATTAGCTTTGGATTTTGGATATTAAAAATAGCTTTAGAATCATCCCAACGCGCAAAACGGGTTTTAAAAACTTGAGTTTTTGTTGGAGTTGTTTTAACTAATACATTATCTATATAACTTACATTTAAGGAATTGGCGAGTTCTTTAGCAAATTTATCAACTTGATTATAGCCACGTTTCCGAAGTTTAGACTTATGTAGAGGAACAGGAATAACCATATCAATACCTTTAAACTGATTAGAATTTATTAGCTCAAAACCTAACCATTTTCCAAGAATAACACCAATTTCTTCATGCCCTTTATACTTTAAATTATGAAGTAGATGCTGTACCATTCCCTTCTTTTGAAATAGAAGTAAAGCTGTAGCATACTCAAGTTTTACACGACCATAAAACACCTTTTCAACTGGATTCTCTTTTTCAAGATGATAATTAGTTATTGGAAGTTCATGCCTGCAAACTGTGCAAATTCCTTTTTCATTATCAGAAAGCACATTATTACATGCGTAACATATTTTAGGAAAGAAAAGGTTAATGAGATTTTTAAACATTTCATATAAAATCAAGGCTTAAAAATAACATATCCATTTTAAAATGCATAAAACGAATAAATTTTCTAAAAGCAGTCTTATTGTTTGCACTGGTTTTATATTTTTGCACAATGGCAAATCAAGATGATAAATTTAAAAAAGTAATTTCTCATGCAAAGGAATATGGTTATGTATTTCAAAGCAGCGAAATTTACGATGGATTAAGTGCAGTATATGACTATGCTCAAAATGGAGTTGAGCTTAAAAATAATATTCGCGATTATTGGTGGAGAGCAATGGTACAGATGAACGAGAATATTGTTGGTCTTGATGCTGCGATTTTTATGCATCCAACAACATGGAAAGCTTCAGGTCATGTTGATGCATTTAATGATCCTTTAATAGATAACAAAGATTCTAAGAAACGATATAGAGCAGATGTTTTAATTGAAGACTATTGCGCTAAAATTGAAACAAAAATCAACAAAGAAGTAACTAAAGCATCGAAACGTTTTGGTGATGCTTTTAATAAAGATGAATTTGTTTCTACAAATCCTCGTGTTTTAGGTTATCAAGAAAAAATAAATACCATTCTTACAAGAATGGGTAAATCTTTAGAAAATGAAGATTTAGAAGATGTTAAAGCATTAATTGAGGAATTAGAAATTGCTTGTCCTTTATCTGGAAGTAGAAATTGGACAGATGTAAAGCAGTTTAACCTTATGTTTGGCACCAAACTTGGTGCTTCTGCAGATACAGCAATGGATTTGTATTTACGTCCAGAAACTGCACAAGGTATATTTGTAAATTTTTTAAATGTTCAGAAAACTGGTAGAATGAAAATTCCTTTTGGGATTGCTCAGACAGGAAAAGCATTTAGAAATGAAATTGTTGCAAGACAATTTATCTTTAGAATGCGTGAATTCGAACAAATGGAAATGCAATTCTTTATCAAGCCAGGAAGCCAAAAAGAATGGTATGAGTATTGGAAAGAACACAGAATGAAATGGCATTTATCTTTAGGCATGGGAGAAGATAATTATAGGTTCCATGACCATGAAAAGTTAGCCCATTATGCAGATGCAGCAGCAGATATTGAGTTTAAATTTCCATTTGGATTTAAAGAATTAGAAGGGATTCATTCACGTACAGATTTTGATTTAAGTCAGCATGAAAAGTTCTCTGGAAAGAAATTACAGTATTTCGATCACGAAGAAAACAAAAGTTATGTGCCTTATGTTCTTGAGACATCTATTGGTTTAGACAGAATGTTTTTAGCAGTTTATTCAAACTCTTTACAAGAAGAGGAATTAGAAAACGGAACTTCACGAGTGGTATTAAAACTCCCAGCAGTTTTAGCACCAACAAAAGCTGCAATTTTACCATTAGTTAAAAAAGATGGTTTACCTGAAATTGCTCGTAAAATAGTTGAAGATTTAAAATGGGATTTTTCTGTTACTTATGACGAAAAAGATGCTGTTGGAAGACGTTATAGACGTCAAGATGCAGTTGGAACTCCTTTCTGTATTACTGTTGATCACGATACATTGGAAGACAATACAGTAACAATTCGCCATAGAGATACAATGGAACAAAAACGAGTTAAAATTGAAGAACTTAGAGATATCATTAAAAAAGAAGTTGATGTAAAATCTTGGCTAATGAAGATTAATGGATAGATTTACAGATTAATTAATACACAAAAAAACTCCAATATCATTGGAGTTTTTTTGTGTATTAATATTTCGAAATCTTTTATTCAGAAAGTAACATAAAGGCACCATTGATTAAAAATTTATAATCTTTTAGTTCATCAGCATTTAGAATTTCTATATAATTTTCAGTTTCTTTCCCAGTTTCTAAATTTACTTTCTCAAAACTAAAATTTTCATTTACTTGGTTTTTTAGAGCCAAAGCATAGCTTGAATTATCACTTGTTATAACTGCATGTTTTGGAAGCGCAAAACTAATAATGTCTTCGGTTATAATATTCGCTTCGATAAACATTCCCATTATTAAATGAGACTGGTTTTCATCGTTAATATGTCCATGAACTTTAATAGTTCTGTTGGTTTCGTCTATTGAAGTTCCTACAAGATGTACCTCTGCTTTAAAGACTGTTGCAGAAGACTCAGGAATTGTAAACTCTATAAGTTGACCTTTTTTAATATCTAAAACATCTTTTTCGAAAACAGACAATTCTAAATGAGTATGATCTGTATTAATGATTTCTATAATTTGACTTGATGCCGAAACAAAAGTACCATTACTAACATTTACTTTTGAAACAGAACCACTAATTGGTGCATATAAATTAATTGTTGATGTTATTATGCCTTTTTCAACCGATTCAGGATTAATGTTCATCATTTTTAATTTTTGTTTCAAACCATTGTGATGAGCCAAATTACTTTTATAAGTACTTTGTGCTTTTAGGTAGTTTTTTTGAGAAGTAATATTCTCTTCAAAAAGTGTCTTTTGGCGTTCAAATTCAGATTTTAAATAGGTTAGTTGCTCTAATACTTCCAAATAGTTTTGCTGTATTTCTACATAAGAAGGATTTTCTAGCGAAACAACTAGTTGTCCCTTTTTTACTTCATCACCAATTAGTAAAGGAGTGCGTTTTACATAACCTTCAAAAAAACTACTCACACTTGCTTTGTTTTGAGGAGGAACATCTAAAAAACCACTGGTTTTAATAGTATTTTTAAATGAATGCTTTTCAATTTTTCCAAGTTTCATGTTTTGAGATTCGAATTGTGCTTTACTAAGCTCTATCGTATTATATAATACATTATCGTCTTGAGAAATTTCGGTATTAGTTTTAGAATTTTCACAATTAAAAAGAAGGAACAAAAGCGTTAAAATATATATGTTTTTCATAGTTTTTATTTTAAAGTGTTAGGTAATTAATAGCAATTATAGTCTTGTTGTAATTGTTTAAATTTTCTAGATAATCCAATTCAATTTCTTTAGCAGTTTCAATACTTTGTAAGTATTGAAAAAAGTCAATTTCTCCATGTTTATAGCTAGCCTCTGCAGTTTTAATTATTTCTTTAGAAACAGCATTCCCATATTGAGAATAATAATCTAATGCTTGTGCATGTTGCTCTAAGGTTGCAGTTAAAATGTTATAGGCTGTATTGTATTTAGATTCATAATTTTTAGAAACCTCTTCAGCTACCTGAGTCGCTATTTTTGCAGCTTTTATTTTAGTTGAATTACCACTAAATAATATTGGAATCTTCACACCAAGCTGATAGCCATTAAGAGATGTGTTTAAAGTACTGTTTGTACCCTGAAAATACTCAAAACTAAGATCTGGAAGTAGATTTTGCTTTTCTTTTTTATGTAATGCGTGATAAAGCAATTTATTGTTTTCGAAATGTTGTGAAACGATATTGTTTTTAGCATCAAAGTTTTTAAGTTCAAGCTTCTCTAAAGAATAATTATTTAAAACAATAGAATCAATTTGAATTAGCGTCTTTAATTGTTCTGTATATATAACCTCTTCAGATTTTGCTTTTTTGAATTGAATTTGTAATTGCTTTTGTTTGGATTCAGCTGTAATCATTTCTAGGTAATTGCTTTCGCCTAACTCAAATCTTCTTTTTGCTGAATGTGCAAAATTCTGATATAAGCTATCCAGAAAGCGATAGGTTTCAACTTTATTTTTTGTGTATTTTAGGTTATAGAACGCAAATGAAACTTCTTTTTTTAAGGTTTCAAGTTTCAAGTTATATTTTGACTTTTCAAGATTATACTTTGCTTTATTAACGTTTTTGTCTGCAAAATATACAGTTGGAAATTTAATGTCTTGCTGAATACCAATTACTTTTAAAGGTTCGTTATTTATAGCAATGTTATTCTCGTCGTAACTATAATAAACAGAAGTTTTATCAAAATCAAACGCCGAATTAATTAATGCTTCAGCTTCATTTGTTTTAAGCTCTTCTGCTTTTAATTCAAAATTATTTTTAATGGCCAAATCAATAGCTTTATCAATAGTTAGTGTTTCATGTTGAGCATTAGAGTTAAAAACTAAAAGCATTACTATTGCTGTAATAATTGTTTTTTTATACATTTTAATAACTTTTTTTTCTTCAAACCAAGCGTAAATCACAGGAAGGACAATTAAGGTTAAAAATGTAGCTGATACTAAACCACCTATTACAACTGTAGCTAGAGGTCTTTGTACTTCAGCGCCTGCATTTGTTGAAATTGCCATTGG
>Ga0102814_10002325_pt1 | contig 12903 bp, 4 predicted proteins | sample ColrivemetaGS741_FD_79112 | JGI IMG/M metagenome (GOLD analysis project Ga0102814, IMG submission 79112) | Estuarine microbial communities from the Columbia River estuary - Flood tide ETM metaG S.741 | ecosystem: Environmental > Aquatic > Marine > Intertidal zone > Estuary | place: USA: Columbia... | reverse complement strand
TGGTGTGGTAGAGGTGTTTCATATAGTTTGTAGAAATTATAGTGCTTTTTTAGTGGCTTTGTTGTTTTTACGTTAGAGGTTATGGTTTGGTTTTCTCCTTGTTCTCTTTGTGTTGGACTTCCTGTTTAAATCAATATGCTGTTAAAACGCTTTCTCACTTTGTATTGGAACGCGCTGCAAGCGCGCACCAGCTGGGGGCACCAGCGACCTTCGTGCGGTAGCCGGGTGTTATTTACAAGGCGTTTCACTCAAATATCCTACCCAAATAAAATGTTCTTCTCTGTAGGGTTGTCGTTGTGAAGGCTTCGATCGAACTAAAATGACTCGCGCAATTGAGGAGTCTTGCAGATAATTTGTAACATATACAGCTTCATTCTTCCTAATTCTAGCATGATTAAAGTCGATACTGTTTTTTTTGTTAAGCACAACTTGCAAATAGCTGTGAACATCGTTTTTAGAGTAACCTGAACTCATAGTAATGTAATACATTCTTTCCTTTTGTTCATCACACACATAGCTAAGCGTTGAACTTTTAATCTCATTTGCTCTTTGGATACCAATTAAAAATGCGGCAAAGGCAGAAAGTCCTCCAAGGACAATAAAAGAAATCCAAAATAATTTTGATTTATACAATTCAGGTAGTTTCATCATAATCCTTCTGCTTCTTTGGCTAATTTTAAATAATCTTCAGACATCCAAACCCCTTTGTAATCTCCATACGTGTAGATAACAATATCAGTAGTAACTTTGTCTTTACCTGAGTTTACTGTAACATTTGCCTTGCTTCTTCCGTCAGGTAAAATAGTGACATTAGTTATGCCCCAAGACCCACTACCTCGTGCTAAATCGTTTACATCAGAAGCCTCATCGTACGTAAGTGAAATTGATTCAACAATATTTGTTGATGTAACTGAAACTTCAAATCCCAATCCAATTCCGACAGAAGCAGACAAGCCATTGGAGCCAAAAGTAATACCTGCACCCAGACCATAAGCTGCTCCTGCTTGAAACGTCCAGCCATAATCGATTAATTGGCCAAGAAAAGTTTCATGCTTAACATCTTGGTCTATTCCTGCAGATACGGCAATAATTACACCACCCATCACTTCTGGATTAGCACCGCTGATGACAAAATTGCTTTGAGAGATAAAATGAGTTTTCCCTATTTCATCCCTTACTACGCCAGATTGTCTTACAAAATTAAAGCCAATTCCAACTCCTATTGCAGCCCGTCCTTCAATAAATGTGGTGGTAACTCCATACCATCCTTCAATCGGCCAATTTCCATCCGGGTCAACCAACATTACGGGGTTGTTATGACTAAACGCATAAGGTGTAATATTTGGTCCTTTACTCGCCATCGCATCAACACTCAACCACACACTCACCTGCGGGTTGTAGTACCTCGCGCCATAATAGTAGTTACCCGTTTCGGGGTCTTGCTCTTTGGCGTTAAATTTATAAGGGGTAGCAAAGTTGCCGGTGTTGGTGTTTTGGTTTACTAGGCTTTCCCCAAAAGCAGAGTAATAGAAGAATTGGTAGGGGTAGCCACCGGCATCGGTTATAAACTCTGTGTTGCCTAAATAATCGGGGTGGTACCAGTAAACTTCGGTGTACATGTCGCAGTTTACGCCTTGGGCTTGGGCTTCTTCGGGGTAGTAGCGGCAGAGGCAATCGTAGTACTCCAAATAACTTTGGCCCTCTTGCATTTGGTTGGGGTTAAAACTTTCATTGCACGGTGGGTAGGCTGCTAGGTTAGTTGCAACGCGCCCAGGCAAGGTAAATTGGCCGCCAAGTTCAAAACCTAGTAGTCCGGCAATGTTGGTGGCATCATCAATCACTGTATTGTTTTCTACAGGCTCTTGAAAAAAGAAGCTGTAGGGCATGGGGCCTTCGGTTTTGTTGCTTAGCCCTTGAGGGTTTTCGGATGCTTCCCAACTTAAATTGTAGCCGTGTTGGTATAGCTTGCTGGCTACGCGCTGGGCGCCTGCGTAGTAGTGTTTGGTAATATCTACATCGTCTGCATAATAGGTGCACACCATGTAGGGGTTTACATATACGGTGTAGGGGCTCATTACCCACGTTGTGGTGGGTTGTTGCCCATCAAGCTGTATTGTTTGTTCGGTATAGCTGCCTTTAAGTATGCGTGTACCAGTGCCATCGTACACATAATGGTGCAGGCCACCGTTGTTCTTTACCGCTCGCAGGCGGTCGGCTTCGTCCCACACAAATTGCTGGGTTTGCCATTCGGGGTGGTTTTCTATTTTGGTTACGTTGCCGCGAAGGTCGTAGGTGTATTTTTCGGCAATGCCATTATGATAAATATTGTTTAAGCGGTGCTTGTCTTTATTGTTGTTATTGTTTTGTTTGAGATAATCATAGGTAAGGGTATAGGCCATATTTGGGTCTTGGCCGTTGCCTGTAACGCTTTGTGTTTTGCTTGTTATGCCACCGGCTACGTTGTAGGTCATGGTGAGGTCATACGTTGCAGCATTGCTAACGCCACTTTGCCCATCATATTTATGTAGGGATGTTGCAAGGCGGTTGGCATAATCGTAGGTATAGGTATTTTTATAAGTACCCCCCAAATTATTCCAACCTTGCCCAAAGCTTGGGGCGGTATTTTCAATTTCCTTGATGTTGCCGTTGTTTTGGTACGTAATGGTTTTGTTGAGTAAATCTGGCGTGCCCGTACTATGCGGACTCGTAATTTCTACCAAATTCATTGCGCGGTTAAAGGGGCTGTAGTCTTTTTCGGTTACCACCTCATTGCCGTAGCGCAAGTATTGTTGGTTGCCATAACCATCGTAGCCAATATGGCTTACATAGTCTAGTAAGCTTGTTTGGGTAGCTAAATCAAAGCTAGAAACGCTTTCTAGCTCGCCACCTGCTTGTGCGTAGGTGTAGCGTACATTCTCGCCATCGGGGTAAGCCATGTTTTTAATTCTGCCCCAACTGTCGTAGTTGTATGTCGTAACAAATTTCATCTCGCCTACCAAAGGTATGGCTATGGTTTTATTTTCTGACGACACTTGGCCAAGTTCATCATATTTATAAAATTCTTGTACCACATTGTTACCTTGTAACACGCTGGTAACGCGGCCTGCGCCATTTTTGCCATCGCCCGCAGCGCCATAGGTGTACGTTACGTTGTTAACGGATGGCGTTGATGGATAGCTTTTGGTTTTAAGGCGGTTGTAGTCGTAAGTCATATTTACCGTAGCGTTTGCTGTGGTAATTTGAATTACGTTGCCAGCTTTGTCGAAATTAGAAGATGTTACCCCTCTGTCTGGGTGGTTTTCTGTGTAAGCACGGCCAAACCAGTCGTAGGCATAGGTGGTTTCTAGCCCAAGCGGGTTGGTGGTTTTGGTCATCTGGCCCAGCAGGTCATACTCAAATTGGGTTGTAATTTCGTCTAAAACAATTAACCCATTTAAGGTTTTTGTTGCCACCACGGCACTCTTGCTGTTGAAGAACTTTTGTGTCTGCGTTTTTTGGTCGTGCTGGTTGTCTTCTACATTTTGCATGAAGCGCATGGTGCCGTCATACGCTGAGCTAAAGCTGTAGGCAGTTGCAATGTGGTAATTGGCACTTGTTGGATAATTGGACGCAACTGCCTGCTTATTGGCCGTGGCCAGAAATACTCTTTTTACGCGGTTTAGCAAGTCGTATTCGTAGATGGCTGCCGTTTTGGTGCCGTTGCTCGGGCTTGTGTTAAACGTGGAAAAACCTTGCAGGTTTGTGCTATTTTCCAGCCAACTCAGGGTTTCCTGGGTGGTCATGCCTTGCCAGTCGTAGGTGGTCATGCCGCTTACTTCTTGCCTGCGTTCATTTTGCTGGGTATTGGGGTTGTACCAGCTGGCATCTTTCTTTACTTGGGCCACGCGGCCCAGGCCATCAATAAAGGTGGCGGTGCGGATGATGTCTGTGCCTGCCGCTGAGGGGCGAGTACCGGGAGCGGCAGCCGTGCAACTCGTTTGTGGGGCAGCTTTGGCACTTTCGCCCACATAGTGCCGGGTAATGGCCACGGGCACACCTTCGCCAAACACCCCGCTGGTGGGGTCAAAACCTTGCGGGTAATAGTCAAACTCCAGGGTGTAAGGCGTGCTGCCATCGGCATATTCACGCGGACCGAATACCCGCTTCGGGCGATCTGCGTTGTCATATTCAAAATAAAGCACATACCCATTGGGGTCTATGGTGTATTTGGGTGTGCCTGTGGCGTAATTATAGTCCATACAGGTTTGGTCGCCATAGCTGTTGCTTACCGTGGTGATGTATTGGTTTTGGGCGGTTTCGTAGGTGTAATCTATGGTAAGCTGGTCGCTTTTGTGGTTGGACGGGCCGGTAACTCTGGTTATGTTGCCGTAGCCATCATACGCCAATGTGGATGTTGAGTTTTCCGATGGTGCATGATCTAGCCATTGGCTAATGATCATCGGGGCGAGCCAATCATCAGTAAGGCCATCTACGGTGCTTTTTCTGCGCAGGTTAGTGGGGTCGCTGGTATTTGTCACATAAACACGGTGCATTTGCAACATGTTGGTTTGATAGCCGGCATCTCCCGGAGGGAAGTAATCCATAAGGGCGATTATGGGACCCTCTAATAATGGTGAAATTATAAGTTCATTCACTTGTACAAGAGTATGTTCATCAACTCTTGCAAATTCATCAAGAATAGGAGACCAAATTGCCAAAGTGCTCTTACTTAAGCCTCCATCTACTGCAACGGTCACATTCATGTATTCGTCATATTCCAACTCATAGAGGTACGAATAGTGCTGCAAATCGCCAGGTACTAAAAAGCTAAAGGTTTCTGTTTTTGTAAGTGCTGGAAAAATACATTCGGCCTCGCCTAGACTTAGATTAGCAGGGTTTAAAGCGCTATTGAGGTCTGCCTTATTAAATGTGCTCTGCCCAGTATATTGCCCGATGGGGTAATAGGTGTAGGTGTTGTAGGTGGCTTGGGTGAGGTGACGGCTGTAATCATCAAAGTAATCCTCTGGATCGCTAATTAGTACATGCTCTAATGTGCTAACCAATGTATAACTTGAAGTAGGCAAATTTGCCAAATACTCATATTCAACCATGTCCTGAAAATCATTAGATGCGGGCTTAGCATATTCAACAAGACTCGATGTATATAACAATTCTTCACCTATATTCAAAGGGATATCATCAGCTGTCCTTGCCGGGCTCCTTGTTTCAATCCGCGAAAAGCCCAAAAACTCCCGCTCTCTGCTGCTGTAAATGCCGCCATCGTAGTAAAAGGTGGTGGTGTAGCTGTCTGTTCCATCAGACAAATCACCGCTCGGTGCAGGCGTATTTGGATAACCTATTCCTTGTTGTGGGTTATCAACATCTAATTTATCATGTACGGTAACACTGGCCAGCACCTGCTTTTGCTGGGCCATGTCCCACAACATTTTTTCGTTATTGGGTTGGCTTAGTGTTGGATTTTGTATTGTAGGTTCGCACTCACCATAGCGGTTACCAATGCTTTTGTAGGTCATATCAAAGCTGCCGCCAATGGGGTTTTCAACCTTTTCTAAGAGGTTGACTTGATTAAGTTGGTTAAGGCGAATAGAAAGTGTATAATCACCGTTAATCTTGTCAGCTTCAACAATATCCACAAAGCCATCGCTATTTACATCCATTAATGCGCGCCTACTAGAGCTAACGGCCATATTAGCGCTGGTACTAGGGGTTGTTACTACTTTTACAGGAACGACAGTTCCAGTTACTCCAAAGGTTCCTGATCCGTTTACGCCAAAAGAGTTGCTTTTATCTATGCCAGGATTTGGTGTGGGTAAGACCAGACTAAAAAGAACAAAATCACTTCCTGTATTTATATAGATGTTGTCGCCAGTTACATAATCTGTTAATCCATCGCCATTAATATCAGTATATGCCTGCTCTTGATCCGCATCTGTATTCGCCCAATTCAAGCCAGCAGATATGCTTTTATTACCAATATTTACACCAAGCCCTAGCGAAAAGTCTTGGCTTTCTCCATGGGTTTTCATGGCCTTTAAATTTGGCTGATCAATAACAGACGTGTAAAATGACTTACCAGCATTAAGTTCAATTTTGGTCATATTAGTTCCAAACAAACTAATTTTATCGCTCAGGCCATCTCCATTAATGTCTGCCCAGGTCACAGGTGCATCGCTTTTTCCCTGCGTATAGCCGCCATTGGCAGAAGCTTTTTGATTAGCAAAAGTGCCACCAAGCACTAAACCATCGCTGGTTGGCCAGCTTACACCTATTTGCCCATTGATAGACGGGATTTCCTGCCATTCCTTCAACCCACCAAATTGATTGGTAAATTGTATAACTAATTCACTAGTCGTGCTAAAGGAATTACCTATATTATCCGGATAGCGATCTCCGTTAAAGTCCATAAATTCTCGCGTAACAAAAGAGCCATACATGTTATTAGCATCCGGTTGCTCTGTGCTAGAACCGCTCAAGCTCAGAGGTCCTACACCTACGCCTCCTGCCCAAGCAACACTTTTGGACTGTGATGATTTAATGGGAGCAGAAGCTGAATAGATTGTTATAGGTAGGGGTGGTGGATCTTGAAAATCCGGATCTTCCTGAAACTCACCCAGCTTACCAGGAAACATTTTTTGAGCCGATACCATAACGTTCATTCCTGGGCCCGCCCATCGGTCTACAGATGCTCCTGCCGCTACTCCTTTAAATTCAAGCACATATTCGCTTCTTTGCGCCACCATTGACCAGGCTTTTACGGAACTAATATTTAAGCCAAGAAGTTGCATCTGATTAGCGAGCTGTTCGAGGTCTTGATTATTAAGATCAAAGGAATTTTGGTTAAATGATGGCATTACTAAATCTGAGGTCTTAATAGCTAACTTGCTATCTTTCGTCCAAAGGAATTGACCAAAACCTCTATACTCTGCCCCCGCAACACTTGGTGCTTTTTTATGCCAGGCATTATATATTCGGTGAGATGTGTTTAAATTCAAGACCCCAGGTTGATTTCCAACCGGCATGGTCGCGTCAAAAAGCTTAATTTGAACTGCCCCAGAAAGAATTGCGGCTAATTCTGCATTTTCTGTCGACAATTCGAAAAATAATCGTCCAGAAGGAAAATCTGCAGAAGAAAAGATTTGACCTTCATTAAAGCTAGCAAATGGCAATGCGGTTTGACTGATAGGATCAAAATAATTAACAACACCACTTGGGTTTATTGTCACTGAGAGTTCCTTTATGAAACTATTATCAGATTTAATAACAAAATTAAGGTTAGCAGACCCAGTAAGTTGAGAAAAGTTCATTCCGCTAAATGATGGATACACTTGAACGTTGCCGCTTAGTGCGCCTGGGCTATAAGCTCCACCAAAATGTACAATTTCTTGGTAAAAGCCAAAATCAACATTTGGGTAGTATACAACTGCCGTACTGCTAGGTTGTGGACGCCATTTTACACGGGGCCGCCAGAACAGCTGTTGCCAATTTACGTTTGAGGTAGACTTTGCAGAAAAAGTTATTTCAAAACTACCATCAGCGTTTGATCCTACAGGTGTATATCCTGAAAAAATTTGGTCTATGTAGCTGCTAACACCTTTATTCGTCATATACGATGGAACGATAGTGTTCGTTTGATTGGGAAGCGCTTCTTTGCTGTATGTTAAAAGGCCACCGACTTTACTGCCGTTCACGTCATATTCTTGAATAGTAACCATAAACTCAACCTGGTCCGTCAGGTTAGTTGGATTAAACATGTCCCATTCAATTAACGCTTCACCTCCAGCTCCTACGCGTATTACATCATTCTGTGAAAGAAGAAAAGCTTGACTTGCTTTTACGTCAGTGTAATTTATACCATTAGCATCTACTGCCGAAACGTTTGTGTATCTAATCTGTGGATCCCAATTAACGAGATCATCAAAACCATTGGCTTTACTTCGAACACGAAATAAAAGCACATCTCCTTTTACAACAGCTAAAGCTGTTTTATTCATAGTTAAAGATGCATTTTTGTTAAGGTTGCGAAAGGATACGATAAAAGAACTGTTTTTCTGAATGCCTACTTCTACACCATCTACACTAGTGGCGCTTAACGAAGCAGTTCCTGTCACATTTACTGTTCCAGTAAATGGGGCACGCCATTGGCGCACCGTTTCTAAATCTATGAATTGATCAGCACCTGGAGTAGACTCTGCTTCTACACCTAAATAGACAGGGTTGGGTGTGTTTTGACTATTGCCTTCATAAACAATATTTCCTGCAGCATTCTTTCTTGCAAATTTTACCTGGCCATTTTCCACAATATCTGGCAAGCCATCGGCATTGTAATCGGTTATGTAAAAGGAAGTTCGCGTGTCACTTTCTTGCGTATTTGTTCCAAAGAAAGCAATTAGAGGATTTCCCTGAAAATTAATCCCTGTATTGGTTGTTTTACCCTTCATAAAGTCTGACACTCCAGATAGTGTTTTAGGTAAACCGGCAGAAATTGCAGTGGGACTAATATCTAGGCTGCGGTACTGCAAATCATTTCCTTGACGCATCATAATATCTATCATACCATCTCCATCAACATCAACCATGGTGTTTTTCCCACGATTCCAGTTTTGTCCAAAGGAAAGCTCTGTGCCTCCTGTATTTATTTTACTAAACGCGTTTACACCAAAACCAAACCCCATGTATGCCCCAGCACTGTATCCGTAATTCCAAGAGGTTCCTATGGCCGAGTTTTCTATATCGTTAGTGGTAATTAAAGAAGACGGAGCAAGGCCAAGAATATCCGCCAAATTAAATAATGTGTTACTAAACTGAGTTTGAATTGGAGCGCTAAATGCTTGAGCTGGTAAGCCTTTGTACGTAAAATCATGTTGATAAAAAAAGTTTCCATGCCTGTATTCTTTCACATTTTTTAGGCGAGTTATTCCAAAGGCTCCAGTTTCGTAAGTGAACATAAAGTTGCGGTATTCTGTATTGTTATATTTAGCAAGCACTTTGTCAAGTCTAAATTCATCCACCACTTTAAACCCGTAGCGCAGGCTTATTGTAGCATCAGCGCGACTTGGACTGTAATTAAATTCTACAGAATACATAGGGCTCGAATTTGTATGCCCAGTATATTCAATTTTTGACACCATCATAGCCTTTCCACCTGCTAGCATAGGATTATTCGTTCCCGCTTTCTCGACATAAGAGTATTTTATATAATTACCCCACTTGTCTTCAATCTTCATTAAATGCCATTCGGCTATATTTCCGTTGTCGTCTTCTAAAGTGGAATTGATTTGATTTCCGTCATAGTTGCCATAAAAATACTTGCTTAGATCTGCGTGGGTTTCTATCCAGTAATAACTTTTTGGCCCCGTCCCATGCCGTTCAATTTCTTTATATGCCGTCATTGTCTTTTCAAAAAAGCGCACTTCTGTTTTGCTGGGTCGATTTGTGTATAAGGGTTCTCCTGAAGTTAATTCTGGACGATTCGCGCGGCTCTTACCTTCCATACGTAGGCTTTTGCCGTTCAAACTATATACTTCCGTTTCTTTAACCTCATCAAATTCTGGAACTCCCCAACGAGTATCAACAACCACTTTTGGCGTACTTATATTCCAACCCACGCCCATTGGTCCAGTGCCTTGGCTGCTGTTGTAGCTAAGGGCAAGTTGCGGAGTCATACCGTTACGGCCGGGGGTGATTGCCAAAGGATAACTAATATTTGCATCGCCAGTTTGAGAAATTCCGGGAGGCTGCATAATATTCATTCCTTCTGCAGGATTTGCGGCTTTGATGTCTTGAATGGTTGTTGGCATAAAAGCACTGGCCTCCGGCATTTCAGGACTTTTTATCAAGCCATTGAAGTATTGCGTAGCACCTTGGCTAGGTACAAAATTCACATCGCCTTCACCCGGTGTTCCTTCACTGGCTTCGGCCTCCATAATTGAAAAATAGTCTGCTTTAAGAGCGATACTATCATAGGCTATAGCCGTCCATTTTTTTGCGTCATAATCAAAAAAGTAGGTTTGCACATCTTTAATGTCCATTCCTGCGGGTATGCGTTCAACGTCAATACCAACTCCTACGCGTTCGCTCCCATTATTCTCGATAAATCCGTAGGCATAGGCTCCTTTTGTAACGTTAATAATATTACTTGGGATACTAGGAACGTCTAAATCTGAAAGGGCGTACCTAGCCGGCACACTTTCTTTAGGCAAAACAGTAAAGAGATGTTGATCTGTGCAAGCTGTTAAGGCCAACACGCTGTTTTCTTTGTCGCTTATTTGATAATCTGAGAATACAATTTGAACATCTTTGATTTCTACAGGCAGGTCGATGCTGTTCGGCACTGAAAATCGCACGTAATTGCTACCACTTTTTAGTTGATTCATTGCCAAAGGCTCTGTGGTTTCAACCCAAACGTCTGAAGCAATAAAATCTAGCGTGCCAAAAGTAGGGTTGCTGTTAATGCTTTTTGGGATAGAACTGCCTTCAGAAACACCGCGAACTTGATATTTCAAGAAGGCAAAAGCGCTGCCATTTGTTAACTCTTCATCAAGGGTTACTAGAAATATATCATCTTGTGGGTTGCCCAAGGGGTCTTTTTCACCCCGTCCAATAACGCCATACAAATCGCTTGATGGCACAATCAACATTTTTATTGCCGGTTTAATTTCATCGTTTATTTCATCTACACTGTTTTCGACTTCTGGTGATAAATCGACAACTTCTTGCGCAGTATTTATATCAGAGAGCTTATGCTTAATTACAGAAGAGACAGTCTCAACTTCATCCAATTGCATGTTTCGTAATGCGTTAGTCGATGCCATTATATCTGGCATAACCATCAAAAAGGCGCAAAATACTGCTGCCAGTTTTGTGGAAAAATTTCGCTTCATAAGAAGGTTTATTTAAGTATAATAGTTTGGGTAAGTTGTGTTTGATTGATTGCAAAGACTACAGTGTACGAGCCTGCCGTTTTAAAAGTATAGTACCATTGATTTTTATCGGTAGAAAAAGCTGATTCTTCGTTATGCAATACCCGTCCGCTTGCATCGAGAACGCGAATGGTATATTTCCCTTCTTCTGGATTGAGTAAATGAAACGTTACCAAGGTATTTTCTGTGGTTGGATTTGGGAAAGCAACTAATCCACTTCCTTCTATTTTCTTAATCAATTCGTTTTTAAGAAATCCGTTGTTAATGTTACTGATGGTGTTTGTTGTGAAGAATGTGGTGCTTTGTTGGCTTGACGAAATGCCATGTACATCTAAAACAAGTGATGTAACTAAATCATTATATGCGCTATAACACTCCAGTTGATACTGCCCGTTTGCGCCAAGTTTAACAATTGAATAGGGATCAGAAATTGTGAAGTCCTCACCTTTGTTCGTGCTTAAATTATTGAGCCGCAATTGGAGCGGCAATGCACTTTCATTGGTAAGCAGGGCAAGTTCTTGGTTAATAGTATCACGAACAAACTCAACAATCTTATCACAAAAAGTTTTAGCCGTTTGTGGCAGAAAATAGTAGTTGCGATCGTTTTTCAAAAGTGCCAAAGGAATACGCACTTCTTGTTTGCTTTTACTAGAAGAAATTGAAAGTTTGTAGTTTGAAACACCATCGGTAAGAAGCACAGAATCTTGGCCTAACTTCTTCATTGCACTCTGTTCGCGGGAATAGGCAAAGTGCAAATATTTGGCTTCAGAATGCCAGTTCAAGAGTTTGATTTTTCATCCATAAAATGGCACTTCATCATCCAAAAAGGTGCATTTTTCAGAAACTTTGTCTTCACTTTTAGACAACACAACAAAGCTGCTGTCGGCCATATCTACTGACCTCATTTCACCGCGGGCAGAAAAGCCTTCAAGACTGGCACTAAAAGGTGTAGCGTCATTCGTGTAAGTTTGCGATTGTGAAAATTGCCGCACATCTAGTCTTCCTAAACCAATAACATGTTTGTTATACCTACTTTCCGTTTCGCTTAACCACTGATAATGGTTAGTAGAAGTAAAGTAATTCCTGTATCGCGCAGTCTTATTCTCGCTTATATTTATTGAGTACTTTAATGCGAGATAACTTTCTACAAAGCGGACTTCATCATCGCTTAGAAGAAAGTCATAAACAATCAGCTCAGCAATTTCAAATAGCTCTTTATTAAAATACGAAACACCCTGGGGCATTCCTTTTCCAAACGCAGGAGTGTATTGTGAGCGAAAAGCCAACATAAAAGGCTTGTCTTTTGTGTAATCTAGCTCTTCAACTATGTACACATTTTTGCTTTCGCGATCACCAATTTGAACATGGCCCAAACGCATGTAAATTTTGTCTTCGGCCTTTTCAAACCTTGGGACAAGCACAATAAATATTGATTGTAATCGAGTTGTTACGAAGCTCTCTTCTATTTGCTTTAACAACTGTTCTTGGTCTGGAACTATATAGTTCCCAATAAAGGCATTTGTATTTTTCTGCAAGCTACCGTGGTCAAGCGAACTTGGCCTTAGCCACAAACTGGGTGTAAATGTGGCCTTTTTCTCAACCATTTGCGCTAGCAGAAGTGTGGGTAAAAATGCAGCTAAAAAAAGAGCATAGCATAGAAGTCGAGCACTTATATGAAAACTGCTTGCAGCATCCTTTTGACAATTCCTTTTCATAATAATGTACAAAGTAGAAAGGTTTAACTATAACTGATGTGTGGCTTGGTGAACCACGTTTTGATAGGCTAATATATAATTTAATTTAACACCAAAAACACCGTATATTATTGATAACCATATAGTTATGTTGAGCATTTATACTCAAAACAACTCAATATAATTAAAGACTCAGGTACATTTAGCATTCACGCTAACCCTAAAGCCGATTTGCATCCTATAGCAACTGCCGTTTATGCATTAGTCGCGGAAAGTCATTACATAATTAT
>Ga0102814_10002324_pt1 | contig 12904 bp, 20 predicted proteins | sample ColrivemetaGS741_FD_79112 | JGI IMG/M metagenome (GOLD analysis project Ga0102814, IMG submission 79112) | Estuarine microbial communities from the Columbia River estuary - Flood tide ETM metaG S.741 | ecosystem: Environmental > Aquatic > Marine > Intertidal zone > Estuary | place: USA... | reverse complement strand
TGGCTACAAACCTTGTCCGGACTGTAAATGGGAAGACCCTATACAAGATTAAATTATGCCAGAAGAAATAATGACCAGAAGGAGGTACTACGCCGGATTAAGGTTTATTAGTGAAACTTCCAGTACACCAGAAGAAAAGGAGAATAGAAGAAAGGACTGGATAGAATTAGCTTTACCGCTTGTAGAAAAGTTTGAAGCCAGCATTATGAGTGGAATTAAATAGTCAATTTATGACACCAATTTTTTCAACGTGCATTATCGCTTATATGTATTCAGTATGTTTACTAGAGAACGGAAGTCTTTATACAGCTTTCCGAGTAGAAGACCGCTTGGAAACTTATATAGACGGAAAACCTTACGTCACTATTGTAAATGGAAAAGTAATATGACCGGTTGCACTTGTAAACGTTGCATAGAGTATCACCGGAAACTAGGTATAAAGACCCCGAAGAAATGGGACTACGACAAACTAGGTAAGATACTGGATAAGTTAAAAGTATGAACAAAGCAATAGAACTAGCTTACGAAGCACTTATACACGCCAAGAACAACGAAGGAGCAAAAAGAGACAGTTATTCTAAAGAAGGAAAACTTTACGACACTACAACCTATTCTTGGATAATTACTGCAATGTCTCACTTGGATAACCTTTACGTTGAAAGTGTAAAGGAAAAGGAAAAATAGACAACGACCGAGCGAGCGTGTGGTACAATTACACTATATGCCAGTAGAAAAGTCTACAAAGAAAAAACGAGATACGCATAAGAACGACACGAAGCGTACCAAGAAAGCTGTTAAAGAAAATAGCGTAGAATTAACTGACCCCACCAAGAAAGGACTGACTCCTAGCGAACAGTCCTTTTGTGAAGTATATGTAAGTCCAACAGAGTTTTACGGGAACGGCACACAAAGCTACATAGAAGCTTACAAAGTGGAAATCGTTACACACACCGGAGGGAAGCAAAAGAAGCTGGCAGACGGCAAAAAGAAGCGAATGACGTATGGTTCTGTAAGAGAAGCAGCGTACAAACTACTAACTAGAATTGACATACTGGAGCGTATAGACTCACTTATGGAAGAAGGCGGACTCAATGACCAGTTTGTTGATAAGCAATTGAAGCACTTGATAACCCAGCAAGCAGACCCGCGCGTACAATTGGCAGCGCTGGCAGAATACAATAAGTTAAAAGCCCGCATAGTAAATCAGCAGTCAAACATTCACACGTTTGCTACTGACGATATGTCGGACGAAGAACTTATGCGCGTGATTGAAGAAAAGCGCAAGTTTTATAAGAAGGAGTAATAATATAGTCGCCTATGAACACACTTATAAAAATACTAGGAACAGCAGTAACAATTATTATAGTAGTAGGAGCCGGTTTTGGTATTTACAATTGGATAAACCAGCCAGAGCCACAAACAAGTAGTATTTCCACTACCCTTGAAGATCGCTGCGTCTTTGTAAAGAAAACACTGGGGGTATTAGTATATAAGTATTATTTATGGCATACGACAACGATTGCGGACAGGGGTACGGGGATTACCCATCAAAAAGTAGAAGGAAATTATCAGTAAACACTATGAGTACATATCAACAAGAAACAAAACACCCGAAGACTGGAGAATGGGAACGCGCTACGTGGTGTGACGACTATTTTGGAGAGCGTAACTATGGCGTCTCTTTCCCTAGTGACAACGGAAACGTCCTAGAAACCGGCTTATTTATAGAAGGAATTGTAATGTTTGACCCGCGAGAAGTGAAGCTGGAAACCAGAGATAGTAACGACCTAGCAAGTAAATAGTATGGCAAAGCTACTACAACACAACATAGAAGCGATACACAGACTTATAACGCTGGACGGAGACGTGCCAGTGGTTATTTTTACCCGTGACGAATTAAGCGAGGAGACAATGCTACCGTCCGGAAAGTTTGAAATCTTTTGGTATATGACCTATAACGACCAATTTTACGGTTCAATTGACGTAATAGACACCCTAGACAACATAGAAAAGGAAGTAGAACGTATGCTAGAACACGCAAAACAGACATTACACGAGCTTAAAACCAAGACTTATGCACCTACTACCTAACCCAGACCATAAGAAAAAGAGTGGTATTTACGCAAAAGCCAAGAAAGCCAGCCGGAAACATATTGCAGAAGCGCTTGAAATGGTAGAAGTAATGGACGCCAGCGAAGTAGAGTGGGCAAAACTATACGATATGAAAGCTTGGGCGATAGCACACGGACAGTTTAACGACGTGGAGGAGCCATTGCGTATCTTTGTAGTACACCCGTTGCTAGTAGCAGAGAAAGAAAGCCCTATTAACGCACGTTTTCCAGCCCGTGCAGTATTCAATCCGGTTATTCTGGAAGCACCAAAGGAGATAACGACGGAGAAAATGGTACGTAAGACAGTTATGCAGCCAAACGGTAGACGTGAAATAAAGGACGTTGCAGACAAACACCACGCGCCAAACGTGCATACAGTGAAGGAAGGTTGTATGTCTTTTCCGAAGCGTAAGCCAAAGAACGTTACAAGAGTGTTCCGTATTAAAGTCCAGTACCAGTACCCTGTTAAAATCCTTGGAGTATGGGTACTACGAACCAAGACCGAGACAGTGGAAGGACTGAAAGCACAAGTATTTCAGCACGAGATACAGCACTTTGAAGCGGAGAATATCTTTTATGCAAGCACCAAGTAAAAAAGACCCGTTATATCACAAGAAGCTTGCAGCGTATCGTATGGTACACGAGCCGTACCGGTATTATGAACCGTCTGGAGTGGCAGAAGACTTTATAAACGCCTTTGCCAGTGACGACTATTTTATTTTGTTTCTATCAGCAGCCAACGGAGTAGGTAAGACAGCACTTGCTAGTAATATCATAGCGAACCTATGCTATGGCGGTAATAACCCGTGGTTCCGTGGCAAGTTGTTTGAAGACTGGCAGTACTTAAAGAAGGGACGTATTATCACGGAGTCAGACCTAGTAGAAAAGAACGTAGTCAATGAGTTAAAGAATTGGCTACCAAAAGACCGGTTTGCTACCAAGAAAGCCGGAAAGCACTACGAGTCACGTTGGTTTACTGATACTGGTTGGGATTGGGACATTATGACCTATGACCAAGACCCTATGCAGTTTGAAGGTGTGACGCTTGGTTGGGCGTGGTTTGACGAACCGCCACCAGACGTACTACTGAAAGCCACGATCAGCCGTATGCGTAAAGGAGGAGTCATTATTATTACAGCGACACCTATTTCTGGTTCCGCTCACTTGTACGATATGTTTGCACAAGGAGAAGTAGAGACAACCGTGCAACTACGAGAAGGAGACGACCCAGTAACAGTGAAGCGCCGTATATTCCACCTTACAGCGGACGTTGAAAGCGTTTGTAAGGAACACGGTATACGCGGACACCTAGAGCATAAGCATATTGCTCAAATGGTAGCCGAGTACCCAGAAGACGAGCGACAAGCCCGTGTGTATGGTAAGTTTCAACACTTAATTGGACTTGTGTATAAACAATGGAACCGAGACGTACACGTAATAGACCCGTTCCCGCTAGACCCGCGAGAATATGCCGTGTATCACAGTTTAGACCCGCACCCGCGTAACCCAGACGCCGGAATATGGGTAGCAGTAGACCGGAAAGGAAGGAAGTTTGTAGTAGACGAGTACTACGAAAATCCGGACACCGTGAAGCACTTGGCAATGGACATTAAGAAGAAGAATAGCCAGTACAGAATGGAGCAGCCGTTTGTTATTGACCCGAGTGCTACTATTGTTGACCAACACACCGAACGTTGCTTGGCGACTATGTTACAGGAAGAAGGCTTACACTATATTCCAGCTAGTAAGTCCCGTGCAGCGTCGGACAAGCGTATTGAAACAGCCCTAGACTACAATATGCAGAATGGCGAAATGCTTAAGGCACCGGAGCTATACGTTTTCAGTACTTGTAAGCGCACTATATGGGAAGTTGAACACTGGCGTTGGGCGGAGTGGAAAGGCAAGACCGGTATGGACAGAAACCGGAAGGAGCAGAAGATAGACAAGGACGACCACGAAATTGAATGTTTGGGACGTATTCTATTCCAAGAGCCACAGTTCCGAGAGTACTACAGCAAGCTTGGCGCTCCGGTTGGCGTTCAGACGATCAGCACGGACGACCCGTATGATTAAAGATATTCCAGAGTTCAAAGGTATTTATGCTGTTACTAAAGACGGTAGAGTATGGAGCTACCCTAAAAAAGCTGGAGGTAAATCACACGAAGGTAAGTTTCTACAACCAGCACTTAACAGCAAAGGTTATTTAAGAGTGACACTTTTGGTTAAAAACAATAGGCGTTTAGTTCATAGACTTGTGGCTACTACATATATTCCTAACCCAGAAAATAAAAAACAAGTAAATCATATTGACGGTAATAAAATGAACAATGTTGTCCACAATTTAGAGTGGGTAACTAACAGTGAAAACCAGAAGCATAGAGCAATATTAAATGCTAAAATAAGCAAGTAACTATTTTTTAGTTACTTGCTAGGCGGTGTATACACCAATTTTTTACGACGAGAGTCCCGCGCGAACACGGGACTTTTGTTTTTGTGATACTGATATACTTAATACAGTACTACTGACATACGCGCCAGCTATGATACTTCACGCCGGAAACGACGAACGGTTGACTGGCAGCGCCTTGGTGGTTTTACTCAAACGACACTATCCCCAGCAATGGGGTTTTGTTGCTTTTACTTTTTCTGGTATTATGTTTACGTATGCAAACAAATCTAAAATTGAATACTGTCACAGCGAGCCAAGCTACGGGTTTGCATACAACTTACCTTTGGCTTGCGTTGACACTATTTAATAAAAAACACGCTTAACGGCGTGTTTTTTGTGTGTGCAGTAGGTTCTACGTAGGAACCATTGCCCGTACGGTGGTACGGGTACGCAACGGTTGGAGAAAACGTTGCGTCCTACGTAGAGCTTATTGCCACACTTACAGTCTGGGAGCAATGTTTCAAAAGACAACTCCAAGCTTTATAAATGTCGTTTGCGTGGCTTTATAAGGTACCGTCACAATGGAAACAGATACAACAGGACGCACAATCCTACCTCGCGGGTGACCAGCACGGGGAACGAGTATCTACGCAAAGGTGTAACGCCCAAGTCCGACGAAGCGGAAAAGAAGTTAAAGAAGTGAAGTTAAAATGCAATGTGCTGCTAAATATGTTTTTTATCAAACTCTTTTTATAAAGAGATAAGGAAAGGTGTAACAACCCAATCCTCAAAAACAAAAAAGAAATTATGTATAAAGAAAAAACAATAACTCTAAACGGTTTTAAGTATCAACAAGACAGTAAGTGTCCAGCTTGTTCAAGTGAAGTAGACAAAGGAGGACGACTGCAATTAAAAAAACGCGTCAACTATTTTTTAACGTGCAATAACTGTAAGTACACGATCAAAAGTGCGCGCGCCGTCAATAAACAAGAAAACTATATGCAACGAAGACGAGACAAAGCCACGTTGTAGAATTACCCACTGTTATTAACAGGCAAAGGGATTGACTCTTTGCTTTTTTGTGCGTGGAGTGTGATACAATTAAGTAGTTCGCCACAGTTAAATAAAGAAAAGTGCGTCGCCAGCAAAACTAAATAGTTTATTATTGGCGATTTTTTATATAAATATGACTCAACTATCACAAACACTCCAAAAAGACGGACAGTATATTTCAGACGTGGAAATGCTTGCCCTACTTGCCGGACTTGGTGAAATTGGTGGAGTATCTACAGTAGGAAAGTTTGGGTACACGCAAAATGCAGACTCCGGAGTACTTACCGACCTACACGACGGAGCAAACCCAACAGCCAACCAAGCCCTAGTAATTGCACCAACACAAGCCAGAGTACACGCTATTGTCTCTAGCAGCGCGTCAGACGACAAAGACGCTGGAGTAGGAGCTAGAACAATCCGAGTATATGGACTTACTGATTGGGACACAAAACAAGTAAGCGAAGTAGTGGAGCTGGAAGGACTTACACCAGTCAACACCGCAAACGCATACGTTTTTATTCACAGAATGGTGGTACTCACAAAAGGAGCCACAAACATTAACGTAGGAAACATTACTGCAACAGCAGCAACAGACACTACGATAACAGCACGAATACTTGCCGGTAACGGACAAACAGAAATGGCAGCATACGCAGTACCGACTACACAGAGGTTATGTGTACTTGGTGTATACGGTTCATTGCTTAAAGGTTCCGGCGCTAGTACAGCCGTAGACCTTACTTTGAAAGTAAACCCTACACCGGCAGACGAAGTACTAAACTTTATTACAAAGCACCGGTTTACCGTAGACAGTAGCGCCAGTAGTAATTCAACACAACGGTTTGAAATACCACGAATATACGAAGGAGGTTGCATAATTAAGCTGCAAGCCGTGAGTTCCGCTGCGAACGCCTTTGTTTCCGGAGGTTTTGACGCAATCTTAATTGACAATTAAAAATATGGCTATTAAAACCACCAAAAAGAAAGAGGACGAGTACGAGACTCCAGAAATGGAGGAGCGAGAAGACGACTCGGAAGAAGACGAGAAGTCAGAACGTCCAGACTTTGCAGAGCTAGTAAAGCAAGCCGACTCCGAATGGGAGCAAGGTTGGTGGTTTATGAAGCCAAAGTGGGACGAGTGGAGTTTACGACTTAAGCTATACAACAACCAGAAGCGAGATAAAGAAAGCGTAGGAGACACTACGCTATTTTCCGTATTCCAGACTATTCTGGCAGCACTATATGACGACCGACTAGCGGCTACTTTCTCGCCACGGGAAATTGGAGACGACGAAGTAGCAGAAAACCTTGACCTAGTAGCCGACTATGACTACGACATAATGGAGAAAGACATTATTGACTACGAATGGGACTTTGAAACCGGCTTTTTTGGACGTGGACTACTTTGTGTAATGGACTTTGACGAGGACACACTTACACCAGTACCGTATGTATGGAACAGAATGGTAACTGTACGCGACCCAGAAGCCAGCAGTATTGCCGGAGATCGCGGCGGACGTGGCGCTTCACGCTTTATTTACCGTGAAATCAGAATGACAAAGCAGCAGCTTAAGGAAGCTGGAGACATTTACTTTGACTACGAGGATATAAAAGCAACCGGACAGAAGAACGACACCAAGTCACCGCTTGATACTTATATGCGAGACACGGCAGAAGCAGCCGGACTAGGAGACGTGCAGAAGTACGCAAACGTAACTGGAGACAACGCTACGCTACGACTACGAGAAGGTTTTACTTGGTGGAACGGAAAGCTATGTTTTGTAACCCTAGCAGACAACGGTAAAAAGGTTATCCGGTACCAAGAGCTAGACCGTACAACTATTCCTATTGTTGACCGTGTACTATTCCCTATTCCAAACAGTTTTGACTCCGTTTCTATTCCAGACCTAGTAGAAGACAAGCAGCGAGGACGTGCAGTAGCACTTAACTTGTCTCTTAAGAGTGTAAAAGCGAACCTACACCCAATGTACTTGTTTGATAAGAACAAGATTGACGAACGGCAAGACTTTAACTTTGGCTTCAATAAGTTTATTCCTACTAACGGAAATCCTAACGGCGCAGTTATTCCAATGCAGAAGGACAGAGTCAGTAGTGACGTAAGCTTTATTATGGAGACTTTGTCGCAATCAGCGGAACGAGCGACTGGTACACCAGATATTAAGCAAGGAGCAAACCCAGACGGAGCTACAACAGCCACCAGAGACGCGCTAGTAGCCCAAGGAAGCGAAAGCCGGTACTCACTAGCAGCACGAGTGTTTGGTTGGAGTGAAAGACGGTTTTGGAAGGAGTACTACAATCACCTTAAAGAACAAATGGACGAGGAAATCCACGAGAAAGTGGTACGTGTTGTTGGCGCACTTGGCGCAGCGTGGCGACCATTCAAGCGTAAGAACCTTATTGTCCCAGAAGGAAACCCAGACCCAGATATTAAGATTGAAAGTAAGTCAGTAGCAGACGCGCGACGCTTTAATGAAGCCAAGCTATTCCGAGACTACCTTACACTTGCAGCGTCAGACCCGACCGCACAACTCCGTTCTGGTATGCGTCACTACGGAAAGCTTATTGGTATGAAGCAAGACCTAGTGGAGCAAATCTACCCGCCAGTGATAGACGAATTGCGCGCCGAGGAGGAGAATATGCTTATTACAGACGGCAGCAAGGCAATAGTACTTCCAGAAGACGACCACTATATGCACCTTCAAATCCACAACAAGCTTCCGGACTCACCAGTAAAGACCGCGCATATGAACGCGCACAAACGAGCGCTTATGCTCCAGAAAATGCAACCGGAGCTTGTGCCACCACCACAAGGACAGAACCCAGACGCCGCCAATGCAGAACAGCTAGGTAATCCAGCACCGGAGAGAGCGACACAACCGCGTCAATTACCAAATAACATATAGCGTATGCCTAAAAAGAAAGTCACAAAGAAAGCAGAAGCAAAAAAAGTTCACGAAATGGACTTAAGCAAACCTTTTGACCTTTCCGACACTTCACGGGAAACGCTAGAAGGTTATGCCAGCTTCTTAAAAGCAATGATCGCCAGTGCTGGTTGGAAGCTTATGGAACAAGTACTGGAAGGCAATAAGTCAGTACTGGAGAAGCAAATTGTACTAAAGACCGACGGGTACAGCGGGACAGTACTTTCAAACGAAGAAATAGACGAATTGCGAATACAACACGCACAAATCAGTCAATTGCTCCGTATGCCACACAGCTTAATTAAGCAGTACTCACAAGACGAACAGCCAAAAGCAGGTATTGAGTATGACCCGTATTCCAGCAGTACCGGAAGCGAAGAATTAGTAGTAAATGCAGCAGTTATGAGTGATACGACATAGACTCACAAAGGGAAATGTGTACGGGGTTGGCGACGCTCCTTCTCACGTTTCCCCTTGTGAGTCCTTGTCGGACTCAAACCCCACTAGCGCAAGTGGGAGCGCATATCCTAGAAGTAAGTTTTAACCCGTTTTCTTACTTGTAGAGTGCTTAATTAAAAAATTATATGACGGAGAATATAGACACCGTTGACGAAGCCGTAGAAGACGTTGACGAGGTGGTAGACGATAGTTCTACCGAAGAAGCCGATACTGAACAGGACAACTCGCAAGAGTCCGACGGTTCAGAAGAAGGCGCTACGGACGACGTAGAAGAACCAGAAGACGTTGACGAGGAACCGCCAACGCGGAAGCCACGAACCAACGCCGATTGGGTAGCCCTACGCCGGAAGCAGAAGCTAGAAAAGGCGACGAAGGGACAAGGGGAAACAAACTACGAGGACGACGACCTTGAAGACGAGGACGACGACCTTGGAGTAAGTGAGGAGGACGCCAAAATTATTGACAGAGTCGTAAGCAAACGACTTGCACCCTATGAGCAACAGCAACAACAAGCCGAGCTACAAGGAGAAATCAACGAGTTTGTGTCAGCCAACCCCGACTTCAAGCCATACGCAGCACGAGCGCTTAAGTGGGCGCAACACCCTTCTTGGAAGGACGTACCCACCAAACAGCTTATGTTTGCAGCAGCCGGAGACAATCTACTGAAAATGGGAGCTAAACGCTCCAAACAAGCAGCAGAGAAAGCCCGAAAAACCAAGACTGGCACCGGACAAGCTGGAAACAGCACGAAAGGTAAAGCAGTCGCAGATATGACAGACGAGGAGTTTCAAAATGAAATCCTACGAGTCAAGACAGGAGGTTAAAAATTATTAACGCGTAAAAAAACGACACTATGTCAACAACTACACGAACGCAAATCCCAGCAGAAGTAAACAACTTCTACTCACGGACTTTGCTTATGCGAGCAGTACCACTTTTCCTACACACAAAGTACGGACAAGTGCGCGATATTCCACAGAATAGTGGAACCAGTACTATTAAGTTCCGACGATACGGTAACTTAAGCGCGGCTACAACCGCTTTAACAGAAGGTGTAACTCCAACAGGTTCTTCAATGAGCGTAACGGATATTACAGCTACCGTGGCACAATACGGAGACTTTGTTACTTACAGTGACGTTGTTTCTTATGAGTCAAAAGACGCAATCCTTACGGAGTTTGCAGAAGTCCTTGGAGATCAAGCCGGAGACACACTTGACCAATTGGCACGAGACGTCCTAGCAGCGGGTACAACCGTTACTTACGTTGGACAGTCAGACCGAGTTTCCGTTTCTTCAACAGACCTTATTACAGCTACCGAAGTGCGAAAGGCAGTACGAACACTTAAGCTTGCAAAAGCCCGACGTATTACACGTATGGTTGCAGCTTCTACAGGTATTGCAACAGAACCAGTATCACAAGCATACGTTGGTATCTGTTCGCCTAACACTACTTACGACCTACAAGACGAGACAGGTTGGGTACCAGTAGAAAAATACAGTTCTTCTATGGGTATTATGGAAGGTGAAGTAGGAAAGATTGGAGACGTACGTTTCATTGAAACACCAAATGCAAAGGTATTTTCCGGCGCTGGCGCTTCTTCAATTGACGTACACGCAACAATTATTCTAGGAGCAGAAGCGTACGGAGTATCACGTATTTCAGGCGCAGCACTTAAGAACATTGTTAAGCCACTTGGTTCAGGAGGTTCTACAGACCCACTTGACCAGCGAGGTACTACAGGTTGGAAAGGAACCTTTGTAGCGAAAATCCTAAACGACGACTTTATGGTTCGTCTTGAACACGCAGTAACAGCATAGTTTTGACATAGCCAACCCCGTTATTAGAAGGAGTAATCTTAAAATCTATGAGTGAGTACACAGAAATGGCTTATGCAGAATTGCAAAAAGCCGCAAAAGAAGCTGGAGTAAACGCTAAAGGAACCAAGGACGAGCTTATAGCACGTTTGGAAGGTGGAGTGGAGACTGCCGAGGTTCCGGAAGCTCCAGTAGCACAACCAGAAGCACCCGCAGCTCCAAAAGCTGCTTCCGAACAGGAAGTAGAAAAGGAGTGGAACGCAGACCAAAATAAAATGAAAGCACACCTTGACGCACAACCAAAAGTGTCAATTATGATACCGCTGGAACAAGGCGTACCGCCGGAGCAAGCAGAGAAAGTGCCGTTTACGGTAAATATCAACGGCTACCGGTTATCTATCAAGCGTGGAGTCTTTGTTTCAGTTCCACAACAAGTAGCCGAAATGGTGAAGGAACGTTTGGAAAGTGAAGGGCAAATTGGCAAAAATCTACGGATTGACAACAACCCAGCCAAGGTTGAAGCACTAGGGTAATTATTAACTTCTTAATTCAAAAGAATTATGGCGGAAACATTAACGCAATCAAACAGTCCAATTCAAAACCACGGCGTAGGTCGGGTACTTGATACTGGTACTGTTGCAGCACGAGACATTACCCTTGGCTTTAAGCCACGAGTAGTCCGTGTAATCAACGTCACTTCACGAGATATGATGGAGTGGTACGAAGGAATGGCAGACGCAAGCGCTGTTAAGACAGTAGCGGCTGGCACACGAACACTTATTACTTCAAATGGTATTACTCCAACAGCAAATGGCTTCACAATTGGACTTGATACAGACGTTGTTGTAACAAGTGAACAAATTAGCTGGGAAGCAGTAGGTTAAACCGTTCCAAACCCCGTTCCGTTTCTCTTACGAGGGAAACGGGGACGGGGTAAGGAGCCAAACTTATAATTATGACAGGTACTACATTCGCAAACTACATACGCTACCTAACTGGTACAACTTCTACAACGCTTACAGACGCCGAGCTACTTATGCTGGCAAACGTGGAGCAAGGCAACCTAGCCGAAGAAATCGCAGCAAACGTTGACGAGGGCTACTTTGTTATGGAAGACGTACGAAACTTGGAAGCAGATACTAGAAGGTATACATACCCGACAGATATGCTTAAGAGTATCAAGTATATGGCAGCAAAGCTGGACGGTACAAGCTGGACATACTTACGGGAAATAGACTTTGGATATGCAGAAAGCCGGAACATTCCTTTAATGGAAGAAACCGAAATCCAAAACGAGTTTTCAGAAAGCGACTCAAAATACTTAAACTTTGGTACGGAGATAATGGTTCTTAATGGAGCAGCCATTACCGCCGTAGTAGACGGGCTTAAGATCGCTGGAGAAGTATACCCAGAAGACCTTGACGCAGACGACTTGGTTGGAGAAGTCAATATGTCTATTCCAAGCACTTCTAGCGCGGTACGACTACCTAACGCTGCATACAAACCGTTGGCGAAAATGGTATCTATCGCTTATAAGACGTCAAAGGACAAACCACTTCCACTTACAGAAGACGAAAGACTACTGCCAGTGGACTTGGGCAAACTTTATTCAAAACTCCGAGGGCGTAACGCCGTACGAGTAATTACTGGCGCAATACCGTATGACGACGGGCAACAGTATTAACAATTTCATTTATGGCAACATTCACGAAAGTAAACGACTTTGTTGAAGCTCTAGCAGAAAAGGCACACAACCTTGGAGCAGATACACTAACAGTCGCATTATCAAACACAGCACCAGCTTCCGAGACTAGCGACCCAACAGCAGACGGAAATGGTGTATTGGCAAATGTAACGCAAATTGCGTACACAAACCTTTCAGCACGAGCTGTTACTACTACAAGTTCAGTACAAGCTTCTGGAACGTATAAATTGACACTAACCGACCTTATATTGACCGCTTCTGGCGGAGCAGTAGCAGACTTCCGGTATGTCTACATTTACAACGATACAGCAACTAACGACGAGCTTATTGGTGTATACGACTACGGTTCTACCGTATCACTCGCAGACGGCGATACATTCACAATTGACTTTGACGGAGCGGCGGGCGTCCTTACAGTAGCTTAAGCAT
>Ga0102814_10002320_pt1 | contig 12925 bp, 10 predicted proteins | sample ColrivemetaGS741_FD_79112 | JGI IMG/M metagenome (GOLD analysis project Ga0102814, IMG submission 79112) | Estuarine microbial communities from the Columbia River estuary - Flood tide ETM metaG S.741 | ecosystem: Environmental > Aquatic > Marine > Intertidal zone > Estuary | place: USA... | reverse complement strand
TTGCCCCTTACCCTTCTCCAGCAGTGCCTCAAATTCGGCGTGGGTACGGGGAAGGGGTTTGCCGTCGGATAAAAAAACATGTTCCACAGCCAGCAGCAGGAAGTCATCCACCAGCACCGAATCCGGCGCCAGGCGTTGATAGACAAGGTTCGCGTCCCGCAGCTTGAGAAATTCCTTGCGCATGTATTTAACGTTGCTGCCCAGCTCATTCATTAACAAGGTGACAAGACCTGCCCGGGTAACCGCCTGGGCCTTCTCCTGGGTCTCCACCAGCACCTGGTCCACCTGCTCGCCATTGCTTTGCAGGGCAGGATAGGCACGCATGGTCGTGCCACCATGGGATACCTGCATCCACTGGGGCATCTCACCGAAATCCCATCGCTGGAGTGATTGTCGGCTCCAGTCTCCAGAAGCGGTGGACTCAAGGGCCACCGACTTCAGACGCTTGCCCAGCTTGTCCATCAAGCCCGCGGGATTAAGCCCGTGAGCCAGTTCTTTACCCTTTTCATCCAGTACCCGGATGCCCATACGAAGATGGCTGGGCAGGCTGTCCGCATCCCAGGCATCCCTGGGCAGGCTCACCCCGGTCATGCGGTGTAACTGATGGGCCACGCCCTGCTCCAGGCTGCCTTCCCCAAACACCAGCACCTGGCAGACGGCGCTAGCAAAGTCCGGGGCCGGAACGAAATTCCGCCGCAGCACCTTGGGCAAGGACTTGATCATGGCGGTAACCTTGTCCTGGAGCATGCCAGGCACCAGCCAGTCCAGTTGCTGCCTGGATAACTGGGGCAGCATGGGCAACGGCACGCTGATGGTCACACCATCACGCTGGGATCCCGGCTCCACCTGGTACGTAAGCTTCAACTCGGTACCGGCGACCTTCAGTAGCGGTGGAAACAGCGCCTCATCGAAGTCGGCGTGAGCCTCTTCCACCAGGTCGCCACGCTGCATGCACAGGTAATGAGGGTCCGCCCTTAACTGCTTCTTCAGGTGGCGCTCGAATCCATGGGAATCGTAGATACCGGCGGGAATCAGTTCGTTGTAGAACTGGAAGACTTTTTCAGGATCCAGCAACACGCCCCGGGTACGCTGCCGGGCTTCTATATCCTCAAGCTCTTTCAGCATGCCGCGATTGCGCTTCAGGAACTGGTGTTCCCGGGGGTAATCATCAGCCACCAGGGCGTCACGAATGAATACCTTTCGTGCCTCCTCCGGTGCCACGCGACCGTAGCTGATGGCTCTGCCGGCCACCAGTATCAGGCCAAACAGGCTCACGGTTTCCCTGGCAGTCACCAGGCCCGCCTTGGGATCCCAGGCCGGGTCGCCGAATTCCCTGTGCACCAGGTGAGAAGCCATCTGCTCAACCCACAAGGGCTCTATTTTCGCGGCGATGCGGGCCCACAGGCGACTGGTCTCCACCAGGGAGGCAGCCATCACCCAGCGTGGTCCTTTCTTGCTCAGCACCGAGGCCGGGAAGATCGCAAAACGCCCTCCCCTGGCACCCCGGTATTCGCGCTTCTCATCCAGTTCGCCAATATGTCCCAGCAAACCCGATAGCAGCGCCTTGTGCACCGACTCGTAGTCGGCAGCTTCCGGATTGGCTTCGAGTTTCAGTTCACGGGACAGGTTGCGTAATTGCTGATACACATCCTGCCACTCACGCAATCGCAGGAAGTTCAGGAAATGTCCCCGGGCCCATTTACGCAACTGGTTACCGCTGACTTCCTTGCTCTTGCGTTGCCATAGCTCCCATAAGCTCACCAGGCTCATGAAGTCGGAATCCTTGTGGGCGTACTCGGCATGCTGCCGATCCGCCGCCTCCCGGGCATCGCTGGGCCGTTCACGGGGGTCCTGGATACTCAGACCACTGGCGATCACCAGCACTTCACGCAGGCAACCCAGTTCGCCTGCCGCCAGGATCATCCGGCCGAACACCGGATCAACCGGGAAGCGGGAAATACGCCGCCCCAGTTGAGTGATGCGTTGCTCCTCATCCACCGCGCCCAGTTCCCTGAGCAGGCGATAACCGTCCCGCACGAAACGCGGATCCGGCGGATCAAGAAACGGGAAGGCCTCGATGTCGCCAAGTCCCAGGGCAATCATTTGCAGGATGACGCTGGCCAGGTTGGTGCGAAGGATTTCCGGCTCGGTAAATTCAGGACGCTCTGCAAACTCCTCTTCACCGTAGAGACGAACACAGATACCCGCCCGTACACGACCACACCTACCTGCCCGTTGCTTGGCGGCAGCCTGGGAGATCTTTTCGATAGGCAGGCGCTGGACCTTGCTGCGGTGACTGTAGCGACTGATACGTGCGTAACCTGCATCCACCACGAAGCGAATGCCGGGCACGGTAATTGAGGTTTCCGCCACGTTGGTGGCGAGAACAATCCGGCGCGGCCCGTCTGTTCTGAACGCCTTTTGTTGTTCTGATACCGACAGCCGCGCATACAGCGGAACGATGGCGGTGTTCTGCCATTGTTTTCTACGCAGCAGTTCTGCCACTTCGTGAATTTCCCGCTCACCGGAGAGAAACACCAGGGTGTGATCACGGGGCAGCGAATCCACCGCGTCCACCACTTGTTGAATCAAGTCACGACTGCCCCCTTCCGGCGGCTCGCGATACTCGATATCCACCGGGTAGGTGCGACCCGACACCTCGATGATGGGGGCATCGTCGAAATGCTCGGAAAATTTACCGGGGTCAATGGTGGCCGAGGTAATGATGACCTTAAGATCAGGACGCCTGGGCAACAGGCGCTTCAGATAGCCCAGCAGAAAATCGATATTCAGACTGCGTTCGTGGGCCTCGTCGATAATCAGGGTGTCGTAGGCAAGCAAGTCCCGGTCTGTTTGCAACTCTGCCAGCAAGATGCCGTCGGTCATCAGCTTCACCAGGCTGTTCTTGGAAGAGCTGTCGGTGAACCGAACCTTGTAACCCACCAATTGACCCAGGGGTGTACCCACCTCCTCGGCCACTCTTGCCGCCACGGTCCGGGCGGCAATTCGCCTGGGCTGAGTGTGACCGATAATCCCGGTCACCCCACGACCCAGTTCCATGCAAATCTTGGGGATCTGGGTGGTCTTGCCTGACCCGGTTTCGCCGCAAATTACGACGACCTGGTGCTTGCTGATTGCCTCGGCAATTTCCTTGCGCCGTTCGCTGACCGGAAGCTCTTCTGGAAACCGCAGCCTGGGAACGCTGCGCGCCCGATTCTGGGCCTGCTGCAGTGACTGCTCAACCAGCCGTTCCAGCTTGTCCAGGTCACGCTCGGCAGGCTTGCGAGTCTTGAGACGATTTTGGATTCGGCCGGTCAGCATACGCACCGCAGGCCCATCGGCCAGCATGATAGCGTCCAACTGGCCCTTGAGCGCCTTAAGCCTTGCCTTGGCCGGCAACTTCACCGGCTTGTCATCGCCGCCGGAAGTCATACGCCAGGCAACACCACGGTGATTCGGCCGCCACCGAGTTCAGAACGCCCTATCTCCAGTGAGCCCTGGAAGGCCTCGGCCAGTTCACGCACCACCGCCAGGCCAATGCCCTGACCGTCGTGACGTTCGTCGGCCCGTGCGCCACGCTGCAGCATGGCATCTTCCAGACCATCGGGAATGCCCTCCCCGTCGTCGTCGACCTGGATTCTTAATCCGGCCTTGCCGCCGGGCCCCGCAGGAAGGGCCTGCATGGAAAGAGACACCCGGGATTCACAATACTTGTAGGCGTTGTCCAGCAGGTTCCCCAGGATCTCCATCAGGTCACCCCGATCACCATGGAATGGCAGGCTGTCTGGCGACTCCAGCGTGCGAGTCGGCTTTTTGCCCGAGTACACCTTGTCCAGGGCCTCTATCACGCCCTTGGCCACATCCGCCGCATCAACCTGCTTGCGGCCCAGGGTGCCACTGCCCATGGCAGCGGCCCGTTGCAACTGGTAGCGGACGATGTCGTTCATCCTGTCGACCTGGGTTGCCAGCAATGCGTTATCCACCTTGTTGCCGCTGTCCAGCTGACCGCGAACCACGGCAAGCGGGGTCTTAAGGCTGTGGGCCAGGTCCCCCAGGGCATGACGGTAGCGCTGCAATCGCTGTCGCTCGGAACCAATCAGGCCATTCATGTTTCGGGTCAGCGGCTCCAACTCCCTGGGATAGCCGGTGCCAAGTTGTTCTGACTGTCCCTTCTCCACCGCCTCGATTTCCCGCTCGATTCGATTCAGGGGCCGCAACACCCTTTGCATCAACAAAGCCACGGAGAACAGGAGCAACACCAGGGAGGCAAGGAACCAGCCACCCATCTGGCGGCGGAAGCGTCTCACCTGGGCGGTGTAACCATCCAGGTTTTCGGCAACCTGCACGACATAGGATTCCACCCTGCCATCGTCGAACTCCCATTCCACACCATAGGTCAGGGCCAGCAATTTCGAGCGGTCCGAGGCAATCACACGCCGGAATTCACGAATGCCGGGTTCGGGCATGTGTTCCAGGCCAATCTGCAATCCGGTGCTGGATGCCGAGCGCCACAAGGCCTCACCCCGGGCATCAAGCAATTCGGCATACAGGCCCGAACCGGCCTGGGCAAACCTGGGGTCTGGCAGTTCACTGGAAATTGAAAGAGAACCGTTATCCGGCTCCGCAGCGGCGAGCAGCATGATTACCCGCACATCCAGGACATCCTCAACCGCCCGTTCACCGGCGTGCCTGAAGGCCAGGTCCAGGCCGAATGCGGTCAGTCCAAAAAACACGATCAGCAGACCACTAACCCACAGCAGCAAGCGGCCCCGCAAAGAATACTTTTTATTGGCTGCACTCACGGGGGAACCCTTGCCCCCTATTTGCGCTGCAAGGCCCAGCGGTAACCGCGCCCCCGCAGTGTTTCGATAGGATTAAGCTCGCCCTCGGGATCGATTTTCACGCGCAGACGACGAATGAATACTTCAATGGTATTGCTGTCACGCTCAAAGTCCTGCTCATACAGCCGCTCGGTAAGCTCGGCCTTGGAAAGCACCTTGCCGGCAGAGAGCATCAGGCATTCCAGCAAACGATATTCGAATGACGTGAGCTCCAGTTCCCGCTCACCCACCGTGACTTTCTGGGTGCGGGTATCCAGGCTAACCGGATCACTGTGCAACACCGGTTCTGCCCACCCGCCGGAGCGGCGTAACAGGGCCTGTACCCGGGCAAGGACTTCCTCGATGCTGAAAGGCTTGACCACATAATCATCCGCACCGGCCTGCAGGCCTTCCACCTTGTCCTGCCAGCGATCTCTTGCCGTGAGAATCAGGATCGGCATGCTGGCGCCTTGTTCCCGCGCCCTGCGAATCAGGTCCATTCCAGAGATACCCGGCAGTCCCAGGTCAACGATTGCCAGGTCGATGGGATACTCGGTGGCGAAGTACAAACCTTCCTCGCCGTCTTTCGCCGAATCCACGACGAAACCTTCCTTACGCAGCCGTTCCTGGAGGGATTCGCGCAGGTTTTGTTCATCTTCAACAATCAGCAAACGCATATTCAGGGCTCCTTATTGGATTCGTCCGGTCTGGGCATCCACCCTGACCGTCCTGACTCGGCCCTCGTCGCTGAGCACCTTGATGACATGGACTTTTTTGCCACCCCGGTTGCTGGTGCTCGCGCTAATCACCTTGCCCCCAAAGCGCTCCCGCACCATCGCTACTGCGGCATCCAGCGACATTTCGCTCTTGGCCAGCACTATCGGCCGACCCCGATCCGCGCCCCGGTCTCCCCGATGAACGTCGCCGGCAACCGCCGGGGAAGACAGGGAAATTGAGGCCAGCGCCAGCAACAGAACCGGCAGCAGGTGACGAAGCGAAATTATGCGTTGTGATGTCATAGTTGAAATTGTCACCCGCCGCCGGCGCACTGGCAACTGTGATTCCTGTCCGGTCTTACCGACGACCCGAGTCGCCCGCAGGACGCACGTCCACACGAACCTTCAGCCGCTTGCCCGGGTCATAAGGCATCCGGGTGTTATACACGCGTCCCTGGTATTTGTAGGTCACGCTATAACCGTTAATTCGCTCCTGGTAACTCACACGGTTTCGCACTTCACAGCGCTCGACCGGATAGCTCACGGTTTGGGACGAACTGGTGCGACCGGCAGTGTTACCGATGGCCGAGCCCACCGCGATTCCCGCCATGGTCAGCGCATCGGTTCCGTGTCCCGAACCAAACTGGTGACCGATGGCTCCACCGATCAGCCCGCCAATTATCGCGCCACCGGGATTGCTCTGGCGGCGAGGAACTGACTCAACCACGGTTTCTTCCCAGCACTCACGGGTCGGTGTACTGACCTTCACCCGCGTGACCAGGGGCTGGACCTCAATAACCTTCGCGTAATCATAGACAGGCCCCCTGGACTGGTGCTTGTCCTGGCCGGCAAAGGCGGTTGAAGACAGCATCAGGACTGAAAGGCCGATTGCAGGAATGAGTGTTTTCATGTCGGATCTCCTCGTCGGTGTGACCCATTGTCACGTCCCGCTATTTCCGGAACTTGGGTACAGACTAGCCCCGGCTAGCTGAACCGGGACTTAACCGACAAAAAGAATGGGGGAACGGCGTTCAACCCCCGGTTTGCTTGGCTTGCTCCCACAGAGCATCCATTTTCTCCAGGCTGGCGCTGTCGGGACTTAGCCCCTCACCCGCCAGGGACTGTTCCACGAACCCGAAACGTCGCTGAAAACGGATATTACAGTCCCTCAGGGCAGCTTCAGGGTCGATGTCGTGGTGACGACAAAGGTTCACCACGGCAAACAGAATGTCCCCGAACTCATGGTGCATCCGTTGCTTGTCCGCGCCAGGCAGCTCCGCATCCAGTTCCGCAAGTTCCTCGTCTATCTTTTCCCTGGGACCCTGGGCGTCAGGCCAGTCAAAACCAACTTTACTGGCACGCCTGCCCAGCTTCGCCGCCCTGGTCAGGGCCGGGAGCGCCACCGGGATGTCATCCAGGATCGAGCTTGATACCTTTCCGCTACGGGCTTTCTCCCGGGCCTTGTGTTCTTCCCAGGCCACGGTCTGGGCCTGGGCGTCGGCGATGCTCTCATCCCCGAACACGTGGGGATGGCGCCGCACCATCTTCTCGCAAATCCCGTTCACCACGTCCTCAATGGCAAACGCGCCTTTTTCCTGAGCCATGCGGGCGTGATAGACCACCTGGAACAGCAGGTCCCCCAGTTCATCCTGCAACTCATCCATCTGGCCACCTGCAATGGCATGGGCCACCTCGTAGGCCTCCTCGATGGTGTACGCAGAAATGCTCTCGAAGTCCTGTGCCAGGTCCCAGGGGCAGCCGGTTTCCGGGTCCCTGAGTCGGGCCATGATCTCGACCAGTGCTGAAATATCACTCATTGATGGCTAGTTCCCGTTAAACAGCTGTTGATGAAGGCTGACGATCATTCCGGCCGTCGCACCCCAGATATTCCTGTCCTGGTAGTGAATCTCATACACCGGCACCAGGTGATCAAACAACTGGCGCTTGCGCAGGGTGTGATTAGCGCTGTCCATCAGGAACTCCAGGGGCACCTCGAAGGCATCAGTCGCCTCCTGCATATCCGGTTGCAGGGTGAATCCGGGTGTCACCATGGCAATAACCGGGGTCACGGTGTAACGGCTTATGGTCAGGTAGTCAGGCAGGTGTCCCAAAACGCTGACGAAACCCGGTTCCAGACCGATTTCTTCCTGGGCCTCTCTCACGGCCGCCTCATTCGGCCCCAGATCGCCTGTTTCGATGCGCCCACCGGGGAAGCTGATCTGTCCCGGATGGTGCTTCAAGCCCTCGCCCCGCTGGGTCAGCAGCACGCTCAGACTGTCTCCGCGGTCCACTATGCCTACCAGCACTGCCGCCGGAGTCCAGCTTCCAGGGTTCAGTTTTCTGAGCAAGCCGGGCAAATCCCCTTCCAGGCCTGGCATAGAGACCTTCTTAAGCTCGGGGCATTGCTCTCTTGTCTTAATATTCTTATGAAGAATATCTCGTAAGTAACTGTATTCCATAAATTATAACTTTTACTACGTGCTGCTGTAGAGCTTGCTACCCTGGCCTGGTTAGAATCCATCATCTTCCGAGACTGCCCACATAGCGTGAGAATAACCCCGGTGATTGCTGGCGTCCCTACCGTTCCAGGCCCCGCCCCACTTACCGAAAGGGGCCTGCCTGATGTATCATTCGCGCCCATCGTAACACCGTGCCTCAAGGCACTGTACCGGCCCCGCCTGACCCTGGTTACCGACCTGCTTACCCAGCAGCTCCGCACCGGGATTTTCCCAGGATGGCACCGGTGGCGGTTCCACGGGGCTTCACTCGCGACAGACTGAGAAATCCGTACCCGCCATGGCCAATACTCCCAAGAATCCCGCTCCCGTTAATCTCAGCCAGCTGATGGCAATTTCTCCTGCCGACGGCCGCTACGCCTCGCGCTGTGACGGCCTGCGCCCCATATTCAGCGAATTCGGCCTGATCCGTTTTCGCACCCTGGTAGAGGTCCAGTGGCTGCGCCACCTGGCCGAGGACGCCGGAATTGACGAGCTCAAGCCATGGCCCGCCGCTATAAATCCTGTACTGGAAGCGCTGGCGACTGACTTTAAGGCTGAGGATGCTGCTGAGGTCAAAGGTATTGAGGCGGTGACCAATCATGACGTCAAGGCAGTCGAATACCTGATCAAGAACCGCATCGACACGGTTGCCGATGCCGAGCACCTGAAGGAATTCGTGCATTTCGCCTGCACCTCCGAAGACATCAACAACCTGGCCTATGCCCTGATGCTCCAGGAAGCACGTGAGAAAGTATTGCTGCCCCTGATGGACAAGGTCATCGCCGTGATCAACGACATGGCCAAGACCTACGCAGGCCAGTCCATGCTCTCACGCACCCACGGCCAGACTGCCTCACCCACCACCCTGGGCAAGGAGCTGGCAAACGTGGCTCACCGTCTCGGTCGTCAGCGCAAGCAGTTGGCCGCGGTAGAGCCCCTGGGCAAGATCAATGGCGCGGTGGGTAATTTCAATGCCCATGTCGTGGCCTACCCCGACCTGGACTGGAGTGGCATTGCCGAGCGATTCATTGCCAGCCTGGGCCTGGTAGGGAATCCCTACACCACCCAGATCGAACCCCATGACTGGATCGCCGAATACTGTGATGCCCTGGCCCGCTTTAACACCATCATGGTGGATTTCTGCCGTGATATCTGGGGATACATTTCCCTGGGTTACTTCAAGCAGCGCCCGGTAGCCGGGGAAGTCGGAAGCTCCACCATGCCTCACAAGGTCAATCCCATCGACTTTGAAAACGCCGAGGGCAACATGGGTGTCGCCAACGCATTGCTGGGACACTTCGCCGCCAAGTTACCCATCTCGCGCTGGCAGCGTGACCTGACCGATTCCACGGTGCTGCGCAACCTGGGTGTTGCGGTGAGCCACGTGGTAATCGCCCTGGAAGCCGGTTTGAAGGGCATGGGCAAGCTGGAAGTCAATGCAGCCCGCATCGATGCTGACCTGGACAGTTCCTGGGAAGTGCTCGCCGAGCCCGTGCAAACGGTAATGCGTCGCTACGGCATAGAAAACCCCTATGAGAAGCTCAAGGCCCTGACCCGTGGCCAGACTGTGAACGCCGAGACCCTTAAAGTATTCATCGAGAGCCTGGAGCTTCCCGATGCCGCCCGGGATCAACTGCTGGCACTGAGTCCTGCAAGCTACGTCGGCCTCGCCGAAGAGCTGGCCCGGACCCTGGATGACAAGCCCTGATGATTGCCCCGAGCCTGGTATGGCCTGCCGGCCTCAACGTGCAGGACTTCCTGGCTGACACGTGGCAGCAACGCCCGATGAGAATGCCGGCCGCCCTGGCCGGTTTTCGCTCCCCTCTTAGCCCGGACGAACTGGCAGGCCTTGCTTGTGACGAAGGCGTTGAAAGCCGCCTGGTCAAACACAAGGACGGCACCTGGAGTCTTCGCAACGGTCCCTTCGAGGAATCTGATCTGGAACAACTGGAAACCTCCGACTGGAGCCTGCTGGTCCAGGATGTCGAGAAGCACCTGCCGGAGCTGGCGCAGATTCTCGACCCCTTCCGCTTCCTGCCCTCCTGGCGCATGGATGACCTGATGATCAGCTGCGCCGCACCCGGTGGCAGTGTCGGTCCCCATGTTGATGCCTACGACGTGTTCCTTATCCAGGCCCAGGGACGCCGGCGCTGGCAGTGGGACAGCAAAACTCGCGCTCACCACAACAGGGAAAATTCCGAACTGTCCCTGGTGGAGACCTTCACACCCGATGAAGAATGGATTACCGGTCCGGGTGACGTCTTGTACTTGCCACCCGGCGTCGCCCATTTCGGCGTAGCCATGCCCGATGACGAGTTGTGCATGACGTACTCGATTGGATTTCGTGCACCATCGTGCTCAGAGATTCTCCAGGACCTGGCGCTGCGCATGGCGGAATCTCCGGAATCGGGCTTTGCCAATCCACGCTATGCGGACCCGGGCATCAGCCTGGACGAAGCAGCAGATGGCGTAATCAGCCCGGCAGCCCTGGCCCGGGTCAGGAACATGCTGGGCCAGGCATTGTCCATGGACGACCACGCCCTGGCTGGATGGTTTGGCAGCATGGTTACCGAGCCCAAGGCCTGGCTGCAGCCTCTGCCCAACGAAGAAAGCATCACCCCCTCGCAATTAATAGCGCTGCTTGAAAAAGGCCTGGTGCCAAGACGTCACGGCATGGCCCTGTGGGCCCACTGGCAAGGTGACGACCAGGTCGTGCTATTCATCGACGGGCGCTCGATACACCTTGACCCGGAACTGGCCCCACTGGCCAGGGACCTTTGCAGCCAGCGTGAGCTGAATCTGGATGGCCTTACCCTGCGTAATTCTCCCAAGGCGGCAAAGCTGGTCACCGACCTGGTAAATGCTGGAGAACTGGAGTTGGATAATGAGTAAGCAAGCACTTCCCTCGTTAGCCGTGAGACAGGCTGTGTGGCCCGAAGACGAGGAACTCATACATTCCATCAGGAAAACGGTTTTCGTGCTGGAACAGGGTGTTCCTGCCGATCTGGAGTGGGACGGAAAAGACCAGGAATGCACCCATGTCCTGGCAGAAGTGCTTATTGGTGCAAAACGTGACGCAGTTGGCACTGGTCGCCTGATGCCTGACGGTAAGATTGGGAGGATGGCGGTATTAACTGAATACCGTGGCAAGGGAATCGGAGGCGAAATCCTCACTGCCCTTGTCGAGGCAGCCAAATCGCGGGGCCTGCATGAGGTTTATCTTCACGCACAGTCCCACGCGATGGCCTTTTACCAGCGATTCGACTTTGTAGTCGAAGGTGATGAGTTCCAGGAAGCCGGGATTCCTCACTTGAAAATGCGTCAGACGATTAATTATGGTGAGCAACGAACAGAATAAGTCATTGGAAAACGCCCGACGCGTAGTCACGGGGCACGATGACGTTCGCGTGGCAACTGAAGAAATTGCCCGACTGGCCAGCAAATCACTGGTGATTTTCACCCAGGACCTGGAACCCTCCATCTACGATCAGAATTCCTTTATCGAAATTGTGAAGCGCCTGGTATTGTCCCGGGCCTATGCACGAATTCGCGTACTGGTGGCCAATCCGCAACGTGCGGTAAAAGACGGCCACAAACTCATAACGTTGGGACGCAGGCTGAACAGCTACGTTGAATTCCGGAATGTCCACAAGGACTTCAAGGACCATCATGAGGCTTATATCATCAGCGATAATTTTGCGATCTCCTATCGGCTGGACGCATCCCGCTGGGATGGAATAGCAGACACGTACAGCCCGGCAGTTGCCACCCATTACCTGGCGGATTTCGATGAGATCTGGGCGGCAAGTATCCAGGAACCCGAATTAAGGGCACTGCACCTCTGACCTCATTCTCTCCCCGGAGAAACCACACACGATACAAAACACCCGGCCATGAGCCGGGTGTTTTTTAATGGGGGTTTGTTCTCGGACTGCCTAACGGGGCAGAGTTTTTCAGGGAACAGGCGGCGGGTCTTGCTCAGCCACGCGGAACGCAGCGGTACCGGAAACTGTTCTGTCGTCTCCGTCGCTCAAGGAGTAACCCAGGCCCGCACCATTAATCTCTCCAGTGCTATCGCCTGTGAAGAAACCGCTAAGCCAGCCCTCGCCTTCAGTTACGCCACTTTCGGTGGTCACAGTGACCGTATCGAAAGCACCATCAAAGCTAGCGCTTGCTGCGTTCAATTCCAGACCTGTTGCACTGGCAGCCCACTGCTCGGTGGCGCCTGACTCTGCGCCTGGCATAGTCAATCCAAGACTGGCGTCTACCGTGCTGGTATCGAAGTGTGCTGTGAGTTCTGCTGATCCAAGCACCCCTACTTCCCCTGTATTACTGGTGGGTGAGGTGGAACCATAAAGCTCGAAGCTAACTGAACCGGTGGAAGGCAGTGCCACATGGGAGTTGAGGTCATCGCTGGCGATCCAGTGCATACCACCATCGCCCAGGCTGATGTTTTCAGCCTCAACGCTATCGCTACGCAGGTTTACGCGACCGCTTTCCCAGCGACCCCAACGAATGCCTGTCTCGTCATCGCCACCCAGGTCAACACCACGACCCGTGCCACGGGTGGCACTCAGGTTGCCAACCTCAGTACCGCTCAGGCTCCAGTTATCGCCTGTCATGCGGACCAGGTCATCGCCACCGTTAATCGTATAGCCTGCTCCGCTTGCGCTGAGCACAGCCGGAGTGGAATCGTTTTCCAAGCCAGAAACGCCACCTGACCCACCACCTGGATAGGCAAAAATCAGCCTGCCAGCGTTGGTGAATCCATCAACAGGCGTCGTACCAGAACCATCGGTTGTGCCGGAGCCATCGGTTGTGCCGGAGCCATCGGTTGTGCCGGAACCATCGGTTGTGCCGGAACCATCGGTTGTGCCGGAACCATCGGTTG
>Ga0102814_10002319_pt1 | contig 12925 bp, 11 predicted proteins | sample ColrivemetaGS741_FD_79112 | JGI IMG/M metagenome (GOLD analysis project Ga0102814, IMG submission 79112) | Estuarine microbial communities from the Columbia River estuary - Flood tide ETM metaG S.741 | ecosystem: Environmental > Aquatic > Marine > Intertidal zone > Estuary | place: USA... | reverse complement strand
TTTCTTTTGATATGGAAAAAAGAAATGCTTCCGCTTCTGAGCTTAACTCTAACCTGCGTTTTATTTTATTGATCAATGCTTCCAATTTCTACAAGTGAGATTAATTACTTTCAACGTTATGCATATGAATAGTTGGCAATTGATGGGTGCTTTTTTATTCTCAAGTTATACCGAGATGAATGCAGGACCCAAAAATCTTTCAAACCATATAGCAATTATTTAAAATATGTTGTTATTACCAAACGTTAAATGTGAAATACATTCTTGGTAATTGTCCTTATTATTTCAAATTTAAGGAAAAAGGCTTAATTATATCATGATTATCATAATTATTACAGATGCGGTAAAAGGTAAAAACAATAGTTTTTGCTTATTTACATCATACAAATTAACCCTTGGCAGCTTATTGGCAATAAGTACATTGATTTGGGTAATTTCTTATGGTGTTTGTCAGGAATGAAAACAGTTTTCTTTTAAATTATTCAAATTTAAATAGATTCATAACAAAACAACATGAAATAAAAAAAAGTAGATCAATTTTTGCCTTTTTAAAAATAAAATATGAATATTTAATTTGGATTCTATAGAATATGAATCATAATGTTGGTTTCTGTTAATTTGGTGTTAAAATAATGTAAATAACTTGTTGTCAGCTGTTTATTTTAAAACTACATGGTAATGTAGTTGCGTTAACGCTTTTTGAAATGTAAATTTGTTTCATAAAAAAAATGCTTCTGTAAAGTTTACAGCAAAAAAAATCCCCTAATATATTTTATTAACTTAAATTGTTTATTATGAAAAATTTAGTTTTTGTATTTATTATTATTGGATTGACAACAACCTGTTTTGCCCAAGATGAATCAAATGAATTTGAAGTAACATTAGATGATGTTGAAGTATTAGATACCAATTATAATTACCTTAATGCTATTGGTTATGATAATGCTGCAATACCTGTAAAATTGTTGGCGCAAAAAGCTGCTACCTTTGATTTGGAGTTTTCCAATTGTATAAAGGTTGATTATGAAAAGCAAGAATATTATGTGCAGTTTAAAATTCCAGAAGGTGAAATCTTAGTCGTATATGATAGTGAAGGCGAAATCATTCGTACATCAGAAATGTTTATAGATATTAGTTTGCCATTAGCTGTGTCCAATGCTATAGTGAGAAAATATCCAGGCTGGAAGATTTCTAACGATATTTATAGTGTGTCATACGTGAAAAGTGTAGAGTTAAATAAAATATATAAGCTTTTTATAGAAAAAACCAATACCGGTAAAAGAGTTATTATGGTTGATGAAAACGGAAAATTTCTTTAAAAATCATGAACTATAAAAAGAGATTGCTATAGCATTATTATCCCTGAAATTAATGCTAATATAAACCTCATATTTGGATTGCTATTTTAATCAAACATTTAAAAAATTGAATAAAATATTTTAATTGTCATCCCAATAAAGCTATTTAATATTTTATTGCTAAAAACTATTTATTACTAATCATAAAAAATTATTATCATGAAAAATTTAATTATTTGCTTATTTATTACAGGATTAACAGCAGTAGGTTTTGCTCAAGAAAAAACAATTGAATTGGAAGAAGTTGAGGTTTTGGGTCTCAATTACAAATATCTTAATGCGCTTGGAGATGCAGATGTTGCAAAACCCGTAAAATTATTAGAACAAAAAGTTGCCGCTTTTGATATTAAAAGTTTAGATGGCTATGAAGATGAAGAACAAGATTATTATGTGTATTTTAAGATTCCGGTAGGGAAAATTTTAGCAGTATATGATGGCGAAGGTGAAATTATTAGAACCTCAGAACGGTTTAAAGATATTAGATTGCCATTAGCTGTGTCCAATGCTATTGTAGAAAAATATCCAGGCTGGACGATTGAAGGTGATATTTATGTGGTAAATTATAGGAAAGATCAAGAAATAGTAAAATCCTATAAACTTTTTATAAATAAAGGTGAAAAGCATGAAAGGGTTAAGACGGATGAAAACGGAAATTTTCTATAAAAAACCTGAACTATAAAAAAAGGGGTTCTGTCATTTGTCAAAATTTACAGTAGTTATTGTGAACTCAATGGAAATGGTTAAAAAAACAGCAAGTAAAGTTATATCCATTTGTGGGAATCTTTATCCTTCCTTCGATTTAGATATGCGTTATTTTATTAAAGTCGACTTCCAAAAAACAAGTGGCAAAGCTGAAAATATTTTCCGTTTTACGACAACACATTAAGTTACAAATTTTGAATTAATAATGAATAACAACTAAAATAAAAAACAATGAAAAATATATCAACAACCATTAGTATACTGCTAGGTCTTACACTAATAGCTTTCGGGCTAAACAAATTTTTTACCTTTATGCCAGTAGTAGAATTGTCGGCTCCAGGATTGGAATTTATGGGGGCGTTTGTAAAAGTAGGTTATGGAATGACTATTGTAGCAATAGTTGAGATTGTGACAGGTATTCTTATTGCAATTAATAAATACAGAGCTTTGGCATTGGTTATCTTATTTCCAGTTATGCTAAACGCCTTATTGTTTCATGTGTTTTTAGATCCTGAAAACATACTTCCTGCAGTATTGGTAGTAGGAATGAATCTTTTTTTAATGTACGCGAGCAAAGAAAAATACGCGCCGCTTTTCAATGCATAATTAATATAAAATAACGACAACCAGTAAAACCTTCAACTTCATTTGTTGAAGGTTTTTTTAATGCATAAAATCAAAAACTCCACTTACTATAGGATCAATGGAACTTACACACTTTAATGGTTAGCTTCAGAAAATAAGATTACAGATTTTGAAACTCAATTTTTTATGAAATATTATTGTTGATATTCATCTAATATTTTTTGTACCCCATCGAGGGTAACCCGTCCATAGACTTTTTCTCCCACCAATACCACTGGCGCTAGCCCACACGCACCAACACATCTTAAACTGCTCAAAGAAAACTTGTCGTCTTTGGTTGTTTCTCCCACTTTTATGTTTAACAATGTTTTAAACTCATGGAGTACTTTTTCAGCACCTCTAACATAACATGCAGTACCTGTGCATATATTAATAGGGAATTCTCCTTTCGGAGTCATTGTAAAAAATGAGTAAAATGACACCACTCCGTATACATGAGCCAATGAAGTGTTGAGGTTTTGTGCAACAATTTGTTGAACCTCTTCAGGTAAATAGCCGAATGTGGTTTGAGCTTTGTGTAGCACATTGATCAATTCACCCTTATCGCAATTAAACTCTTTGCAAATTGTTTGTAATTTGGCGACATTATTTTCGCATATTGTCATCATCGCAAATATTTTTAAATTATTGAATAATAAATTAATTCTTAGTAATTTCTATGTGGCTGCTTTTATCAAAATATTGAGTGTGCAGCAACTTATGAGCTTTTTCACTCATTGGGCTTCCTAAAAATTCAGCATACAGTTTTTTAATTGAAGGATTTTCGTGTGACTTTCTAATGATATTGGCTTTATCGGCTGTATACAATGCTTTTTGCCTTGCCAACAAAATATTAGAATCTCCGTGATGCAATGGTTGACCACCACCACCAATACAACCTCCTGGGCAAGCCATAATTTCAATTGCATGGTATTGCGATTTTCCTGCTCTTATTTCTTCCAAAAGTTTTCTGGCATTTCCTAAACCATGAGCAATACCAATTTTTATAGGAGTTCCGTTAAAATCAATGGTTGATTCTCGTATCCATTCCATTCCTCTTAATTGTTGAAAATCAACTTTATGCAATTTTTGTTTTGTAAATATTTCATAAGCTGTTCTAACAGCTGCCTCTATAACACCTCCTGTTGTTCCAAATATTACACTTGCCCCAGATGATTCTCCCATAGGATGATCAAAATCTTCGTGTTCTAAACTCTCGAAATCTATCCCAGCCTGCTTAATTAAACGTGCCAGTTCTCTGGTAGAAAGCACAAAATCAACATCTGGATTTCCGTTTGTTTTAAATTCATCTCTACTACTTTCGTATTTTTTTGCTAAACAAGGCATGATAGAAACCACCACCATATCTTCTCTTTTTACACCTAATTTATCGGCTAAATATGTTTTTGCTATTGCTCCAAACATTTGTTGAGGAGATCTTGCAGTTGATGGGATATCCTTCATATCAGGAAAATGGTGCTCAAAGAAACTAACCCATCCCGGACAACAAGATGTTAATAATGGTAATTTTACAGTGGTATCTCCATTTAAATGTCTAGTTAATCGATCTAGCAATTCTGCACTTTCTTCCATAATGGTAAGGTCGGCTGCAAAATCTGTATCAAAAACATAATCAAAACCTAAATCTTTTAATGCGGCAGTCATTTTACCAGTAACCAAGGTTCCTGGTTCATTTCCAAATTCTTCACCTAATGCCGCTCTAACTGCTGGGGCTGTTTGAACAACAACTGTTTTTGAAGGATCTGCAAGATGCCTGATGACGGTTTTAGTATGATCTATTTCTGTTAACGCTGCAGTTGGACAAACAGCAACACATTGTCCGCAATACGTACAAACACTTTCTTCTAAATTCATCTGAAATGCAGGAGCTACCACCGACATAAATCCTCTGTTAATAGCTGAAAGTGCGCCTACAGTTTGTATATCATTACACATTGTTAAACATCTTCTGCAACTTATACACTTGTCCATATCTCTTCTAATTGCTGGAGATCTGTCTTTAATATAAGTCGATTTTTCGCCTTTATAATAGTAATGTCTAATTCCCATTTCTTGCGCCATACTTTGTAAATCGCAGTCGCCATTTTTAGCGCAAATTAAACAATCTGCCGGGTGGTCACTTAGAATTAATTCAAGTACTGTTTTTCGGCTATTTAAAACTCGAATGGTTTGATTTTTAATTACCATTCCAGGTAAACATTCTGTTGCACAAGCTGGCACTAAGTTTTTTCTACCTTCAACTTCAACAACACATATTCTGCAACCCGTTGGTTTATGAGTGGTATTTAAATCGTGTAAGTGCATATAACACAACGTAGGAATTTTAACACCTACACTTTTTGCGGCGTCTAGAATGCTTGTTCCCTTTGGAACTTGAAAATTTTTATTATCAATTTTTATATTTATCGTATCCATAATACGTTCTTTTTTTAAATTTATTTTAAATAAATTGCATCAAACTTACATTTCTCCATACAGATTCCACATTTAATACATATTTCACGATTGATAATGTGTAATTTTTTTTTCTCTCCAAATATGGCATTTACAGGGCAGTTTCTTGCACAAACCAAACATCCAATACAGTTTTCTGTATCAATATAATATTTCAAGAATGAGGTACATTGACCACTTGGACATTTATGGTCTACCACATGGGCATGATACTCGTCATAGAAATTTGTCATGGTAGAAAGAATAGGGTTTGGCGATGTTTGACCCAAACCACACAATGAAGTATCTTTTACCACCACACTTAAATTCCGCATTAAATCTAAATCCTCTGGCGTTCCGTTATCATCACATATTTTGGTGAGCATCTCGTATAGGCGTTTGTTTCCAATTCTACAAGGAGCACATTTCCCACACGATTCTTCTACAGTAAACTCTAAGTAAAATTTAGCCATAGCAACCATGCAATCATCTTCATCCATCACAATCATTCCGCCAGACCCCATCATAGAGCCAGCTGCTGTAAGTGAGTCAAAATCGAGCGGTAAGTCTAAATGTTTTTCGGTTAAGCAACCTCCCGAAGGACCTCCAGTTTGCGCTGCTTTAAATTTTTTGCCATCTACAATTCCGCCTCCAATATCATAAATAACTTCTCTTAAAGTAGTTCCCATTGGAACTTCAATTAAACCAACATTGTTGATTTTTCCTGCTAAGGCAAATACCTTGGTTCCTTTGGATTTTTCGGTACCAATGCTTGCAAACCAAGCAGCTCCTTTATTGATGATTGCTGGAATATTAGCAAGGGTTTCTACATTGTTTACGTTGGTTGGTTGTTCTAAATAACCAGATACACTTGGGTAAGGAGGTTTTAAAGTAGGTTCACCTCGAAGACCTTCCATAGAATGAATTAAAGCGGTTTCCTCTCCGCACACAAAGGCACCTGCTCCATATTTAATATCGATAGTGAATTCAAAATTAGTTCCAAAAATTTGAGAACCTAATAATCCGTACTCTTTTGCTTGCTCTAAAGCTATTTTAAGACGTTTAATGGCTAACGGATATTCTGCTCTGATATAAACAATTCCTTTATTGGCTCCTATGCAATATCCGCAAATTGCCATTGCTTCTATAACAGAGTGTGGATCTCCCTCTAAAATAGATCGATCCATAAATGCACCTGGGTCTCCTTCATCGGCATTGCAAACTACATATTTTTGTTCGGCAACACTTTTGCTGGTGATATCCCACTTAACACCTGTAGGAAAACCTCCGCCACCTCGACCTCTTAAACCACTTTTAATGATTTGCTGCACGACTTCTTCAGGCGTAAACGCTGTTAAGCATTTTGCCAACGCATCGTATCCATCTTTTTCAATATAATCTTCAATTGCTTCAGGATCTATAAATCCGCAATTACGAAGTGCGATTCGATATTGTTTTTTATTGCTTCCACTAATTTTATTGACATCATCGTACACCAACCTTTCTACAATTCTACCATTGAGTAAATGTTCAATAATAATATCATCTATATCATCTTTTGTAATGGTAGAGTATTCAATATTGTCAGGATAAACAACCATGTTTGGACCAATAGAGCATTTGTTAAAACAAACCGATTGTACGGCTTGAATATCATCATCAAGCCCATACTCTTTTAATTTGGTATTGGTAAATGCTACTAAATCAAAATTTGATGCCTCTTGGCATGAACTGCCATTGCAAATCAATAAATTTTTTCTGTACTTAATACTCATTTTATAATTGTTTTGAGATTGTTAAAATCTAATTGATTAGGTGGCTAATTCGTAATTAATCGGAATAACACCATCTACCAACGCTCCCAGTTTGATATATTTTTCTATAATTTCATCGGCTTTTTTAAGGTCTACATACCCAAAAACCATTGGTTTTTCATTGGGTTTTGTAATTTCAAGTGTAGGTTCTGCATAACAATAACCCATGCACCCTGTTTTTTTAATTTTTGCTACAATGTTTCTTTTAGGCAATTCTTGAATTAAGAAATCAATGATTTCTTTAGCTCCCGAAGCTATTCCGCAAGTAGCCATTGCTACATTAATTTCAATTGGCTTTACATTATTGTTTTCAATAATAGCCTTTTGATTTGCTTCCTGAATTGAAGATCGGAGGCTCTTCAAATCAGCTACTGATTTTATGATTCCCATAGTATGCTATTTAAGGTTTATTTTTTTTAAAATGTTTTGAATCTCCCCATTCATTATATCCAACACTACTTCCTATCATGTTAAGGCGTACATCGATACATGTATTACAATCTGCGTAACTTTCATCAGTGCAGGGTTTGTCTTCATACAGTTTGTAATTATTTCTAAAATTTCCTGGGGTTATATTTGGCATTAGGATATTTGCACCATATTTTATCGCTTTTTCTCTTCCTAAAGAATCAATGGCCTGCAAAGCGGTTGCTGCTGCAATATTGATGTCTTTCATTAAAATCCGTAAAGTAGCAATCATTTTAAAAGCCAAATCCAAACGTGCTTGTTTGGTTCTTAATAAATTACGGGCTTCAAAAAGGGGTGTTTCAGAATGTTCAATATAGGGTCCCATACCAACCATGTCAACATCTAATGCTTGTAAAAACAATAAATCGTCAGCTAAATTTTCAATGGATTGTTGCGGTAAACCAATCATAACACCGGTGCCTAATTGGAAACCTGCTTTTCTGATATTGTGTAATGAAGCCATTCGATTCTCAAAATTATGCAGCTCATTATTGGGGTGAATGGCGTTGTAAAGTTGTTTAGTTGAAGATTCAATCCTTAGTAAATAGCGATGTGCTCCAGCGTCAAACCATGCTTTATAGGTGTCAATAGATTGCTCTCCTAATGATAGCGTAATGCCTAATTTACCTTTGCTAATTTTATCAATTTCTTTAAGTAGTGAAGTTATTTTTGAAGTAAAAGCATTATCGGTGCGTTCCCCAGCTTGAATAACAATACTCGCGTACTTATGTTCCAAAGCATAAATGGCACATTCTAAAACTTCTTTGTCTAAAATAGTATAGCGGTCTTGCTTTTTATTCGATTTTCGGATTCCGCAATACAAACAATCCTTAATACACACATTAGAATATTCAATTAAACCTCTTAAATGAACTTTATTGCCAATGGTATTATTGGTAATTTCTCTTGATTTTTTAAACAACAATACTTTATCTACACCCTCAGCATTGAGCATAGTGATAAGATCTTGTTTTTCAAGTACCTTCTTATTTATGATATCTATAAAATTACTCAACAATTTGTTTTTTATTGATAAAAGGTTCTATAGCTCTGTCTAAAATTCCGTTCATGTAAGCTATTGAGAGTCCATAATTGGTTACAGGAATATGCGCATCTAAAGCTGGTTTCAATCTATTTATCAATTGTTTTTTGGTAATCATACAACCACCGCATTGTATCACTAATTTATATGCGGTGATTGGTTTTTTACTTTCTGATAATCCAGCAGCTACATCAAACTCTAATGCTTTACCGCTATATTTTTGAATCCAATTCGGAATCTTAAAACGACCGATATCTTCGCAACTCACTTGATGTGTGCACGATTCTAAAATGAGAATTCTATCGCCATTTTCTAAATTTGATAATTTTTTCACCCCATTTAGATATGCTTCAAAAGGCCCTCGCATGTGAGCAAAAACCACGCTAAAACCAGTTAATGGAATTTCTCTGGGAATGATTTTATCCACAAATTTAAATGCCTGACTATCGGTAATTACCAAATCTGGTTTTAAGTTTGTTTTTTGAAAGAACGCTTCAACTTCGGTTTCTTTAAGTACAATATTTACGGCGTTATTGTCTAAAACATCACGTATTGCCATGGCTTGAGGTAAAATCATTCTGCCATCAGGAGCTTCAGAATCTACTGGAGTGATGAGCATTACAATAGCATTTTTGCAAATAATATCGCCTAACAAACTTGTTTTTTGATAAGCTGTTTGTGGAATCGTGATTTTTAACAATTCGATAACCTCGGCTATGTTTTTAGAATTTTTAACGCTGCACACTTCTACTGGAGCATTTGTTAAAAGTTTAATTTGAATTAAAGTTGAATTGGATAATGCTTCTTCATCTTCTTTATTATGAATGATGATAAAATCAATGTCATAATTTTGAAACGCTGAAATTAATTGATGCTCAAATTCACCAAAAGTATTTTTACTTATTACTAAAATAGCGGCATCTATTTGACTGATGGTTTCAATTGATTTTGCAATTCTTTTTAAACCAATTTCACCAGTATCATCTATACCCGCAGTATCAATTAGTATTGCCGGTCCAATTCCGAAAATTTCAATTGATTTTTTTACAGGATCAGACGTTGTGCCGGCAATTTCAGAAACAATAGCCACCTCAATACCCGTTATAGCATTGATAAAGGAACTTTTCCCTACGTTACGTCTTCCGTAGATTCCAATGTGTGGCTTGTTGTCTCTACCTTTGCTCATTTTTTGGATGTTGGTTGCTAGACTTAAACTGTTTGTTGCCGGTTATTTTTAATAATTTAAATCGCGTTCTCCTTTTTTAACGCGTTCTATTCTTTCTATTAATGAATTTTTTAATTTTTCATTGTCAATTTGATCGATATTTTTCTGAATTACTTTCCACCCTTTTTCGGATGTTTCTTCATCGGCATAATCAATAATATATTCCGCAAGTGTTAAAATAGCATTTGGCGTACAAAATTTCTTGATAAATCCTGGCACAGAGAATTCCATAAAATGTTCTCCGGTACGACCAACTCTATAACAAGCAGTACAAAAAGAAGGAATCATTTCAGTCTCCAATAATTCGTTGATAATTTCGCTTAAAGTGCGTTCGTCATTTACTTTAAACTGCTCTTTGTTAAGATTTTGAGTACTGTTTAATGTTTTGGAATAGGAACCTAATTCTATTTTTGTACCACCATCTATTTGAGAAACGCCATACTGAATAATTTCATTTCGAAGTTCTTTAGGTTCACGGGCTGTTAGTATCATTCCTGTATAAGGAACGGCCAATCTTAAAATAGCGATCAGTTTTGTAAAATCTTCATCCGAAACAAAATAATTCGTATCTAAATCTAAACTCGCTGATTCCTTGATTCTTGGAAATGAAATGGTATGAGGTCCTACATTATAGCAAGCTTCAAGGTGATTGGCATGACGCACTAAAGCCAATACCTCGTATCGCCAATCATATAAACCAAAAAGGACTCCGATACCAACATCATCTAAACCTGCTTCTTGAGCTCTGTCCAAAGAGGTTAATCTATTTTCAAAATGGGCTTTCTTACCTCCAAGATGATATTTTTTATACGAATCAGGATGATAGGTTTCTTGAAATATTTGAAAGGTTCCAATACCGGCATCTTTTACAGTTTTAAAGCCTTCTATTTCCATAGGAGCGGCATTTATGTTTACTCTTCTAATTTCCCCATTTCCTTTTTTAACACTGTAAGCAAGTTTCACGGTGCTGGCAATATATGCTGGAGTATAATTTTTATGCTCACCATAAACCAACACCAATCTTTTTTGCCCATTTTCTTCTAAGGCTTCAATTTCATTAATGATTTCCTGATTATTTAACGTTTTTCTTTCCGCATCTTTATTAGATGTTCTAAACCCACAATACGAACAATTATTTTGACATTCATTTCCAATGTATAAAGGAGCGAAAAGCACTATTCTATCTCCATAAACATTCTTTTTCAGTGTTCTGGCTCCTTCTTTAATTGCTTCAACAGAAGCCATATCTTTTGCATTTACCAAAACGGCAACTTCAGACAAACTCAATCGCTGTTTTGATAATGATTTAGCGATTACTTTTTGTACCTCTTGTTTTGTGGATTCGGTATTGTTTATAAAACCCCAAATTTCATTTTCATCAATGAAGGACTTCATTGGAATATCTGGAATGAAATATTTTTGAGTAATAAATTCCATTTTTGGGTATTTTATAAAAATTAAAAAAAATGAATATGATAAAAATTAGAGCTAAATAGAGCGTTATTTTATATAATATTCATTAATTTAGTTTAGTTATCACCTAAAGGTAGGTTACGTGTAGAAAATTTTTATGATAAAAATCATAAAAATAACTTTTACGAATAATTTAGAAGATGTATGAAGATTTGTAATAATATAATAACACGAAACTGTTTTAGTTTAAATTAAACATATTATTTTGTGATTTTACTTCAAAAACGAAGGCTGGTTGTAACTTCGAAAGAAGGGGAGTAAACAAAGTTATTTAAGAAATAGAGTGCTTTTTTGTTTTATAAAGTTTCTGATTTTAAATAAGTTAACTATTTTTTGCTACATCTATATATATTTTATCAGCCAACTTGCTAATTTTTTTTAGTTAAACTAAAGTAACACAGTAAGTAACAACAAAAATACAAAAGGTAACCTATTAAAAGATTAAAGCGGAACAAGTTAATTATTCGAGATATAGTAGTCTAAATCAATTCATTTTTTCTGATGGTTTAAGAATCGTACACGGACTTTAAGATACTGCTTGATATTTATTTAGATCCTTTTTAGAGTATTTTATATTTTCAATTTGAATAAAGTTTAAAAAGGTTGAGCACAATATGAAAGTTCAAACAACCAGAACATCTATTCCTAATTCAGTCAGTGTACTTTTTGTTTTTTCATCAATTCCGCTATCTGTAATTATTTGGTCAACATCATTCAGTCCGCAAATTCTTCCGAACCCTTTTCTGCCAAATTTTGAAGAATCGGCCAAAACAATAATTTTCTGGGCTGCTTTTATCATTTCTTTATTTAAAGAAGCTTCCATTAAGTTTGTTGTGGTAAGACCGTATTCTAAATCTATACCGTCCACACCTAAAAATAATTTGGTAAAAGTAAATTCGGCAAGCATTTTTTCACTGATAGGCCCAATTACCGATGATGAGCTCCGTCTAACAATTCCTCCTAATTGAATTACATCAATGTTTGGGTTTTCTGATAAAATTAAGGATGTATTTAATGAAGCGGTTAATACTGTAAGTCCTTCAACGGGTTTTAAATTTCTAGCAAATTCTATAACTGAGGTTCCAGATGCAATAATAATACTATCGTTAGGTTCTAAAATGAGCCCGGCTGCAATTGCAATCCTTATTTTTTCTTTAGTTTGAAGTTTCTCCTTAACATTTACATGGTTTTCGGTAGTGTAAGGATTGGATGGAATTGCTCTTCCATGGGAGCGGAAAAGTAATTTTTTCTCTTCTAAAGCTTTAAGATCTTTTCGGATCGTTACTAATGATACATCAAACTCTTGGCTTAAATCAGTTACCTCAACAAAGCCATTTTTTTCAAGCTTTTCTAAAATTAGTTTATGGCGTTCGGCGATGTTTAAAAGCATATTAAAGTGTTTTGTTAAAACAAATATACGTCATTGTAGTTTATTTCGAAAGATTTCGAAATAAACTTTATTTATTTTAAATCAAAACATTGGTGGGGTTAACATTGTTTTAAAATAAGTATTAAGCAGCAAAAAATCAGATATTTGGGTTTTATTTTGTAAATAGAAACATTTAGAAACAATGATAAATGTCACTATTTTACAAAAAAAATAAAAAAAAACTTTCGAAACCTTTCGAAATGTTATAAGTTTACATGTTGATAAGAAAAAAACTATTGATTTAAATTATTTGAGATATGAAAAGAAGTGAGATGATTGATAAAATTAGTGATAATTCAAAAGAATTTGATTTTATAATTATTGGAGGTGGAGCAA
>Ga0102814_10002316_pt1 | contig 12929 bp, 10 predicted proteins | sample ColrivemetaGS741_FD_79112 | JGI IMG/M metagenome (GOLD analysis project Ga0102814, IMG submission 79112) | Estuarine microbial communities from the Columbia River estuary - Flood tide ETM metaG S.741 | ecosystem: Environmental > Aquatic > Marine > Intertidal zone > Estuary | place: USA... | reverse complement strand
TCTCCACTACAGTCCAGCGCAGTTGCGACAGTCCGGATTCAGACTGCTCTATAAGCTGCTGGTGGGCCTGCACTGCCTCAACTGACCATACTTCTCCTATAGGGATAGCGTGCAGAGCGCTAACCACATCAGTAGCACCAGTTTGTCTTATATAATTAATAGTGACCGGGTCATTGGGCCCAAACCACCGCCAGGATTCGCGCATATAAACGTCCCCAATGCTCTAATCTAAAGCTGAATTAGCCAGATATCTCTCAAGGCCATTCCAGAAAAAGTCGAAACTTAACAGAAAAAAAGCCCCAGCAAATTGCCGGGGCTTCTTAATGACCTAGGTACCACTTCTATACAACATAGTACTCAATGTTAGTATCCAGGTCCCGCAGACTAGAATCTGTAGCTAACGCCCGCAGTGATACGACGATCAGGTATGCCGACAAAACAGAGGGGGCCTGTTTCGCTAACACAGTGCTGATCAATACCTTCTTCCGTGAGGTTCACCACTTCAAGACCAACATTTAACTGATCATTAACATCATAGTTGATACTTGCATTCAGCTGACCACGGTCCAGAGTGTGAACTGGGAAGCTGAATGTGCTGCTGCCGCTTGTGTTAGCGCCGCCAGCAAAGTCATTGGTACGGAAGCCTTCTCGCCAGGTGTAACGCATTCTGGCTGACACGCCATACTTCTCATAGAAGACTGTAAAGTTGTAAGCGTCTTCAGAGAAATCAAGCAGGCCACGATCGATGCTCACGTCACCCAAAACAGTCTTGCCGCGACCAGAAGTAGTATCTACCTCAGAACCGCCTTTGAAATCTTGCATGGTGTAGTTAGCAATCACGCCGAAGCCAGATGCCCAACCAAGAGAGTCTTCAAAGCTTGAAAGATCATATTGGAAAGCAAGTTCAATACCTGACTGAGTAGTGGTAGCCGGATCGTTACCAGGCTGAGTGAAATCAACGCACATACCGGTTTGTGTTGGATCACCCAAAACATTGGGAACTACTTCCGGGTTAAAGATACCGCCACCAGGACATGAGGGATCAGTCTCGCGAACAAAACCATCCGCGAAGAACTCGTCACTCGGGGTCAATAACGCACCCTCAAAGTCCTGACCAAAGATATTGGTACGATCTTTAGTAAAGTAACCAACACTTACTACAGCTGAAGGAGCAAAGTACCATTCGGCAGAAATATCGAATGAATCAACTTCTTCAGGCTCTAGGCCGGGATTACCCAGTGAAACAGACGCGTTCTCACTTGGGTCAAAGGTGAAACCTGTGTTGAGGTTGTTAAACCCTGGGCGTCTGATGTCTGAGCCATAGCCCATACGAACCAGCAGGTCGTCTCTAACCGTAGCCACAACGTTCAAGCGAGGAAGTACAAAATCATACTTACCTTTTGTTGAGGTTAATGATCTCACACCGTTCGCGTCAGCTGGCCCAAAGGCTACTGAATCAACTTCAGTTTCAATCCAGCGGAGACCGAAGTTACCGCGAAAAATACCGTGCTCAAAATTTGCCTGAGCGTACAGTGCTGAAGTTTCTTCACTCACATCATAAAACGCGTTTTCACTAGACCGAAGATTCAAAATATCAGGGCTATCAGGATCATGAGCTATAACGGCGTTCTGCAGAATTGCAATGGTTCCCTCAGGATCAGAGAAAGAGCGATCTGGATCTAGAAGCAGGAAATTGCGAATATAAAGCTCACGGCCGTCACCAGCATTGTAGTTAGTGGGTCCCGCAACCAACAGTTCTGCGAACATAGTACCGTTAGGGCTATCTACCATTTTGCTAAAGCCACCAATACGGTCGCCAATATCTTCAAACTTGCTTGAAGACTCATTGTAGCGGTAACCAAAATCAACGGAACTTACTGATTTCCAATCCAACTCATAAGAGAAATCAATACGCAGAGCATCCTCTGAGTTTTCATTAGTATTGCGATCTACTGAAACCTGATCCAAAACAACATTAGCTGGATCCAACAGGTCCGATGGATCTGGAGCAAATGGAGAATCGTAGTTCACACCAAATGATAGAGTTCCACCCGACAAGTCATAAATGAACGGCACACAGTTATCGTTGCTTGAACCATCAAGAGGACAGTTTGGGTTAATAAAGTTCAACGTAGTACTGAGGTTCGGGCTCACAGTATCGGAGTTGCTGCTGGACAGCTCAAAGCTTGCAGTCAGCCTATCGTTTTGCCATTCACCACCTATAGAAAACACGTCACTATCGGTTACTCGAGAGTTGGTTTCACTAGAAAAACGCAGATTTGGATCATCGTCATCATTGTCCAGATCTGGTTCAAGCGTGCCCGCAAGGGCAGCAGGGAAGCGACCTGGGCCAACGCCGAAGTCAACAGTTTCAAACGCAGTAGGAATGCTCAGCTGTCTAAGTGAGCTAACACCAGAGGCCTGCAGTCTATACTGATCGCGACTACGCTCTTGCTCATTGATGATCACGTCCATATGAAACTTGAGGTTGTCATTAGGCGCCCACTCAAAAGTGGTTGCTAGATTAGTCGTGTCGTAATCATCATTTTCTTGTTCCTGTACCAGGAACTGGATACCCAGAAATTCAGCTGGATTTGCGCCAACAGGCGAAGCAATGTTGTCACGGTCAGTACGAGGACGGAACGAAACAGCTTCTTGCTCTGTAACACTACCACTGATAACAACACCGAACTCACCGGCATCAGTAGTCCACTTATCACCCCAGGCGCCAGAATATCTTGGCTTAGATCCATCGGAGGTGAGACTGCTATCTTCAATCTGAACACGAACACTGCCCAGCGTCTCTTCAAGTTCAAGCGGACGAATAGTTCTCAGGTTGATAGTACCACCGACAGAACCTTCAATGGTTTTTGCCTCTGAGGCCTTAGTAACCTCAACAGAGGAAATGATTGATGCGTTTACATCTTCAAAATCAATACCACTACGACCAGAACCTGAGCCCACAGTCGATACGCCATTGATTTCTACTCTATTCGCGTTGGTACCACGAATCTGAACGCCTGTACCAATACCGGCGGTACGAGTAATTTGAACACCAGTAACATTTTCAAGCACTTCTGCCAAGTTTTGATCTGGCAACTTACCAATGTCTTCCGCCTGAATCACTTCGATTAAGTTAGAAGCAGATCGCTTTTCTTCTAGCGCAGTGGCCAGAGATGAGCGAATACCACTAACTACAACCTCTTCGATCTGAGCTTCCTGTGCATTCAAGCTCGCGGTGAAGGAACTCACCAACGCTGCAGCCAAGGTTAGACGGAATGTATTCGCCCCCTTTAAGCCACCTTGCTTCTTATAGTTGTTCGATTTCATACTTTTTCCCCTGTTATGTTTAATACAACTGACGCTAAACTAACCAAATAAACAATATCTGTCAACTAGGTTTGTAATACCAATATTACCTTATTGGACAAAACAATTTTATCCTAGCGCTCAAATGCATAGATTATTTAGCTATTCCCGCAAACAGACCTCGGACGCACCCATATAGTCGGTAGGATGCACCTGTTGCGGAAAATAAAAGGGGATTTTAAGTCTCGGTTTGCATTGGCCCTAATGCCCAGCAGAAGCCGCTAAGCAAAAGGTAGAATCAAAAGATGAGGGGTGACAAGTGAAGAACGAGGTTAGTCGACCATACGCTCGAAGGAAAAGCGCTCTCGTATCTTGGATGCGTTCAGCTTAGCTTCATTCAAGGCCGCCTCCTCGGTGGTCTCATGCAGCGCAGTCAACATACGAGCGAAATGGCTGCGCATGGCAGCGCGAGCAGCATTTGGGTCACGTGATTTAAGAGCATCAAAGATGGCCTCATGCTCTGCCATCCGGCGTTCTGTGTCTTTCATGCAAACCGCCGAGTGCGCCATTCGGATATTTGGCAGTGTTTCCTGAGCCTCCCACAGCTGGGTTATAAATAGCCCCAATATGCGATTATTAGACGCCTCCGAGATCACCGAGTGGAACTTTCTATCTGCCCCTGCCGAAGAAGCTTCGTCTTGAATGTTTTCCTCCGCCATCTCGGTTAGCAGGCCTCGCAGGGTATTCAACTGCTCATCAGTGATAAGCGATGCCGCAAGCGCAGCAACCTCACCCTCGATATAAACCCTGGCTTCTATAAGCTCAAATGGGCTGACTGACTGGCCCAAACTAAGAACATCCGACTGACGCTCGCGAACATAGACACCAGATCCGGTCTTAACCGAAACCACGCCTTGGGCCTCAAGCGCAATAATCGCCTCTCGGATTGTGGGTCTACTGACAGCAAAACGCTCCGCCAACTCACGCTCCGATGGCAATCGACTACCTACAGGATACTCCCCAGAGCCGGTGAGCTTCAGGATTTTCAGGACAACTTGTCGGTAAAGTCTATCGCCTGAGGAATTAGCTGGAGTTTTCATAACAAACCTTAATTCGTAATACATGCCGAGCAACGAGCCGCTGCGGTTAAGTTGCCAATATTACAGCATATAAAAATTGGTATGACCAGATATTTGTAGAACTTGATATTGGAAGGCCCCTACCAAAGTAAAAGTGAGAACGAAGGCCAAGCACTGAGTGACCAGAATCAATAGTGTGGTTAATAACTTTTCTTAGGCGACCTATGGGCCCGGAAGTATCGCTAATGCAGAAGCCACAGCGAATTAACTGTTATTTAATTGAGAAGCATTCGTCATACACAACCCGCTTGTTACGCTTGCCGAAAAAAGCGGATTTGCCAACCAAACTAAATAAGTTAAGTGCGCTTCGCTTGCTGAATCGCCAACAGCTGCTGGACTGCTAACTGCCCAATTGCTGTAAGCCCAATATCAGTGTCCGCAGGCTGTTCGGTAATAAGGTTTTTCATGGGCGGTGACCAAAATTTTTCCAGATGCTGAGCTACCTGGTCGGCGACCATTTTATCGCTGCCGTTGGCGCTCATATTTAGGACGATCTGATTGACCATGCTTACTAGGCGTTCAATTTTGGATTCTGACATGCTGTACTCTTCTGCTTTTAAACTTCTGTAAGCCGGTAGCCATTGGTGTAAACCACATGGCGGCCTGTTCTCGAAAACCCTACCAGGGTTAAACCTGACTGCCCTGCCAACTCTATAGCTAAAGATGTTGGCGCCGATACTGCGGCTAATAGGGGGATATTGGCACTGGCGGTTTTGGCCACCATTTCATAGCTGGCTCTGCTGGTGACCAGCACAAAACCCGGCTGTTGTTCTTGCTTACTAATTGCACCCAATAATTTATCCAGGGCATTATGGCGGCCTACGTCTTCCCGCAACATTCTTATCTCGCCCTCTGGACTGCACCAGGCGGCGCCATGGACTGCGCCGGTCTGCTGCTGCAGCTGTTGCTCGCCTGGCAAACCTGCTATGGCTCGCTGCAGGGCTTTATGGTTGACGGTTAGCTCTGTATCAACGCTGTTTGGCCTGGTGATGGCCTGTTCTAGAGATTCGGCACCACACAGACCGCAGCCGGTTCGCCCTACTAAATTGCGGCGGCGTTCTTTTAACGCGGCAAAGGGTTCAGCGGTGATACTGAGTGCCAGCTCTATGCCTTTATCGGTAACGATCTCTTCGTAATCTAAAAGCTGTTTCGGGGAGCTTAGAATACCTTCGCTAAGGCTAAACCCCAGGGCAAAATCGTCTAGATTATGGGGCGTTGCCATCATCACCACATGGGAGATGCCGTTATACACCAAGGCCACAGCAGTCTCTGTGGCCACCCAGTCTGTGCCTTCGACGGTTTCGCCGGCTTTCCAGATAACACGATTGACTTTATCTGAACCAGCTGTTGCCATGGTTAGTGCCGTGCTTCTTCTAATAAGCCTTGCTGTTGCTTATCAAAGGATTTTTGTCGCGCCTGCCAGTTGGAGGGCTCGGTCACTTTGCTCAGCTGCACTGCAGTAACCTTGTACTCTGGGCAGTTGGTAGCCCAGTCACTGTTATCCGTAGTGATCACATTGGCACCGGATACCGGGTGATGGAAGGTGGTGTACACAACCCCAGGTTTTACTCGGTCGGTAACATTGGCGCGCAGCACGGTGTCCCCTACTCGGCTGTTTATACCTACCCAATCGCCATGGTTAATACCGCGCTCTTCAGCATCATGAGGGTGGATTTCCAGCAGGTCTTCGCCGTGCCATTCGCTGTTGTCTGTGCGTCTGGTTTGGGCGCCTACGTTGTACTGGGACAGAATACGACCAGTGGTTAGCAACAGCGGAAACTTGCGGTTGGCGCGCTCGGTGGTGGGCACATATTCGGTCATGGCAAAAAAGCCTTTACCGCGCACAAATTCGTCGATATGCATAATCGGCGTGCCATCCGGGGTGTTGTCATTACAGGGCCACTGGACACTGCCCAGCTGCTCTAGACGCTCGTATGAAACGCCGTTAAAGGTTGGGGTTAGGCGCGCAATCTCATCCATAATCTCTGAGGGATGGTTGTAGTTCATCTCGCAGCCTAGAGCATTGGCTAAGGCCATGGTGCCTTCCCAATCGGCTTTGCCACTTAATGGTGGCATGGCTTTGCGCACTCGGGAGATTCTTCGCTCGGCATTGGTAAAGGTGCCATCTTTTTCTAGGAAAGAGGCACCGGGCAAAAATACATGGGCAAATTTGGCGGTTTCGTTAAGGAAGATATCCTGCACCACCAAGCATTCGATTGAGCGCAATGCGGCCTCTACATGCTGGGTATTGGGGTCGGACTGGGCTATATCTTCGCCCTGGCAATAGAGGCCCTTAAAGTCGCCATCCAGTGCCGCATCAAACATATTGGGAATACGCAAACCAGGCTCGCTATCCAGAGTGACGCCCCACTCCCCTTCGAATAGCTCGCGGGTGGCACTGTCGGAGATATGCCGATAGCCGGGCAGCTCATGGGGGAACGAACCCATATCACAGGAGCCCTGCACATTATTTTGCCCCCGCAGCGGGTTTACGCCCACGCCGTCGCGACCAATATTGCCGGTCAGCATGGCCAGGTTGGCAATACCCATTACAGCGGTTGAGCCCTGGCTGTGCTCTGTTACACCCAGGCCATAGAAGATCGCGCCATTGCCGCCTGTGGCATAGAGCCGCGCCGCAGCACGCAGATCTGCAGCAGGTACGCCTGTGATGCTCTCGGTATTCTCTGGAGAATGGCGCTCGTCACCAATAAAGGCCAACCACTTTTCAAATTCGGGTACGTCGCAACGCTCTTCAATATAGTCACGCGCTTCCAGCCCCTCGTTTACAACAACATGGGCTAAGGCATTTAGCACAGTGACATTGGTGCCGGGGCGAACTGGCAGATGATAGTCGGCGGTAATATGGGGGGAGCTAACCAGCTCAATTTTGCGCGGATCAATCACAATTAATTTGGCACCTTCACGGAGGCGACGCTTAAGTCGCGAACCAAATACCGGGTGGGCTTCGGTGGGGTTGGCCCCCATCACTACAACCACATCGGCATCGGCCACTGAGGCAAAGGTTTGGGTACCGGCAGATTCACCCAGGGTGGTTTTTAAACCAAAACCAGTGGGGGAATGGCAAACCCGAGCGCAGGTATCTACGTTGTTATTGCCAAAGCCGGCACGAACCATTTTTTGCACTAAATAGACTTCTTCGTTGGTGCAGCGGCTTGAAGAGATAGCACCTATACTGGTGCGGCCATATTGCGCCTGAATATCTTTAAAACGTTTAGCGGTATAAGTCACCGCCTCTTCCCAGGACACTTCTTTCCATGGGTCGTCGATACTGTCGCGAATCATGGGTACTGTAATACGGTCTTTATGAGTGGCGTAACCAAAGGCAAAGCGGCCCTTAACACAGGCGTGGCCTTCGTTGGCCTTGCCGTCTTTGTAAGGTGTCATGCGCATTACCTGGTTGCCCTTCATTTCTGCTTTAAATGAACAGCCAACACCACAGTAGGCACAGGTAGTGGTAACAGAGTGCTCAGGTTTACCAGCTTCGATAATGCTCTTTTCAGTGAGGGTTGCCGTTGGGCAGGCATTGACACAGGCACCACAGGAGACACATTCGGAATCCATAAAGTCTTCGGCCTGACTGGCGCTGACTTTGGATTCAAAACCGCGGCCATCAATGGTCAGGGCAAAGGTGCCCTGTACTTCTTCACAGGCGCGCACGCAGCGTGAGCAAACAATGCACTTGGAGGGGTCAAAGGTAAAATAGGGGTTGGACTCGTCTTTCTCAGCCACCAGATGGTTCTCGCCTTCAAAGCCGTAGCGCACTGAGCGCAGGCCAAGCTCACCGGCGGTGTCCTGCAGTTCGCAGTCGCCATTGGTTGGGCAGGTTAGACAGTCCAGCGGATGATCGGAGATATACAGCTCCATCACATTGCGGCGCAGCTTGGCAATTTCATCGGACTGGGTTTTGACTTCCATGCCCGCTTCTACGGTGGTAGTGCAGGAGGCGGGGAAACCGCGACGGCCTTCAATCTCAACCAGACAGACTCGGCAAGAGCCAAAGGATTTAAGCTGATCTGTGGCACAGAGGCGTGGAATTTTGACACCGCTCTCGGCGGCGGCGCGCATCACCGAGGTGCCCTCTGGCACTGTGACTTCAACGCCATCAACACTCAGGGTTACCAGCTCGGTGCTGGTGCTTTTTGGGGTACCGTAATCTGCTTGGGGTTCGTAGAATTCCAACATATCAGTTATCTCCTCTACCTTGGCGGGTAAAGTCACTCGGAAAATGTGCCAGTGCACTGCGCACTGGGAATGGTGTCATGCCGCCCATGGCGCAGAGAGAGCCCATTTCCATGGTGTCGCAAAGCTCATGCAACAAAATTAAATTATTCTCGCGATTTTCATTGGCCACAATTCGGTCGATCACTTCGACGCCGCGCACCGAGCCGATTCTGCAAGGTGTGCATTTACCGCAGGATTCCACTACGCAGAACTCCATGGCAAAGCGGGCCTGGGCAGCCATATCGGCGGTGTCATCAAACACCACTATACCGCCATGACCAATCATGGCTTTTATTGCAGCAAAGGCCTCGTAATCCATAGGTGTATCCCATTGGGATTCAGGCAAGAATGCCCCCAAGGGCCCACCCACCTGAATGGCGCGAATGGGACGACCGCTGTAGGTGCCCTGCCCGTACTCTTCCACCACTTCGCGCAGTGTTACACCAAAGGCTAACTCAATTAGGCCGCCACGTTTAATATTGCCCGCCAGCTGAATGGCTAATGTGCCGCGAGAGCGACCCATGCCAAAGTTTTGATAGGTCTCTGCGCCCTGCTCCAAAATAGTTGAGATGGCTGCCAGGGTCAGTACATTGTTGACCACGGTGGGCTTGCCAAAGAGGCCTTCGATTGCAGGCAGCGGAGGCTTGGCGCGAACCATGCCACGCTTGCCCTCAAGGCTCTCTAGCAATGAGGTCTCTTCACCGCAGATATAGGCACCGGCACCTAGGCGCACTTCCAAATGGAAGGCTTTGCCGGAACCCTGAATATTGTCGCCCAAGAAATTGGCTGCTTCCGCTCGTTCAATCGCAATATCTAACAGCTTATGGGCCACTGGATACTCTGAACGCAGATAGATATAACCCTGAGTGGCACCCACGGCCAAACCAGCGATAGCCATGCCTTCGATCAGCTGGTAAGGATCAGATTCCATCACCAGACGGTCGGCAAAGGTGCCGGAATCGCCTTCATCTGCATTGCAGACAATGTATTTTTGACAGGGCTCTTTATCTGCCGCAGCGCTGCCCCCAGCATCATGCACAGTCTGCCATTTGATACCGGCGGGAAATGCTGCGCCACCGCGGCCGCGCAGGCCAGAGTCTTTTACCTGATCTACAATCTGCTGACCGGTCATGGCCAGGGCAGTTTTTAAGCCTTTAAAGCCATTAAGGGCCTGATAGTTATCGAGACAGACTGGATCACCCAGCCCGGCACGGGCATAGGTCAGGCGCTGTTGGCTGGCTAGATAGTCAATTTGCTCAACCTGACCCAGATACAGATCATGGCTGCTGGCATCGGCCTCGAGGGCATCTAGAATGCTCGGGATATCTTTGCTGGATACCGGGCCAAAACCTATACGGCCTGCATCTGTATCCACTTCCAGCAACGGCTCCAACCAGAACATGCCGCGGGAACCATTGCGCACCGGCTCTATGCCAGCGGCCTGCAGTGCATGGGCTGCAGCTTCGGCGCCACAGGCCAGTGCAGTGGTGTCTTGGGGAATATAAAATTTCATTGCGAGGCCCCCAGCTTAGCTACCAGCTCATCAAAGCGTGCGGCATCTACCCGCGCCACAATATCGTCATTGATTCGCACTGAGGGTGAACAGGCACAGTTGCCCAGACAGTAAACCGGCTCTAGAGTGATGCTGCCATCGGCGGTAGTCTCGTGGTAGTCGATGCCCAGGGCCTGTTTAGCATGGGCTTCAAGCTGGCGCGACCCCATAGACTGACAGGCTTCAGCACGGCAGATCTGCACTGTATTGCGGCCTACAGAATGGGTTTTAAAATCGTGGTAAAAACTGATAACGCCGTGAACTTCGGCGCGGGAGAGATTCAGGCCAGTGGCAATTGCAGGCACTGTGGACTCTGGAACATAGCCCAACTCCCCCTGAATGGCATGCAATAACGGTAAAAGTCCGCCGGGCACGGCTTGATATTGGGTCACAAGATGACTGATGTCAGCGATATTTTGAGCGCTTGTTTCCACGTCTATTTAACTCCTATTGCTGAGCGACTCTACTACCCTACCCCTAAGGACGCAAAGCCAACTCCAGTAGCGGCGCAGTCTATCACCTTAAACCCACTGATTTCGGGCCCTAAGCGACTCTTATTTATCTAATAAGGACCACTACTCTATGCCTTGCTAGCCCCCAGTGCGCGGGCATGAAACGCCATATGTTCCCCTATAAACGTAGCAATAAAAAAGTAACTGTGATCGTATTCTGGTTGCATACGAATATCCATGGGGAAGCCGGCGCGTTTTGCGGCTTCTATTAGCAGCGGGGTCTTAAGTTGCTCGTCAAGAAAGTTATCTGCCTCACCCTGGTCTACCAGCACCGGCAGATGCTCTGAGGCCTCAGCAACCAGAGCCACGGTGTCGTACTGGGCCCAGCTATCTCTGTCTGCACCCAGATAGTTGCCCAGGGTTTTATGCCCCCAGGGGCAATTTAATGGCGAACAGATCGGCGAGAAGGCTGACACAGATTTAAACTGGCCCGGGTTTTTTAAAGCAATGCTCAGGGCCCCATGGCCTCCCATGCTGTGTCCGGAGACAGCTGCGCGCTGGCCATCCACGGGGAACTGGGCATTAATCAACGCCGGCAACTCATCCACCACATAGGAATACATCTGATAATGCTCGGCCCAGGGCTGCTGGGTGGCATTGACATAGAACCCGGCGCCCAGACCCATATCGTAGGCAGCATCCGGGTCATCCGCCACGCCCTCACCTCTGGGACTGGTATCTGGGCAGACTACGGCAATGCCATGCTCAGCGGCATGCTGCTGAGCACCGGCTTTTTGCACAAAGTTCTCGTCGGTGCAGGTTAGGCCAGATAGCCAGTACAGCACAGGCACTGGACCCTGGCTGGCCTGAGGTGGCAGGTAAATTGAGAATGTCATCTCGCAGTTAAGCACCGCAGACTGATGCTTATAGCGCAGCTGTTGGCCACCAAAACTCTGGTTGGCGCCTATCTGCTCTGGGGCTTGATGGGCCATTTAAAACTCCCCCTTAAAATTCAACAACGGAACGAATACTCTCGCCCGCATGCATTAAATCAAAGGCCTTGTTGATATCTTCCAGGGGCATCTTATGGGTAATTAGGTCATCAATATTGATCTTGCCATCCATATACCAGTCAACAATCTTGGGGACATCGGTGCGGCCGCGGGCGCCACCAAAGGCGGTACCGCGCCAGGAACGGCCTGTCACTAGCTGGAATGGTCTGGTGGCAATTTCTTTGCCCGCTCCGGCTACGCCGACTATGCAGCTCTCGCCCCAGCCTTTGTGACAGCATTCCAGTGCCTGACGCATAACATCTACATTGCCAATGCATTCAAAGCTATAATCCACACCGCCGCCGGTCATCTGAATAATATGGTCGACCACATTGTCCACTTCTCGCGGGTTGATAAAGTCGGTCATGCCAAACTGTTTGCCCAGCGCGGCGCGGGCTGGGTTGAGGTCGATACCAATAATGCGCGTGGCGCCCACCATTTTAGCGCCCTGAATTACATTGAGACCAATACCACCCAGACCAAATACAGCCACTGTGGAACCGGCCTCTACCTTCATGGTGAAGGCAACTGCGCCAATGCCAGTGGTTACACCACAGCCGATATAGCAAATCTTGTCGAAGGGCGCATCTTCGCGCACCTTGGCCAGACTGATCTCTGGCAACACGGTGTAGTTGGAGAACGTGGAGCAACCCATATAGTGCAGTATGGGTTTGCCTTCAAAAGAGAATCTGCTGGTGCCGTCGGGCATTACGCCCTGCCCCTGAGTGGCGCGAACCGCCTGACAGAGGTTGGTTTTGGGGTTGAGGCAGAAATCACATTCACGACATTCCGCTGTATACAGCGGGATTACATGGTCGCCAGGCTTCAGATTTTTAACGCCCGGCCCTACATCGACCACTACACCTGCGCCCTCATGGCCCAGAATCGCCGGGAATGCACCCTCGGGGTCATCGCCCGATAAGGTAAAGGCATCCGTATGGCAGACGCCGGTGGCTTTGATTTCAACCAAGACTTCTCCGGCTCTTGGGCCATCGAGATCGACCTCCACAATTTCTAAGGGCTTTCCTGCTCCAAATGCAACGGCGGCTCTGGTCTTCATACTCTGATTCCTCTTATAAATAATATCTTGGCGATTATTGTTATGAGTTAGTTGATTGCTGGTTGCCATACTAGGCCAAAACAGGCTATTTTGGCTATTAGAAAGCGACCTGATAATAATAAC
>Ga0102814_10002312_pt1 | contig 12947 bp, 15 predicted proteins | sample ColrivemetaGS741_FD_79112 | JGI IMG/M metagenome (GOLD analysis project Ga0102814, IMG submission 79112) | Estuarine microbial communities from the Columbia River estuary - Flood tide ETM metaG S.741 | ecosystem: Environmental > Aquatic > Marine > Intertidal zone > Estuary | place: USA... | reverse complement strand
GTATTTCCCGGATCTATTTGTCTATATTCTTCATCTACTTCCTTAGCTCCTTGTGGAGAAAGAGATGTAATAATTAATGCAATTTGTAATTCTTCATTGTCTGTAGTATTACCCCAGAATCCAGTACCATTCTTTAGATCAACTAGCATTTGTGCTAATGTTTCACCATCTGAGTCTTTAACTCCTGCTATGAAGCTAGATGGATCGGCTGTTGTAGAATCATACCATCCCATAATTTCTGCAGCATTCATAGAAGGTGCATCTCCAAAATCTCCTGCTTTCTTAGTAGCCAATGCAACTGCGGCTGCAGTTGAACCTACACCCGCGGTATTTAATATTTTATTAGCGAGTCCTGGATCAATTTGTAATAAGAAATCATCAGTTTTTGTCCAGAATCCTGGAAGGTTTTTACCTGCTCCTTCTGTACTTTTCATAAATATTCCCTTAGTTGGACTAGTCTTAAGAATCTTAGCCGGTCCTTTAACACCTTTAAGTGATGTATGAATTACTGTTTGTCCAACTTTAACATGCTGACCTAAGTGAGTTATCTTAGTAGATCCTGCTAATTTTTTCCAACCTGGAATTCTAGATACTACTCCCTTAACTCCAGTTAATACTTTATCACCAACTTTAACGATTTTGCTACCTACTTTAGTTGCATTTGCTGCTTTAGTTGCTTTTGATGCGATTCTAGTAGCAGCTCCACCTGTTTTAAGTGCAGCGGATCCTATTGTACCTATTCCTAATGTTCCAACAGTTAGTGCAATATCTCCAAGTATAGAACCTAAACTTGTTCCTCTTGTCCATGACGCCGGCACGTTTCTCCTAAATAAATTTAAAGCAGTTGCTTCGGCTCTTCCTGAGAATTCAGTTTCTAATTTTCCTGATATTCCTCCAACTTTATCAGCAAGTGCATCGAAATACACTTTAGGATCTAATCTCTTCTCTGCAGCAATCGCACCAAGTGCTCCCGCTACTCCAATTAATTTATCTTCATCTGTTCCATCATCTCCTGGATCTCCTAGACCAACTAGTGATCCTAGATAATTTCCAACTGTTCCGATAACTCCAGCACTTCCTTTAGTTGATTGCTGAAATAAATTAGCAGCTGCTTTCATATTAACTCCATCGAATACATATGCATCATCAATAACATACATCGTATACTTAGGCTTATCTGCTTCTATACTTACCTCAACGTGAATTGTGTCACCGTCTAATATTCCATATTCCTTACCGTTAATTGCAAGGTCCTTTAGTGTTGTAACTTCTCCGTTTTCTAGACCTTTAAATGCATCACTCAATACTTCAAGAAAATCTTCATTATCAAGATATCCCTTTAAGCGTTCATCGTAATCCTTAGAAACAACAGCAGTCTGCTCATTAAGTTTTCGGTTTTTATAAATCTCTGTATTATACATTATAATTGTTTGTTATTTTAAAATGTTTTTAAATCAGCATCGGCAACAACATCAACTGATCCTGCTCCTTCAACATTACTTGCAGTTGAAGCCGTCGCAAAAATAGGATTTCCATTTCTGTAATACAACATTCCCTTTAGATTTTCACCCGTTAATTCAGAGTCTCCGTATTTAGCTTCCCATTCTGCAATTACCTTATTTTTAAATTCCTTATCCGTAAACATTTTAGTAAAGAATTTCTTATCATATGAATTTTCAATTTCTCCATCCATCATAAGAGGAGAATTATTAATTGTCCCTGTATTATCAGCATCTGTATACCAAATAACTTTAGGATCTTCCCATGCAATTGATCCAATCGGTCCAGTTCCCTTTAATGGCTCCATTTCAATTGCTCCGTTTTCTCCGAATTCACATTCATAATCTATTCCGTTAGTTCGCATTGTGTATCTAAACTTATTACCCATTGATTCTTCGGTAATATTAGTTCCACTAGCGTCTGCAGTTCCTCCATCTGTAGCTGCTCCAACATCTCCTGGTAATTGTTCATTTTGTGCAGATTGCTGATTATCAGTAATGATTCCAGCAAGAATTTCACTTTTATTCTGTATTGCTTCAAGTGCTTTAGTTGATACGAATTGAGCATTTGCATCTAATCCTTCAACTTCTGATCTAGGTACAACTGTGAATTGTATCTTTTCAGTACGTGCCGTATCCTTAACAACAGTGTATACGATAAATCTAGCTTTAAAGAAATTACTGTCTAGTTTGCCGTATGTATTTAAAAATGCCTGTTGACTATTTAGATAATTCTTAAGAGCAGTTGCTCCGTCATTAGTCATATTGCTATTTCCATCTAATAACTCCATTTCATTTACAGTTTTAACTATAAATTTAGTATTATCTTGCATTCTAATAACAATCTTGAATTTATGTCCATTTGGAGCGATATAAACTTGTGAACTTCGATTAGACTCGTTTACATCATTCCATGATTTAAAAGTATTACCCATTATTCTTAGGTTTTATTTTATTTATCTCAAAATAAATAATAAAAATAGTCGGTATACGTGAAATACAAGAACTTTGAACAATACAGTAGACAATATTCAACTGACGTTAATTCATTCATTAATAGAGTTGCGATAGCTACTAACGAGAATATAGAATTCCCATATTTTGATTATATTAAAAACAAGTTTGATTTACAAGAGAATTTTAAGAATATTCCAATAATTGTATCTGATGACTTTACTAATGAGAGCATGGCATTGAATGAATCTGAGGAATTTACTTATAATTTGAATGAGCTTCCTTCTATTACTAGAGTACTTGATGATTTTAAAAATGAATCATTTACAACTAACCAAGAATTCGACATTCAAAATATTAAGAAACTAAAGTTTCCGGTTACAGCATATCACAAGAATGGATCAACTGATTTTAAAACAATCGGAAAACTTAAAAAATCTGAAGGACTCTACGAAAGATTTAGAGAGAAGATTGTACCTAAAACTAAATTCAAAGTATTATCATTTAAGGGGAATCCTATTAGCATCGTTGAAACAATCAATCAATTTCCATTAGACGTAGACATGAAACGATTCACTTTATTAAATGATGTAAAGCGTATATCTAAAGCATTGCATGAAAAATATGATTTAGATTTCTACAACATAGAGTTATTAGAATCGTCAAAGGGAAAATTATACATAGATAGTGTAAATCGCAAATTAGATTTAAATCCACACCAGGCGCTAATCGTATATGAAGCCGCATACAATGATTACTATACATCACGTGTACCAAATTGGGTAAAAGATAAAATGATCAATGAAAGCGTAATTAAATATTATAAGCAAAGGTATTTAGATTCACAATTGATCAAATCTAAACATACATTCGATTACGCAAAATATATTGATAGAAATAAATAATAATAACTATGGGTAAAGTTAAAAACTTCAGCGAGTACATTAAAGAGTCAATTACTCAAAATAAATTTAGCGGAAAAACCGTGAATTTATATTCAGACGAGTCAAATACTAAATTTGTAAAAAAGGACATCATATCTTCTCGTAAAATAGATTTAAATTATAAATTAAATAGCGTTGCGATCTATCTAGGTAAAAAAATGGATGAGGGAGAGGCATATAATTTCGATGGATCTGGTAAATTTATAAGATATACTGGAAAGTCCGACGGATCATTTAATACATACTATTCAAATAATCTAAGAGATGCACTACGAAATGAATATTTCAAAAAAGTAGGTTCTACTTGGAAATTGAAAGTACCGTCTTCTGATTTTGCACAAGTCAATAATGATAGCGCAGAAAATAATGTCGCATAATGTTATCAAACTTTAATACATTTATTAATGAGTCGAAGATTAAGAATACGGCAGGAGTTGCAATAAAATGGCAAGATAAATTATTAGTAGTGCATCCGACAAATGCAAGTTGGAAGAATAGTGCATTTGGAATACCTAAAGGCGGAATAGAAAAAGGAGAGGATCCAATAATAGCTGCTATCAGAGAATTAAGAGAAGAGACTGGAATAGAGGTTAAAGAAAGCGACCTTGATTCTACACCATATACTGCTACTAATTATGGAGAATCTGGAAACGTTAAATCTCAATTAATATATTTTACAATGACCATTCAAGATCTCAGTGAAATTGGATTAACTAGACCGGTTGTTCCAAAGGAATGGCTTCAACTTGAAGAAATAAACTGGGCAGGATTCGTAAGAATAGATGAAGCATACGCAAAAATGCACAGAGCACAAATAATTATCTTAGATCGTCTAAGATAAATAATACATATGGATAATACATTAAACTCATTCGACGACTGGCTAAACGGAAAAGTAGAAGAAGAATCAATCTCTACCGATCTCACTAATTCTGGTAAAACATTTGCAGATATATTATCAAAAAATGCAAAGGTTAAAGAGCGACCAAAGGGATCTAACAGGGGACCTGAAGTAGATCGATATGTTAAAACCGCCGGACTTAATCCTGAGAACGGATATCCATGGTGCATGGCATTCGTATATACAATGTTTGATGATTTCACTCGTAAAATGAGTATTAAAAATCCACTAATTAAAACTGCTGGAGTACTCGATCATTGGAATAACGCAGATCGTAGTCTAAAAATTAATATTAATGATATTAGAAGTAATCCTAGCCTAATGAAACCTGGACAGATTTTTATTCAGGACCATGGTAAAGGAAAGGGACATACAGGTATCGTAGTTTCAGTAAATGCTCAAAATAGAACATTTACGACGATTGAAGGAAATGGAGTTGAAACAGATACAGCTACTAGAGAAGGAGATAAAGTTGTTAGGAACACACGTCAAATGAGTCAAGACAATCTAGTTGGAGTAATAGACTACTTTAAAGGAAATAGAGATGAGGAATTTGAACAAACTATTAGTAAAGAAGTTGCAGGTACTGCATCAACATACGCTGAAGATACTACAAATGGTGGATATGATACTCCTACGTCCAGTGGTACTAGAAAATCTAGAGAATATTATAAAGTATACGATAAGGAAAATAGAAGATTCCTTACTGCAAAGTACAAGGGAGAATCTTTCAAAGTATATAACCGAAAAAAGGTAAATGTAGGAGAAGTATTTAAGAAAGGAGAATCCATATTTATGGACAATACAGATATCACAAATACACCAGTAGGTCAAACTTTTGTGAAATTATTTAAATATGCAGAAGCGGATAAATCGCTTCCAACTTCAAATGGTAATAATTTTCTAACAATTGATTCAACTGATGTTAAACCTGGAACCAAACTAAGTCCTAATGATTTTAAGAGTAAATTCGGACCTGCGATGATTAAAGCAACAGAATGAACTCCTCTATTACCATCAGTTAAATTAGCACAAGCTGCTCTTGAAACAGGATGGGGTAAACATGTAATAGGTGATGCCAATAATATGTTTGGAATAAAGGCAAAAGGATCGACTAATGAATATTGGGATGGTGCTAAAGTAACAGCTGGTACTACTGAATATTACGGCGGGAAAAAAGGAAAATACAATTTAGGATTCAGAAAATATAAAAGTTTAGAAGATAGTATCAAAGATCATTCTAGACTATTGATGTCACTTCCTAGATATAAAGGAGTTAGATCAGCATCTACACCTGAGGATCAGGCAAAAGCATTAAAGGCCGGTGGATATGCAACTAGCCCTACGTATGCAGAGAAGCTAATATCGATCATCGACCAGTATGGATTCAAGAGTCTAGATGCACAAGCTGGAAAAGCTAACGCATAACAATCTAAAATTTTTACAATAAGCACAAAACCTTTTAATTTTAATGGGGTAAAATACTTTAAAATTAACTTATATTATGCAAGAAACAGAAAACAACGTTGAGTCTACTGAAGAAGTAATTAACGAAACGACTGAGACAACAGCTGAAACAACTGAAACAGTAGATGAAACTCCTTTTACTGAAGAACCTAAAGTAGAATTAACTCCTGAACAACAAGCTTACGAAGATCTTAAAGTGGAGAGAATGGGCAAATTCACGGTGGCTATGTCATATGAAGATGCTAGATACTACAGAAACCTCTTAGACAAATCTACATATAAGGGACCACAGCAAGCATATTTATTAATTGTCGCTAAAAGTGAAATGTCAGCAGTATGCGATGGATTAAAAGAGCAGGATAAGGGACAGCGATACGAAGTTCAATTAACTTCAGCATGTATTGAATCTGTAGGATTCTTTATGAATAACTACGAAGGAAAAGGTTCTGAATCCGCTACTAAATTATTTACATCAAGTATGTTACTTAGACCAGCAATGGGACTTATCAACGAATTAGATGCTAAATTAGAAGAAGCAAAGAGCAAAATTGTTGATGCTACTAAATAATAAATTCATTTTTTACTAAGAAGTGATGATAAATAATAAAAAAATTAATTCAAATGAAAGTAAAAGATTTTAAAGGATTTATGTCTTCTAAGGCCATAAATGAACAAGAAAACTTTGATGGAACTGATGCAGGTATGCAATATGGAGCTAATCCAGAAGATGACGCTGCTGAAGGAGAATTCGAAGAAGAAGGTTTAGAAGATGAAGAAGGCATGGAAGGTGAAGAAGAGGAAGTAACTCTTGAAGACCTTAAAGCAATTGTTGATGATTTGACTGAACGAATTGAAGCTTTAGAACCTGATGAAGAAGAAGGTGAAGAAGGAGATATGGAAGACGAAGAAGGTGCTGAGGAAGAAGGTGCTGAGGAAGAAGGTGCATAATCACATCCAACAACATTATAATAAAAGGAAACTTATTTAAGTTTCCTTTTTTGTGTAAATAAATAAGTATATATGCAAAGAATTACTAATAGAGTTATACCAATGTTTGAGGGTTATTGCCGAAAAAACGAGATAGATGGAAAAGAAATTGTTGCTACTATATCGGGCAACAAGGTAACACTTAAAGTTGCGGCAAATGATGATACAAAGGCAAAAGGATTGATGGGATCAGATGAGCCCGGAGATGATAATGGAATGATCTTTGTATATGAAGCTCCAGCTATATTAGATTTCTGGATGAAGAATGTAGAATACGATTTAGATATCTTATTCTTTGATGAAAACTCAGATTTAGTTGATCATACGACGATGTCAGCATATCAAGGAGAAAGTGATAATGAACTTGAAATATATAAATCTAAAGTTCCAGCAATGTATGCTGTAGAGCTTAGAGCAGGTTGGTTTGAAGATAACATTAAATCAGAAGAAAAGGTAACATTAAGAATATAACGGTTTAGGACCGTTGTAGTTTCGGCTACAAGAAAACCCTGGAAGTATCGCTACCTCTGGGGTTTTTATTTGCTCCATATTTTAATTTAAAATTTAAAGAAGTATATTAGGATTCTAAATGGTACAAATCCAAAATTTTAAATTATGAAATTATACAGTTTTTCAAAAAATTCATGGCACGTCCGATTCTTTAAATGGCTATTTGACGTAAACCCAGTGCATCGCTATAAGACGATGTGTCCTTATTTCTGGACGTATGTATTAATCTTTTTATTCCTTCCACTTATCTTACTTGTTAAGTTATTTGGAAAAAGCGGAACTAAGTTTCTGAACTGGGTTAAAGATTTTAAGGAAAATCGAGATAAGAAATCAGTTGCTTATCTTAATGAATTATGCTCAAATCCAAACCTAACTTGCGAAGAGGCATATAAGATAAAGAAATCAAGATGTTGGAAGAAGCACAATTGGGATATGACATGGTCACTAAGAGAACATATTGATGAAATGTTTCATAAACACTTAGAATATCGAAGAGAGCTTGCAAATATAGCCGATCGTGAGCGTGAAGCTAAAATACAAGAACGATCAGCTAAGTATGAAGAGATTAAAGAGTTAAAATGGTTCCCATATGTAGCATATACTATTACATTTGGATTACTTGGAATCGTAGCATTCGCAATCATATACGGAGGATATCAAGGAGCAATGGCAATAGATTGGCCATGGTTAGGTAAATGGACCCTATATGTTCTTGGAGGAGCTGCTATCTTATTTGTTGCAGGTCTTATTATATATGCAATCATTAAATATTTGATCGTACCATTTGTTAGATGGGTATCATGTATGAAGCTACCACATTGTGGACTATGTGAAAACTTTAAAGCGTTCTTCTCATTATTTAAATATGTATGGAAACCTATCCGATATATCTTAGTAGGGATTATTAAATTCTTTGCAATAATCGGAGATATGATCTACTCAACTTATAAGAAGAAATGTCCAATTATTACATGGGAAGATAAATAACCCAATTCACTTTAGTATAATTACTTAAAGCAATAAAGATGAACTTAACAGAAAAGAACGTAAGAGAAGCAAGATTAGTCGCAATCAAATGCCACGGAAATCAAGATTATGATGGAATATTTCCATACGAGAAGCATTTAGACGATGTAGTAGATGTACTCAAACGATTCAGCATTGTTCATCCTAAGTATTTATGCGCTGGTTATTTACATGATGCTATTGAAGATGGAGCAATATCTTATAGTAAAATCAAACTTCATTTTGGACACGAAGTTGCAGAAATGGTATTTTGTGTAACTGATGAAATGGGAAGAAATAGAAAAGAGAAAAAAATGAAGACTCTTCCTAAGACTGCAAGTAATCCAGATGCGGTGATTGTTAAATTAGCAGATCGAATAGCTAATATCGAACATGGAGGTAAAATCGATATGTATGCTAAGGAATATGAAGAATTCCACAGTCAACTATATCAAATGGATAAAGTAGCTGCTCCTTTATGGAATCACCTAGAAACTTTATTAAAAATAGAGAAAGTTTAGTATATTAACAATAATAACTTAGCTATAATGGAACGGCTATAAAAATAAAGTTCTTATTAATTAATTTTTATTTTAAAAAAATCATGACAAACACAGTTTTTTTATCACTAGTCTATGGATTACCAGCATTATTTGTTGTATTCATTATCTTCAAGATTCTAAGTTTACGTAGAATCGTTCCTACTAACGTAGTTCATATCGTTCAGAGAGGAACACAAACAGTATCATATGGCGTAGGGAAAACGTCAAATGTTTATTACGAATTCCCAAGTTGGCTTCCTAAGATCGGTGTTACCGTTAGAGAGCTACCAGTATCAAACTTCGATATCGATCTATTTGGATATTCGGCATATGATAAGGACAGGGTTCCATTCGTAGTAGATGTTAAAGCATTTTTCCATATATCTGATACAAACATTGCAGCTGCTAAAGTTGAATCATTTGAAGAGCTAAGAAAGCAATTAGAAAACGTTGTTCAAGGAGCAGTTCGATCTATATTAGCTAAATCGAAACTCGAATCAATAATGGAAGAGCGTTCTATATTTGGACTTCAGTTTACGGAAGCAGTTAACGCAGATTTATCTAATTGGGGAGTTGCTTCTATTAAAAACATCGAGTTAATGGATGTTAGAGATTCTGAAGGATCTAAAGTTATTCACCAAATCATGGCTAAGCGTATGTCAGCCATCGACATGGAATCTCGTACAGAAGTTGCATCTAATAACCGATTAGCTGAGGAAGCTGAACTTGAAGCTCGTAAAAAAGTAGCGGTAAAAGCTGCTCAAACTGAACAAGAAGCTGGAGAAGCACAAGCAGTATCAAAACAGGCTATTGGGATTGCAGATGCAGAAGCAACTAAGAAAGCAGGTATTGCACAGGAAAACTCTAAAAGAGATATCGCAGAAGCTGCTAAATTGACTGAAGAGAAAAACATGGAAGTAATTCGTGTTACATCGGTACAACAAGCTCAGATCGATAAAGAAACTCAAATCATTAATGCTGAGAGACAGAGAGAAACTGAAATTATCGATGCTGAAAAGGAAAAGAGAAAAGTTGAGGTAGCAACAGATGCTGCTAAGTATCAAAAAGAAACAAACGCAGATGCTGCTAAGTATCAAGTTGAAAAAGACGCAGATGCTGCTAAATACCAAATTGAAACTGCAGCAGCTGCTGAATTAGCTCAATCGATTAAGAACGCAGAAGGTATTGCTGCCGAAGGTCAAGCTGAAGCAACTGTAATTGAGGCAAAAGGTACTGCAACTGCAAAAGCCCTTGAAAAAGAGCAATTAGCGTCAGTAACTGCTCAAACTACATTAGCAACTGAAATTGGAGAAAACAAACCTTATCAAGAGTACTTGATTAAAATCAAAGAGGTTGAAGTATCTCAAGTTGTTGAAATTGCGAAAGCTGAAGCATTAGCTACTGCACTTCAAGGAGCCGATCTTAAAATCCTTACAAACTCTGGAGATGTTCACTCAGGAGTTAATTCCTTAGGAGGTCTATTATCTGCAAAGGGAGGATCTCAAATCAACGGATTGCTTGAATCATTAAAGCAAACTGAAGAAGGAAGAGGATTACTTGAAATGCTAAACAAATTTACCGGAGGTAAGTCTTAATAAAAGCATAAATAACATATAGCAAAGCCCTTGATATTTTTATCGAGGGCTTTTTTATTTAACCAACATTTTAAGTATAATAAGACCATGACAAACATTAAAACAATACTCGACGAAATTGCAGCAGAACCAGGTTCAAATGCAAAAATGGAAATCCTTGCAAAACACAAGGATAATGACCTATTAAAAATGGTTATGTATATGGCTAAAAGCCCTAGGTTGAAATATTATATCAAGCAAATTCCAAGTTACGTAAAGGATACGTTTGAATTAAATATGCCACTTCCACAAGCATTAGATACAATGATGGAAGTTTTACCGACTCGAAAAGCAACAGGAGGTGCAGCTTCTGCAATTCTCCAGGCGTTACTACAAAGTGTTACAGTTGATGACGCCTATATTATAGAAAGAATCATCGATAAAGATTTGAAAATTGGAATGGGAACTTCCAATATCAATAAAGTATTTAAAGACCTAATTGAGAAGACTCCTTATATGGGAGCTAAGTCATTTAGTGAAAAACTCGCAAAAGAAATATTTAACCCTAAAACAAAGGGAGCTCAGAAGGAATCTAAAATGGCATACAGCCAAATTAAGATGGATGGTAGATATTGTAATGCTATTATTGAAGATGGTGAGGCATATCTAGAATCACGATCAGGTGAAACTACCCTACTTACGAATTCACGATTAATGAGTGAATTATCTCAATTCGGTGATTGTGTATTAAATGGAGAATTAACTATCCCAGGATTTGATAGAAATACTGCAAATGGTATTGTAAATTCAGTAATTGGAATTACGACTAAACTTCGAGACGGAGAAAATCCACAAGATGAAAAGGATCACCTATTCGAAAGATATAATCAAACATACGAGCAATTATTAAACAAGATTGTTTATACAGTTTGGGACAGAATTGAATTGGATGACTATGAAGACAAAAAATCAGATGTTCCATATAATGATCGTCTTGGAAGATTAATGACAGAGCTTGTTGCAAATCAAGATAATGATATGCAATGTATAGAGCTAATTGAGATGAAACTCGTTACTACGTACGCACAGGCCATGGAACACTTTGTAGAGGCACTAAATAGAGGATTAGAAGGAACTATCTTAAAATCTCTTGATGGTGCCTGGAAGGACGGAAAGCCCAACTGGCAAATTAAGATGAAACTCGAAATAGACATTGATATGAAAATCATCGGGTTTAATTACGGGACAATAGGAACCAAGAATGAGAAATTAATATCATCACTTACGGTTGAATCAGCTGATGGTAAAGTAGTAACTAAGCCAACTGGTATTAGTGAAGCCGATATGAAGAAGATAACGGCTAATCAAGAATCTCTAATGGGAAGAATCATTGAAATGAAATGTTGTGGACTATCTCATGATCGAGATGGTAACTATTCTACACTACACCCAGTGTTCAAATCAATAAGAGATGATAAGGACGAAGCAGATTCATTTGAAGCCATTCAAGAAATTGAAAATATGGCAAAATCTCTACCTCAGGTTTAAAACCTTTTAGGAATTACAAGTAAAATATAATGATAATAAATTATTAATTTAAAACAAAATCATTATGAAGTATTACAACTGTCGTGTTCAATTTGAAACAATCAACGACCAAAATGGAAGAATCCAAAAAACAAAAGAGAATTATCTTGTTGAAGCTTTATCCGTATCGGATGCTGAAGATAAGTTAAAGGACCGATTCAAAGACTCAATGTCTGAGTTCTCTGTAATTAAAGTGGATGAGTCTAACATTATGGGAATTATTAAATAATTGAAACTATGGGAATGATGCCAACAAAAGCAGCTGAGGAAATCTATTCTGTATTACAGAGATATGCCGAAGCAAGTCCGAGATATTATGACAGTGAATTGTTCATATATAATTTCGGAGTAGTTCCAACCGGATCTAAAAAATTCAGACTTAATTGCATGGATGGCAAAATGAGAAAGTTTATTAAAGATGGAGATGATTATCGATTAGAAGGTCATGGACATGATAAAGTAAACGCTATTGTCAAGAAGATATTATCCGACGCAACTGAATCTAAACAAATTGAGGATTTTAAAGTAAGTGAAGTTTAAAGTTCCAATAGAAAAAGGAAATGATTTTCCAATGATATTCTTCGAGTTTTTTGCAGGACAATTGCAACAGCTCTTAGTTGAATATCAAAAATGGCCAAATAAAGTTACATTTTTAGGACCAATGGGAAAAGAATTATTCGATCTAATACATGAAAAAGGATGGGACTTTAAGCAATTTAATTTATCTCATACACCGACTGGAGTCGAAAAAATATTAATTGAATATGATAAACCACTGGATGAAATAGAAGAAACAGGATATCTGAAAGGAGATTCGTTACATGGGCAAACTATGAATGGAATCCCTGGAAGCGACACTGTTGGAAAACTAAGAGATCATGCCTTAAACACTAGCTTTAGGATAGAACGAAAGGTTCGGCCAAAAATAGAAATAAAATTGATTAGATAATAAAATCCCTCTCATTGAGGGATTTTTT
>Ga0102814_10002305_pt1 | contig 12992 bp, 11 predicted proteins | sample ColrivemetaGS741_FD_79112 | JGI IMG/M metagenome (GOLD analysis project Ga0102814, IMG submission 79112) | Estuarine microbial communities from the Columbia River estuary - Flood tide ETM metaG S.741 | ecosystem: Environmental > Aquatic > Marine > Intertidal zone > Estuary | place: USA... | reverse complement strand
CCGGGTCGAAGACGGCGTACTGGAAAGCGAGTTTTCCGGCAACCTGACCGAAGTCTGCCCGACCGGCGTGTTCACCGACAAAACCCACTCCGAGCGTTACAACCGCAAGTGGGACATGCAATTCAGCCCGAGCATCTGCCATGGCTGTGCTGCCGGCTGCAACACCAGCCCTGGCGAGCGTTATGGCGAAATCCGGCGTATCGAAAACCGCTACAACGGCTCGGTCAACCATTACTTCCTGTGTGACCGTGGCCGCTTCGGCTATGGATATGTCAATCGCAAGGACCGGCCTCGGCAGCCGATGATGATGCTGAGCAAGATGACCATGGGCATCGACTCCGCTCTCGATCAGGCGGCAGCATTGCTGAAAAACCATAAGGTGATCGGCATCGGCTCTCCCCGAGCCAGCCTTGAAAGCAATTTTGCCTTGCGCGAACTGGTGGGCGCGGAAAACTTCTACTCGGGCATCAACCGCGCCGAACTGCAACAACTGCAGTTGATCCACAGCATTTTGCAAGATGGTCCGCTGCCGGTACCGAGTATTCGCGACATGGAAGATCACGATGCCATATTGGTGCTTGGTGAAGATCTGACGCAGACTTCTGCGCGCACGGCCCTGGCACTGCGGCAGGCAGTCAAGGGCAAGGCCACCGAAATGGCCCAGGCCATGAAAATTCAGGACTGGAATGCGGCTGCCGTGCAAAACGTTGCCCAGAGCGCGCTCAATCCACTGTTCATCTGCTCGGTCAGCGCCGGCAAACTGGACGATGTGGCTGAGGAGTGTGTTTATGCCGCGCCTGCCGACCTGGCCCGCCTCGGTTTTGCCGTGGCCCATGCGATCGACCCGGATGCCCCTGCCGTCAACGGACTGGACCCGGCTGCTGCCGAGCTGGCCAAGCGCATTGCTGCAGCGCTGCTGAATGCCAAACGTCCTTTGTTGGTCGCCGGCAACTCACTGGGTTCGCGGGAACTGATAGAGGCTGCGGCAAATATTGCCTCGGCGCTGAAGAATCGTGCGAAGAACGCTTCGCTGAGTCTGGTCGTAACCGAAGCCAACAGCATGGGCATGGTCATGCTGCTGGGCAAAGAAGCTGGCGACAGATCCGTCGATGCCGCACTGCAAGCACTGACTGACGGCCCTACCAGTTCGGTTATCGTGCTGGAGAATGACCTGTATCGCCGCGCCGACAAGGCCACGGTAGATGCTGCATTGGGCAAGGCGAAAACGGTAGTGGTAGCCGATCACCAGAGCACAGCGACAACCGCCAAAGCTCATCTGCTGCTCCCGGCTGCCAGTTTTGCCGAGGGCGATGGCACTTTGGTAAGCCAGGAAGGCCGTGCGCAGCGCTTCTTTCAGGTGTTCGATCCGGGCTACTACGATCCGAAAATCCTCATCCGCGAAGGCTGGCGCTGGCTGCATGCCCTGCAGTGCACACTGCAGGAAAAGAAAGTCGACTGGACCCAGCTTGATCAGGTCACTGCAGCCTGCGCCCAGGCCCAGCCGGAGCTGGCCGGCATCCTCGATGCCGCCCCGGCGGCAAGCTTCCGCATCAAGGGTCTGAAGCTGGCGCGTGAACCGCTGCGTTACAGCGGCCGCACGGCCATGCGCGCCAATCTCAGCGTGCATGAACCGCGCACACCGCAGGATCAGGACAGCGCCTTTGCCTTCTCCATGGAGGGCTATTCAGGCTCGGTGGAAGACCGCCAGCAGATCCCCTTCGCCTGGTCGCCAGGCTGGAACTCGCCGCAAGCATGGAACAAGTTTCAGGACGAGGTCGGTGGCCACTTGCGGGCCGGCGATCCTGGCGCACGCCTGATCGAAGCCAAAGGCGAAGCCCTGCCCTGGTTTGCTGTACCTGCCGCCTATGCACCCAGCGCAATACGCTGGCAGGTTGTGCCGGTGCATCACCTGTTTGGCAGCGATGAAACCTCTTCTGCAGCAGCACCGATACAGACCCGCATCCCGCACGCCTACGTGGCACTGGGCAGTAGTGCAGCCAAACGACTTAGTCTCAAGGAAGGCGCACAAATGAGCCTGACGATTGAGCAGGTCAAGCTGAGCCTGCCGCTGCGTATTGATGATGAACTGGCAGACGGTCTGGTCGGCCTGCCCGCAGGTCTGCCAGGTATTCCTGCGGTATTGAGCGGACGCTTTGCCGAAGATTTGCAGGAGGCCGCGCAATGAGCTGGCTGACACCGGAAATCATCGACATCATCATTGCCGCGCTCAAAGCCATCGTTATCCTGCTGGCCGTAGTGATCAGCGGCGCCCTGCTGAGCTGGGTGGAGCGGCGCATGCTCGGGCTCTGGCAGGACCGCCACGGCCCCAATCGGGTCGGCCCGTTCGGCGCCTTTCAGCTCGGCGCCGACATGATCAAGATGTTCTTCAAGGAGGACTGGACACCACCCTTTGCCGACAAGATGATCTTCACGCTGGCGCCGGTGATTGCCATGAGCTCACTGCTTATTGCCTTTGTGGTGATCCCGATCACGCCGACCTGGGGCGTCGCCGATCTGAATATCGGCCTGCTGTTCTTCTTCGCCATGGCTGGCATCACTGTGTATGCGGTGCTGTTTGCCGGCTGGGCGAGCAACAACAAGTTCGCCCTGCTCGGCAGCCTGCGCGCCTCGGCACAGACCCTGAGCTACGAAGTCTTCCTCGGCCTGTCGCTGATGGGCGTGGTGGCGCAGGTCGGCTCCTTCAATCTGCGTGACATTGTCGAATACCAGCATCAGCACTGGTGGTTCATCATTCCGCAGTTTTTCGGCTTCTGTACCTTCTTCATTGCCGCGGTGGCCGTGACTCACCGCCATCCGTTCGACCAGCCCGAAGCAGAGCAGGAACTGGCTGACGGTTACCACATCGAATATGCCGGAATGAAATGGGGCATGTTCTTCGTCGGCGAGTACATCGGCATCGTGCTGGTATCCGCGCTGCTGGTGACGCTGTTCTTCGGCGGCTGGCACGGCCCGTTTCTGGAATACCTGCCCTGGCTGTCCTTTGTCTGGTTTTCCCTGAAAACCGCTTTCTTCATCATGCTGTTCATCCTGCTGCGGGCGGCCATTCCGCGCCCGCGTTATGACCAGGTGATGACCTTCAGCTGGATCTTCTGTCTGCCGCTGACCCTGATCAACCTGCTGGTGACCGGCGCATTTGTGCTGGCCGCGGCCCAGTAAGGAGAAGCCTCAATGTTCAAGTACATCTGGGACGTTTTGTACGGCACCTTTACCCAGCTTCGCAGCCTGGTGATGGTGTTCGGCCATGCTTTCCGCCCTCGCGACACCCTGCAGTATCCGGAAGAAGCGGTTTATCTGCCGCCGCGCTACCGCGGACGCATCGTGCTGACCCGCGACCCGGATGGCGAAGAGCGCTGCGTAGCCTGCAACCTCTGCGCCGTAGCCTGCCCGGTGGGCTGCATCTCGCTGCAAAAAGCCGAAGCCGAAGATGGCCGCTGGTACCCGGAATTCTTCCGTATCAACTTCTCGCGCTGCATTTTCTGCGGCATGTGTGAAGAGGCCTGTCCGACCACGGCCATCCAGCTCACCCCGGATTTCGAAATGGGCGAATTCAAACGCCAGGATCTGGTGTACGAGAAAGAAGATTTGCTGATTTCCGGTCCCGGCAAATATCCGGATTACAACTTCTATCGCGTTTCAGGAATGGCCATTGCCGGCAAGCCGAAAGGTGCCGCCCAGAGCGAAGCCGAACCAATTAACGTTAAAGGCCTGCTGCCTTAAGGACGAATGATGGAATTCGCTTTCTATTTTGCTGCCGGCATTGCTGCCATCGCCACGTTGCGCGTGATCACGCACACCAATCCGGTGCATGCCCTGCTCTATCTGATCGTCTCGCTGCTGGCGGTTTCCATGTGTTTTTTCAGCCTCGGTGCGCCCTTCGCCGGCGCACTGGAAATCATCGTGTATGCCGGGGCGATCATGGTCCTGTTTGTCTTTGTGGTGATGATGCTCAATCTTGGCTCCGCGGTCACCCAACAGGAAACCCGCTGGCTGGCACCTGGCATCTGGTTCGGACCAGGCTTGCTATCAGCCCTGCTGCTGGCGCTGGTTCTGTATGTACTGTTCAACGGTGCGGATAACGGCACAATCGGCCATACCACAGTGGATGCCAAAGCCGTGGGTATCAGCCTGTTCGGCCCCTATCTGCTGGCGGTGGAACTGGCCTCGATGCTGTTGCTGGCCGCACTGGTCGCCGCCTTCCATCTCGGGCGCAATGAGGCCAAGGAGTAATCATGCATTCGATTCCCATGGAACATGGCCTGGCACTGGCAGGCCTGCTGTTTAGCCTGGGGCTGACCGGCGTAATGGTGCGGCGCAACATCCTGTTCATTCTGATGAGCCTAGAAGTCATGATGAATGCCACTGCGCTGGCGTTCGTGGTGGCCGGCAGCCGCTGGGGGCAGCCCGACGGCCAGGTCATGTTCATTCTGGTGCTGACACTGGCTGCGGCCGAGGCCAGTATCGGCCTGGCAATCCTGCTGCAGTTGTATCGCCGCTTCCACACCCTCGATATCGACGCTGCCAGTGAGATGCGCGGATGAACCTTCTATTTCTCACGTTGCTATTTCCACTGCTCGGTTTCCTGCTGCTGGCCTTCTCGCGCGGACGCTGGTCGGAAAATTTCTCCGCCCTGATCGGCGTTGGCTCGGTGGGCCTGTCAGCGCTGACCGGTGCCTGGATCATCTGGCAGTTCAACGTAGCGCCACCTGCAGGTGGTGCTTATGTACAGCATTTATGGCAGTGGTTTGCCGTGGATGGCTTTAACCCCGGCTTTACCCTTTATCTGGATGGCCTGTCACTGACCATGCTCGGGGTGGTGACCGGTGTCGGCTTCCTGATCCACCTGTTCGCCAGCTGGTACATGCGCGGCGAAGAGGGCTATTCGCGCTTTTTTGCCTACACCAACCTGTTCATCTTCAGCATGATACTGCTGGTACTGGGCGACAACCTGCTGGTGCTGTACTTCGGATGGGAAGGCGTTGGCCTGTGCTCCTATCTGCTGATCGGCTTCTATTTCAAGCATGTGCCCAATGGCAATGCAGCACTCAAGGCCTTCATCGTCACCCGTATCGGTGACGTGTTCATGGCCATCGGCCTGTTTATCCTGTTCGTGCAGCTGGGCACGCTGAACATCCAGGAACTGATGATTCTGGCACCGCAGAAGTTCACCTCCGGTGATCCATGGATGAATCTGGCTACGCTGATGCTGCTCGGTGGCGCGGTCGGCAAATCCGCCCAACTGCCCCTGCAGACCTGGCTGGCCGATGCCATGGCCGGCCCGACACCGGTCTCGGCATTGATCCATGCTGCAACCATGGTGACCGCCGGTGTGTATCTGATTGCCCGCACTCACGGGCTGTTCCTGCTGACGCCGGAAGTGCTGGAACTGGTCGGCATTGTCGGCGCAACAACCCTGGTGCTCGCCGGTTTTGCGGCTGTGGTGCAAACCGATATCAAGCGCATTCTGGCCTACTCGACCATGAGCCAGCTGGGTTACATGTTCCTGGCGCTGGGTGTGGCCGCCTGGGATGCGGCAATCTTCCACCTGATGATTCACGCTTTCTTCAAGGCCTTGCTGTTCCTCGCCTCTGGTGCGGTGATCAACGCCTGCCACCATGAGCAGAACATCTTCAAAATGGGCGGACTGTGGCGGAAACTGCCACTGGCCTATGCCAGCTTCGTCGTAGGTGGTGCAGCCCTGGCGGCACTGCCAATCGTCACAGCGGGCTTCTATTCGAAAGACGAAATTCTCTGGGAAGCCCTGGCCAGCGGCCATGACAAACTGCTCTACGCCGGACTGGCCGGTGCCTTCCTGACTTCAATCTATACCTTCCGGTTGATCTTCATCACCTTCCACGGCGAGGCCAAAACCGAAGCCCACCCGGGGCACGGCGTCGCCTACTGGTTGCCGCTGTCGACCCTGATCGTGCTCTCGACCTTTATCGGCGCACTGATCAGCCCACCGCTGGCAGGAGTGCTGCCGGAAAGCGTCGGTTATGCCGGCGGCGAAGCCAAGCATGGACTGGAACTGCTGTCCGGCGGCATCGCCATCGCCGGCATTCTGCTGGCCGCAATGCTTTATCTAGGCCGTCGCCAACTGGTCAATGCAATTGCTGCGAGCGTGCCAGGCCGCTTCCTGTCGACCTGGTGGTACGCCGCATGGGGCTTTGACTGGTTGTACGACAAACTGTTTGTGCAACCTTATCTGCGCATCAGCCGGATGCTCGCGCATGACCCGATGGATCGCATGATGGGGGCTGTGCCAAGGATAGTGCGCAGTGCTCACAAGGCGCTAAAAGTTACAGAGAACGGCTATTTACGCTGGTATGCGGCAAGCATGGCTGGCGGAGCCGTACTGGTTCTCGGCATTATTGTGCTGGGCTGATCGCCTGGTAATGAAGTATTTCTGGAGAGATTGAGCCCGTTATGATTCTGCCATGGCTAATCCTGATTCCCTTTATCGGCGGACTGATCTGCTGGAAAGCCGAGCACCTCGGTGAAACGCCGACACGTCTGGTCGCGCTACTCACAATGTCGCTGGTACTCGGTCTGTCCATCTGGTTGTGGATGACCGGCGACTTCCAGCTGGCACCCTCCCCCGGCGCTGATCAGGCCTGGGCTATGGAGTTCCAGTCAAGCTGGATTCCTCGTCTGGGTATCAGCTTCCATCTGGCGATGGATGGCCTCTCGCTGCTGATGATCATGCTCACCGGCCTGCTCGGCATTCTGTCGGTGCTCTGTTCCTGGGGTGAAATCCAGATGCGCATCGGCTTCTTTCACCTGAACCTGATGTGGATTCTCGGCGGAGTAATCGGCGTCTTTCTGGCGATGGACCTGTTCCTGTTCTTCTTCTTCTGGGAAATGATGCTGGTGCCGATGTTCTTCCTCATTGCGCTGTGGGGACACAGCTCCAGTGACGGCAAGAAAACCCGCATCTATGCGGCGACCAAGTTCTTCATCTACACCCAGGCCAGCGGCCTGATCATGCTGGTTGCCATTCTCGGCCTGGTGTTTGCCAACTATCACAACACCGGTATTTTCACCTTCAACTACAGCTCGCTGTTACAGGCCAAGCTGGCGCCGGAGCTTGAATACATTCTGATGCTGGGCTTCTTCATCGCATTTGCCGTGAAGTTGCCTATCGTACCCCTGCACTCCTGGCTGCCCGATGCGCATGCCCAGGCACCTACGGCAGGTTCGGTGGATCTGGCCGGCATTCTGCTGAAAACTGCCGCCTACGGCCTGCTGCGCTTTGCCATTCCGCTGTTCCCCAATGCCTCCGCCGAGTTCGCGCCGATCGCCATGACACTGGGCCTGATCGGGATTTTCTATGGTGCGGTGCTGTCGTTTGCACAAACCGACATCAAGCGTCTGGTCGCCTACTCCAGCGTCTCGCACATGGGCTTTATCCTGATCGGCATCTATGCCGGCAGCCAGTTGGCGCTGCAGGGTGTGGTGGTGCAGATGCTCGCGCACGGCCTGTCAGCTGCGGCACTGTTTATCCTTTGCGGTCAGTTGTACGAGCGCCTGCACACCCGCGACATGCGCGAAATGGGTGGCATCTGGGCGCGCATGCCATACCTGCCGGCCATCAGCCTGTTTTTTGCCGCCGCCTCACTGGGCTTGCCCGGTACCGGTAACTTCGTTGGCGAATTCCTGATCCTGCTCGGCTCGTTCAAGTCGGTACCCTGGATCACGGCGATTGCCACTGCAGGGCTGGTATTTGCTTCGGTCTACTCGCTGATCATGATTCACCGCGCCTACTTCGGCCCACCACGTGCAGAGCATGCACTGGCCGGACCTGATACACGCGAACTCAGCATGACCCTTGGTCTGGCTGTGTTGATCATCATTCTGGGGGTCTACCCGCAACCGGTGCTGGACACCACCGCCGCCAGCATGCATGGCGTGCAGCAATGGCTTGGTGCTGCCCTCTCCCAACTCGTTTCGGTCCGGTAGTCGCAATGGAACTTACCTCACAACACTTTATCGCCCTGCTGCCGTTACTGGTTACCAGCCTGACCATAGTGGTGGTAATGCTGGCCATTGCCTGGAAACGCAGTCACTCGATGACCTTCATGCTTGCGGTTGGCGGTCTCAACCTTGCTCTTCTGTCGATCATTCCGGCGATGAAAGTAGCCCCGCTGGCAGTCACACCCCTGATGTATGTAGATGGCTTCGCCGGTTTCTACATAGGCTTGATACTGGTAGCGACATTGGCTTGCGTGACACTGGCGCATGCCTACATGGAAGGTTTTCCCGGCAACACCGAGGAACTCTATCTGCTAATGCTGCTCTCCGCCGCCGGCGGTCTGGTGCTGGTAAGCACCCAGCATCTGGCCGGGCTGTTCATCGGCCTTGAGCTGTTGTCTGTGCCGCTTTACGGCATGGTTGCCTACGCCTTCTTCAACAAACATACCCTTGAAGCCGGCATCAAGTACATGGTGCTGTCAGCCGTTGGCTCGGCCTTTGTGCTGTTTGGCATGGCACTGTTGTATGCCGACTCGGGAAGCCTGACCTTTGCCGGTATTGGCGCCAGCCTGGCCAGTGCGACAACGCAAAACACTCTGGCGCACCTGGGTATCGGCATGCTGGTGATCGGCCTGGCGTTCAAGCTGTCGCTGGTACCTTTCCACCTGTGGACACCCGATGTTTACCAGGGCGCACCAGCCCCGGTAACCGCTTTCCTGGTTTCTGCCAGCAAGGTGGCGGTGTTTGCCGTGCTGCTGCGGCTTTACCAGATGTCGCCGGCTACCGCAGGAGGCTGGCTGACAGATCTGCTCAGCGTGATCGCCATCGCATCGATACTGGTCGGCAATCTGCTGGCACTGACCCAGACCAACCTCAAGCGCCTGCTGGGTTATTCCTCCATCGCGCATTTCGGCTACCTGCTGGTCGCGCTGATCGCCAGCGATGGTATTTCCGTCGAAGCCATCGGGGTGTACCTGGCGACCTACGTGGTCAGCAGTCTGGGCGCTTTCGGTGTCATCACGCTGATGTCCACCCCGTATCATGGACGTGATGCCGATGCATTGTTTGAATACCGCGGGCTATTCTGGCGCCGTCCTTACCTGACTGCCGTACTGACGCTGATGATGTTGTCCCTGGCCGGTATTCCGCTGACCGCTGGCTTTATCGGCAAGTTCTACATCATCACGGCAGGCGTTGAAGCGCATCTCTGGTGGTTGCTGGGCGCAGTGGTTATGGGCAGCGCCATTGGCGTGTTCTACTACCTGCGTGTCATAGTCACCCTGTACATGCAGGAGCACACCTCGCTGACCCACGATGCGCCGTTCAACTGGGGGCAGCGCGCCGGCGGCATCATGCTGGTGGCAATCGCCATTTTTACCTTCCTGATTGGTGTGTATCCACAACCCCTATTGCTGCTGTTACAAGGTGCAGGACTGGGCTATTGAGTCTGCTCGGACAGTAATACCGCCGCGCACCGAACAAGGGAATGCAATGCTGAATATCGCTCTGGTTTCAGGCTCAAGCCGCCGCGACAGCCAGTCGGCCAAAGTCGCCCGTTATTTGCAACAACGCCTGATTGAGCTCGGTTATTGCGCTGCGCAACAATGCAGCCTGATCGACCTGGGGATGAACCCCCTGCCTCTCTGGCCAGCCGAGGACAGTGGACCGTGGCCGGAGTACCAACAGCAGCTAAGTGCTGCCGATGCGCTGGTGGTAATCGCTCCGGAATGGAATGGCATGGCCTGCCCGGCGATCAAGAACTTCTTTATCTATGCCAGCAAGACCGAACTGGCACATAAGCCTGGCCTGCTGGTTGGCGTTTCTTCGGGCGTTGGCGGCGCTTATCCGATTAGCGAACTGCGCGCATCCAGCTATAAGAACTGTCGGCTTTGTTACCTGCCCGAACATCTGATCGTGCGCCATGTCGAGCAACTGCTGAATACCCCCGAAGCGGACAGTGAGGACGACCGGCGTATTCGTCAACGTGCCGACTATGCTCTGGATGTTCTCAGAAAATATGCGCATGCCTTGCAGCCTGTGCGGGCTTCGCTTGCATTTGACAACCCCGCCTTTGCTAATGGCATGTGAGTCGCGACAGCACATACAGACCTCTCGGCACCGCATGCCTGCACACGCAGCTGTGACATTCAGCTGACTGAATTAACTTGGTTTGGTACAGCCACTTCCTATAAGTTCTCTTGGTTAACAGGGAGACTGCCGTGGGCGCCATTCAGATCAAGAACTCCGCATTAACCCTGCGTGCGGGCAAACGTGCCATAGCGCATATTCGTCAGCATGGCCTGCAACCTGCGGATATAGCCATCCTGCCGGGTGCAGCCGGGGGACCAAAAGGCATTGGCCTGCAAGGCCTGGACCTGGCGTTATTCGGTGACTGGCTGCCACGCGCACCCCGTCAGCGCTCTCTGATCGGAGCCTCCATCGGCTCGTGGCGCTTCGCCAGTGCCTGTCTGCCTGACCCGGTTGCCGGCATCAAGCGTCTTGGCGAGCTATATACCAGTCAGCGTTACGCCAAAGGCGTCAGCATGAAGGAGGTCAGCCAGAGTTGCCGCCAGTTGCTGAATGATCTTTTGCAGGGTGAAGACGCCGCAATCCTGACCAACCCGCTCTACCAGCTGAACATCGTAGTTGTGAAAAGCCATGGTCTGCTGGTGCATGACCGCAAAGGTGCACTGGGACTGGGCTTGTCAGCCGTGATCGGCAATAACCTGCTGGGCCGCCAGCGGCTGGCGCGCCACTTTGAGCGTTTGATTATTCACGACCCCAGGGCACAACCGCCCCTGCATAAGCTTGAAGACTTTAAAACACACTTTCACACACTCACGACCCAAGGCTTGCGTCAGTCGTTGATGGCATCAGCATCGATACCGCTGGTGATGGAAGCTGTTCGCGAGATTCCCGGTATCGGTCCCGGCACCTACCGTGACGGCGGCCTGCTCGACTATCACCTCGATCTGCCCTACGCCGGTGATGGTCTGGTGCTGTACCCGCACTTCACCGACCGTGTCGTTCCCGGCTGGTTCGACAAGAGTCTGCTCTGGCGCAATGGCGACGCCACACGCCTGCAGGACGTGGTACTGATTGCGCCTTCCAGTGCCTATCTGGCCAGCCTGCCCCACGGCAAGCTCCCCGACCGCAGGGACTTCAGTCGTTACATGGGCGACGACGATGGCCGCGAACTCTATTGGCGCAAGGCCATGGCCGAGAGCACACGACTCGGTGAGGAGTTTCTTGAACTTTGCGAAACCGGCGCACTAGTTGACCGTCTGCTGCCACTGCGCGGCAGCGCCTGACCTGATAACCGATCAGTCAGCAGCAGGCGTTTTTCTAATCAGGCGAGGAAGCTGATAAACTGCACGGCCTACAGCGCCAGCCTGGCGCGCCCAATACAGAGCGTTACCCCGTGGAATTGTTCAAGGAATTCATTTTCGAAGCTGCCCATCTCCTCCCCCATGTACCTGCGGGGCATAAGTGCGGGCGACTGCACGGGCACTCGTTCCGTGTCGCTATCTTCATCGAGGGCGAAGTCGATCCGCATACCGGCTGGATTCGTGACTTTTCGGAAATCAAGGCAATCTTCCTGCCCATCTATGAGCGGCTCGATCACAACTACCTGAACGACATCCCCGGTCTGGAAAATCCTACCAGCGAAATCCTGGCCAAATGGATCTGGCAGGAGCTCAAGCCATTGCTGCCTGACCTGTCTCGGATTCGCATCATGGAAACCTGCACCAGCGGCTGCGAATACCGCGGCGACTGACTGCCAGCGACAACCACGTGAGCCTCAGACTCGCGAATCCAGACCTTCCAGCAGAAACCGCGGCGCAATGTAGCGTTCGTAATGTGCTTCCGATAGCAGGAAAAATTCGCGATCGATAGCGTCACGAAGTTGCGGCAGATTCCACTCGCGAAACTCTGGCAACAGGCTCATGCCGTAAGCATCCAGTTGATTGATCTGGCGTGCACCACGGGCAATCAGTTGATAGGCCCAGCAATACGCCGACTGCTCGGGAAGATAGCGAATTTGCCGCTTTTCCAGCTGATCACGCAGACGCAATGCATCGAAAACCTGCAACTTGGAGGACATCACCTGCACCAGCAGCAACTCCAGCCGCAGCCACACCGCGCGCTTCTCCTGCTCGCCATAGAGATTCCAGTTGACGATTTCATGATGAAAGCGTTTGCAGCCACGACATACCAGATCGCCGTACACCGTCGAGCAGAGTCCGATGCAGGGGGTTTTGATAGTTTGTCTGGACATACTTGAATCTGACAAAGCCGGCGCGGGTAAGGTCGGCAATATTAGACCTTTGTCGGAGCAGGGTCACCCTGCCAGAGCTGCCGTCGTGCTTAACTTTAGGACATTAATCCATTAAACTTGGAAAGCCATCCAAGGCACCAACAGTCCGCTAGAAGCTGTTTTCAAAGCGTAACGAGTAGGTTTGGCGACGTCCTGGCTTGTTTGGGCGATTTTTAATCGCGCCCCCAACCATGGACTGGCTCAAGCGCTTGGCCGTAAGCAACGTAAAACTTTGAAAGCAGCTTCTGCTTGGGAGTCTCCAAAACCCTGGCTGAAATACCCAAAAAGTAACTAAGCGCTTGTGTTTGGAGAGTCACTGGTCAAGTGTCCCGGACAATTCCGCGGGACCATTTTAGAGGGTAATAATTGTGCTTGAAGCCTATCGCAAACACGTAGCAGAGCGCGCCGCGCAGGGTATCGTGCCCCAGCCGCTGAACGCCGAACAAACTGCGGGCCTGGTCGAACTGCTGAAGAATCCGCCGGCTGGCGAAGAAGCCTTCCTTCTTGACCTGATCAGCAACCGCGTTCCGCCAGGTGTAGACGAAGCGGCCTACGTCAAAGCCGGCTTCCTGTCCGCACTGGCCAAGGGCGAAGCCAGCTCCCCTCTGATCGACAAGGTCCGCGCAGTCGAGCTGCTGGGTACCATGCAAGGCGGCTACAACATCGTCACCATGGTTGAGCTACT
>Ga0102814_10002303_pt1 | contig 12994 bp, 9 predicted proteins | sample ColrivemetaGS741_FD_79112 | JGI IMG/M metagenome (GOLD analysis project Ga0102814, IMG submission 79112) | Estuarine microbial communities from the Columbia River estuary - Flood tide ETM metaG S.741 | ecosystem: Environmental > Aquatic > Marine > Intertidal zone > Estuary | place: USA: Columbia... | reverse complement strand
TTTGTTTCGGGTTATTTTTTCTTTTAAAATAAACGCACTTAAAATAAGAACAATTACAGGTGTTGTAGTCATAATTATAGAAGCGTCAATGGGAGAAGTTAAACTTAGCCCATGGAAAAAAAGAAGCATATTTGTTGAAATTCCCAAAAGGCCACAGATAATTAGCAATCTAAAATCTTTCCTTTCAACTTTTTCTTTCACGAATTGCTTTACAATCCAAAACATGAATCCTGCACCAATAATCCTCAGTAAAACCAAAGCCGAAGCGCCCATTTTATCAGGCATAATGCCTTTAGCAATTAAAAAATTAGCGCCATAAATAATGTTGGCACCAAGTAGTGCTAAATGTGCTTTTTGGTTATTTTTAATCAATTCTCAAGTGGTTTTATTGAAGGTTGAAAAGTACAATTTTCATGGAAACAAAATGGTATTATGCTACCCATTAATTCAATTTAAATAGCAATGTGATGAATTCAAAATAAACACTTTATAGTTTTCTTTTTAAAACGTAACTTTGCGCTTTTAAAAATTGAATAGCAAAAATGGAGTACAACTTTAGAAAGATAGAAGCAGATTGGCAAAAGTTTTGGGCAGAAAATCAAACATTTAAAGCCAGTAATAATTCAGATAAACCAAAATTTTACGTGTTGGATATGTTTCCATATCCTTCAGGAGCAGGTTTACATGTTGGACATCCATTAGGTTATATTGCTTCTGATATTTATGCGCGTTACAAACGCCATAAAGGTTTTAATGTATTGCATCCGCAAGGATATGATTCTTTTGGTTTGCCTGCGGAACAATATGCTATTCAAACAGGACAACACCCTGCAATAACTACAGAAGCCAATATTGCTACTTACAGAAAACAATTAGATCAAATTGGTTTTTCGTTCGATTGGTCTCGAGAAGTTAGAACTTCTGATCCATGTTATTATAAATGGACACAATGGATTTTTATTCAATTATTTGAATCGTATTATTGTAAAGATGCAGACCAAGCAAGAGCAATTTCTGAGTTGGAAGAAGTATTTGCTTCTGAAGGGAATACTACAATTAATGCCGTTTGTGATGATGATATAAGCATTTTTTCAGCAGCGGATTGGAAAAATTATTCAGAAGAAGAAAAACAAACAATATTATTAAAATACCGATTGACATTTTTATCTGAAACCGAAGTGAACTGGTGCCCTGGTTTGGGAACAGTATTGGCAAATGATGAAATTGTAAACGGTGTTTCTGAACGTGGTGGACATACTGTGGTTCGTAAAAAAATGAAACAGTGGAGTATGAGAATTACAGCGTATGCACAACGTTTATTAGATGGCTTAACTAAAATTGATTGGCCACAACCATTGAAAGATTCTCAAACTTATTGGATTGGCAGATCTGAAGGAGCGATGGTTTCGTTTAAGGTGTTGTCTGAAACTAATTCTAAGAATAGAAAGCTAAATTTATCTTTCAAAGAAATTGAAGAACTTAAAGAAAAAAGATTGACCTCATCTAAAGAAGAACAGTTGTTATGGGATGAGTTAAAAAAGAAAAAAAGAGCTTCAAAGTTTAGAAATAAATATACTATTGGTACTTTTTTGGTTGATTTTGTATGCTTGGCGAAAAATACAATTGTTGAATTTTCAGGGAAAGATGATGAAGCTGCAAGAACTGAATATTTTGAAAGTGAAGGTTTTCAGGTAATACGTTTTTCAAGAGAAGATGTATTGGGAAATACCTTCGCTGTATTGTCCAAAATAGACTACACATTACAATTCCCTGTACTTCCAACTAAAACGGAAATTAAAGAAAATAGCTCATTTGAAAAAGGTTCTGAATTTGAAATAGCTGTTTTCACAACGAGACCTGATACCATTTTTGGAGTAAGTTTTATGACCTTGGCCCCTGAGCACGAGTTGGTTTCAAAAATCACGACTCCAGAACAAAAAAAGGCTGTTGAAGCATATATTAAGGCTACTGCAAAGCGCAGTGAATTGGAGCGTATGGCCGATGTGAAAACCATTTCAGGTGTGTTTACCGGCGCATATGCTATGCATCCGTTTACTGGTGAAAAAGTTCAAATATGGATTGGTGATTACGTGTTGGCCGGTTACGGAACAGGCGCTGTAATGGCAGTTCCTTGTGGAGATGAACGTGATTACGCATTTGCAAAACACTTTGGAATTGAAATTATAAATATTTTTGAAGGTGTTGATATTTCAGAAGAAGCCTTTACTGATAAAGAAAATTCTATAATAGCAAATTCTGATTTTTTAAATGGCTTACCATATAAAAAAGCAATGAAAACCATTATCTACGAAATTGAAAAACGCGGATTTGGTTATGGAAAAATAAATTACCGTTTGCGCGATGCTGTTTTTAGTCGTCAACGTTATTGGGGAGAGCCATTTCCTGTGTATTATAAAAACGGCTTGCCTCAAATGATTGATAAAGCATATTTGCCAATTGTGTTGCCGGAAGTTGAAAAATATTTACCAACTGAAGATGGTAAACCTCCGTTAGGAAATGCAACCACTTGGGCTTGGGATACTTCAAAAAATGAAGTTGTTTCAAATGACTTGATGGATAATGTTACTGTTTTTCCTTTAGAATTAAACACAATGCCAGGTTGGGCAGGAAGCTCTTCGTATTTCAATAGATACATGGATCCTGAAAATACTGAAGACTTTGTAAGCAAAGAAGCAGTTGAATATTGGCAAGATGTTGATTTATATATTGGAGGTAGTGAGCATGCAACCGGACATTTATTGTATTCTCGTTTTTGGCAAAAATTCTTATTCGATAAAGGAATTGTACCTGTTGATGAATATGCTAAAAAACTGATTAACCAAGGAATGATTACTGGAACTTCTGCCTTTGTATTTAGAGTTGAAGGTGAAAATAAGTTTGTTTCAAAAGGGTTAATAGGTGATAAAAAAATTCAACCAATTCATTCTGATGTCGCTTTTGTAAATGGCTCAGATGAATTAGATATTGAAGCTTTTAAAAACTGGAGAGAAGAGTTTAAAGATGCTGAATTTGTGTTGGAAGACGGAAAATACATTGTTGGTCGTGAGGTTGAAAAAATGTCGAAATCCAAATACAATGTTGTAAATCCTGATCAAATTTGTGAAGAATACGGAGCTGATAGTTTACGTTTGTTTGAAATGTTTTTAGGTCCGTTAGAACAATCAAAACCTTGGAAAACATCAGGAATTTCAGGTGTGTATAGTTTCTTGAAAAAATTATGGAAATTGTATATTGTAAATGATGCGTTTTCAGTTTCAGATGAAGAACCTTCGGCAGAAGAATTGAAAACATTACACAAAACCATTAAAAAAGTTGAAGAAGACATAGCCAATTTTTCATTCAACACATCGGTTTCAACATTTATGATTGCAGTAAACGAATTGACTGCTTTAAAATGTAACAAACGTTCAATTTTAGAGCCTTTGGCTATCACTATTGAACCTTATGCACCGCATATCGCCGAAGAATTGTGGAAGAATTTAGGTCATACTACATCCATTTCAACTGTTGATTTCCCAGAATTCAAACCAGAATATTTAGTTGAAAGCAGCAAAGAATATCCTGTTTCTTTTAATGGCAAAATGCGTTTTAAGATTGAATTACCGTTAGATTTAACAGTACAAGAAATAGAAGAAATTATAATGGCGCACCCAAAAACACAAGAACAATTACAAGGTCGAATTCCTAAAAAGGTGATTGTTGTACAGGGAAAAATAGTAAATATTGTGGGATAAATATTGATTTGAAAATTAAAATTCTTGATACTTGCTGCCTAATAACAGCTTCTTGAAAAATGATAGATAAATTCGAAATCATAGGATTAATTGCTGCCGTTTTAACAACTTCGGCTTATGTTCCGCAGGTATATAAAACTTGGAAAACAAAATCAGCTGGCAACATATCGCTAACAATGTATATTGCAATGTTTATTGGTATTCTATTGTGGTTGGTTTATGGATTTCATTTAAATAGTTTTGCAATGATAGCAGCAAATTCAGTGACCGCAATTTTAACATTGATTATTCTGGTTTTTAAGTTACGTTACAAATAATTTTCTTGGTATATTTATTGAGGGAATAGGCTAAAAATTATCTGTATATTTACTTCAATTTAAAAAAATGAAAATCAAGCATCTTTCATTACGGATTCGCATATTTTTAGCCATGATATTACTTATATTATTGGCCTCAGTATTAATTGCTACCGTAACTATTTACCAATACAAAGAACAAACAGAAGAATACAACCAAGGGAGGCTTGACAGAAAAGAAGAGGCTGTGAAAGCCTCAATTAATTATTGGTTCAATACTGGAAATACTTTTCCGCTTGAGCCTAAAAATTTACCTTTTATATTTAAAGATAAAATTTTTGAAATTTCTGACATTGAAAATTTAGAAATTAATATTTATCATTTAAATGGAAGCTTAGCCATAAGTTCACATTCAGGATTTGTAAAAAGTGATGCTCCAACTGTTTTATCAGATTCTATTTTAAAAAATATTTCTAAAAATTATAAACATAGACTTGTAAATACTGAAGTGTTAAATGGCAATACTTTTCAATCTTCATACTCATATATTACAGATACTAAATTTAAACCAATAGGTGTTCTAAATTTGGAGTACCTTCAAGATAACAGCCAGCAAGACAGAGATTTAGAAGAGTTTTTAGTTAGAATGGGTTTTGTTTACGCCTTGATGTTTTTATTGGCTATTGCATTGGCTTTTTTTATTTCAAGTTATATCACAAGAAATATCAAAGCGGTTACTGATAAAATGAAACAGACCCGACTGAACGAAAGAAACGAAAAAATTATTTTAACAGATGCAAGCTCCGAAATATCTACATTGGTAAACGCCTACAATGCAATGGTTGATGAACTGGAGGAAAGTGCGGCAAAATTAGCTAAGGGAGAGCGCGAACAAGCCTGGCGAGAAATGGCTAAACAGGTGGCGCATGAAATTAAAAATCCGCTAACCCCAATGCGATTGACAGTGCAAAGTTTTGAACGAAAATTTGATGCCAACGATCCAAAAATTTATGAAAAAATTAATGAATTCAGTAAAATATTAATTCAGCAAATAGATATTATGAACTCCATTGCTTCAGCATTTTCAAATTTCGCAAATATGCCAACTCAAAATCGAGAAGCTTTAAACGTTGTTGAAGTTGTAAAACTTGCTTTGAATATTTTTACGGAGGATTATATTTCTTATTTCCCAAAACAAGAAGTTATTATTGCTGAATTAGATAAAACACAGTTAATTAGAGTCGTCACAAATTTAGTTACCAATGCAACTCAGGCATTAGAAGATGTGAATAATAAAAAAATTGAAGTTACTGTTTCAGAAGAAAATGAACAGGTTATAATTTCAATAGCTGATAATGGTAAAGGTATTTCAACAGAAGATAGAATAAAGATTTTTGAACCTAAATTCACAACAAAATCAAGCGGAATGGGCTTGGGATTGGCTATGGTAAAAAATATAATTGAAGCCTATAATGGCAGCATAACTTTTACAACACAATTAGATAAAGGAACCATTTTTAAAATAATATTACCTAAAAAATAAGATGATGAGCTACGAAAACATTTTGGTTGAGTTAAAAGAAAATTTAGCAACAATTACCATTAACAGACCCTTAAAGTTAAATGCTTTAAATAAAAAAACCATTGAAGAGTTGCATGTTGCTTTCAAAAAATTAGACGAGAACAAAGCAATCAAAGCAATTATTATTACCGGTAGTGGTGAAAAAGCATTTGTTGCTGGTGCCGATATTTCTGAATTTGCAGATTTTAATGTTGATCAAGGAACAGAATTGGCGCGAAAAGGACAAGAATTACTATTTAATTTTGTTCAAAATTTAGGAACCCCTGTAATAGCAGCTATTAATGGATTTGCTTTGGGTGGTGGATTGGAATTGGCTATGGCGGCCCATTTCAGAGCTGCTAGTTCCAATGCTAAAATGGGATTGCCAGAAGTAAGTTTAGGTGTGATTCCAGGGTATGGTGGCACACAACGTTTACCCCAGTTAGTTGGAAAAGGAAAAGCAATGGAAATGATTATGACAGCAGGAATGATTTCAGCTGAAGAGGCTAAAGAATGGGGCTTGGTAAATTATGTTGTTGAACAAGCTGAGTTATTGCCTTTATGTGAAAAATTAGCTGAAAAAATAATGCGAAACTCATCCGTTGCCATTTCAGCAGCTATTAAAGCTATAAATGCCAATTACACCAATTGCGTAAATGGTTATAGTGTTGAAATTGAGCAATTTGGAGTGAGTTTTGGTACTGAAGATTTTAATGAAGGAACAACTGCCTTTTTAGAAAAAAGAAAACCAAATTTTAACTAATACTATTTAAAAAAAACTTTGTAATACGCTATTGATTTGTTTAAATCTTTTAGCGTAATAAGACTCACTGGTTGATGAAACAATCACTCCTTGATGTGTTGAAGAGTGAATAAATTTGATTTCATCTTCAAAAATTTCAGTAATCATCCCAACATGGCTAATGGTGCCTCTATTATTGGTGGAAAAAAATATCAAATCTCCTTTTTGAGCTTCAGAACGTTTAACTTTTGTTCCTGTTTTTGCTTGTTCATGTGATGACCTTGGCAAGGTTATATCCAATTCTTTATAAGTTGTAAATATCAAGCCTGAACAGTCAAACCCTTTCTTGGATGCTCCTCCCCTTCTATATTTAATGCCCAAATTTCTTAAGGCAGCTTCAATTAAAAAATCTGCGTTTGAATTTTCAACTACAATTTCTGGTGAACTTTCAACAATTGCTTCTGTTTCAATTGCTATAGAATCATGCTCAACAATAGGAATTTCTTCTCTTAAAATTAATGAATAACCTATTGGAAGCTTATTAACAATTGAAGGGTTTAAACGCTCTAACTCTTGAATACTGGTTCCGTATTTTTTGGAAATTTTATATAAAGTTTCACCTGATACAACCTTATGATTTTGTACTTGAGATAAATTTAAACTTGAAGAATCGGCTTTCTTGTTGGGAATTAATAAAACAGCATTTAATTGTAACAATTTCCCCTTAACTTTTGGATTTAAATCATAAATAGCATTTTCTTTTATATCGTATTTCTTTGCTATTGAATAAAAGCTTTCACCTTTTCTAACTTTATGATTGATAGTGGTTTGAGAAAAAACCATTGAAGTGACCAGTAAAAAAAGTATTGTAAAAAATTGATAAGTACTCATTTTATCTTAGGCTTTAAATTGGCTTTTCAATTGATCTAAAAAGCGAGGAAAGATATAAAAAGAATCAATTGTTATTAGATTTTAAGAAAACTTTGTGATTTGCTGTTTGTAATCAATAAAAGCAAAGACAAAAATCAGTCTTCGATTTAAGTTTCCTCTTTTAACTATTTTAGCCTATCTGAATTCCGACTCTCTAGTATATAGATTATAATTTCCCCTCCCATTCATTGTAAAATTGTTGTAGAAAAACTTCCATATATCGATGCCTTTCTTCCGCAATTTTTTTACCTGTTTTAGTATTCATTTTATCTTTTAAAAGCAATAATTTCTCATAAAAATGATTGATTGTTGGAGCAGTAGAATTTTTGTATTCTTCTTTGGTTTGATTTAATTTTGGAGGAATTTCAGGATCAAACAAAGGTCTGTTTTTAAAACCACCATAATTAAAACAACGTGCAATTCCAATAGCACCAATGGCATCTAACCTATCAGCATCTTGTAAAACTTGCAATTCAGGAGATGTAAAGTTTTGTTCAAAATGGCCTCCTTTGTATGAAATATTTAAAATAATTTGTTCAATATGTAAAATCACAGCTTCTTCAACCTGTAGGTTTTCTAAAAATTTACGTGCTACTTTTGGGCCAATACTTTCATCGCCATTGTAAAATTTAGAATCGGCAATATCATGTAATAAGGCGCCCAATTCAACTATAAAAACATCAACATGCTCAGTTTTGGAAATTAATTTCGCATTGTTCCAAACACGCAAAATATGAAACCAATCATGACCACCTTCTGCACCTTTTAAAGTTGTTTTCACAAAATCTTCTGTCTTTGAAATTAGTTGCTGTTTATTCATTTCCTAAAAATAAAAAATCCGCTCAAATTAAAGCGGATTTTATTGAATTTTAATTTTAAAAATCTTAACAATATTCTTCGAAAGCACCCACTAAATTCGAGGCAATAACTTCTGCTGGTCTTCCTTCAATATGATGACGTTCAAGCATATGAACTAAAACACCATCTTTAAATAAAGCAATTGCTGGTGATGAAGGTGGGAAAGGAATCATAAATTCACGCGCTTTTTCAACAGCTTCCCGGTCAACACCTGCAAAAACAGTTACTAAACCCCTTGGAACTTTATCAAATTGCAATGAAGCAATTGCTCCAGGACGCGCAGCACCAGCAGCACAACCACAAACAGAGTTTACAACCACTAATGTTGTCCCTTCTTTTTTTAATGCAGCTTCAACTTCTTGCGCTGTATGTAATGATGTAAAACCTGCATTTTCTAATTCTTGTTGCATTGGCTTTACGATTTCTAATGGATACATATTTTTTTATTTTTATAGTTAGACTAAATAGTTTTGCAAAACTACATAATTTTTTTGTTTTGAAATTATTGCATAAAAACATCGAATATTTGATAAGTTGTTGTTTATAACGGATTATGCCTAAATGAATAAATAAATACAATAGGTTCATTGTTAAAAGTTTATCATTATTTTAACAACACCAAATCTAAAAGGTTAAAGTTTACTAACAATTAGCCTTATATTTGGACCCTTTAAAATAATAAGTATGGCAAATTTTATTAAATGGCTTGGAGCTGGATTGGGTTTTACCCTTGGAGGTCCTATTGGAAGTATTTTAGGTTTTGTAGTTGGAAATTTTATTGATGGTTTTACCAAAGGAGATATTGAATCTGCTCAAACTTTTAGAGCATCAAGCGGCAATGTGCAGTCGGGCGATTTTGAAATAAGCTTATTGTTGCTCTCGGCGGTTGTTATTAAAGCTGATGGTAAAATAGATGCCCGCGAACTGGCTTATGTTAGAGAACACTTTAAAAGAATGTATGGCGAAGAAAGAGCTAGTCACGCATTTAAACTTTTTAATGGTTTTATTAAAAATAACAATGTTTCAACCCGTCAGGTTTGCCTACAAATTCGCCAAAATTTAACACATGCGTCGCGTTTACAACTAATTCATTTTTTGTTTGGAATAGCAAATGTTGATGGAATTGTTACTGAACCAGAATTTGATGCAATTAAAACAATTGCAGGATATCTGAGTATCAATCAGCTTGATTTTGAATCAATTAAAGCAATGTTTTATAACAGTGTTGACGGTGCTTATGTAATTTTAGAGATTGAGAAAACAGCTACAAATGAAGAGCTAAAAGCGGCTTATAGAAAGATGGTGAAAAAATACCATCCAGATAAATTACAGCATTTAGGAGAGGAACATGTGAAAGGTGCTGAGGAAAAATTTAAACAAGTTCAAAAAGCTTATGAACAAATACAAAAAGAACGAGGAATTTAAAATAATTTAAACTATCTTTGTAAGAAATCTGTAAAGAAACACTACGTTTAAAAAATATAGGGTTATTTGAAAAAGTTATAGAAAAGATTTAACCCCAAAAGTAAGAATGGCGCCTCAATTTTGAGGCGCTTTTTTCATGTCAAATATGCTGATAGCTTTCTTGGCCCTTCCAAAATGGATTTTACAATTTGAAGCGTTCCATCTTTATGTGAAATAATATGCCATTTTATAAGTGAAATTTGCATGTTTTCAATTTCAATACCAGTAATTGATCTTGGTTGTACACAACTCCCATCGTTAAAGTAAGGTAATTCATTAGGTTCTGGAAATCTAGGTCTATGGGTGTGCCCAGCAATAATCATTTGATTTTTATTGGCAATCATCCACTTTTTCAATCTTCTTTCAATTTTAATCAATTCTTTGTAATTTTTCGCCGGACTCGCAGGATCTTTTATTCCCACCACTTGAAGCGGTTTCCATAAAATTCGAACCAAAAACCGGCTCCATTTCCACAACACATAATTAAAAAAATCAGCTTGATGCCCGTGTATTAAAAAGATGTTTTTTTCAAAACCTTCTACTTCTAAAACAATGCCTTCGTCAAAAATAAATCCATCCAATAATTTTTTAGTAGATGAAGTAATTTTATCAAAGTAAGTCCCTAAAAGCTTCTCTGATTTGTTTGGGCTTTTCAAAACCATGTCATGATTTCCCCAAAGCATATGCAATCTCTTTTTTAAATGAAATTCACGCAATAGTAAAAAAACATTTTTATGTGCTTCAAAAATTTCATTCATAAATAAATTTTCCCAAAGTTCAATTCCATCGCCCAATTCGATATAAGTAAAATCTTTTTCAAAATAATTGCGCAGTGCGTGAAAATAAATATTACCGTTATTGGCAAAATCATCGGCATAACTATTATCTCCTTTGTGGCAATCGCTAAAAAAAATAAACTTAGAGTCCGCTTTTAAAGGAATTTTTTTTGCTTTTTTGTATGAATTTGTAATAATTTTTTGAATCATAATTTACTTCAAAAGAAATGATTTATAAACTTAAAATAAAATTGCTACAATGTGTGTTTTTAAAGAGTTAATTTTTGCAGTTATTACCAATGATATTTTGAAGAAAAACCGTAATTTCGCAAACTAAATTTATTTAAGGTTAAAAAATGAGTAAAAAATTCAGAGAATATAAAGAATTGAGCCTCACTAAAGTAGCAAATGATACTTTAGCATTTTGGGAAGCTGAAAATATTTTCGAAAAAAGTATAGCGTCAAGAAATGAAAATAAACCCTATGTGTTTTATGAAGGACCACCTTCGGCAAATGGTTTACCGGGAATTCACCATGTAATGGCGAGAGCTATTAAAGATATTTTTTGTCGTTATAAAACCCTACAAGGTTTTCAAGTAAAACGTAAAGCAGGTTGGGATACACACGGATTGCCAATTGAATTAGGTGTTGAAAAAGAATTAGGTATTACCAAAGAAGATATTGGCGTAAAAATTACGGTTGAAGAATATAATGAAGCTTGTAAAAAAGCTGTTATGCGTTATACCGATGTTTGGAACGACCTTACAAAACGTGTTGGTTATTGGGTAGATATGGAAGAACCGTATGTAACTTACAAACCAAAATACATGGAAACAGTATGGTGGTTGTTAGCCGAAATGTATAAAAAAGGTTTGATTTATAAAGGCTATACCATTCAGCCATATTCTCCAAAAGCAGGAACAGGTTTAAGTTCGCATGAATTAAATCAGCCAGGAACGTATCAAGATATTACCGATACTTCGGCAGTTGCACAATTTAAAGCCATTAAAAATACGTTGCCAGTAATGTTGCAACAAGTTGAAGGGGACGTGCATTTTTTAGCTTGGACAACAACTCCCTGGACTTTACCTTCAAACACTGCTTTAACTGTTGGGAAAAAAATAGATTATGTATTGGCAAAATCTTTTAACCAATATACTTTTGAACCTATAAATGTAATTTTAGCGAAAAACTTGGTTGGAAAACAATTTTCTGGAAAGTTTTTTGTGGTTGAAAATGAAGCTCAACTTGCTGAATTTAACGAAAAAGACAAGAAAATTCCTTATATTATTGTTCAAGAATTTAAAGGAGTTGACATATTAGAATCTAAATACGAACAACTATTACCTTATACTCTTCCGTATAAAAATCCTGAAAATGCTTTTAGAGTAATTGCTGGGGATTTTGTTACAACTGAAGATGGAACCGGAATTGTACATACAGCACCAACTTTTGGAGCTGATGATGCAATGGTTGCTAAGCAAGCAAGTCCTGAAGTTCCGCCAATGTTGGTTTTAGATGAGAATGGAAATCCTGTCCCTTTGGTAGATTTACAAGGAAGATTTACCAAACATATGGGTGAATTTGCAGGCAAATATGTAAAAAATGAATATTACAACGAAGGTGAAGAGCCAGAACGCTCGTTAGACGTTGAAATTTCCATCAAATTAAAAGAAGAAAATAAAGCATTTCACGTTGAAAAATACCGTCACAGTTATCCACATTGTTGGAGAACTGATAAGCCAATTTTATACTACCCATTAGATTCTTGGTTTATAAAAGTTACAGAGAAACGCGATAGAATGTTCGATTTGAACAATACCATTAACTGGAAACCAAAATCTACAGGAGAAGGACGTTTTGGAAACTGGTTAAAAAATGCGAATGATTGGAATTTATCTCGTTCTCGTTATTGGGGAATTCCATTGCCAATTTGGAGAACTGAAGATGGAGCTGAAGAAATAATTATTGGTTCGGTTGAAGAATTAAAATCCGAAATGCAACGTGCCGTTGATGCTGGCTTTATGAAAGAAGATATATTTTCAGCATTTGAAGTTGGGAATATGAGTGAAGAAAACTATGATAAAATAGATCTTCATAAAAATGTTGTTGACAAAGTGATATTGGTTTCACCTAAAGGACAACCAATGAAACGTGAAAGCGATTTGATTGATGTTTGGTTTGATTCAGGTTCTATGCCTTATGCACAATGGCATTATCCGTTTGAAAACAAAGAATTGATTGATAAAAAGAAGTTTTTTCCAGCCGATTTTATTGCTGAAGGTGTAGATCAAACACGTGGATGGTTTTATACATTGCATGCCATCTCAACCATGGTTTTCGATTCAGTAGCCTATAAAAATGTGGTTTCTAACGGTTTGGTACTTGACAAGGAAGGTAAAAAAATGTCGAAACGTTTAGGAAACGCTGTTGATCCATTTGAAACTATGGATAAATACGGTGCAGATGCTACGCGTTGGTACATGATTTCAAATGCAAATCCGTGGGATAACTTAAAATTTGATATTGAAGGAATTGATGAAGTTCGTAGAAAGTTTTTCGGAACTATTTACAATACTTATTCATTCTTTTCTTTATATGCTAACTTGGAT
>Ga0102814_10002302_pt1 | contig 12998 bp, 9 predicted proteins | sample ColrivemetaGS741_FD_79112 | JGI IMG/M metagenome (GOLD analysis project Ga0102814, IMG submission 79112) | Estuarine microbial communities from the Columbia River estuary - Flood tide ETM metaG S.741 | ecosystem: Environmental > Aquatic > Marine > Intertidal zone > Estuary | place: USA: Columbia... | reverse complement strand
TCTATCAATCTCTTCAACAGTATATTTACAAGTATCTGAAGCTTCATTTCCATCATCGCTTGTATGTTTTTCACCAAAATAAATACCGCTTGTAAGCTCTCTATAAATGACAAAATTAGTGTCTTTAATAACTTCTGCCTTTAAATTTGATTTATGAATTAATGCATCATAAGTTGTTAATGGTCTTATGTTTGCAAATAAACCTAAACTTTTCCGCAATTTTAACAAACCTTGTTCAGGTCTAACTTTAGCATTTGGGTTATTGTCGTATTTTGGATCGCCAATTGCACCAAATAAAATAGCATCGGCATCTGCACAAATTTGTAATGTTTCACTGGGTAAAGGGTCACCAGTTTCTTCTATTGCAATAGCTCCAACACTTGCTTTCTTATATTCAAATGTATGATTGTATTTTTCTGCAATAGCATCTAACACTTTTACAGCTTGTTGAATTACTTCTGGACCAATCCCATCGCCTGGAAGTAAAGCGATATTTAAATTCATAATTCTCTTAATTGAATGATTTATTGTTCAATATATTTTTTAAGATAATTCTTCAATTGATTTTGCAAGATTTTTAAATCTTACAAAAGATTAGAAGCTTCAAAGTTAAGGATTTGTGGTCTATTAATATAAATTTTTAAATTAAATATGGATATTTGTTTTAACAATGTGATTTAATTCCATTAAATGGTGTAAATCTTCATTATTCACTTCTTTATGATGATCAGCAAATTTTAAAAATTGAGGATATAAATCATCCAACTCTATTTTTGTTAAGTTATAACCAACATTTTTTGCTCTGTAAGCTAAAGCAGCTCTACCACTTCGTGCTGTTAAAACAATTGAAGATTCAGTAACACCAACTTCTGCAGGATCTATTATTTCATATGTTTCTCTATTTTTTATAACACCATCTTGGTGAATGCCAGAGCTATGAGCAAATGCATTTTCTCCTACAATAGCCTTATTTGGCTGAACAATCATTCCCATGCTTTGTTGCACAAGTTGGCTCGTGCTGTATAGCATTTTGGTGTTTATACCAGTGTCTAAATTTAAATATGGATGTTGTTTTAAAATCATAACTACTTCTTCAAGAGAAGTATTTCCTGCACGTTCTCCAATACCATTAATTGTACATTCAATTTGACGCGCACCATTTTGAACTCCTGCAATTGCATTTGCCGTTGCCAAGCCTAAATCGTTATGACAGTGGCATGATAATATTACCTTATCAATTCCTTTTACATTTTCCTTTAGATATTTAATTTTTGCACCATATTCATTTGGTAAGCAATAACCCGTTGTATCTGGAATATTTAAAACTGTTGCCCCAGCTTTAATAACTTGTTCTAACACTCTTGCTAAGTATTCATTATCAGTTCTTCCGGCATCTTCTGCATAAAATTCAACGTCTTCAACAAAAGATTTTGCAAATTTTACAGCATCTTTAGCACGTTCAATTATTTTTTCTTGAGTTGAATTAAATTTGAATTTTATATGAGAATCAGAAGTTCCTATTCCTGTATGAATTCTTGGTCTTTTAGCATACTTTAATGCTTGAGCAGCTACTTCTATATCTTTGGAATTTGCTCTTGTAAGCCCACAAACCGTTGCAGTTTTTACTAATTTTGAAATTTTTTCTACTGATGTAAAATCACCTGGGCTAGAGATTGGAAATCCGGCTTCTATAACATCTACACCTAAAATATCAAGTCGCTCAGCAATTATTAATTTTTGTTCAGTATTTAGCTTGCAACCTGGGACTTGTTCCCCATCTCTTAACGTTGTGTCAAAAATTTGGACTCTATTATTACTCATTTCTGATTTTTTTTTATCACTTTTGAATACCAAAAATATACTTATACGTTGTGTATATAAGGTGTAAAAGATGATGTTTACTATATTCAAACGAATATTATATTTTGTAAGCATTTAAATATCAATAAGATAAAAATAAATTAGTTACAATGGCTATTGACCAAAAAGATGCACTTTTTTCATTGGTAAAGTCACTTTCAAAATCTGAAAAACGGCAATTTAAATTATATGTGGGTAGATTGGGTGGAAATGCTGAGGCAAATTTCATGTCTTTATTTAATTTATTAGATAAAGTTAGTGCTTATGATGATGAACTAATTTTGAAAAAAACCAACATAAAAAAACAGCAAATATCTAATACAAAAGCACATTTGTATAGGCAGATTTTAGTTAGTTTACGTTTTAATCCAGCCCATCAAAATGTGAGAGCTCAAATAAGAGAGCAATTTGATTTTGCTGCTATTTTATACAATAAGGGTTTGTACAAACAAAGTTTAAAGATTTTAGATAAGGCTAAAGATTTAGCATTAAATAGTGGAGAAAATAATTTGGCATACGAAATTGTAGAATTTGAAAAGATAATAGAGTCTCAATATATTACTAGAAGTTTGAGTAATAGGGCAGATGAACTTGCTGAGCAGGCAAAGGAATTGAGTTTAAAAAATATTAGAATTAGTAAATTATCTAATTTATCGCTTCAATTATATAGTTTATTATTAAAGGCGGGCTATGTAAAAGACGATAAAGACTCTAAATTATTAACTGAATATTTTGAAAAACGCTTACCAAAGTACCAATTATCTGAATTGGGTTTTATGGAAAAACTTTTTTTATATAAAGCTTACTTGTGGCATAGTTTAATAAAACAGGATTTTTTATCGAGTTTTAAGTATGCTAGAAAGTGGGTTGATTTATTTGAGGAAAACCCTGAAATGAAAAAACAAAATCCTGTATTTTATTTAAAAGGTGTAAATTATTTGGCTGAATCTTTATATTTAATAAAATATAGAAAAAAGTTTAATAAAGTACTTGAAAATTTAGACCTTGATATTAAAAAGGACAATATAGTTTTAAATGAGAATACAAAAACACTAGCATTTTTATACTACAACCAAAATAAATTAAATTTATATTTTTTGGAAGGTAAATTTACAAAGGGATTAGTTTTTGTTGAAAAATTATTAGATGAAATAAAATTATATGAGGAGCATATAGATGCGCATCATATTATGGTGTTTTATTACAAAATTGCTTGTATGTATTTTGGAGCTGGAAAAAATGAAGAGTGCATTTTTTATCTTGAAAAAATAATAAATAACAAAGAGTTAAAAATGCGAGAAGATTTATTGTGTTTCTCACGTGTTTTAAATTTAGTGGCTCATTATGATGCAGGTTTAGATTTTAATATTGATAAACTTATAGTTTCAACCTATAAGTTTTTGTTGAAAATGAATGATTTACATGATGTTCAGCGAAAAATGATTTCATTTCTTAAAAATTTAAGTAACATATATCCACAAGAACTTCGCAAAGAATTTATTAAATTACATAGTGAATTAAAAAAATATGAAAACCATCCATTTGAAAGAAGGGCATTTTTATATTTAGATATTTTATCTTGGTTGGAGAGTAAAATAAATAATGTAACTGTTGAATATATTATTCAACAAAAGGCAAAAAAGCTTTTAAAATAATAATTTTCATTTTGTTTTTTAATTAAAATAAATGTTACATATTTGTTGCTTAAATATGAAAAACTTAACCATCAATATCAATTCTGTCAATGTCTCTATAATTATTTTATCAGAGGATTAGGATTGTTATTGTAATAGATATAAAATTATAAAGCCTTCCTAAATAAATTTTAGGAAGGTTTTTTTTATTGAATAATCATTGTAAAAACACACCGTGTAACTAACTTAAAATAAGAGTGATATGTAAATTATTGTAAGGGTGGATGTTGTAAAAAATCCAATTAAAAAATGTTAAAAAAGAATGACTAATTTAAATTTGCTTTTCATTGAAAAATAATTAATAAAAATTAGGTTGTTTTATTAAAAAATTAAGAAAATTTAAAAAGCGTTAAAATAAATGCAATTAAATAAATATAGTAAAAGAGTAACACAAGATCCAACACAACCAGCAGCTCAAGCAATGTTATACGGAGTTGGATTAAGTGATAGTGATATGCAGAAACCACAAATTGGTATTGCAAGTACTGGGTATGATGGCAATCCTTGTAATATGCATTTAAATGGTTTGGCTGGTTTAATTCAAGAAGAAGTAAATAAAAACGAACTTGTTGGTTTAAAATTTAACACTATAGGAGTAAGTGATGGAATTTCAATGGGAACATTAGGAATGAATTATTCGTTGCCTTCTCGAGATGTAATTGCGGATTCTATTGAAATAGTAATGAATGCACAAAGTTACGATGGTTTAGTTACGGTTGTAGGTTGTGATAAAAATATGCCAGGAGCAATAATGGCAATGTTACGTTTAAATCGTCCCTCTTTAATGGTGTATGGAGGAACTATTGCTTCAGGAAAATATAAAGGAAGAAAACTAAATATAGTTTCAGCATTTGAGGCATTAGGTCAAAAAATAGCTGGAGAAATTACAGAAGAAGAATATAGAGAAATTATTAAAAATGCAATTCCTGGCGCTGGTGCTTGTGGTGGTATGTACACGGCAAACACAATGGCTTCTTCAATTGAAGCAATGGGATTTACCCTACCATATAATTCTTCTATTCCTGCTGAGAATCCAAATAAAGAAAATGAAAGTGAGCGTATTGCTGCTGCAATTAAAAACTTATTAGTGCTTGATTTAAAGCCTTTGGATATTATAACGAAGAAATCGTTAGAAAATGCTGTGGCTTTGGTTAATGCTTTAGGAGGTTCAACAAATGCGGTGTTGCATTATTTAGCAATTGCGCATGCTGCAGGTATTGAATTTACTTTGGAGGATTTTCAACGTGTTAGTGATCGAACGCCATTAATTGCAGATTTAAAGCCAAGTGGTGAATATTTAATGGAAGATGTTCATGGGGTGGGTGGAACACCGGCTGTTATGAAATATTTATTAGAAAAAGGATATTTACATGGAGACTGTATGACAATTACTGGTAAAACACTAGCCGAAAATTTAGCTGATGTTAAGCCATTAAGTTTTGAAAATGATCAACAAGTAATTCACCCAACAGAAAAAGCACTGAAATCTTCAGGGAACCTTCAAATTTTATATGGAAATTTAGCATCAGAGGGTGCTGTTGCCAAAATAAGTGGTAAAGAAGGCAACTTATTTGAAGGGAAGGCTGTTGTTTTTAATAGTGAGCAAGAGGCGAATGATGGAATTGGAGCTGGAAAAGTTTCAAGAGGTGATGTGGTTGTTATTAGATATGTTGGACCAAAAGGAGGTCCAGGAATGCCAGAAATGTTAAAGCCAACATCCATGATTATGGGTGCAGGTTTAGGTAAATCTGTTGCTTTAATTACTGACGGTCGTTTTTCAGGTGGAACTCACGGATTTGTTGTAGGGCATATTACACCTGAAGCTCAAAGTGGTGGAGGAATTGGATTGGTAAAAGATGGAGATATCATCGTAATTGATGCAGTTAATAAAACAATTAACATGAAAATTTCTGATGCTGAATTTGCTAAAAGAAAATCTAAATGGGTGGCGCCAGCATTAAAACATACAAAAGGAATATTATATAAATATGCAAAAACCGTTTCTTCTGCTTCAGAAGGTTGTGTAACGGATAAATTTTAAACCTATGGAGATATTAAATAAACAGGTTAAAGAAAAAAAGACAGCAGCAACTGTTAAGATGACAGGAGCTGAGGCAGTTATAAAGTGTTTGTTAGAAGAAGGGTCCGAATTGGCTTATGGATATCCTGGAGGAGCCATTATGCCAGTTTATGATGAAATATATAAATATCGTGATCAATTTCATCATGTATTAACACGTCATGAACAAGGTGCAATACACGCGGCGCAAGGTTTTGCACGTGTAACAGGTGAAGTAGGTGTTGTTTTTGCAACTTCGGGGCCAGGTGCAACAAATTTAGTTACTGGTATAGCAGATGCTCAAATAGATTCAACTCCATTAGTTTGTATTACTGGTCAGGTAGCATCACATTTATTAGGTTCTGATGCATTTCAAGAAACAGATATTATTGGTATTTCTACACCAGTTACAAAATGGAATTATCAAATTACCAAAGCAAGTGAAATTCCAGAAGTTTTTGCAAAAGCATTTTACATAGCAAAGTCAGGAAGACCGGGGCCAGTTTTAATTGATATAACTAAAGATGCTCAGTTTGGGGAAGTTGATTTTTCATATAAAAAATGTGAAAAAATTAGAAGTTATAGAGCTACTCCTAAAATTAATATTGAAAAAATAAAAGAAGCGGCTACACTTATTAATTCAGCTAAAAAACCATTTATTGTTTGGGGACAAGGAGTAATTATTGGGGAAGCTGAGCAAGAGTTTAAAAACTTTATTGAGAAAACAGATATTCCATCAGCATCAACAGTTTTAGGGCTTTCTGCTTTAGAAACCAGTCATCCATTAAATGTTGGAATGGTTGGTATGCATGGTAATTACGCACCAAACGTTTTAACCAATTCTTGTGATGTTTTAATTGCAATAGGAATGCGTTTTGATGATCGAGTTACTGGGAACTTACAAACGTATGCAAAACAAGCCAAAGTAATTCATTTTGAAATTGATCCTGCGGAAGTTGATAAAAATGTGAAATCAGATGTTGCGGTTTTAGGAACTGTGAAAGAAACATTGGCTGAAATAATGCAATATGTAAATAAAGCAGATCATAAAGTTTGGATGAAAGAATTTGATAAATTACTCCAAATAGAAAAAGATAAAGTAATATTTGATCAATTAAATCCTACAAAACCTGGTTTAACTATGGGTGAAGTTTTAGGTGGAATTAACAAAGAAACTAATGGAGATGCTGTAATTGTTTCTGATGTTGGTCAGCACCAAATGTTTGCTTGTAGATATGCAGATTTTATAAAAACTAGAAGCAGTGTTACATCAGGTGGTTTAGGAACTATGGGCTTTGCGTTGCCAGCGGCAATAGGAGCCAAAATGGGAGTTCCAGACCGTGAGGTTGTAGCTATTATTGGCGATGGTGGTTATCAAATGACGTGTAATGAATTAGGAACAATACTTCAAACAAAAGCAGCTGTAAAAATTGTAGTGTTAAATAATAGTTACTTAGGAATGGTTCGTCAGTGGCAAGAATTGTTTTTTGATAAACGTTATGCTTCAACTGAAATGGTAAGTCCAGATTTTGTAAAATTAGCTGAAGCTTACGATATTGAAGCTCAAAGAGTCTCAAAACGCGAAGATTTAGCTGACGCAATTAAAACAATGTTAGCTTCAAAAGACGCCTATTTTTTAGAAGTAATTATTGAACAGGAGGATAACGTTTTTCCAATGATACCAACGGGGGCGAGTGTTTCAGATATAAGATTAAGTTAAGATGGAAGAAATTAAAAATTTTACATTTTCAGTTTATACTGAAAATAACGTAGGAATATTAAATCGCCTTTCGGCAATATTTTTAAAACGTCATATAAATATTGAAAGTATGACTGTTTCAAAATCAGAAATCGAACATGTACATCGGTTTACTTTTGTGGTAAATATTTCGGAAACACAAGCCCGAAAATTGGTGGGGCAATTAGAAAAACAAATTGAAGTGATTGGAGCCTTCTATCATACTGAAGATGAAATTATATATCATGAAACAGCATTGTTTAAAATTTCTACTGAATATTTATATGATGAGCAAATTCAGGATAAATTAAAATTTAGAAGAGCACATATTATTTCAATAACAGAACGTTTTTTTGTAATTGAAGCTTCTGGTTTAAAAGAGGATATAGATAATATGTACGAAAAATTAAAACCTTATAAATTACTACAATTTGTACGTTCAGGACGTATAGCAATAACGCGTCCAAAAATGGCAATATCAGAATTATTAGCAGAAATTAACTAAAGGAAAAAAGAATATAAAAATGGCAAATTATTTTAATACACTTTCATTAAGAGATAAATTAGATCAATTAGGAAAATGTAGATTTATGGATTCATCAGAATTCAACGAAGGTGTAGAAGCATTAAAAGGAAAAAAAATTGTAATTGTTGGTTGTGGAGCCCAAGGTTTAAACCAAGGATTAAACATGAGAGACTCTGGTTTAGATGTTTCATATACATTAAGAGGAGCTGCAATTGCTGAAAAAAGACAATCTTTTATCAATGCAAGTGAAAATAAATTTAAAGTTGGGACATACGAAGAAATGATTCCTACAGCAGATTTGTTAATTAACTTAACGCCTGATAAGCAACACACAGCAGTGGTTTCTGCTGTAATGCCTTTAATGAAAAAAGGAGCAACGCTTTCTTATTCTCACGGTTTTAATATTGTGGAAGAAGGAATGCAAGTACGTAAAGATATAACAGTAATTATGGTAGCGCCAAAATCACCAGGTTCTGAAGTTCGTGAAGAATTTAAGAGAGGGTTTGGAGTCCCAACATTAATAGCGGTGCACCCTGAAAATGATCCTAAAGGAAAAGGTTGGGATTATGCAAAAGCATATGCAGTTGGTACAGGTGGTCATACAGCTGGAGTTTTAGAATCTTCATTTGTTGCTGAGGTAAAATCGGATTTAATGGGTGAACAAACTATTTTATGTGGACTATTACAAACAGGATCTATTTTATGTTTTGATAAAATGGTTGCTGAAGGTGTTGATAAAGGATATGCTTCTAAATTAATTCAATATGGTTGGGAAACTATTACCGAAGCTTTAAAATACGGTGGAATTACTAATATGATGGATCGTTTATCTAATCCTGCGAAAATCGCCGCATTTAACGCTTCAGAAGAATTAAAAGATATTATGCGTCCGTTGTTCCAAAAACATATGGATGATATTATGGAAGGTGAGTTCTCAAAAACAATGATGGAAGATTGGGCAAATGACGATGTAAACTTATTAACTTGGAGAGCTGCAACTGGTGAAACTAATTTTGAAAAAACACCAGCTGCAGATGTGAAAATTTCTGAGCAAGAATATTTTGACAATGGTGTTTTAATGGTTGCTATGGTGAAAGCTGGTGTTGAATTAGCTTTTGAAGCAATGACAGAATCTGGAATTATAGATGAATCAGCTTACTACGAATCTTTACACGAGACACCATTAATTGCTAACACAATTGCACGTAGAAAATTATTTGAAATGAATAGTGTAATTTCCGATACTGCAGAATATGGTTGTTATTTATTTGACCATGCATGTAAGCCTTTAATTGCAGACTACGTTAAAAAAACACCGAATAATTTTATTGGTAGACCTTTTAACGATGGTTCAAATGGTGTAGATAACAAAGAATTAATTGAAGTAAATGATGCCATTAGAAATCATCCTGTTGAAGAAATAGGAGAATTTCTAAGAGCTTCTATGACTGCAATGACCAAAATTGTATCCTAAAAAAGAAATCATTAAATAATGCGAATGAAAGTAGCTTCTCAAAATAGTATTCCGCTAGAGAAAATTTACAAAGCGCAACAAAATATCAAAGGAGTTGTTCAGGCAACTCCTTTGGTTTTTATGAAAAATTTCTCTGAACGGTATCAAGCCAATATTTATTTTAAAAGGGAAGATTTACAAGTTGTACGTTCTTATAAAATTAGAGGAGCGTATAATAAAATTCAAGGATTGAATGAATCGCAATTACAAAATGGAATTGTATGTGCAAGTGCTGGTAATCACGCCCAAGGTGTAGCTTTTGCTTGTAAAAGTTTACTTGTTCATGGTACTATTTTTATGCCCGTTACTACACCACATCAAAAAATTGATCAGGTTAAAATGTTTGGTGGTAAATTTATTGAAATTAAATTGTTTGGAGATAGTTTTGATGATAGTCAGAAAGCAGCTAAAGAATTTTGTGATGAAAACAAAAGTATATTTGTACATCCATTTGATGATTTAGAGGTAATTAATGGTCAAGGAACGGTTGGTTTAGAAATTTTAAATGATATTTCAGTTTCAATAGATTATTTGTTTTTACCGGTTGGCGGTGGAGGTTTAGCGTCTGGTGTTGGAAGCGTTTTTAAAGCCCTGAGTCCTGCTACTAAAATTATTGGAGTTGAACCAAAAGGAGCTCCTTCATTAACAACTTCATTGGAAAAAGGAGAAAATACTACTTTAGAAGAAATAGAAAAATTTGTTGACGGCGCAGCGGTTAAGCGTATGGGAGATATTACGTTTGAATTTTGTAAAGAATTTTTGCACAGTGTTGATTTAATTGATGAAGGCTTAATTTGTTCCACAATTTTAAAGGTATATAACGAAAATGCAATGGTTGTTGAGCCTGCGGGAGCCTTATCAATAGCTGCTTTAGAAAATCATAAGGAGGAGATAAAAGGAAAAACAATTGTGTGTGTGGTGAGTGGAGGAAATAACGATATTACCCGAATGGAAGAAATGAAAGAACGGGCTTTATTTTATGAAGGTTTGAAGCACTATTTTATTATTAAATTTCCGCAAAGAGCAGGAGCTTTAAAAGAATTTGTGGTAGATGTATTAGGACCAAATGATGATATTGCTTATTTTGAATATACAAAAAAACATAACAGAGATAAAGGTCCAGCGGTTGTTGGAATTGAATTGGATTCAAAAGAAGATTTTGAACCGTTAGTAAATAGAATGAAGCAGAAAGGGTTTTTAGGTGAGTACCTAAATGAAAAGCCTGAGTTGTTTCAATTTTTAATATAAATATATTGGATTTTAATTTAGATTGTTAATATATAAGGTGTATAGTTCTAAATTGTTAATTATTGAACAATTTAATATTGTATTAATTTTTTTATGTAATATTGTACCAATGAAAATTGACAACATATACATATCAGTTGTACGTCGCTTCGCACGCCGCCCCTTGTGGGCTTAATTTTCTATTGAAAACGGTGCGTCCGTTTTCCCTTCTAAAAAAATATCAATATTTAATTTTTAAAACCTAAAGTAAACAGTGAAAATTGTTATAGCTAATACATCGCATATTAAATATGCTGAAATAATTTGTGATACCATTAAAGAATCTGCTAAAGTTAGAGGTACAGGTATTGCTGAAAGAACTCCAGAATACATTATTAAAAAAATTAGTTCAGGAGATGCAATAATTGCTATTGAAGATAATAAATTCGGAGGTTTCTGTTATATAGAAACATGGGACAATAACTCTTTTGTGGTAAATTCAGGGTTGATTGTACATCCAGATTTTAGAAATCAAGGATTGGCAAAACTAATAAAAACGAAAATTTTAGAACATTCTAAGGAAAAATATCCTGAAGCTAAAATATTTGGAATAACTACAGGTTTGGCAGTCTTAAAAATCAATTATGAATTAGGCTATCAACCAGTTACTTTTTCAGAATTAACTACGGATGAAGCATTTTGGAATGGTTGTAGAACTTGTAAAAACTTTGATGTTTTAACAAGAACCGATCGTAAAATGTGCTTGTGTACAGGAATGTTATATGATCCAAAACACGAAAAAAATATTAAAACCCACAAATACGACTCAAAAGTATTAAGCAGATTAAAAAGAATAAAACAAGCATTGTTTTTAAAGAAAAGTAAAGAATAAAAATCATGGAAAAAGTAGTAGTTGCATACAGCGGAGGTTTAGATACATCTTATTGTGTAAAATATTTGCAAAACGAATTAAATTTAGAAGTTCATAGTCTTTTGGTAAACACTGGAGGTTTTTCTAAAGAAGAACTAAAAGTTGTAGAAGCCAAAGCGTATGATATGGGTGTCAAATCTCATACCAATCAAAATATTTTAGAAACATATTACCAAAAAGCCATCAAATTTATGGTATTTGGAAATGTATTAAAAAATAACACATATCCATTATCTGTTAGTGCAGAGCGTGTTTTTCAAGCGATAGAAGTGGTGGAATATGCTAAAAAAATAAATGCCAAATACATAGCTCACGGAAGTACAGGTGCAGGAAATGATCAAGTCCGTTTTGATATGATTTTTCAAACCTTAGCTCCTGATATTGAAATAATTACGCCTATAAGAGATTTAAAATTATCAAGACAGGAAGAAATAGATTATTTAAAAAAGCACAGAGTAGATTTTCCTTGGTCTAAAGCAAAATATTCTATTAATAAAGGAATTTGGGGAACAAGCGTTGGAGGTGTTGAAACATTAACATCTCATCAAGGTTTACCAGAAAGTGCTTATCCAAGCCAGTTAGAAAAAACAGAGCCAACAGATATAAAATTGCACTTTAAAAAAGGTGAGTTAGTTGGGTTGAATGATGAATTTGATACTTCAGTAAATACCATTTTAAAATTAGAAGCCATCGCATCTAAATATGCTATTGGAAGAGATATTCATGTTGGTGATACTATTGTTGGTATAAAAGGTAGAGTTGGCTTTGAAGCTGCAGCGGCAGTTGTTACCATAAAAGCACATCATTTGTTAGAAAAACATGTGTTATCTAAATGGCAACAAAACTTAAAAGAACAATTGGGTAGTTGGTATGGAATGTTATTACACGATGGACAATATTTTGAACCTGTAATGCGAAATATTGAAGCTTTTTTAGAAGATTCGCAAAAAACTGTTTCAGGAGAAGTTTTTGTAACTTTAAAACCATATCATTTTAGTTTAAATGGAATTGAATCACCGCATGATTTAATGAAATCTAAATTTGGTGAATATGGAGAAACAAATAAAGCATGGAGCGCAGATGATGCTAAAGGGTTTATAAAAATATTAGGGACGCCAAATAAAATTTATCACAGTGTAAATTCAGAAATATGATTAAAGTTGGAATTGTTGGTGGAGCAGGTTATACAGCAGGAGAATTAATTCGATTGTTAATTCATCATTCAAAAGTTGAATTAGATTTTGTATTTAGCACCTCAAATGCTGGAAATTATATTTATGATGTGCATCAGGATTTGTTAGGGTCGTTAGATTTAAAATTTACAAACAAAGTAAACTCGAATGTTGATGTTTTGTTTTTGTGTTTAGGGCACGGAAATTCAAAAAAGTTTTTAGAAGCTAATATATTTTCTAAAAGCACTAAAATTATAGATTTAAGTAATGATTTTAGA
>Ga0102814_10002301_pt1 | contig 13003 bp, 16 predicted proteins | sample ColrivemetaGS741_FD_79112 | JGI IMG/M metagenome (GOLD analysis project Ga0102814, IMG submission 79112) | Estuarine microbial communities from the Columbia River estuary - Flood tide ETM metaG S.741 | ecosystem: Environmental > Aquatic > Marine > Intertidal zone > Estuary | place: USA... | reverse complement strand
CAGGCATGGCTACTGGGGTACTGAGCGGTCTAATGTTCTCACTTATACTAAGCTTCATATCTATGCTCTCAGGCAATAGACAGGTTGCGCTATAAGTTACATTCATCAGCCCCTTGCAGAGCACAGATTCTCTGCAAGGGACACTGCCTCTGCAAGGGACGGCTCCTCTGCAAGGGACGGCTCCTCTGCAAGGGACGGCTCCTCCGCCCGGATTCTTCGTGCAGATTCTTCGTGCGGATTCTTCGTGCGGATTCTCTGTAGCTCGCTTCGCTCGCTGGGCTAGACTACACTACTATCATCACTGACTACACTACTATCATCCGTTCCGCGAACGGTTGCTTCGCTTAGTCTGGACTCTCAAATTCTTAGGAGAGTTGTTGTTTGGATTTCGATCCTTGTGATCAACATCTTTACCTGCAACAGCGGCAGAACCTAATTTACGCTTAACACGCCTACGAGCCGTGTTCCTTCCAGCTCTCCGCTTCTTTTGAGAAGGGGATGAGTGGTAATTATCATATTCCTGCCTATAATTTCTACCCATAGTAATGAAAGAGGGCTATACACCATATTTAGTATTTATGGTCATAGCTAAGATAACAAAAACAATAGTTCGTACTGTAGTTCCCGTCGTTCTAGAGCTTGTAGCGTCTGCAATAATGCGAAAAAGCTTTAGAATAAGAAGAAGATCAAGGAACCGTACTAACTACTCATAAAAGGATACCCGTCAAATTACTTTGGCGGGTATCCCCATATGAACGACAATAACAAACACACAACAAGTTTGTAACTATTACAATGAACAACCTTACAAAAAATACAAGCAAAATAACACTAAAAAAAGATTTAATCAATCTACTCGTTAAGCAAGAACGAGAGATGAGGAGTTTGAGGATCGAATTACTAGATCTTCAAAGTAAACTAAACGTGCTAACAAGGCACAACAACACAAACCTAAATACACAATATGACTACAGTAACAATTCGCTACGGAATGACCAACTCAATTACTCGTGAGTTTGACGAAGAAAGCACAATTAGCGACGTGCTCAATGACCGCGGAATCCTTGGTGCTCTTAATGCACCAGAAGGCTGCGTTGCAGTATCCTCTGGAGAAACTTGCCAATCAGGTGAGGCTCTATCTGGTTACACTACACTGACCCTAGAGAAACAAGCTTCCAGCAAAGCTTAACCACAAGTCCCTGTTGTCCACTCTTGGGCAACAGGGCATCTTTTTTAACCATCAAATAACTAAACAATGGCATACACACACAAACAACCTACAGACTTCGAACGCGAATACATCCTCGGTCCCGACGGCGTGTTCTACAGCAGAGAAGTTATTACTACACCAATCGTAGATCAACACACACTTGTTGAACGCTGCAAATTCGCAGACGAACTCCTTATTCAAAATAACCGTAATCGGTTTAGAATTGAAGACACTGACGTAACTAAGCAAATAAAAAGTACATACTCGTATGGGTATTACGAAGGTTTTTACAAAACAAGCGATCAGCAAAAACACATCTTTGTACCTTTGCTGTCTTTTCCATTTCCAAAAGCAAAGATACAGAAGTACACATCAGATGAAGAATCAGAACTGTATCGACTGTATCCAAATGGAAATTCACCAGTCACACAGTCTAATACAATAGACACGCCAATGACTCCATACTATTTTTCACGGTTCATCGACATGTACGTGTTCTTCACAATAACACAACAGCCTTATTCAGATGTACGGAACACCTTCCGATTGTCAGAACCCTATTTGTTTGGAGTTACAAAAGAAAGCAAAGAACCTGTAGTTATCAACCTGCCAAATGTATTTGAGACAGGTAAAATCTGCACAGGTGATTCATATGGTGAGGTTGGTGGACTTGTTCACACACGAGAAGTTGTTACAAAAGTAATAACAGAGTTAACTACATCACCAGCAAACTGGGATTTATTTCCCCCAGAAAGCCAGTTCACTAAGCATTTAATGTATAACGAAATGGGCATGCTACAAGAGCCAGATGAAAGATATAATGTAATCAAAGAAAATGGTTTCTTCAGCCCATGTACTCGCAGTCAAGTAGTAGACTTCTGCAAATCAGCAGTTATTAGACAATAAATATTATGGAAGAAAAATCATTACTCAACATACTAGACGACAGCAACTCTGTATTCACAGGTGGCTATTCACACATATATCAACCTTATGGAAGAGACGACTTAAGGTCAGTTGATGTCCCATCTGTTCGTAGAAGTGTATTAACATCAGTTCAGTCGGCAAGTTCACAAGAAAAACTCTTAGATACCTACGAAGTAAATCACGGACTAACCGACAATCAGCTACGCATTCTATTTAAAATATTAGCTAGAGACCTAGACGATTGCGGTAGAAAACGTGGTGCAATCCTAAGATACATAAGACACTACGAAGAAAATCAAAGAGATTTAGGAGATAAGAAATTGTTTTCTACATTACAATCATTAGATCAAAAAGTATCCAGATATTAACCAAAGAACCAATGAAACAAAAACTAAAAGCTACTATTATCGGTGCAGGTGGCGTAACAAGCTACCTGTTACCAGCTCTTCAAAAAAGCTTCGACTTGTCCGTAGTATTGTTTGACGCAGACAAACTTGAAACTAAGAACCTAGACCGTCAACTGTTTCGCAACAGTGACGTTGGTAAGTACAAAGCAGAAGCATTGCTACGAGCAAATAACTTCCGCAAATCAGAAGCAACAGCAGTGTGTTCTTTCTTCGAAGAAGACCTACTGGACACAGAGTATCGTTTGTTCTTCGGAACAGCGTGTGACGTAATTATCTGCGCAGCAGACAACCACCCAGCACGTCGAGCAGCAATACACGCAGCAAAAGTAATGAACAAACCACTAATCATTGCAGCAAACGAATACTCAACTAGCCAAGCATTCTTCTACGACAGCATGTTTGAACTAGACTTCCCAAAGATTGACCCATATGTACGTTATCCTGAGATTGAAACATCAAACGCAGGTTCTCCTATTCGCTGTCAAGGTGAGGCACTAGAGTCCACACCACAGCTTGCCATTGCCAATCAGGTAGCAGCATCATTTGCTAACTACTTAATTTGGTGCTGGTTTCAAAAAGGATACGGACACACCACTGATGGATTTAATCCTATCGAGTTTCAGTCTACACTGTCTCGTATGGAAACTATAACCCTAGACGACTGCAAATAATGAGCAATAAACAATACAAAGTACATGACGACGAAGTATACGAAGTAGTAGAAAGTGAATTATATACTACTTATAATAAATGCGCAGTACCAACCGTACCATCTGTAGCTCCTAAATGGAAAGGTAAGCCTATCCCGTTTCAAATGTGGAAAGACATTACTGACTGGTGTGTGCTGAGTTATGAGAAATTTAAATCAGAAACACTTGTGTTTTTATATTACGATTTAAACAATAAGAACCCTTGGTCATTCTGGATTGTTCCACAAATTACTAACGGTATGACTGTCAAGTCAGACCCAGACTCAAAGTTCTTTGCTAAAGAACGTAAGAACTTCCCTGATACAATGTTTGGCACTGTGCATCATCACTGCAGCAGCTCCGCATTTCAATCAGGTACAGACCACACAGATGAACTGGATCGTGAAGGTTTACACTTCACAATTGGAAACCTAGACGAACCATTCAATCTAGACGTACACTTGCGTATTACAATCGGCACAGGTCACGGCGTAGTTAAAGCTACGTCCGTAATCGAAGCTGATAAAGACATACAGAAGTGCTTCGAAAGCCTGCAACACTCCTACAACCTACCAACAATAAAGCAGGCTTTCGATACCCTTCACGAGTCCAGCATCTGTGCTGCGTCTAAAGAATACAAAAAGCGTGAGAAAGAGTTCAGCAAACACTACCATAAAGTAACAAAGCCAACCTACACTTCCAAGATTTACAATCACGGAGGCATGACCTACGGATACGGAGGTCATAACCAAATGCAGTTCGACCATGAGACTGGGTGGTACTCTGAAAAAAAAACAGAGGAACCCAACTCGGAAGAGGTTACGTACGCTCACATAGCTGAAGACGTTCTTATTCAATGTCTTCTAAGCATAAAAGTAGATGGATTACGTCAACGATACGAAAAAGATGTGTTACAAAACATTGACGTATTACCCATGTATCATCTAGATGACCAAGATGTTGCAGAAATGGTATTAGTAATGTTAACTGACAAAGTATACTTACTAACAGAAGAAGGTAAGTTGCTACAACAATTAATTCTAGACTACTTAAAAGAAAACTGGAACATGTATGATGTATCAATGTCGGACTTCGAAGAAGGCTTAGAAACTTATTTAGTTATAGAAGATGAAAAATGAAGCAGCATTCTCAACTTGGATAAGAACCTTAGCACATAAATACACCAATGGTTTATTACTGTTTCAGCGCATCGAGACCACCACATCCAGTGGTGTTCCCGATGTGCTCATGATTACTAAAAATAAAACCTTACTAGTTGAATTAAAATATGAAACTACAAAACTTAGACCAATGCAGTATGCGTGGCAAAAACGTATGCAAAAAGTTTCGCAAGTTAACAAGACACTTGACGTATGCGTACTATGTGCTTATCCAAAAACTAAAAGACTGGTATACTTCGTAGCTGATCAGTGTTCAGAAGAATACGAACTCAGTAAAAATGGAATTTTTAAATTATTTGATGACATTAGCATCTAAACAATCGCAACATCGCAACGATCATGCTGACTCGGTCACTGTTGTAAGTACGCTTACAGCACTTCCGTAGTACCGATGAATCCTCGATACACGAAGGTGCGACTCTATGCTGCACCTATATCAAACTGTATAGACTAGGCGACACTGTGACCAACCGACGCGTTTTGCATCCCCCGTCTTTCCTAGATAATTGGGTAGGGATACCTACCCAACCAATTTCAACCCTCACATAAATTCACTAAATGCAACAAGACTTGCTTTCAATACCCCGCAGCGAACAACCTGCAAAAACACTGCCATCTTCTTTAGAACCTAGTTCTTTCTGGCGTTCACCTACTAGCTTACCTCAACTCTCTGGAGAAATAGCCATTGACCTTGAAACCTATGATCCTTACTTACGACAAACAGGACCTAGCTATAAACGAAACGAAGGTTTTGTAGTAGGCATTGCAATAGCAGACGCAAACAATACACTATACTTACCTTTTGCTCACGAAGGAGGAGACAACTTACCTAAAAACCTAGTACTTAAATATGTTTCAGATCAAATCAAAAATGCTGATTGTATTCTTTTTGCTAACGCTCTTTATGACTTGGGTTGGCTTCATACACTCGGGATCGATGTCAGCTGCACTGTCAGAGATATTCAAGTTGCTGAGGCTTTAATTGACGAAGAACAATTTAGCTACTCACTTAACAACTTATCCATTAAGTACTTAGACAGACCTAAAGACGAAGTACACCTAAAGAAAGCAGCAGAAGCATACGGAGTTGATCCCAAAGCTGGACTGTGGAAACTAGCAGCTCGTCACGTCGGGACGTACGCAGAGATTGATGCACGAAACACTTGGGACGTATATCAACATCAGAAACCAATTCTAACTAAAGCTAACTTAACTCAAATCTGGGAGCTAGAATGCAAAGTAACAAAAGTATTACTTAGCATGACATTAAAAGGTGTACCTGTTGATCTACCCGCAGCAGAAGAGTACAACAACACTCTAAAGAAAGAAGAAGCTGCTCTAAGTTCCCAATTTGGTAACTTAGACATATGGTCTCCACAACAGCTAGGTCACTACTGTGAGACTACACTAGGAATTAAAGTACCTAGAACAGATAAAGGTAATTTCTCAGTAGATAAGTTCTTTCTTAAAGGAACAAACAACCCTACTCTAGCTTCTATATATAAACTACGAAGTATTAACAGACTTAGGAAAGTCTTTATTGAAGACATTATCTTAGGTCAGAATTACAACGGACGCATTCACGCTGATTTTAAACAAACTGCATCGGAGCGAGGTGGTACACGAAGTGGTCGCTTATCTTCAAGCAATCCAAACATGCAGCAAGTTCCAAAAAGAAGCGACATCGGAAAGAAGATTCGTTCACTTTACATAGCAGAGCCAGACATGCTATGGTGTAAAGCAGACTACAGCTCACAAGAACCCCGCTTACAAGTACACTATGCTTTGCTAGGAGACATCAACACTGGTAAAGCGTTGCCTAAAGCAGAAGAAGCTAGAGAAGCCTTTGCCGCAGGGGAGAAGTTGTATACATTCTTTGAGAAAGAAACAGGACTACCTTATGACACCTGCAAAATGCTCTGCCTTGGTATCTCCTACGGTATGGGCAACAAGACAATGGCTAATCAACTAGACATTGGAGAAGAGGAATGTAAGTTAGTTACAGAAAAGTTTAACGCTAAAGCACCTTTCCTCCGAATATTATTTGACAACGTAATGTTACGAGCCAAACAAAAAGGAGAAATTAAAACTATACTGGGACGGAAAGCTCACTTTGACTTCTGGATGCCTAGTTACGACGACAAACCAGTAAAAGGATATGACAACGCAACTAAAAAATATAAAGATCAAATTAAAAATCTCCAAAGAGCATTCGTTAGCAAAGGGCTTAACAGACTTATTCAAGGCTCTGCTGCTGATCAAACGAAACTTGCTATGGTACTTGCTCACGATGCTGGATTTGATCTTAGACTGCCTGTTCACGATGAAATCAATGCTATGGTCTCCACTGAAGCCGAAGCTAAAGCACTTGGTAAGATCATGGAAGAAGCAATAACTTTAAAAGTACCAGTGGTAGCAGACATAGACTTGGGACCTACTTGGTGCTAAACTTTGCACAGGTGTGTGTAATGGTAAGTATGGCAGATAAGCCGTGAGTGTCTGGGCTATAGTCTAAGTTGTTTACTCCTGCTTAGTCTTAATTACGAGTTGACGTCTGCCAGCTTGCCAACCACGGCGCAGACAACCTTTATGCAAAATACAGAACAAGATATACTAGAAGAAGCCCTGAGTATTACTCAAGGAGACCGACAAGAAGATTACGGAGACTGCAAAGTAGAGTTGGATCGATTAGCCACAATGTGGTCAGTCATCTTTCATACGAATGTAAGTCCCAACCAAGTTGCTCTTGCAATGGTCGCACTAAAGATCACAAGACAACTCAACAAAAACAAGAGAGATAATTGGGTTGACATAGCTGGTTATGCTAGAGTAGGGTACTTGGCTACCAAAGAACTAAAAGAACCAGTTAAGCTAACAAAACAAGAGATAAATAAACTATGAACGATGATCCACTACTAGTCGAAGCTCAAGAAGCAATAGACAATAACGAACTCTTCTCAGAAGAAGAGACAGAATCACAGCGACCTGTTGATATGGCTGCTGTTGTTGACCTAAGTGACACACTGGTACAACTAGAGAACGAAGTAACCGAAGCAGAAGAAGCTCTATCTGCTCTCAAAAATAAACGTAAAACAATCGCAGAAGAACACCTGCCAGCCATGCTAGAGACTATGGGCATTGATGGTCTAAGTCTTTCAAATGGTAAGCAGATTGTACTTAACGAGTTTGTTGATGCACGTATTAAAGATTCTGAAACTGCGTTTAACTGGCTACGTGCCACAAACAACGACAGCATCATCAAGAATCAAGTTAGTATCACTCTAGGTCGAGATCAAGACGATCTTGCCCAAGAGATAAAAGATCTAATCGAGGAGTCGTTTAGTGTGGTTGCTGACAGAAAAGTCACAATCCACCACGCCACTCTCAAATCTTTCTGTCGCGATGCTCTGGACAACCCAGAACTGGCAGAATCACTACCTCGTGAAGCCTTTGGTATCTACCAAGGTAAGCGAGTCAAAGTAACCTAAGAACAAAAGAAATAATAATCATGGCATATGATATAACAAAAGTAGCGGGTATGGGAACGGAGAATCTGGATTCAGGTTCTGCAATGCCCTTCATCCGCATTCTACAAGACTTGAGCCCACAGCTCAAAGCAAACAAGGACGAATACGTCGAAGGCTCAAAAGCTGGAGACTTGTTCTTCAACAAAACCAAGGACTTGTTGGACAACCCAACAAGCATCGTACCAGTATATACTAAAGCAGTATACACTGAATGGATTCCCCGCAACAAAGGCGGTGGCTTCGTAGGAAGTCATCCTCTTTCCATTGTTGGAAACCCTAACTACGAGAAAGGTCGTGAACGTCAATACGATGAATGGCTCGGAGAAAACGAACTACGCTACACTAGCTACTGGTTTGTTCTCGTCGAGATTAACGGTAACTGGGAAGAAGCAATGATTCCTTTTACATCGTCTCAGTTAAAAGTTTCTCGTAAACTTACCTCTGACATTAATCGTTTCCGATACCACGACAACACTGGAATTGTACCACCTCTGTTTGCGCAGAAGTGGACTCTTAGCACGGTAATGGAAACCAGCAAGAACAATGACGACTACTGGAACTTCGAAATTAAAGACTCTAAAGTCCTTGACTTCGAAGCTGACGAAAGTCTTCTTGAACTAGCTGCTTCCACTTCGGGTAAGGCTGCAGAAACCCCACTGCTTCAGAACTCCGAGACTACAAGTGCGCCAGCCTTGACTACTGACGAAGAAATATTCTAAATAAACTGTAGCCCAGTTCTCAATTCGGAGAGCTGGGCTCCTTTATCCATAATGAGCGACAATAATGAACTAACACAACTAGCTACAAAATTCTTGGAGCTTTACAGATGTAACCCAAATGTACACGGAGAGACAAAACTTACAGGAAAGTTCAGAGATAGAGATGGTAAGTGTGATTCCAAATCATACCTAGTAAAAAGTGGAGTAACTGTAAGCCTATGGGAAGAACATATACGAGGTGACAAGCGAATTGGATGTACACCTTTGCAAGAAGACAGCTCCGTATTCTGGGGAGCACTAGACGTAGACGTCTACCAGAAAGAAGACACACTTGAAAAGCTGAACGAAAAAGTAAACGAACACACACTACCATTTGTAGTATGCAGGTCTAAGTCTGGTGGTGCTCATGTTTACTTGTTCCTATCGGAACCAGTTGCAGCTAAAGATATGATTGATAAGCTAAAAGCTTTCAGTGCATTCTTTGGTCAAGGTGTTTCAGAAATTTACCCAAAGCAACCTAAGATTGGAAGCCGCAAAGACGACTCAAAGTATGGCAACTGGCTTAACATGCCTTATAGTGGCAACCCTACGTTGCAGTACGCCTTTAACAACGAAGGAGAAGCCCTTGACCCCAATCAGTTTATAGACGCAGCTCAAGAGAAACGTATGACCTCTGAGCAGTTTCACAGCTTACAAGTACCTAATGCATCCTCTGAGATATTTCCAGAAGGACCACCATGCCTTAACTATATCTTTAGTGAGCGAACCCAAGAAAGCGAGAGTCGTAACATTACTCTAGCTAATGTAATTGTATATCTAAAGAAAGCTAATCCAACAGAGTGGAAGCAACTTATACACAAGTATAACAGGATGTTCTCCGAACCCCTGACTGACAGAGAGCTAGAAGCAATCATAGCTTCTTATGGAAAGAAAGACTACAAATACCAATGTGCTCAAGAACCGCTGTGTCGATTCTGCGATGCTAAGCAATGTGGGCAAACTAAGTATGGTATTGGCGGAGAAGACTTCATGCCAAACAACCGATCCTTAGTACAACTTAAGAGTGACCCACCTCTATGGTATTTAACTCTAGACGACACTGAACTACAACTCAGCACAGCAGAGTTTGACAACTTTAGTTTGTTTAACCAAAGAGTGATGGAGCGTCTTCTTTATAAGTTTCCAATGATCAAACAAGAAGACTGGACTAAACAACAAAACCTGTTGCTTAAGAACTGCACTCAAATCGACATTCCATTTGAGATGACTCCTGTAGGTCAGCTTGTTGAGTTAGTATCCTCATTCTGCAACTCTGCAGTAGAAGATTATAAACATATCAAACACGGACCAATAAAACGATCTGACGGAAACTACTTGTTCCGTATGTCAGATTTAAAAGATCACTTAGAACAACAACGATTCAAGGATATGCCTTCAAATAAAATACTTTCTGTATTAAAGAAAGTACTAAAAGCAGAACCTGATCGAGTTCAAGTCGATAACGTAAACACTCGATGCTGGCGAATACATCAAAACAAACTAGATGTAAATAACATCACAGCGTACCCAGAACTCATAGACAATACAACATACTAATGACATTATCAGAATTAATACTGGCAATTATGCTAGTCGAAAGCAACGGAAACGTAGACGCAGTCGGCGACAATAACACAGCTCATGGCTGCCTACAACTAACAGAAGCTTACATACAAGATGCTGCTATACACGCAGAAGAAGATTGGACTGTATTAGATGCGTACGATAAAGAAACTTCTATTAGAATCTTTACCGCTTATATGCACAAATATGCTACTGAAGAAAGACTAGGTCGTAACGTAGCTGCAGAAGACGTAGCTCGTATCCACAACGGAGGACCCAATGGCTGGTTTAAAACAAGTACTTTATCTTACTGGAAGAAAGTAAAAGCTAAGCTATGAAAGACAAAACTAAGATATTCGTAGCAAGTGCTGGCACAGGTAAGACAACTACACTAATGAAATTGCTAGGTGAATGCCTAGAAACTACACCTCCTAGTAAAATTGGATTTACAACATTTACAAAAGCAGGTGCTCAAGAAGCAATTGACCGTGCAATTAAACAATATACTGACTACAGCTTAGATGACTTTAAAGCGTTCAGTACACTACACGCTTTATGTTACCGAAGAATCCCAAGTAAGCGGATTATCAATTGGAAAGATTACCAAGCACTAAGTAAAGTAACAGGGTTTCGTTTGTCTGGAGCAGCTACTGTATCAAAGAAAGACGGAAGCACTTTTACTTCAGGAGCAGGAGACCGAATGTTATACTACAACGGTCTTATGCGGAACATGCAAGTTTCTGCCATGCAAGTGCTACTAGACAACCCCAGCACAACAGTATCAGTAGAAGAATTAGAAAGGTTTTCTAAGTTTTACAAAGAGTTTAAAACTCACAATGATTTATATGATTTTACAGACCAGCTTGAGCAATTCATTGAGCTAGATGTACAATTAGAGCTAGACTACTTATTTGTAGATGAAGCCCAAGATTTGTCTCCGCTCCAATGGAAGGTGGTTGACCAGCTCAGTAAATCAGTAAAACAAGTGTATATTGCTGGAGACGACAAACAAAGCATTTACAAGTTCTCTGGAGGTGATCCAGTGTCTCTTATCGAAAGAGAAGGTAACCGTGTCGTTCTTGATACTAGTTACCGCCTACCAGCAAACATCCTTGATTACTCTGAGAAGATTGCTAACAAGATTTCTCAGAAACAAGACTACACCATTAACACAATTAAACCAGAAGGTGGCGTTACTAAAATCAAAGGACTTAACGACTTAGACTTCTCCAAAGGATCATGGCTACTTCTTTGTAGGAACAGAGCGTTCCTTCCATACTTTGAAAACTTACTGATTAAGCAAAGACAGCTTTTTGTATCTGGAGGAGACTGCTCCTTGTTTAACGCAAATACAATCCGAATGATTAACTTGTGGGAACAGTTGAGGCAAGGCTACAAGCTATATGTAAAAGATCTAAAAATACTATACAGAGAGTACTTACCTAGTGGATCAGCAGTAGCACGAGGATCTAAGAAACTTATGGACTCAATGCCTGACTTAGAGATGTTTGATAAACACGAACTGTCTACAAATTATGGGCTACGAACTACAGTATCTTGGGACAAAGTGTTTAAACTGTCTGACACAGCTAGAGATATTCTCAAGAAAGCAGAACAAAACGGAACACTAGCCAGCAGCGGAAATGTTGAAATCAACACTATTCACGCTGTCAAAGGTAGAGAAGCAGATAATGTGGTTGTGTTACCAGACATGGTAGAGATGACAAGCAAAGGCTTTGCTCAAGATCCAGACAATGAACACAGAGTTTTTTATGTTGCAGTAACTAGAGCAATGAAACATCTTTATGTACATCATCCTGTAACCTCTAGATTTTACGAAATGCCATGACACTTGAAGAACTACTAAACGAATTGCTTGAACTTGCTAACGAGCATGGACCACAAGCACAAACTAATATATTAAATGTTGTAAGTAATCCACAAGAGTTGTTGGGTTCTTCAAAAGTCGAGATAATTATAAAAACAAAGGAATAAAATGGAAACAGAGAATTATGAAACATCTTCAGAAAGCGTAAGCAACTTTATGAGATGGATTGAACGTAAGCTAGAGCAAGAAGTAGAATCAATTGAACGATTTGAAAAGGAAGCAGATCCCAAAGAAGACACAGTCATCACACATAAAGGGATTGATCCCAGACTAAGTGACATCGAACGACGCTTAGTTATAAGACAAGTACACTACTATAGAAACGAAGGGATGTCAGCAACAGCTGCATGCAAGTTAGTAGGTCTTCATAACCAAACCTATAACAAGTGGCGTAGACTACTAAACATACCTATATACAAAAGACAATGATTTATAAAACAACACCATTTGACCACCAAAAGAAAGCAGTAGAACGCTTCGTAGACAAAAACTACGGAGCTTTGTTTTGCGAAATGGGTACAGGAAAGACAAAGATTATTTTGGACGTAGTCCAAAATGCAAAAGATGTCGTAGATGTAGTTGTCATTGCTCCTAATGGGTTGCACCATAACTGGGCAACAAACGAGATACCCAGACACTATGCTAAAAATGTAAATGTGTTTTGCTGGAAAGGACCAATCAAGTCTAAGAAGATGAAACAAGAGTATGCTAGGTTTGTAAAAGACAACACAAATACTCGTATGCTTCTTATAAACGTAGAAGCACTAAGAACCCTTGCAGGTTATAAGACTACAGAAGAGTTCCTTAATTCTTCTGTGAATCAAAGACATATGATCATTGATGAATCTACGTG
>Ga0102814_10002300_pt1 | contig 13004 bp, 26 predicted proteins | sample ColrivemetaGS741_FD_79112 | JGI IMG/M metagenome (GOLD analysis project Ga0102814, IMG submission 79112) | Estuarine microbial communities from the Columbia River estuary - Flood tide ETM metaG S.741 | ecosystem: Environmental > Aquatic > Marine > Intertidal zone > Estuary | place: USA... | reverse complement strand
TTAACACTGAAAAAGGAAGCTTCGGCTTCCTTTTTTTATTACTAAAATTTACTGGCAATTTGTTTTTTAATGTGTAAAATGCAGCGCAACAAATTGTGGGTTAACTTCTAATAGATATATCGCACAATGGGCTTGATCTTCAAGTTGAGATCTGTATAATTGCCCACTCGCTGCACTAGTGCAGTGAACGAAAGGAAAGTCGATTAGGCTTTCATATTCATAGCGACTCCGATTGGGAGTCGAACGGTTAAATCATCTCACTCTGCTTTTCCAAATAGGAAGTAGCTAGAGGGTGATTTTTTATGTGTCCATTTTAGGAGCTCTGGTCAATGCAGAACCAAAGAATCCGTATCCGCTTGAAAGGCTTTGATCATCGTTTAATTGATCAGTCTACAGCGGAAATCGTTGAAACTGCTAAGCGTACAGGCGCGCAGGTACGTGGTCCTATTCCACTACCTACTCGCAAAGAGCGTTATACCGTTTTGATCTCTCCGCACGTTAACAAAGATGCTCGTGACCAGTACGAAATCCGTACTCACAAGCGCTTAGTTGACATCGTAGAGCCAACAGAAAAGACAGTAGACGCGTTAATGCGTTTAGATCTTGCGGCTGGTGTCGACGTTCAGATTAGCTTAGGTTAATTGAGATCCTTAGAAGAGGTTTGAGAGATGGCTATCGGTCTTATTGGTCGTAAAGTGGGTATGACTCGCATCTTCACTGAAGATGGCACGTCAATCCCTGTAACAGTGATTGAAGTCACTGGCAACCGTGTTACTCAAGTGAAAACTTTAGAAACTGACGGTTACCGTGCACTACAAGTCACTACAGGTACCAAAAAAGCCAATCGCATCACTAAAGCAGAAGCAGGCCATTTTGCCAAGGGCGGCGTAGAAGCCGGTCGTGGTTTATGGGAAGTGCGTCTAGCAGATGGTGAAGGCGAAGGCATTGAAGTTGGTGCTGAGCTTAATGTTGATATTTTCGCAGAAGTGGCGAAAGTAGACGTTACTGGTCAATCAAAAGGTAAGGGCTTCCAAGGCGGTGTTAAGCGTTGGAACTTCCGTACTCAAGATATGACTCACGGTAACTCTTTGGCACACCGCTCGAATGGTTCTATCGGTCAGAACCAAACGCCTGGTCGTGTATTCAAAGGCAAGAAAATGTCAGGCCATATGGGTGCTGAACAAGTAACAACTCAAAATTTACACGTTGTACGTGTTGATGCAGAGCGTAACTTGTTATTAGTACGCGGCGCAGTTCCAGGCGCTACCAATGGTGACTTGATTATCAAGCCAGCAGTTAAAGCTTAAGGTCTGAGGAGATAGTAATGGAATTGGTATTGAAAGACGCGCAGAGCGCTCTTGAAGTTTCCGAAACTACCTTCGGCCGTGACTTTAACGAGGCACTGGTTCATCAGGTAGTTGTAGCTTACGCTGCAAACGCACGTCAAGGCACTCGTGGCCAGAAGACGCGCGCGGAAGTAACTGGCTCAGGCAAAAAGCCTTGGCGCCAAAAAGGCACAGGCCGCGCTCGTGCCGGTAGTGTTAAAGGCCCGATTTGGCGTGGCGGTGGCGTAACATTCGCTGCTAAAACTCAAGATCACAGCCAAAAAGTTAACAAAAAGATGTACCGTGGTGCTTTAAAGAGCATTCTTTCTGAATTGGTACGTCAAGAGCGTTTAGTCGTTGTTGAATCTTTTAGTGTTGATGCTCCTAAAACTAAAGAGCTAAAAGCTAAATTACAAGCAATGAACTTAGAAGACGTTCTAATTGTTACTGCAGAAGTTGATGAGAATTTATTCTTAGCAGCTCGCAACTTATACAAAGTTGACGTTCGTGACGTTGCGGGTCTTGACCCAGTAAGTCTAATCGCGTTCAACACTGTTCTTGTTACTGCTGATGCAGTGAAGCAAATTGAGGAGATGCTAGCATGATCACCGAAGAACGTTTGCTAAAAGTGATTCTTGCTCCACACATCTCTGAAAAGAGTACTGTAGTTGCAGAGAAGAACAACACTGTAGTTTTCCGCGTAGCAATCGATGCGACTAAAGCAGAGATCAAAGCTGCAGTAGCGAAGCTATTTGAAGTTGAAGTAGATTCAGTTCGTACTTTAGTTAACAAAGGCAAAACCAAGCGTACTGGTGCTCGTTCAGGCCGTCGTAGCGATTGGAAAAAAGCTTATGTGACTTTAGCTGCGGGTGCTGACATCGATTTCGTCGGCGGCGCTGAGTAAGCAAAGGAGAATTATCATGGCAGTTATTAAGTGTAAGCCAACCTCTCCAGGTCGTCGCCACGTAGTTAAAGTGGTGAATACGGATCTGCATAAGGGTAAACCTTTTGCTGGCCTGTTGGCGAGAAAAACGAAAAGTGGTGGCCGTAACAATACTGGTCGTATCACTGTCCGTCACGTTGGTGGTGGTCATAAGCAACACTACCGTCTAATCGACTTCAAACGCGATAAAGATGGTATCCCAGGTAAAGTTGAGCGTCTTGAGTACGATCCAAACCGTACTGCACACATTGCTTTGGTATTATACGCAGACGGTGAGCGTCGTTACATTCTTGCTGCTAAAGGCATGCAAGCTGGTGATGCAATCCAATCTGGTAACGATGCTGAAATCAAGACTGGTAATGCTAAAGCATTACGCAACATCCCTGTAGGTTCAGTTGTTCACGCAGTAGAAATGAAGCCTGGTAAAGGTGCTCAGATCGCTCGTTCAGCTGGTGCTTATGTACAAGTTGTTGCTCGTGATGGCGCATACGCTACTCTACGTCTTCGCTCTGGCGAAATGCGTAAAGTACCAGTAGATTGCCGCGCGACATTTGGTGAAGTTGGTAATGCCGAACACATGCTACGCCAGTTAGGTAAAGCAGGTGCTAAGCGCTGGAGAGGCGTACGCCCTACAGTTCGTGGTGTTGCAATGAACCCAGTAGACCATCCACACGGTGGTGGTGAAGGCCGTACTTCTGGTGGACGTCATCCAGTGAGTCCATGGGGTGTGCCAACTAAGGGTTATAAAACTCGTAGTAACAAGCGCACTGATAAGTACATCGTACGTCGTCGTAATAAATAGTAAGAGGATTCGCCATGCCACGTTCTCTCAAGAAAGGTCCCTTCATTGACCTGCACTTGCTGAAGAAGGTAGAGAAAGCGATGGAAGCGGGTGATAAAAAACCAATTAAGACTTGGTCACGCCGCTCAATGATCATCCCTAATATGATTGGGTTGACCATCGCTGTCCATAATGGTCGTCAGCACGTACCTGTGTTCGTAACTGACGAAATGATCGGCCACAAGCTTGGTGAATTTTCACCAACTCGCACTTATCGCGGCCATGCTGCTGATAAGAAAGCGAAGAAGCGTTAATACGGGAGGAATAAGATGGAAGTTTTAGCTAAACATCGTTTTGCTCGTACGTCTGCGCAAAAGGCCCGTCTAGTTGCTGATCAAATTCGCGGATTGCCTGTTTCTAAGGCTCTCGAGATTTTGACCTTCAGCCCAAAGAAAGCCGCCGTACTAGTTAAAAAAGTACTTGACTCAGCTATCGCAAACGCCGAACACAACGAAGGTGCTGACATCGATGAGCTTAAAGTTGGAGCAGTCTTCGTAGACGAAGGCCCAACTATGAAGCGTATCATGCCACGTGCCAAAGGCCGCGCTGATCGTATCATGAAGCGTACCAGCCACATTACTGTGGTTGTATCAGATCGCTAGGAGAAGAGAGCAATGGGACAGAAAGTACATCCTAATGGTATCCGTCTGGGTATCACTAAGCCTTGGATCTCTACCTGGTACGCAGATAAGTCAGACTATGCAAATAATCTGAACAGCGACTGGGAAGTGCGTCAATATTTAACGTCAAAGTTAAAAGCCGCATCAGTATCTAAGATTGTCATTGAACGCCCAGCGAAAAGCATCCGCGTTACTATTCACACAGCCCGTCCAGGCGTTGTGATTGGTAAGAAAGGTGAAGACGTTGAAGTATTACGTGCACATGTGTCTAAAATCACTGGCACTACTGCTCAAATCAACATCGCTGAAATCCGTAAGCCTGAATTAGACGCTAAGCTCGTTGCTGACTCTATTGCTCAGCAGTTAGAGCGTCGTGTTATGTTCCGTCGTGCTATGAAGCGCGCGGTTCAAAACGCAATGCGCATTGGTGCCCAAGGTATCAAAGTTGAAGTGAGCGGTCGTGTAGGCGGTGCTGAAATCGCACGTTCTGAATGGTATCGTGAAGGTCGTGTACCTTTACATACTTTACGTGCTGATATCGACTACTCAACAGCAGAAAGTCACACTCAATATGGTGTGATTGGTATTAAAGTTTGGATCTTCAAAGGTGAAGTTCTAGACGGTTTAATTCCTGCTATTGAAGAGCCAAAGCAGCAACCTAAGCGTAAGCCTCGTGGTAAATAGGAGAAACTTTAATGCTGCAACCTAAACGTATGAAGTTTCGCAAGATGTTCAAGGGCCGCAACCGTGGTCTAGCGAACGGTACTGAAGTTAGCTTTGGTACTTTCGGTTTGAAAGCAGTCGGCCGTGGCCGTTTAACTGCACGTCAAATCGAATCTGCACGTCGTGCCATGACACGTCATGTTAAACGTCAAGGACAAATTTGGATTCGAGTTTTCCCTGACAAGCCAATTACCTCTAAGCCTCTTGAAGTGCGTATGGGTAAAGGTAAAGGTAACGTTGAATACTGGGTATGTCAGATTCAACCTGGTAAGGTTCTTTATGAGATGAATGGTGTCTCTGAAACGTTGGCTCGTGAAGCCTTCGCTTTAGCTGCTGCTAAGCTTCCTTTAAAGACTACCTTCGTAACTAAGACGGTGATGTAATGAAAGCGAGCGAACTAAGAGAAAAGAGTGTTGAGGAACTTAACACTGAATTACTTGGTCTGCTGCGTGAGCAGTTTAACCTGCGTATGCAACACGCTACTGGTCAATTGACTCAAACGAATCAATTGAAGCTAGTGCGTCGTAACATTGCACGTGTTAAGACCATTATTACTTCTAAGGCAGGTGCGTAATGTCTGATAAAATCCGTACTTTGCAAGGTAAAGTAGTTAGTAACAAAATGGACAAGTCTATTACTGTTGCTATTGAGCGCCAAGTGAAACACCCAATCTATGGGAAATACATTAAGCGTACTACAAAGATCCATGCACATGACGAAACTAATCAGTGTAATGAAGGTGACATCGTGACTATTAGTCAATGTCGTCCTCTATCTAAGACTAAGTCTTGGACCCTAGCTGAAGTAGTAACCAAGGCCTAATTTTATTAGGTTAATCTAAACGGCTCCAATAATTTGGGGCCGTTTGTTTTTTTTGCTATGCAATACGATATTGTGGTGTTATACTTGCGCGCCAATTTTGAGTAAAACTATCCTCAAATTTGGCTAAATATTGTCCCAATATTGGGATTTGTGTAGTAACGATAGCGGAGCACTTAAAATGATCCAAATGCAATCGACTCTTGACGTCGCATGTAACAGTGGCGCACGTAGAGTTCAGTGTATTAAGGTCTTGGGTGGCTCTCATCGTCGTTATGCCGGTATCGGCGACATCATTAAAGTTTCTGTTAAAGAAGCGATTCCTCGCGCTAAAGCGAAGAAAGGTGATGTATATAACGCGGTGGTAGTCCGTACTAAGAAAGGCGTACGTCGTCCAGACGGTTCTGTCATTCGCTTCGATCGGAATGCAGCGGTATTGCTTAACGCAAACCTTGCACCGATTGGTACTCGTATCTTTGGACCTGTGACACGTGAATTGCGTACAGAGCAATTTATGAAAATTGTGTCATTGGCACCTGAAGTACTGTAAGGAGCTTTTAAAATGGCAGCAAAAATCCGTCGTGAAGACGAAGTAATTGTACTAGCAGGTAAAGACAAGGGTAAACGCGGTAAGGTTTCTCAAGTTCTACCTACTGGTAAATTGATTGTTGAAGGCATCAATCTTGTTAAAAAGCACCAAAAGCCAAACCCACAACTGGGCGTAACTGGTGGCGTTATCGAGAAAGAAGCACCGATTCAAGCATCAAACGTAGCGATCTTTAACCAAGCCACAGGCAAGGCAGATCGTGTTGGTTTCCGATTTGAAAACGACCAAAAAGTCCGTTTTTATAAATCGAACAGCGAACTCGTTAAGTAATTTGGAGTAAACGATGGCGAAACTGCATGATAAATATCAAGAGACTGTAGTTGCTGAACTAGCTAAAAAGTTCGGTTATAGCAGTGTCATGCAAGTCCCTCGGATTGAAAAAATCACCCTTAATATGGGTGTAGGCGAAGCTGTTGCAGATAAGAAAGTTATGGAGCACGCGCTTCGTGACATGACTGCAATCGCTGGTCAAAAACCAGTTGTAACTGTAGCTCGTAAATCAGTTGCTGGTTTTAAAATCCGTGAAGGCTACCCTATTGGCTGTAAAGTTACCCTACGCGGTGAGCGTATGTGGGAATTTTTAGAGCGTCTAGTTGACATTGCAATTCCACGTATTCGTGACTTCCGTGGCCTAAGCGCAAAAGCGTTTGACGGTCGTGGTAACTACGCAATGGGTGTGAAAGAACAGATCATCTTCCCAGAAATCGATTACGATAAAATCGATAAGATTCGTGGTATGGATATTGTTATCACTACTACTGCGAAGAATGACGAAGAAGGTCGTGCTTTGTTGACCGCTTTTAACTTCCCATTTAAGAAATAAGGGTAGCATAATGGCTAAAACATCTATGAAAGCACGTGAAGCAAAACGTGCACAGCTCGTAGCTAAGTATGCTGAAAAGCGTCTAGCACTTAAAGCTACTATCAGCAGCCCAGAGACTTCTGAAGAAGATCGTTGGGACGCAGTACTTAAGTTGCAAGCACTACCACGTGATTCAAGCGCATCGCGTCAACGCAATCGCTGTAATCAAACTGGTCGCCCACATGGGGTTTTACGTAAATTCGGTTTAAGCCGTATTAAATTACGTGAAGCCACTATGCGTGGTGAAGTTCCTGGTCTACGTAAGGCCAGCTGGTAAGCACTTGTCACGGAGTAAGCTAATATGAGCATGCAAGATCCTATTGCGGATATGTTAACCCGTATTCGTAACGGCCAAGCTGCTAACCACGTATCTGTAAAGATGCCTTCAGCTAAGTTAAAAGTAGCAATTGCGAAATTACTTAAAGATGAAGGTTTCATTACTGACTACGCCGTAGCAGATGAAGCTAAGCCTGAATTAGAAATCACTTTAAAGTATTTCCAAGGCAAACCAGTCGTTGAGACTATCCAGCGCGTAAGCCGTCCTGGTCTTCGTATTTACAAAGGTAAAGACGAACTTCCCAAGGTTATGGGCGGTCTGGGTATCGCAATCGTGTCCACTTCTAAAGGCTTGATGACTGATCGTGCCGCCCGCCAATTTGGCACGGGTGGCGAGGTTATCTGCTACGTAGCGTAAGGAGTTAGTAATGTCTCGTGTTGCAAAAGCACCAGTCACTATCCCTGCTGGCGTAGAGGTGACTTTAAACGAACAGGCTTTAACCGTCAAAGGCGGTAAAGGAAGTCTGACTCGAGTAATCAACAATGCGGTAAATGTTGTGATCGAAAATGCAGAAGTAAAGTTTTTACCTGTCGAAGGCGTTGAAGGCGCTTGGGCACAGGCAGGAACTGCACGTGCACTAGTACACAACATGGTTGTTGGTGTCTCTGAAGGTTTTGTGAGAAAACTAAAATTAGTTGGTGTAGGTTACCGTGCGAAAATCGCTGGTAGTGACTTAGATCTAACATTAGGTTTTTCACATCCATTAGTACACAAACTGCCCGCAGGCGTTACTGCAGAATGTCCTAGCCAAACTGAAATCGTCTTAACTGGCGTTGATAAGCAGTTAGTAGGTCAAACAGCAGCCAATATTCGTGGCTATCGTCCACCAGAGCCTTACAAAGGCAAGGGTGTTCGCTATGACGACGAAGTTGTACGCCGTAAAGAGGCTAAGAAGAAGTAGGTAACGCGATATGGATAAGAAAACATCTCGCTTACGTCGCGCTACTCGTGCACGTAAGAAGATCCAAGAGCTAGGCGTGAACCGTCTGGTTGTACATCGTACACCGCGTCACATTTATGCTCAGGTGATCAGTCCTGAAGCTCAGGTGTTAGCTGCTGCATCAACTGTTGAAAAAACAGTTAAAGAGCAACTAAAGAGTACCGGAAACGTAGATGCGGCTAAAGCAATTGGTAAATTAGTTGCTGAGCGTGCGATCGAGAAGGGCGTAGCTTCTGTTGCGTTCGACCGTTCTGGTTTCAAGTATCACGGACGTGTGGCTGCATTAGCAGACGCTGCTCGTGAAGCTGGCCTGAAGTTCTAAGGGGTTATAAAATGGCTAAATTAGAAGCTCAGCAAAAAGACGATTTGCAAGAAAAATTGATTGCAGTTAATCGTGTTTCTAAAGTAGTTAAGGGCGGTCGTATCTTTAGCTTCACAGCACTAACAGTAGTGGGTGACGGTAACGGTAAGATTGGCTATGGCTATGGTAAAGCGCGTGAAGTTCCTGCTGCTATTCAAAAAGCAATGGAAAAAGCCCGTCGTAATATTGTGACCGTTGAGTTGAATGCAGGTACTCTGCATCATCCAGTTAAAGGTCGCCATACTGGTTCTCTTGTGTACATGCAACCTGCATCACAAGGTACTGGTATTATTGCCGGTGGCGCAATGCGTGCCGTATTGGAAGTAGCAGGCGTTCATAACGTTCTGTCAAAAGCATACGGTTCTACTAACCCGATCAACATCGTTCGCGCGACTGTAGATGCATTGGTGCACATGAAGTCACCAGCGCAAATCGCAGCTAAGCGTGGCCTGAATGTTGATGAAATTCGAGGTTAAGCACCATGGCTACTAAAACAGTTAAAGTAACACAGACTAAAAGCAGCATCGGACGTTTACCAAAACACCGTGCTACCCTAACGGGTTTAGGTCTGCGCCGTATTGGTCATACAGTTGAAGTTGAAGATACTCCTTCAGTTCGCGGTATGATCAACAAGGTTTACTACATGGTTTCGGTGGAGGAATAAGATAATGCGTCTAAATACTCTATCTCCAGCAGCAGGTGCTAAATCTGCTCCTAAGCGTGTTGGCCGTGGTATCGGTTCAGGTTTAGGTAAAACAGCAGGTCGTGGTCATAAGGGACAAAAGTCTCGTTCTGGCGGCGGTCCTCGCGTAGGTTTTGAAGGCGGTCAAATGCCTCTTAAAATCCGTTTACCTAAGTTTGGCTTTACCTCGCGCAAAGCTTTGGTTTCAGCTGAAGTTCGTTTACTCGAACTAGCAAAAGTTAACGGTGATGTTATCGATTTGAACGCTCTGAAAGATGCGAACGTTATTACTCGCAACATCCAGTTTGCGAAAATCGTTCTTTCAGGTACCATTGAGCGCCCTGTGACTGTTAAAGGTCTAAAGGTAACCAAAGGTGCACGTGCAGCTATTGAAGCTGCCGGCGGTAAGATCGAGGAATAATACGTCGATGGCAAAACCAGGACTTGATTTAAAAAGCGCGAAAGGCGGAGTTTCAGAACTGAAAACTCGTCTTCTGTTCGTGATTGGTGCGATAATCGTCTTTAGAGCGGGTTCGTTCGTGCCAATTCCTGGTATTGACGCAGCTGTATTAGCAGAGCTTTTTGCTCAGCAAAAAGATACCATCCTTGGCATGTTTAACATGTTCTCGGGTGGTGCTTTAGAGCGTGCTTCTATCTTTGCATTAGGTATCATGCCGTATATTTCGGCATCGATCATTATGCAGTTATTGACTGTTGTGCATCCTGCACTTGCTGAATTGAAAAAAGAAGGCGAATCAGGACGTAAGAAAATCAGTCAATATACTCGATATGGCACTCTTGTGTTGGGTACATTGCAATCTATCGGTATCGCGACAGGTTTACCAAATTTAGTCCCTGGCCTTGTGGCTAATGTTGGATTTGGTTTTTACTTTGTAGCGGTTGTGAGCTTAGTAACAGGAACTATGTTCCTTATGTGGCTAGGTGAGCAAATTACTGAACGTGGCATCGGTAACGGTATCTCGATTTTAATTTTCGCAGGTATTGTTGCAGGTTTACCATCGGCTATCGGCTCAACAGCCGAGCAGGCGCGTCAAGGTGACTTGAATGTATTGGTACTACTGTTGCTCGCGGTTATTGTATTTGCTGTAACATATTTAGTGGTATTCGTGGAACGTGGACAGCGTCGTATCGTTGTTAACTACGCTAAGCGTCAACAAGGCCGTAAGGTTTTTGCTGCGCAAAGCACCCACTTACCATTGAAAGTGAACATGGCAGGTGTAATTCCACCAATTTTTGCATCCAGCATAATTTTGTTCCCAGGCACACTGGCTCAGTGGTTTGGTCAAAATGAGTCTTTGTCATGGTTAAGCGATTTCGCTTTAGCTGTGTCACCAGGACAACCGCTGTATTCATTATTGTACGCGACAGCAATTATCTTTTTCTGTTTCTTCTATACTGCGTTGGTTTTCAATCCACGCGAAACAGCGGATAATCTGAAAAAGAGTGGTGCATTCATTCCTGGGATCCGTCCCGGTGAACAGACTTCGCGTTACATTGATAAAGTAATGACTCGTTTAACCTTAGCGGGTGCGATTTACATTACCTTTATCTGCTTAATTCCGGAGTTCATGTTAATTGCGTGGAAAGTACAGTTCTATTTTGGCGGTACTTCACTACTAATTATAGTAGTCGTGATCATGGACTTCATGGCTCAGGTTCAGACCCATATGATGTCTCATCAGTATGAGTCTGTGATGAAGAAAGCTAATCTTGTAAACAAAGCGAATTTAGATCGCTTTGGCAAATAATTAGCTTTTACGGAGTGATGAAATGAAAGTTCGAGCTTCCGTGAAGAAGATCTGCCGTAATTGCAAGATCGTCAAGCGTAGTGGTGTTGTACGCGTTATCTGTGTTGAACCAAAACACAAACAGCGTCAAGGCTAAGTAAGAAGTTGGTCAGTCCAATAATGGGCTGACCAAAAATTTTGTTTGCAAATCTGTCGTCTGTCGAGTATCCTTTCGGGCTTTTCGCAGATGGCCTTTAACTTTAAGGAGTGCATAGTGGCCCGTATCGCTGGCATTAACATTCCTGATCAAAAGCATACAGTCATTGCATTGACTGCTATTTTTGGTATTGGACGTACACGCGCTAGAGCAATCTGCGCATCTACTTCAATTGCTGAAGATGCTAAGATCAAGGAATTGAGCGAAGCTCAAATAGACATTCTACGCGAAGAAGTTGCCAAATATGTTGTAGAAGGTGACTTACGTCGTGAGATTTCAATGAACATCAAGCGTCTTATGGACCTTGGTTGTTATCGTGGTCTCCGCCATCGTCGTAGCCTGCCCCTTCGTGGGCAACGTACTAAGACCAATGCGCGTACGCGTAAAGGTCCACGTAAACCAATCAGAAAGTAACGGGAAGGTAAACCAAAATGGCTAAAGTTCCGTCACGTTCTCCGCGTAAGCGCGTACGTAAACAGGTTGCAGATGGCATGGCTCATATCCATGCATCTTTCAACAACACAATCGTAACCATTACCGATCGTCAAGGTAATGCTTTATCTTGGGCTACCTCAGGTGGTTCTGGTTTCCGTGGTTCACGTAAATCGACCCCGTTTGCTGCACAGGTTGCGGCAGAGCGTGCAGGTATTGCTGCGCAAGATTATGGTGTTAAAAACCTTGAAGTTTTTGTGAAGGGTCCAGGTCCAGGACGTGAATCGGCGATTCGCGCACTGAACGCAGTTGGTTATAAAATTACCAACATTACTGATGTGACACCTATCCCTCACAATGGTTGTCGTCCACCTAAAAAACGTCGTGTATAACACTACGTTATAGGATAGTTGGAGAAAGATCATGGCAAGATACTTGGGTCCTAAGCTCAAGCTCAGCCGCCGAGAAGGTACTGACCTTTTCTTAAAAAGCGGTGTGAGAGCAATTGAATCGAAGTGTAAACTGGAAACTGCACCAGGCCAACATGGCGCTCGTAAGCCACGTTTGTCTGAGTACGGTACTCAGTTACGCGAGAAACAAAAAGTTCGTCGTATTTACGGTGTGTTAGAAAAACAATTCCGTAACTACTATAAAGAAGCTGCGCGTCTAAAAGGCAATACAGGTGAAAACTTGTTACAACTTTTAGAAGTCCGCCTAGATAACGTAGTTTATCGTATAGGTTTTGGTGCTACTCGTGCAGAATCACGTCAGCTAGTAAGCCATAAATCAGTTATGGTTAACGGTCGTGTAGTTAACATTCCGTCATTCAAAGTGTCTGCGAATGATGTTGTAAGCATCCGTGAAAAATCACGCACTCAAGCTCGTATCAAAGCGGCTTTAGAAGTGGCTGGTCAACGCGAAAAGCCTACATGGGTAGAAGTCGACAGTGCGAAAATGGAAGGTGCTTTCAAGCGTCTGCCAGAACGTAGCGATTTGTCTGCGGATATTAACGAACAGCTGATCGTCGAGCTTTACTCTAAGTAAAGCTAACAAACAAGAGAGGACACAATGCAGGGTTCTGTTACAGAATTTCTTAAACCGCGTCTCGTTGAAATTGAGCAGGTTAATTCAACTCGCGCCAAAGTTACACTAGAGCCACTAGAACGTGGTTTTGGCCATACCTTAGGTAACGCGTTGCGTCGCATCCTATTGTCGTCTATGCCCGGCTGTGCTGTTACAGAAGTCGAGATTGACGGCGTACTGCACGAATACAGCAGTAAGGAAGGCGTACAAGAAGATATCCTTGAGATATTGTTAAATCTTAAAGGTTTAGCGGTAACTATCGAGGGTAAAGACGAGGCAATGCTTACTTTAAGCAAGTCCGGCACAGGCCCTGTTACAGCAGCAGATATCACGCATGATGGCGATGTTACCATCATGAATCCTGATCATATTATCTGTCATTTGACTGGTAATAATGACATCAGCATGCGTATCCGTGTTGAACGTGGTCGTGGTTATGTGCCTGCTTCGGCTCGTGCACAAAC
>Ga0102814_10002299_pt1 | contig 13005 bp, 13 predicted proteins | sample ColrivemetaGS741_FD_79112 | JGI IMG/M metagenome (GOLD analysis project Ga0102814, IMG submission 79112) | Estuarine microbial communities from the Columbia River estuary - Flood tide ETM metaG S.741 | ecosystem: Environmental > Aquatic > Marine > Intertidal zone > Estuary | place: USA... | reverse complement strand
CTTTTTGAAAGCTTGCGCCGAACTAGCTGGTGATAAAGCAATTTGTGTTACGGGTGAGGTCTCGCACGAAGATAGAGAAACGCACCTAACTGAAATCAGAAGCGGTAAGAAAGATATTCTTTTCGGTACTCAAGCAATCTTTTCAGAAGGTATCTCTGTTAACAATCTTAGCTGCCTAATACTAGGTACACCAATCAATAACGAGCCTCTTTTGACTCAACTTATAGGTAGAGTCATACGATTACAAGAGGGTAAGAGAGATCCTGTTATCATAGACATTCATCTAAAAGGGAATACTGCTAAAAAACAGGCTTCCAATAGGATGGGTCACTATATGAGAGAGGGTTATCAAATAAAGCAACTATAAAAAAATAGTTCTTGACACAAACCTTAATTTTTAGTATAATATATGTTCTTATTTGACTGGCGAAAGATTCATAAAGAGGCTAACGGCAACGCTGTAGAGATTGTGCGTATCGTACGGATGCTCGTACTGAGGCAGATACCTACAAATGCTGTAGACCCTATTTATAAATATTCGCAGAAAAACTTCCTTGGGGATAGCTTCATGCTCCATCCCGATGTACTGCTATACCATTCTTATAAGTACCAGTATCGTGAAATTGCACAATACATTGCATTGTGTGCTTTGCGATCTACGGCGTACTTTCGCCTAACTAAAGATACAACACTAGACACCATACTTCTGCCCGCAGAGGATATGGACACATTAATAAACAATAATAGGCTACTATACTTGGATGATTCACAAACCCTTCATTTCAAGTACGAAGAAGTCAACGCAAAGGAGATTCATTAAATGGCTATTTCATTTAATCAGCAGAAAGGTTCTGCACAAAAAAGTTCAGTTAGCAGTTTTCAGTACAAAGATGGCGACAACAAGTTCCGTCTAGTAGGTGACATTCTAGCTCGATACGTCTATTGGATAAACGGTGAGAATGGTAAGAACATTCCACTAGAGTGCTTATCCTTCGACCGTAACAAAGAAACCTTTAACAACCTAGAGAAAGATTGGGTTCGTGAGTTCTACCCAGATCTCAAGTGTGGCTGGAGCTACGCTACTCAGTGCATCGACAACGGTGAAGTTAAAGTGGTAAACCTAAAGAAGAAATTATGGGAGCAGATCATTACTGCTGCAGAAGATTTAGGAGATCCAACAGATCCAACTACAGGCTGGGATGTTCAATTCAAGCGTGTAAAGACTGGCCCTCTGCCTTATAATGTAGAGTATCAACTTCAAGCTCTCAAGTGCAAGCCTCGTGCTTTGTCTGATGCAGAGATGGAAGTATTCGCAACTATTAAGTCTATGGATGAAGTAATGACTCGTCCTACACCAGATGCTCAGAAAGAGCTACTAGATCGTATTCGGGATAACGCAGGTGAAACCTCCGAGATTGACGAAAGCATTGAAGACGAGTTCAAGATAGTATGATTTTATTTACGGCAGACTGGCACATTAAACTGGGACAGAAGAATGTTCCAAGAGAATGGGCCTTAAAACGTTACAATATGTTTTTCGACCAAGTACACAGCTATTGTAAGCAGTGTGATAGCCACATTATTGGTGGTGACTTGTTTGATCGTCTGCCTAGTATGGAAGAACTGGAACTCTACTTTTCTTTTATTAGAAATGTTAGAGTTCCTACCATCATCTACGACGGTAATCATGAAGCGACAAAGAAGCACAAGACTTTTTTCAGCCAACTAAAGCAGGTTAGTAGAGATATTAACCCGCTTATACATATAGTTGATATGTCGTACATTGATACCGATGTAGGTTTTGGTATTCTGCCCTACGCGGACTTACATAGAGAAGGTAGCATAGAGCACTTTGACACTTCTCAACCACTGTTTACTCATGTAAGAGGTGAGATTCCTCCCCATGTAAAGCCAGAGGTAGATTTGGATAGGTTCGCAGACTTCCCTGTAGTATTTGCAGGTGACTTACACGCTCATAGCAACACACAAAAAAATATTGTATACCCAGGCAGCCCAATGACAACTTCGTTTCATAGAAAAGAAGTCTCAACTGGATGTCTGTTTATCAATGAAAAGAATTGGAGCTGGGTATGGGAACCTTTTGATTTGCCACAGTTAATTAGAAAAACTGTTACAGACCCAAAAGACATGGTTCCTACTGAGTATCATCACACTATTTATGAAATAGAGGGCGACATTCAAGAATTGGCCTCAGTAGAAAACTCTGAATTACTTGATAAGAAAGTGATAAAGAGAAACTCAGAGGTATCTTTAGTCTTAGACAAAGATATGACCATAGAAGAAGAGTTAGTAGAGTATCTAAGCTACTATCTAGCAATACCAGAAGACGAAGTCAGCAACATTATAGGAACATACAATGATCACTCTCAAAAAGCTCAAGTGGAGTAACTGTTTTAGTTACGGACCTAACAACGAGTTGGACTTAAACGAGAATACAGTAACTCAAATCATTGGTTCAAATGGAATGGGTAAGTCTTCTATACCTTTAGTTATAGAAGAAGTTCTGTACAACAAGAACTCAAAAGGCATTAAAAAAGCAGATATCCCTAATCGTTATGTTAATGATGGGTATAGTATATATTTGCTTTTCGAGAAGGATGGCAACACTTATGAAGTTGCTGTAGATAGAAAGAGTGGTATTAAAGTAGTATTAAAGAAAGATGGTGAGGATATATCCAGCCACACAGCTACTAACACCTATAAAACTCTACAGAATGTCATAGGTATTGACTTCAAAACTTTCTCACAGTTGGTATACCAGAACACAAACGCTAGCTTGCAGTTTCTTACTGCTACCGATACTAATAGGAAGAAGTTCTTAATTGATCTTCTTCACTTAGATGCTTATGTAGAGCTTTTTGAGATATTCAAAGAAGCCTCAAGAGAGTCTGCTACTAGAATAACGGAGTTGAGTACAGAAGCAACAACGATTGAAAAATGGTTATCAAACAATAAATTGGAGAGTACGATAGTACTACCCATGTTAGATTTAGATATAAACACGGATGATGATGAGAAGTCTTTCCGCTCTCTTTCAGTAGAGTTGGAAAATATCTCCGAAAAAAATAAAAAAATCTTACAAAACAATCAATACAAGGATATGCTGTCCCGTATAGATATTAATCATGTACAAGCTGCTTTACAACAGCTACCTCCTGCGGAGTCTTATGATAAGTATCAGAGCGACTTAGGACAGCTAGACGCAGGAATAAAGTCAGCTAATAGCATGTTAGACAAGCTAGTAAGGCTAGGGGATAAGTGTCCTACTTGCGAACAAGATATTGACGCAGAGTTTAAGAATGAATTAGTACAGTCCGAAAGGACCAAACTAAATAAGTTAGACAGGGACAAAGACTTTAACGAAGACATGATACGACAGATAAAAAGAAACAATAATTCTAGAATTAATTTATCTAAAGCAGAGAAAGAGTGGGAAGACCTTTACAGAGGTATCGACAACTCTTTACCAAATCAAATACTAGACAAAGAGGAGCTGTCCGATAACTTGGCAGAGCTTCAAACTAAGCTAGTAGCAGCAAAAGCAGAGCTGGCTAAGATTGCTAAAGAAAACGAAACTAGAACTAGATCTAATACTCGTATCGAAATAATTCAAGCCCAAACAGATGGGTTCATAGAAAAATTAAACAAAGCAAAGGAAGTATTGGCACAGCAAGCACAACTAGATTCTAACCTAGATGTATTGAAAAAAGCTTTTAGCACTAACGGGCTACTCGCTTATAAGATAGAAAATCTAGTAAAAGAATTAGAACAGCTTACAAACCAGTATCTTGCAGAGCTTTCAGATGGTCGTTTTACACTACAGTTCATAGTATCCAACGATAAGTTGAATGTACAAATTACTGACAACGAGGTCATAGTAGACATTCTAGCACTCTCTTCCGGAGAGCTTGCAAGAGTGAATACTGCTACATTAATTGCTATTCGTAAACTTATGAGTAGCATATCTAAGTCTAGAATCAATATATTATTCTTAGACGAAGTTATTAGTGTACTAGATGATGCGGGTAGAGAAAAGTTAGTAGAGGTTCTGTTAGCAGAAGATCTAAATACTTACGCCGTATCCCACGGGTGGACACATCCTTTGCTAGAAAAGATTGAAGTAGTAAAACAAGGCAATATAAGTGCATTGGATAAGTAATGGTAGATTCACGAGCAAAAGGTGCTAGAGGTGAGTATCTCGTCAGAGATATGTTACGAGAGAGTACTGGTATGCAGTTTGAGAGAGTTCCAAACTCGGGAGCTTTAGAATATTTGAAGGGGGACTTATATGTACCCCACGAGAAAAATAGATTCTGCATAGAGGTAAAAAACTATGCAGAGTCTCCATTAACCGATAGAATTTTTACGCAAGAAAAGACTAATAATCTAATAACTTGGTGGAAAAAACTTATTATACAAGCAGCGGGAGGGAATCAAGACCCTCTACTATTCTTCAAGTACAACAGATCACCAGTATTTGTAGTAACTGAAGATATGCCAGATGTTTGTGAAAAGTGGATGTACATTAGTTTTTTAGATTGTTATGCTCTTCTTGCTGAAGATTGGTTAAAACATGAACAAGTGAGATGGATAAATGGCGTTTAATTTTGCAGAGAAAGTAAATAATAGTAATCCAAACACAACACTAATAGTAGATGCCTTAAATCTGGCGTTTAGATGGAAACATCAAGGACGTACAGATTTTAGATATGAGTACCAGAAAACTGTAGAGTCACTAGCAAAATCTTATGGATGTGGCAAGGTGATTATTACAGCAGACTGGGGCTCCTCTTCTTATAGACGCAATATTAATGCTGAATATAAACAGAATAGAAAAGATAAATTCGCTGACCAATCCGAAGAAGAAAAGATGGCCTTCGAAGAGTTCTTTTCAGAGTATGAGGCTTCTTTAGAAGTCTTAAAAGAAGAAGGATACCCCATACTGAGGTTTAAAGGTGTAGAAGCTGACGATATCGCAGCACACTTAGTAAAAGATAAAGCTCGGTATGGATTAGATGATGTTTGGATGATTTCTAGTGACCGAGACTGGGATCTGTTAATACAAGAAAATGTAGGCAGATTCTCTTATGTGACACGTAAGGAAGTAACACTAGATAATTGGCATGACCACTATGAGGTAACTCCAGAGGAGTACATATCCTTAAAGTGTTTGACAGGAGATAAGGGTGATAACGTTCCAGGCATTCCTGGTATCGGCCCTAAAAGAGCGTTTGATTTGATAAAACAGTATGGAGATGCACTGAGTATATACGATGCAGCACCGCTAGTAGGTAAGTATAAGTATATCCAGTCGTTAAATGAAAACTCAGAACAGATTTTACAAAACTACGAATTGATGGATTTAATAACATATTGTGACGACGCAATAGGAGCTGATAATATCTCAGCTATAAGGAGTTTAATGGGTGGACATTAATTATAAAAGGGATAAGTATCTATCTGAGTTTAGTATAAAAACTTTAGAAGACAGGTATTTTGTAGACGGTGAAACATCACCGCAGGAAGCCTTCGCAAGAGCGGCGAAAGCGTTTGCAGATGATGAGGCACACGCACAAAGATTATATGACTATGCTAGTAAGCTATGGTTTATGTTTTCTACGCCAATTTTATCGAATGGTGGCACTAAAAGAGGGATGCCGATTAGTTGTTTTCTAAACTATGTAGAAGATAGTCGTGAAGGGATTACAAATCACTACACAGAGAACGCTTATTTGTCGTCAGTCGGCGGCGGGGTCGGAGGATGTTGGAACGAAATTCGGAGTGTAGGCTCGACAACGAGCAATGGCTCCGAGAGTACGGGAGTGATACCATTTCTAAAAGTCGTAGACGCGGAAATGTTAGCATTCTCACAAGGTGTAACTAGAAGAGGAAGCTATGCAGCATATCTTGACATATCTCATCCAGAAGTGGAAGAGTTTTTGGACGTTCGCAAGCCTACAGGCGGCGATGTTAACAGAAAGTCAACTAATCTTCATCATGGCGTTCTTTTGTCTGATGAGTTCATGGAACTTATAGAAAAGGCGACAAAGATAGAAGGATTTGATGATAGTTGGGATCTTGTTGATCCACACTCAGGTGAAATTAAGAAGACTGTTTCAGCTAAAACACTTTGGGTAAAACTTATCCAAAATCGTGTTGAAACTGGGGAACCGTACATTATGTTTAAGGACACTGTCCAAGAAGCAGTACCAGAGTTTCAACAGAATTTAGGATTAACGGTTCATCACTCTAACCTATGCAGTGAGATTACTCTCGCTACAGACAAAGATAGAACAGCAGTATGTTGCCTATCCAGTGTCAATTTGGAAGAGTATGATGAATGGAAAGATAATGATGATTTCATTCCTGATTTAGTAAGAATGCTTGATAATGTAATTGAGTTTTTTATTAACAACGCACCAGATCAGCTTTCAAGAGCTAGTTACAGTGCTATGAGAGAAAGAAGTCTCGGATTAGGAGCAATGGGTTTCCATGCGTACTTACAAAGACATAGTATCCCGTTTGAATCTGCAATGGCTAAAGGACGAAATTTGCAGATGTTTGGAAGGATTAAAGGAGAGGCTGTTAGAGCTACAAGACAGCTCGCGACAGAACGAGGTGAATGCCCTGACGGAGAAGGTTATGGTGTGCGTAACGCTCATCTTCTTGCTATCGCTCCTAATGCTAGTTCTAGTATTATCTGCGGCAATACTTCTCCTTCAATTGAGCCTTACCGTGCTAATGCTTTTACCCAGAAAACTAAAAGCGGCTCTAGTCTCCTCAAAAACGAATACTTAGAGGATATTTTACAAGACTTAGGGTACGATACTGACGATGTGTGGAAAAGCATTCTCACTAACGGCGGTTCAGTACAACATCTAGAATTTTTAGATCAGTGGACAAAAGATGTATTTAAGACGGCAGTAGAGATTGACCAGAGATGGGTAGTCGAAATGGCTGGAGATAGACAAGAGTTTATATGCCAGAGTCAGTCTTTAAACGTATTTTTCCCTGCTAATATTTCTAAGCAAGAACTTCACGCTGTTCACATGATGGCCTGGAAAAGAGGGGTAAAAACTTTGTATTATTTACGAAGTGAAGCAATGAAGAGAGCAGAAAATGTCTCTGATGAAGTACTAAGACAGTATATTTTTGATAGTATTGATGACGAAGGTTGTCTGGCGTGTGAGGGTTAAGTATGAATTTATTAGAAGAACGGGAGTATTACAAGCCTTTCAATTATCCATGGGCATTTGAGCATTATAAAGCTCAGCAGCATATGCATTGGCTTCCTGACGAAGTCAATCTAGCGGATGATTTGAAAGACTACAAGGAAAAGATGACAGATGGCAATAAAACTCTTATTGCAAATATCTTTCGCTTTTTCACACAAGCTGATGTAGATGTATGTTGTGGCTATGCCAAGCACTATCTTCCTACATTTAAGCAACCAGAAGTAAGAATGATGCTGTCTGCGTTCGCTGCTATGGAAGCAGTGCACCAGGAAGCATACTCGCTACTTTTGGAAACACTTGGGTTTGGGGATGACGAGTATCAAAAATTTTTCGAACACAAGGAGATGCTTGATAAGCATGAGCACTTGAGTAATTTCGGTATGGATACTCCGATGGACATTGCAAAAACAATGGCTATCTACTCTGGATTTACAGAAGGTGTACAGTTGTTTAGTAGTTTTGCTATTTTGCTTAACTTCCCTAGACACAACTTGATGAAAGGTATGGGGCAGATTGTTACATGGTCGATACGTGATGAGACGTTACACGTTGAAGGTATGTCACAGCTATTCAGAACCTTTATTCAAGAGAATCCAGAACTATGGAATGATGATCTAAAGTATGAGATCTATTGCGCTGCAGAGCGAACAGTAGAGCTAGAAGATGCTTTTATTGACTTGTGTTTTAAGGGTGCGGAAGTGCCTGATCTAACGCCACAAGAAGTAAAAGACTATATTCGTTATATTGCAGATCGAAGGCTGTTAGGGCTGGGAATGAAGAAAATCTTTTCAAGTGAGCAAAACCCGCTACCTTGGCTAGATTATATGTTAAATGGCGTAGAACACGCTAACTTTTTCGAACAACGTGCCACTGAGTACTCTCGCGCTAGTACTACAGGTAATTGGCAAGACATTTTTAAATAAGGAACCTTATAATGACCGATGAAGTCGAAGAAAAAGAAGTACCAGTACTAAATTTTAATGGCAATAGCTATGAAATGGATACTCTGGGAGAGTCTGAGAAATATTTTATTGCTCAGATTCAAGATCTCGAAGCACAAATTAGACAAAGTAAAGCAAGACTAGACCAATTGGAAGTCGCTAGAAAAGGCTTTTGTGATAAACTTGAGGAGACACTAGAAAGTCCTCCTGGGGTGGAAGAAGAGTAAATAAGAAAGGGGCTTGCGCCCCTTTTTTTATGACCCCTGTTGTGCTGACGTTAGGTTCCCCCATAAAGTATCTGCATCATATGTAAAAGTTGCAGTTCCATTAGAGTTTATTCCTCGAATTATGCTTTTAGTGGCTGAAGTACGCGCGTTTGCAGAAGCCCCATCTCCGACCGCCGCATAGTAAGTTCCGTTTGCCATTACACGACTTCTTGTTGTATCATACACTCCGTTATTCCAATAATGTAGCTTTTTAGTGTTCCTATCAAGTATAAAAGAGTTCGTAACTTGCGTAGTAGAAAACGCTCCTCCGTAGTGTCCTGGGTAGGAACTAACTGTAGTAACATCCCTTAAATGGTTATCAGAGTTAGTTTTTGTAGTACTTATAAAGCCTGCTCCATAATATTGCTGTGAAGCATTGTTAGTAAACTCCCAGTACACTTTCACCTGTCCTGATACTCCATCAGCAATAGTATAAGTAGTATGAGTAGCAGATGCAGTACCGAGGTTAGCATTATTCCACACTTCTATATCGGTGCCATTATCATTAAACTGCCATCCTGTATAGTTATTATAATAGTAGTTAAATGTGGTCCAGTTAACATATTCCCAAAACTTAAGACTCACAGCAGATGTTGCGCTAGTTACATGCACTCCGTCTGTTGCTGTGAATTTAAGGCTAAAATCTCCTGCGTTAGAGCCACTTGTACTAGGAGTGATTGTAAATGTACCCCCACTCTGACTAATTGTTGCTTGTGCTTGGTTAGAAGGATTGGTGACATGACCATAAGTTACTGGAAATCCTTCGGGGTCTGCAGCAGCTATTGTTACAGTAGTTGCACTACCTACAGTAGATAGATTATAAGAAGCTGCAGGAGAAGTAGTAAACCCCACAGTTTCATTAGGGCCGCTAGAAACTCTATCCCACTCCGTACCGTCCCACACGTATACAGCCTTTACATCCGTTACAAATGCGAGATCGCCGCCAGTATTACTAGAGCTAGGAAGAGCCGCTATATTCGCGTATACAGTAACTCCACCGCCTCCTCCCGAGCTGCCAGAAGCAGGGTAAAACTCAACCCACTGGTTACTAGTTCCATCCGCATAGTAAATATAAGGTACTAGTTCAGTTGTATCAAACCACAAGTCTCCGCTTGAAGGACTGCTCGGAGCTGTGTCAGAGATCGCCATAGGAGACCCAGTACCACTACTGCTAGCAGTAATTTTCCATTTTGCAGCCGAACTATTGTAAGTATAAGTCCTACCGTCTGCTGTTATTGTGTCTCCATCACTGGGACTATCTGTAAAGTTAATTGCCATTTTATTTCCTTATTCTACTATGATGACCAAGCTGTCATATTGCTAGATCCAAGGGCACTGCTATAATAACTAGATATTGATGCCAATTGAGTCGTTGTTAATATACTATCGTATGCTAGTACTGCTCTTACGTGTGACGCTCTCTGTAGACCAGAATAGCCCATCCACCTATATGAGTAAGAAGTCGCATTCAGACCTGTTACAGCAGCCATATTATACTTTGAGTAGTCAAGAGCATCAGCAGCCGCATCTTTACTTGCAGGGGGTGTGGAGCCATTTACATAATGTAGTATAGTCTCTCCTGTCCAAGCAGAGAAGCCCGGCGCGTTAAAAAGTCCAGCATTACCATTTACGAAGAAAAAATTATAGCGAGAAGTCGTACCATCCCCCATCATTATAAAGTTAGCATTTGTAGGCTGATAGAATATAAATACATATGTCTTGGCGTTAGACCTAACATCCGAAGGAAATATGAAGTTGCCCAACGAAGTATCAAACTGCATTGTGGGAACACTATGAGTACTACTACTTGATGTGTAAGTACCTCCTGAAAAAGTCATATCATTACTATTAGTGGAAATATCTGACCAAGTAGTGCCTGACCCTCCGTAACTAGAAGACTCACCAAAATCCCACCAACCGTAAGGGGAGATGCCTCCAGGATAAAAGCTAAGCGTAAATGTTGAAGAAGCACTGTTAGTTCTTACACCATCAAAAGCCTTAAATCTAGCAGTAAATGTTCCCGCATTAGAACCAGAGGTACTAGGAGTTACTGTAAATGTACCTCCACTCTGACTAATTGTTGCTTGAGCTTGATTAGTTGGAGAGGTATCGTGACTATAACTAACAGCAAACCCTTCGGGGTCTGTAGCAGCTACAGTAACAGTAGTTGCTGTGCCGTCAGCTGCTAGGTCGTAGGAAGCTGCTGGACTAGTAGTGAACTCAGGAAGCATATTTTTCCCTGAAAAAACTCTATCCCACTCTGTGCCATCCCAGCCATAAAAAGCTTTCACATCCGTTACAAATGCTAGGTCTCCTCCAGTATTTCCTGAGCTAGGAAGAGCTGCTATATTCGCGTATACAGTAACTCCACCACCTCCGCCACTATCTGCCGCAGATGCTTTCCACTTAGCACTACTACTCTCATACGTGTATGTTTTACCGTTTGCCGTAATAGTATCGCCATCACTGGGACTATCTGTAAAGTTAATTGCCATTTTTATTCTCCAAATGTTACTTTTCTGCTAACTACGTTATCAGATTTACTGTTTTCTTCTGCAAGTGAAAACTTGTTCGCATTAATTAGATTTTGAACATTTCTCCACGCTGCAGTATCTCCTTTTAGCATATTAAAAGTAGCAGTAGTTGTTCCCATAGTTTGTCGTATCAATGCTCTTACTGTCTGAAGCTCGTCCGTGTACATCCAGGCCTTGCTGTTTTGTGCATCCGGACCTGCTAGCCACATACCCCATTCAAAATTTGTTCCTTGAATAGTGCCTGCAATCAAAGCTAAACATCTGGCTCCGGCTCTTACTGCAAGAACGGTTCTTTCGGAGTCTGAAGCAAAGGAGCGATAAAGAGCTAGTGCTGTTTCTCTTTTTTCTTCCTCGGTAGTTGCATTGAACTCGCTCCAAGAAAAAACACTTTCCGACATAGCATCTGCTTTACACCCTTCCCATACAATATTAAAATCGTCGTTCTTAACTTTTTCTATAATATCAATAGTATACTTACTCATTAAAATCTACCGTTCTTGTGGAGCCGGTTCCCCCTATCCACGTTCCTAAAGTTGTAGAATAAGAAGAAGAGGCAGCCCATACCCAAGTAGTATTACCACCACTTTGTGTGTGAGTTGCATTTGAAGACGTGAAATTCTGAGATCCTACATCTATGGATGTAAAAAAGCCCTGAGATCTAGTCCCTGACAGACCTACTCTAAATCCTCTTCCTGTTGTAGCCTGTGTTTTTGAATCCACAGTCCTAAATTCTCTTAATTCAATTATGGTTGCCCCATCATATGAAGTGGAGCCACTAGCAAGAGTTCCAAAGTTATTAGACGAAATAGATTGCGTAGTATCGTATCCGTAAGTATTATAAAAAGCTCCTGGAGTCATAGTAATAGTCACATCCGCAGACGAAGAAGCTGCAGTTCCTATTGCCGATCCATGAAAGTTAGACATTTTTATTCTACCCGTTAAGGGGATATTAGTAATGACTCTGCCGCTGTTTCCTGCAGACAGACCGATAATAGTACCCCCTCCATAGTATTCCGAAAAGGATATAGGGTTTTCTCCACCAAATTCGACCTGTAGTTCGCTAAATTTTAACTGACCTGAAGATGCTAAAGCCATTATTTTTCTCCTTTTAGTTCTTCTATCTCTTGTTTAAGCTCTTTTACAGCTTCTATCAATACAGCAACTAATTTCTCATACCTTACTGCTTTTGTGCCATCTGGTCGCTCCGCGACTAACTCAGGCAGTACTTTCTCAACCTCCTGTGCAATTACACCACTGTCATGCTTTCTATGAAAGTACCCATCTTCTCCTCCCTGCTTTTCTAAGTACTCGTCTGTCCAGTCAAACGTTACTCCACGAATTTGCTGAACTTTACTGAGAGCATTTGGAATTATTTCAATATTTTCCTTAAGTCTCTCATCAGAAGAATAATAAGCTACTACGTCTCCATCCGCTCTAATCTCTGCCCCATAGTGAAGAGCAGTTGTATTCATAGTAAAGTCTACGCCGGGTATTCTTACATTGTTAATAAGTCCATCACCAGAAGCAGTTCCTATTGTCATCTCATTGTTTGTTGAAGTGCTAGTTGCTTCAGCATTATAGCCTATAAGTATGTTATGGCTGCCGTTTGAACTGGTAGCATTGTATGCTTGACCTCCAATTACAATATTCTTAGAGCCTGTAGTTATTGCATTACCGGCATTGTAGCCTAACAATACGTTCATATTAGCAGAGGTAATACTATCTCCAGCATTTACACCCACCGCAACGTTTGCACTGGCACTGTTTGTAACGGCTGCGCCGGCATTTGCACCCAGAAAAAGACTAAGTGCAGTAGAGTTATAAACAGCATCTGATAAATCATCAATAGATGTAGCGCCTGCAGAAGCAGGAGTAGTCCAGCTTAGAACGCCAGACCCATCTGTTTTAAGAACTTGATTCGCATCTCCGTCATTATTAGGTAGTGTCAAAGTGTAAGAAGCAGCAGCACTATGCGGAGGTCCCTTAATAGTTATTCCATGTGAATTGT
>Ga0102814_10002295_pt1 | contig 13012 bp, 13 predicted proteins | sample ColrivemetaGS741_FD_79112 | JGI IMG/M metagenome (GOLD analysis project Ga0102814, IMG submission 79112) | Estuarine microbial communities from the Columbia River estuary - Flood tide ETM metaG S.741 | ecosystem: Environmental > Aquatic > Marine > Intertidal zone > Estuary | place: USA... | reverse complement strand
AGCGGCAGGATCGCCACCGCCATGCCGATAAAGCCTATACCACCCAGCCATTGCAGCATCGAGCGCCAGATAAGCAGGCCCGGAGAGGCTTTGTCCAGACCGCTGATGACCGTGGAGCCGGTGGTGGTGATCCCGGACATGGTTTCGAAAAAGGCGTCGGTGTAGCTGATGTGGTGCACCAGCACCATCGGCAGGGCGGCAAAGATGCACACCACGATCCAGCTGGCGGTGGTCAGCATGTACATGTCACGCGGGCGCAGGCTGGCATTCTTGGGTCGACCCGATCCGGTCAGGGCCAATCCGGCCACGGCGGTAATAGCACAAGACCAGGCAAAGGCCGATAGCTCTGACTCGTGATCGAGGAGCACCAGGGTCAGCATCGGGATCAGCATGCTGGCGGCGATGGTCAGCAGAAACAGACCAATGATGAAGCCAATCATGCGCAGGGTGGGCATACTCATGGAGCGCACTCTTGTTCTTGAGGGGCAGCATTCTACTCGGCTCGAACCGGCTGTAAATCCTCCATTGGCCGCAATGGCAACTCAGTGGGTGGTTCAGTGCTTCCAGAATGCGCGGGTGAACAGCACCAGTACCGTGAGGATTTCCAGACGCCCGAGCAGCATGCCGGCAGTCAGCAGCCACTTGGCAGTGTCGCTGAGAGTGGAAAAGTTACCCGCCGGGCCGATGATAGGTCCCAGTCCCGGGCCGACGTTGCATACGGCGGTAGCGGCGCCGGTAAGCGCGGTTACCCAGTCCAGCCCGGTCAGGGTCAGGCCGATGGCGATCAGTGAGATGGTCACGGCGAAGAAGAACGAGAAAGTGATCATCGCGCTGACGATGTCTTCGTCGAGGTTATGACCGTTGTACTGCTGCTTGATGATGGCGCGTGGGTGCACCAGCTTGAGCAGGTTGGCGCGCAGCAGTACGAAGGCGACCTGAAAGCGGAAAATCTTCATGCCGCCGGCAGTGGATCCCGAGCAGCCACCGACAAAAGTCAGGTAAAAGAACAACAGCACGGCAAAACTTCCCCAGGTGGTGTAGTCACCCAGCGCATAGCCGGTAGTGCTGACCACCGAGGTAATATTGAATGCGGCGATGCGTATGGCATCCATCCAGCCCAGTTGAGAGTGCAGATGCAGCCAGGTACCTACTACCAGCCAGCTGGCCAGCAGAAATCCAAGCAGCCCGCGTACCTGATGGTCTCGTAGCAGGGCTTTGTAGTTGCCACGCAGACTGGCGACATACAGGGTGAAGGGCAGGCTGCCGAGGATCATCAGTGCGATGGCAATCCAGTGAATCGCGGGTTGGCTCCAGTGTGCCAACGAGGCGTCCGAGGTCGAGTAGCCGCCTGTTGAGATAGCAGTCATGGCATGGTTGATTGCTTCAAAGGGTGACATTCCGGCGCCCCACAAAGCAAAGAAGCCGAGCAGCGTAAGCCCGGTGTAGGCTGCCAATATGTACTTGTCAGCCATGTGCGAGCGCGGCATGACTTTCTCGCCCCAGTCTGATGACTCGGTCTGGAACAGACGCATACCGCCGACCCGCAGCAGCGGCAGAATCGCCACGGCCATGCCGATAAAGCCGATACCACCGAGCCATTGCAGCATGGAGCGCCAGATCAGCAGTCCGGGAGACGCCTGATCCAGATTGATCAGTACGGTCGAGCCAGTGGTGGTAACCCCGGACATGGTCTCGAAGAAAGCATCTGTGTAGCTGATGTGCTGGATCAGCACCATCGGCAGGGCGGCAAACAGGCACACCACAACCCAGCTGCCGGTGGTCAGCATGTACATGTCTCTAGGCCTCAGGTTGGAATCCTTAGGCCGGCCCGGGAGGGTCAGGGCCAGTCCCGCCATGGTCGTGATCAGACAGGACCAGGTAAAGGCAGACAGGTCTTCTTCCTGATTGAAGATGATCAGTGTCAGCATCGGAATCAGCATGCTTATCGCCAGAGTGATCAGAAAAATACCGATGATGAAAGCGATCGAGCGAAACGTCTGCAGGGCCATTCGAGTGGGGCTCTGGGGCTGAAGGGTGGGTATTCTACTCGCGCCGCCAAGACTGTAAATCGGTTACTCGATGGTATTTGTCTGTGCCTTCCGGGCTTTATGCATTCCGGTCAGTGTAATTTGGCCTGCGCGCAGGCACTAGCAGTCTGGCGCAGTTAGAATGGCAGCAATGTAAACGTTGCCGGAGGTGGCTGATGGAAGTTCTGCAGGCTCTGCAAAATCGTGTGTCGGTCGCGCGCCTGTGCGATCCGGCACCTACTGCCGCACAGCGTGAGCAACTGTTTGCCGCAGCCTTGCGCGCGCCTGACCATGGCCAGCTGAGCCCCTGGCGTTTCCTGACCGTTGAGGGTGCTTCCCGTGAGCGTCTGGGCGAGCTGTTTGCCCAGGCGCTGTCTGCCAGACCTGACGAGAGCAAGCCAGAGGCGCTGGAGAAAGTTCGCAAATCACCACTGCGTGCGCCCTTGCTGGTGGTGGTGATTGCCTGCCTGCAGGATCATCCGAAAATCCCGCAGCAAGAGCAGTTGCTGGCCGCCGGCTGTGCCGCCCACGGCTTGTTGCTGGCAGCCCATGGGCTGGGTCTGGGCGCCATGTGGCGCACCGGAGCGATGGCCGAAGAACCTCTGGTAACCAGAGGTTTGGGGTTGGCCGACAACGAGCGGATAATCGGCTTTATTTATCTGGGCAACGTCGAAGGTGAGCGGCGCAACCCGAGAGTGCTGGCTGTGGAAGACTTTGTGCAGCCCTGGAGCGAGCCTGTAATCAGTTAAGCCACTGGCGTCTTCTGCGGTAACCGCGCAGCAGGGCACCAAAGGCCGCGCCGAGTAGGGCGGTTGTGGCGCCGAGCAGATACCAGATCTGGGTTTCAGTCAGTGGGTTTTGCGGCTGTTGTGCTTGTGCTTCACGCAGTTGCAGCTTGAGCTTCTGGTTTTCCTTGCGCAGGTGCACCAGCTGTGCGCTTTCCTGTTCCGCGAGATTCTCCACTGTCTCTGGAGGCAAAACTGCATCCGCTGCGCTGGCCGGCAGCGTCTCGGTTGAGAGCGGGGCGCTGTCAGTTGGCGGCACACTGGCCGCGGCTGGCTCCTCGGCATGAACCGATGAGATCTGCAACGATGAAAGTAGTGCCCAGAGCACGAGCAGCAGGGGCAAGGAGTAGCGGCGCATGGTATTCCTTATTTTTATTGTTTTCGGACAGGTTGATTAACGGCCAAGTCAGGGCAGTACCAGCTTGAAGGGTTTAACTCGCACCTGAGCGTACACCCCGGCTGCCAGATAAGGGTCGGCATCTGCCCAGCTTTGTGCACTGTGTAGCGATTCGAATTCGGCAACAATCAGGCTGCCAGTGAAGCCGGCAGGTCCCGGGTCATTACTGTCGATCGCCGGATGCGGACCGGCGAGTACCAGTCGACCGGCGTTTTTCAGCTGTTCAAGCCGGGCGAGGTGCTCGGCGCGGGCAGCCAGGCGCTGACTCAGGGTGTCTGGATGGTCTGTGGCAATGATGGCGTAAAGCATGCTGATCCTTTTTTCGGGAAATCTCAGGACTGCTCGACGACGCTGTCGTCATGCAGGTGACGGGACAGGTAAATACCCTGGCCGATGAGGAACAGCAGGGTCATGCACAGGCTGCCGAAGACCTTGAAGTCCACCCACCACTGCTGAAAGGTAAAGGCCACGAACAGGTTGGCGCTACCGGCTATCAGGAAAAACACGATCCAGGCCTGATTCAGTCTGATCCAGACCGGCTGTGGCAGGCTGATTGCGTGGCCCAGCATGCGCTGGATCAGCGGCTTGTCACCGATGAAGTGGCTGGCCAGAAAGGCAATGGCGAAAATCCAGTTGACCACCGGAGCCTTCCATTTGAGGAAGGTTTCACTGTGGAACGCCAGCGTCATCCCGCCAAACAGCAGGCAGGCCGCCAGAGTCAGCCACTGGCCCTTCTCCAGGCGACGCTGTACGGCGAAAAAAGCACCATAGACCAGCACCGAACTGCCGATCAGTACCGCGGTGGCGCTGAAGATGCCGCCGATCATGAAGCTCTGATCGGCAAATTCGACGGCGCGTGGATCCAGCTTGTAGACGATGAAAAACAGGATAAGCGGGATGAAATCGATGAATTGTTTCACGGTGCAAGCCATGCGCTGGATGAAACGGCATAATAACAAATCAGAATTCCGGCGATAGTCATACCCATGCACATTGATCTGCACTGCCACAGCACCGCATCCGATGGTGTGCTTGCGCCTGCCGCACTGGTCGCACGAGCCTACGAGCGCGGTGTGCGCGTGCTGGCACTGACGGATCACGACACCCTTGAGGGGTTGCAGGAAGCCATGCAGGCAGCGGCGCAGTGGCCGGACATGCAGCTGGTCAGCGGCATCGAGCTGTCCTGTACCTGGGGTGGCGCCACCATCCATGTACTGGGCTATGGTTTCAGCCCGGACGCACCTGCGCTGCTCAAGGCGGTAGAGGATCTGCATCATGGCCGCTGGTCGCGTGCCGAAGAAATCGGCCGTCGTCTGGCAGACAAAGGCATGCCAGGAGCCTTTGTCGGTGCCCGTGAGTCGCAGATGCTGCTGGGCGACAGTGCCAACGCCCCGGCACGCCCGCATTTTGCTGATTTCCTGGTACGTGCCGGGCATGTGGCTGATCGTGGTGAAGCGTTTCGCAAGTGGCTGGGTGCCGGCAAGCTGGGTGATGTCAAACAGCATTGGCCGACACTTGAGGAAACGGTAGGCACCTTGAAGGCGTCGGGTGCCTGGATCAGCCTGGCCCACCCGATGATGTACGACTTCACCCGCAGCAAGCGCCGCCGGCTGCTTGAGGCCTTTGTCGCGGCCGGCGGTCATGGCCTGGAAGTGATCAACGGGCTGCAACCGGCTGAGCAGACCGGCACATTGAGCATTCTGGCGCGCGAGATGGGCCTGCTGGTCAGTGCCGGCAGCGATTTTCATGCGCCGAGCGACTGGTCGGAGCTGGGAATGTATCGTCCCATCCCTGAAGATTTGCCTTTGCTGGCAGCGCGCCTGAAATTGCCCGATGGGCTGGCACCCTCGACTGTAACCATGGTCGCGCCTGATGTTGCCGTTCACTGAGCAGGGAGTCGCCATGAGTCAGTTCTTCCAGATTCATCCGGAAAACCCGCAGGCACGCCTGATCAAGCAGGCAGTGGAGATCATTCGCAAAGGTGGCGTGGTGGTCTACCCGACCGACTCCTCCTATGCCGTGGGCTGCCATATTGGTGACAAGTCAGCCGTGGAGCGCATCCGCAGTCTGCGCCGGCTGGACGACAAGCACAATTTCACCCTGGTGTGCAGCGACCTGTCCCAGCTCGGGCTGTTTGCCAAGGTCGATACCAGCGCTTTTCGTTTGCTCAAGGCACATACGCCGGGTCCTTATACTTTCATTCTCAGCGCTACCCGTGAAGTGCCGCGCATGCTCATGCATCCCAAGCGTCGCACTATCGGCTTGCGCGTGCCGGCACATCCGATTGCCCTGGCGCTGCTGGAAGAACTTGGTGAGCCGCTGATGAGCGCTTCATTGATCCTGCCCGGTGAAAGCCTGCCAATGACGGATCCGTACGAGATTCGCCAATGCATCGAACATCAGGTCGATCTGATTATCGACGGCGGCTATGGCGGGCAGGAAGCTTCGACTGTGGTCAGCCTGACCGATGGCGATCCGCAGGTGCTGCGAGTGGGTGCCGGTGATCCGCAGCCTTTTGAGCAGGGTGCTGGTAGATGAGCGAGCAGAAGCACGTTCCGGAACAGCAGGAGCTGCCGTTTGCCCTGGTCTACGGTCAGGCAGTCACCGAGTTGCCGCTGGATTTGTACATTCCGCCGGATGCGCTGGAAGTCTTTCTCGAAGCTTTCGAGGGGCCGCTGGACCTGCTGCTTTACCTGATTCGCAAACAGAACATCGATATCCTCGATATCCAGGTCGCGGAAATCACCAAGCAGTACATGGGCTACGTCGAACTGATGCAGTCGGTGCGTCTGGAGCTGGCCGCCGAGTATCTGGTGATGGCGGCCATGCTGGCAGAAATCAAGTCGCGCATGCTGTTACCGCGTTCGGCCGAGGTCGAGCAGGAAGAGGATGATCCGCGCGCCGAACTGATTCGCCGTCTGCAAGAGTACGAGCGCTACAAGGCTGCCGCCGAAGACCTTGACGGCTTGCCACGCGTAGGTCGGGAAATTCACGTGCCGACCCTGGCGGCGCCGGCAGCACGGGCGCGCAAGCTGCTGCCGGATGTCAGCCTGCAGGAGTTGCTGCTGTCGATGGCTGATGTGCTGCGGCGTGCCGACATGTTCGAGAGCCACCAGGTCACCCGCGAAGCGCTGTCGACCCGCGAGCGCATGAGTGACGTGCTGGAGCGTCTGAAGGGCGGTGCTTTTGTGCCGTTCATCGAGCTGTTCCGTGCTGAAGAGGGGCGTCTGGGTGTGGTGGTGACCTTCATGGCAGTGCTCGAACTGATCAAGGAACAGCTGGTGGAGCTGGTGCAGAACGAGGCCTTTGCCGCCATTCATGTGCGCGCCAGAGCGGAATAACCGGCTGTTGGCCAAGTGACAAGAAAATATCAGAGGTGAATTGATGAACCTTTCCGACCCTCAGGATCTGGCCAGCCTGCTGGAAGCCTTTTTGCTGGCAGCCGGCCGACCGTTGTCGCTGGAGCGCATGGCCGAATTGTTCGAGGAAGTCGAACGTCCCGAGCCGGCGCTGCTGCGCGAAGCGCTGGAAATACTGCGGCAGAGCTGTGCCGGGCGTTCTTTCGAACTGAAAGAAGTGGCTTCGGGTTACCGTCTGCAGGTCTGTGAGCATTTCGCTCCCTGGGTTGGCCGCTTGTGGGATGAGCGGCCGCAACGCTATTCGCGGGCCATGCTGGAAACCCTGGCGCTGATTGCCTACCGGCAGCCGATTACCCGCGGCGAAATCGAAGATATCCGTGGTGTCGCGGTGAACAGTCAGACCGTCAAAACCCTGCTTGAGCGCGAGTGGATACGCGTGGTCGGCCATCGCGATGTGCCGGGCAAGCCGGAAATGTTCGCTACCACCCGGGCCTTTCTTGATTACTTCAATCTCAAGGGCCTGGAAGATCTGCCGACCCTGGCAGCCCTGCGCGACCTGGAACCTGAGCCGGTGTTGTCTTTCACCGATGAACAGCCGCAGGTGGCAGATGCCCTGCAGGTGCAACTGGATGCTGCCGGCGAACCCCGCGCAGAAGTCAATTTCAGTAGCTTGCTGGCCGAGCTCGATGATATGGAAGTGGGGCTGAAGACCGACTTCAGCGATCTGCTTGAACCGCCGGCTGAGCAGGCAGATGCAGCAGAACAAGACTCTGCAGAAGCAGCGGCTGAAAATCCCGGTGCGCAAGAGTCGTCTACCCGGCACTGACCAACAACTGCAGCTATCCTTCAGTCGGTGATCAGTCTTGTCGTGCTTACGGCCAGTGTTGCGCGTATGATGCGCGGCCCTTGCGGCATCAGCCGCGAGAATCAGTCATGGATACACCGGGAGGTGCCGCGATGAGTGACATTGAAGAATACAGCCCCGCAGGCGAGAAACTGCAGAAAGTCATGGCCCGCATGGGCTTGGCCTCGCGCCGCGATATCGAAACCTGGATCAGTCTTGGCCGCGTCAAGGTGAATAACCAGATCGCCACCCTTGGCCAGCGCGTTGACAGCCACGATGCCATCACCCTCGATGGTCGCCTGCTGCGCCGTGAAGAGCTGGAAGAAAATACCCGCCGCGTGATCATGTACAACAAGCCTGAAGGCCAGGTTTGTACCCGCAGCGACCCGGAAGGCCGCCCGACGGTGTTCGAACACCTGCCGCGTCTGCAAAGCGGACGCTGGATCAATATCGGTCGTCTGGATATCAATACTACCGGCCTGCTGATGTTCACCACCGACGGTGAGCTGGCCAACCGCCTGATGCACCCGTCCTATCAGATGGATCGCGAGTATGCGGTGCGGGTAATGGGTGAAGTGGATGACGAGATGATCGAGCGCTTGCTCGCCGGCGTGATGCTCGAAGACGGCCCAGCCAAGTTCTCCGACATCAAAAAGGCCCCCGGTGGTGCTGGCTTCAACCACTGGTTCCATTGCGTGGTGATGGAAGGCCGCAACCGCGAAGTACGCCGCCTGTGGGAATCCCAGGGCGTGACAGTCAGTCGCCTGAAGCGCGTGCGCTTTGGTCCGGTATTTCTGACTTCCGACCTTACGGTCGGGCGCTGGCGGGAGATGGTTCAGGGCGAGATCGACATTCTCAGCAATGAGGTTGGTCTGGAGTCTGTGGCGCTGCCGGAAATGAAAGGCAAACAGCGTGAAAAGCTTGAGCGCATGCAGCGGAAAACTGCCAAGCCGGTGTTGTCGCGCAGTCCGCGGCGGGCCGAGGGCGAGCGTCCAGCCCGGGTCTTGCGCGATGAATCCGGTGCGCCGATTGCTCGCAAGCCACGCCCTTCGGCTACCCGTGAGAACCCACGGGACAGCAGCAAGGGCTCGCAGGTTGCGGAACGTCCGGCGGATATGAACAAGAAGCGTCCGGCGAAGACTTCTGGCGACCGTGCCAGGCCGGCGCAGGGTGAGCGTCCAGAGCGTAAGCCAACCGCTGGCAAGCGGCCGCCGGCAGGTGATGGCCAGCGTCCGGGTTTTGGTCGCAAGCGGCCCTGATTCGGGCGGTTCGATAGAAAAAGGGAGCTCGTGAGAGCTCCCTTTTTTGTTCGTGGTGTGAGTAAACGGTTAGTGTCTAAGGATATCCAATCCGAAAGTGACTACCCCCATACCGAAACCAATCCGATTGGGGGCTCGCAGCTAGTGCTTACTGCGCATCCAGCGCCTGACCATTCACGCCCTGACTGTCCGGCCCCATCAGGTACAGATAGAGCGGCATGATTTCCTCCGGTGCAGGGTTGCGCGCCGGGTTTTCACCGGGATAGGCCTGGGCGCGCATGTTGGTGCGGGTGGCGCCGGGGTTGATGCTGTTGGCGCGGGCCTTGCTGGTGCCCTCCAGTTCGTCGGCGAGTACCTGCATCAGCCCTTCGTTGGCGAACTTGGATACCGCATAGGCACCCCAATAAGCACGCCCCTTGCGTCCGACGCCGCTGGAGGTGAATACCACCGAGGCATCTTCGGAAAGCCTCAGCAGCGGCAGCATTGAGTGGGTCAGCATGAATTCGGCGTTCACGTTGACCTGCATCACACGCATGAAATTGTCGCCCGATAACTGCTCGATGGGTGTGCGCGGACCGAGGATCGCCGCGTTGTGCAGCAGTCCGTCGAGACGGCCGAACTCGCTTTCGACCATCGCCGCCAGTTCGTCGTACTGGTGTGAAAGAGCTGTTTCCAGATTGAACGGAATCACCACCGGTTGCGCATGACCGGCTTTTTCGATCTGGTCATAGACCTGATTCAGGTTTGCTTCGGTCTTGCCCAGCAGCAGTACTGTCGCGCCGTGGGCAGCAAAGCATTGGGCCGCTGCGGCACCGATGCCACGGCCGGCCCCTGTCACCAGAATTACCCGGTCCTTGAGCAGATCGGGGCGGGCAATGTATTCGAACATGCAGGTTTTCCTTTTGAGCAGCGCCGTGCAGGCTTTTTGAAGGCGGCAAGCATAAAGGAAAACGTCCGACTTTTCGCAAGCGCCCGGCTAATCAGCCAGGGCGCATAGCCTCACTCAGGGCTCGATGATATTGAAATTGCCCTGTGGCTTGTCCAGCAGCTTGAAGAACTCCAGCAGTGACAGGCGGCTGCCCTCGATGTTCAGATCGTCGGAGAACAGCGTGTCCTTGAGTCCGGCGCTACCGGTGACCAGTTGCAGGAACAACGGTTTGGTCAGGTTGACCGTGGCGTCGGCGCCGGCGACCGGTGTCGCGATGCGGTGATGCAGCACAGCGTTTTCCACTTCCAGTACGTGGTTTTCCTGCAGGTCGGTGAAGTTGAAGTTGAGCAGCAGGTGTTTGCCGTCGGCCCGAGGACCGTTGAGGCTGGCCGCCATGGAGGCGAAGAACAGCGGCAGCGGCGTTTCTTCGAGCAGGTCGGCGACTTCGGTAAGGCTGACAGTTTCACTTGGCGGGCCATTACGCAGCTCATAGGCACCGCTCAGATAGACATCGCGCCAGGGCCCTGACTCTGCCTGGTAGCCGAGTTGTTCATAGCTGCGGGCCAGCAGTTCACGGGCCGGCTTGCTCTCGGGTTGGGCGAAGACCAGATGGTTTAGCAATTCAGCTGTCCAGCGATATTGGCCCTTGTCGAAGGACTGTTGGGCAATCTGCAGCAGCTTGTCGGCACCGCCGATGGCTTCAACATAGGCTGCGCCGGCTTCAGCCGGTGGCAGCGGATCGAGGTTGGCCGGGTTGCCGTCGTACCAGCCGAAATAGGCTTGATAGACTGCCTTGCTGTTGTGGCTGAGGGTGCCGTAGTAACCACGGTTGGAGAAGTTTTTTTCCAGCGTGGAGGGCAGCTTCAGTTCTTCGGCAATTTCCTTGGGTGTGGCGCCACTGTTGGCCATGCGCAGGGTCTGGTCATGGATGAACTTGTAGGTGTCGCGCTGGCTCTTGAGGAAGCTGTTGATGCGCTCCTTGCCCCAGATCGGCCAGTGGTGGCTGGCGAAATACACCTCGGCATCCTGACCAAACAGACCGATCGCCTCGTCGATATAGCCGCTCCACTTCAGCGCATCACGCACCTTGGCGCCGCGCAGGGTATAGAGGTTGTGCATGGTGTGCGAGACCACTTCGGCGCCGCAGAAAGCCTTGTATTGCGGGATGTAGAAGGTCATCTCGGCCGGCGCTTCGGAGGCCGGGGTGTACTGGAAGATTATCTCCAGGCCATCGACATCCAGCGTCTGGCCGGTCTTGCCGATGATTTCGGTGGGTTCGAGAATGCCGATGTCACCGCCGAACGGCGGCTGCTTGCCCAGTCCGGTGTCCACGTGTCCGGTTACCGAGCGCGGCAGCCGGCTGCCATACATGTACTGGGCGCGGCGCTGCATGGCCGGGCCAGCGAGAATATTTTCGCTGGAAGCTTCCTCCATGAAGCCCTGCGGGGCTATCACCTGCACCCCTTGGCGCTCGGCGTCATTCAGTACGCCGGCAATCCCGCCGAAGTGGTCGATATGTCTATGGGTAAAGATGATCGCGGAAATTCTCTGCTCGCCCAGCTGTTCACGGGCAAAGGCCAGCGCATTGCGGGCGGTGGGTGCGGTGGTGAGCGGGTCGACCAGAATCCAGCCGCTCTTGCCCTGGATCAGACTGATGTTGGCCAGATCGAAGCCGCGCAGCTGATAGATGCCCTTGGTGACTTCGAACAGACCGTTGATGTTGTTCAGTTTGGCCTGGCGCCACAGACTGGGGTTGACGCTGCCGGGCGCATCGCCTTCGATGAATGCGTAGTCGTCCATGTTCCACAGTGTCTTACCGCCCGCACTCGTGACCTGCAGCGGTTGCTGGCTGGCGATCAGGCCGCGGGTGGCATCTTCGAAGTCCTGCCGATCATCCAGCGGCAGGCTTTTGCCGACGGCGGCATTCGCTGCCATGGTGCTGCTGCTTGCCAGTGTGCCGGTTTGTGCGACGGTTTGATCCTCGTTGCCACAGGCGCTGAGCAAGCTGCCAAGCGCAAGAATGGCCAGTGATGACTGCAGTCGTGACATGGCGTAAAGCCTCGGGTTGTTATGGTGACTAGAGTGCCGTTATGGCTTCGGCAGCAAAATCGCTGTGCAGGTATGGCTCAGGAGCTTGCTTTCAGCAGCCGCAAAGGGCGTTATCGAGAATCTTGCGCAGCTGGTCAGGATGGTCGACCAATACATCGGCGCCCCAATGCGCAGGGTTGTCGTCAGGGTGAATATAGCCCCAGCTTACTGCTGCCGTGCGCGTACCGGCGGCGCGGCCGGATTCGATGTCGCGCAGGTCGTCACCGACGAAGAGAATCTCCTCCGGTTGCAGACCCAGCATGGTGCAAGCCAGCAGCATTGGTTCCGGGTCGGGTTTGCTGTGTTTGACATGATCCGGGCAGATCAATAGTGCCGAGCGTTCGGCCAGCCCCAGCTGCTGCATGATCGGCTCGGCAAAGCGCAGTGGCTTGTTGGTTACCACGCCCCAGCGCAGTCTGGCCTGTTCGATGTCATCCAGCAGTTGCGGTATGCCGTCGTAGGGTCTTGTGAACACGGCGCAGTGTTGCTGATAGCGCGCGAGAAACTCCTGGCGCAGTGTCTCGAATTCGGCTGAGTCGGTGGGATAGTCGAAGGCGGCACTGACCATGGCGCGCGCGCCGCCGGACACCACATCGGCTATCAGTTGCGGGTTCATGGGCGAAAGACCGTGGGCCTCGCGCATGGCCTGGCTGACGGCAATGAAATCGGGCGCGCTGTCGAGCAGCGTACCGTCCATGTCAAAGAGCACTGCACGCAGGCGCATCAGGCCTCCTTGAGGGTCTGGATCATGTAGTTGACGTCCACGTCTGCTTCCAGTTTGTACTGGCGGGTCAGCGGGTTATAGGTCAGGCCGATGATGTCCTGTACCTGCAGGCCGGCTTCCCGGCTCCAGACGCCGAGCTCCGAGGGGCGGATGAACTTCTTGAAGTCGTGGGTGCCGCGTGGCAGCAGGCGCAAAACATATTCAGCGCCGACGATGGCAAACAGATAGGCCTTGGGATTGCGATTGATAGTAGAAAAAAACACCTGACCGCCGGGCTTGACCATCTTGTGACAGGCGCGGATCACCGAGGCAGGGTCCGGCACATGCTCGAGCATTTCCAGGCAGGTGACTATATCGAACTGTTCCGGCATTTCCTCGGCCAGGGCTTCGGCGGTGACCTGTCGATAATCGACTTCCACACCGGATTCCATCTGATGCAGACGTGCCACGGCCAGCGGCGCTTCGCCCATATCGATACCGGTGACCGTGGCGCCGCGCTGGGCCATGGCCTCGCTGAGAATGCCACCGCCACAGCCGACGTCGAGTACACGCTTGCCGGCCAGGCTTATGCGTTCGTTGATCCAGTTGACGCGCAGCGGGT
>Ga0102814_10002293_pt1 | contig 13012 bp, 12 predicted proteins | sample ColrivemetaGS741_FD_79112 | JGI IMG/M metagenome (GOLD analysis project Ga0102814, IMG submission 79112) | Estuarine microbial communities from the Columbia River estuary - Flood tide ETM metaG S.741 | ecosystem: Environmental > Aquatic > Marine > Intertidal zone > Estuary | place: USA... | reverse complement strand
TGTTAAAACCCGTTTTCGGATATCTGCACTGGATTCTGAAGTGATCTCGTACTTTGACAGCTCTTCATAGCTCACCGGGGTAACCTCTACATGCAGGTCAATCCTGTCCAATAAAGGGCCACTAATCTTATTGAGATAGCGTTTTCGGACGCCTTCAGCACAAGCGCACTCTTTGGAAGGGTGGTTATAGAAACCACACGGACAGGGGTTTGTTGCATATTTGCACTTTGTGGTATTGCGATGCAAACGACCTAAAAATCCTACTTATCCTGTTAAAATAATAACTTTGGGAGACCACATTAGAAAGACAAGGTTAGACAGAGAACTCACTCAGAATCAAGTTGCTACATTGATTGGTGTAGCAACAGATACAGTAACGAATTGGGAGTTGAACAGGAATTCTCCAAGAAAAGGTTATTATTCAGCAATATATGATTTCCTTGGCAAGGTTCCTTTAATAAATTGAAAGTGCAAATATGCAACATATGGGGGTTCGTTTCTAAACACATGATTTATAGCATAATTTTTACTTTTCAAAGTACAATTTTAGGGGGGGGGCACTTGATTTTAACACTTTCTTTTTATAAATTGAAAATTCATTTTACTAGTTTTTATGAAAATCAATTGCCGTTAATTAGTGATCCAGTAACCATTTCATTTCAAATAAAAAATTCAAAAGTTTTGAAAGTATTAACATGTCTTTGAGTTACTGAATTCATAGACCGGTAGTTTATGGATTTCTATCGTAATCGAAAAAATTGAATAAAATAAGCATTGCCCCGTTGACCACAGAACAATGCTATTAAGAACAATCCTACTTAGTAGGAGTCTAAATGTAAATTTATGAAAAAAAATGTAAATAAAGCAAACTGGTTCAATTCCAAACCCACCCTATTATTTATTAGTATTATTACTTCATTTGTCTTTGTCATCCTTGTCTTCAATGCCTGCAATGATGAAGAGGAATTTAAAGAAACTGATATTTCAAATATTTCTTTGGAAGTGAGAAGTGAAAGTGATTGTTATGATCCAGATGAAGCCATACCTGAATGTTTTGAATATGGTCTATTGAATGATAACATAGATACAATTGAAATCGATGAAAATTGCAAAATTGAAGTTAGATGGGATGAAAGCTTTTGCTATACAATTGGAAAAAGAATAGTTGTAATTGAAAATTTTGAATACACCATTTTGGATGGTGAGTGCCTTCAGCAAATTCAGTATTGGGAGCAACTTGAAGCAAATGGTCAAACGCAGGAACTTGCCGATGCCTTGGATGCATTCGAATATGAAGCTTCTTTAATTCTTGAAATGAAAAGAATTGAAGATTACATAGATTCTTGGGGTGTTCCACTTTGTCAAGGTACTCAAAGTATCATTATGGCAGAATACTACTCAAATGTCTGTTTCCAATATTCTCCGGGGTCCTCTGCTGGTCCAAGACCTGATTTTACCAATATAGTCAAATGGCCGTGTGGACTAGTATGTTGTAAAAGGAGTGCAAAATACTGTATGGATAATGGAGGCCTTATAAGAATAGACCTTGGTTTTGAATTGTCTGGAAATGATTGTTCGGAAGAACCCCTGGATCCCAATAGAGTTGAAGTGTCTTGGGGTACATGTGATCATGATTGTTCTACATATTGAGATTAGATAAATTTAGAGCGGAGTATAATATTCCGCTCTTTTATAAAAACCTAAAAATGAATAAAATATTGATTCTTTTGCACTTTCTAATTCCTATCTGTTCAATAGCCCAGGAGTACATAGAGCCTTTGTCTTTTTTTGGTTATCAACCCAAGTGGAATCATGTTGTTTTTGACAGCTCACGTTTGGGAATGGAAGGATTTGATGGGAGCACCCATTTGATTACAGATTTCAATCATGAATTTATACTTGTTGACAGTTTTGCATATGTACGGTATTGGGATTATTATGGGGGACCCTTTATGGGTTGTTATTTTGAAAAATTCAATACAAATACTGGAGATCAAATTTGGGCCCAAGTATTTGGAAAACAATTTGCGGGTTATAAAGAATTTCCAAGTTATTGGTATCTTAATAAAGATAATCAAATTGAACTTTTATGTTTCAAAGAAATGCATCCACACCATTTAAGTGTTTTTACCGATGCAACACTATCAATCAGAAAATATGATAAAGAAACAGGAGAAATTCTGGAGAATACTTTTCCAGAGGATTTTGTTGGAAATGACACATTAAATTGGTTTTGGCAAGAACACATAATTCTTCCTACTCAAAATGATGGATATGTTTATATAGAGTTTAATCCCGGTCATAAAAACTCAATTTCCTTTGTAAAAAAATTATTTGATAATAAAATAAACTATCTGACAACAGATACAATCCACAGAAATAAAGAATTCTATACTGGTTATTACAAAAGGCCATGGCTATTTTCAGATAGCCTAATCATAAACCCTCGTCATTCTACAGAACAGCGTATATATGATCCTCCCTCTGATGATGGATATGATCAATTTGAATTATGGATTGATATTTTTGACAGCGAGTTTAATCATATTAACAGCATCGATATCCAGTCATACATGCTCTATAACTGGGAGTTTGGTTCAGTAGTGAAAGATGATTACCTGATTGTTAGTTGTGAGGATTCTTTTAATGTTCCCGGAATTAGAACTCATTTGGCAAAAGTGATCTTTGATCAGAACTTCAATCATGTGGAAACGATAGATTTTAAGAATGAATATAGATTCACTTCAATTAGTAAATTGCCATATGATCCAGGATTTTTAGTTTTAATTGATATTTATAATGATTCAACCGAAATGTATGAATGGCGAATCCACAGAACTGACGGTAATGGCAATTTGGTTCATTATTCTACACTTGAAATCGATGATACCAGGGATTTTTATGGTTTCCATGATACCAGGATTACGCAACAGAATATATTGATGATCGATTATGTGGCAAGAAAGAATATAAGTGATGGTGTAGTAGCCAGTACTCATGGAATAATAGGTGTAGATCTGGAGGAATTGGGGGTAGTTAGCTCCCACGATATTCCACATAAAAAAAACATTTCAGAGCTTGTCATTTTTCCAAATCCTGCGGGTGATGAAATAGAAATCAATTTCCCAAATACTTTTGCAGGACATCTTTCATTATTCGATTCTCAAGGTAGAAAAGCAGGAATTTACAATGTTGAAGATGCAGATAAGATACGGATTGAAACTTCTAATTTGAAGGGTGGTATATATTTTATCATAGCTGAAAACGAAAAAGGTTTGTTTAAAGGATCATTTATAAAGGAGTAAGCTTGAATTGATAGAATTTAATTTAAAACCCATTCCTTCGTTATGTTGTTCGATTCTGTACAACGCCAGGGTTGCGTAGCATATTCTTACTTTGTGAAATTGGTTGCCAAAAGGCCTAAAAACCTTGCCTATCCCAAAGAAATAGTTACCCTGGGAGATCATCTTAGAAAGATAAGATTGGACAGACAACTCATACAGAATCAAGTATCTATCAGCATAGGAGTTACTGAAGACACTATAACTAACTGGGAGTTAAATAGAAATACTCCAAGGAAAAGATACCATTCAAAAATATTCAAATTCCTTGACTATGTACCTCAAGTTAAATGAAAGTAAGAATATGCAACACATGAGGGTTCAGATACTAACATTTGATTTTATAGGGATTATTTGATGTTTGTCTAAATATAAATTAGGGGGGGGGCACCCAATATTTAACACGATCATTCTTGATTTTAATCATGACCGTTTTTACATTGAAGAATCATTTTACTCAATTTTGAAAATCTTTACCTTTTACAGATTATAATATGGAAACTTGATTTACAAATCCCGAAAAATTGCGAACCCGAAAATTGATTTTTAAATCCGACAATTCCAAGCCGATGACTTTCCCAGAATGTTCATGATTCTCCAGGAGGAGATTGGACAGGCAGTTTTTAGAATTCTGTCTCTAGAGAAAAAGCATTCTTTAAAGCATTGCTCGTATTGAGCAATTATTAATTAATTCTACATAGCGTAGGTAAATTATTAGAAATAATGAATAAAGTTAAATTTTCTTTTTTGATTTTTTTTATTGCGTATCTCTTTTCAGAAGGGGTCTTAGCTCAACCTTTATGTGATTGTACAGATCCAAATGAAACCATAGTGATTGATGGATTATCTTTTGGTTCAGCTGGTATTGATTTATCACAAGTAATCCAAAGTCAAAACATTTCATGGGAAAATGAATGCATTCTTATAAAAGGAATTTTGAATGTTGATGTAGATCTTGAAATTGTAGATTGTGAGATATATGGCCAGGACCTTGGAGGTTGGTACGGAGTTAAAGTAGGAGCTTTTAGAATTGAGTCAGGTAAATCCTTAACGGTTTTTGATTCTCATTTTGATGCATGTCATGAATTTTATTCCCCAATTCAAACCGAATGGGGATGGGAAGGATTTCTTATTGAAAATGGGGGCGAATTAAATCTTTACAATTCCCACATTGAAGATGCATATATTGGAATAAGTATATTAGGTGATTGTACATTAAATTGTGACGGTAATACTTTTTTAAACAATTGTTTAGGTATCTATGCTTTCCCATCTGAAAAGCAGAAAATAATAAATGGATCACCATTAGTAAATAACATTTTCATTGGAAATGATGATTTTACAGCTGCTTGTCATGTGCTTTCGACTCAAAACCCTAGCTGTGTCCCCAACCCTATAGCCGGGATTTTTTTAAATGATGTCAGTCATTTAACGGTAGGTTCTAATCATTCAACACCATTCTATGGAATTCAACCCAATCATTTTGAGGGTCCTGAATTGGAATGTGCAATAGTAAACGTTCGGAGCGGTATGACCATTGTCAATGCTGAAATTGAAAATTTAAACACTGAAGAGTATAACTCTATTGATGATCCGGAGCAAGCACATGGTGCAGGGGTGTATTCATACAACAATTTATACACTAATTTATACTATAGTAAAATCAAAAACTGTCAAGCTCCAATTTCATCTTTTAATTCTGAATTAGACATTGTTGGAAATAAGATAATCATTGATCCGGTTGGGGAACAAGTTTTTGATTTTGTCAAAACAAAATATATTGATATTCTAGGAGGAACAAATATCAATATTAAAAGAAATGACTTTTTAATTACAGGTTCGCAATTGTATACTCGAGGAATTTATGCAGAAAACCTTTATCCTAAAAACTTTGATATAAGATTAAATGATTTCAACACAAAAAAATCTGAGTTTAAAAATTGTAGGTCGGTACATTTTATTGCAAATGATAACCAAAATCATAAGGTAGAGGTCTTTGAATCATACTCTTTTGAGTTAATCAACAATGATTTTACCAAGAGCTTAAATTCTTCAATGCTGGATATTACTTCTGGGGGAAGACATACTTTAATTGATAATGATTTTTTAGATGTTTACATCAATGGTTCTTATCCAAACGTAAATTCAAAAATGAGCAATGGAAATACCTATGAGTGCAATTATTTTGATGGAGGATATCAGGGCATCAGATTTGATGGGCCCAATGCTGCAACCTATTTTAAAAGAACCACTTTTGATGATTGTGATGAAAGCCTCATTCTTGTCGATGGAGAAATTGGTCCACAACCTCCCGAAGAAATAGAAGAAGATTATTATGGAAATACCTGGATAGGAAACAATAATGTTGGTAAAATAATTGCTGGTTCAGGAAGTACTCCAGATGAGATAGCTGAGAAATCTCAATTTACCATTAATCCTTTTGATCTTCCTGTATCGGGATTATTACAACCCCCAAGCTATGATCCCGCAAATATTGGAGCAATTTGGTTTAAACCTGATGATGAAAAGGATAATGAGTTTTGTGAACCTGTCTCACCCTGGGTTGAGAAAGATAAGGATATTTGCGAATTAGACGAAAAGCCCTGGTGGATGAGTCTTGATTGTCAAAAACTCCAATATTATTTGGATTCTGTTCTGTTTACATCGTTTTCTAGTCCCAATATGGATCATTATTTATGGAGCAAACAAAGATATGTCTTGAAGGAATTATTGAACTATCCTGATTTAAGAGACTCATGTTCCTATGTGGATAGTCTTTGGAGTGGGTTCATAGGAAAAAGTGTTTTGGATTATGTTTATGTTGATTCATTATGGGGAAGGCTGCATTTCCCTGATGGTGTTGATTGTGATTCAATAACGATTGTTGAAGACAGCATCAGAATTTTCGTTGAAGAATTAAGGGAATTGGATAGTCTTTTAGTGAAAGACACAATTAATACAGAAGTTGAGTTGAATCAAAAATTGATTAAACTACATCAGCTGGATTCTATTTCAAGTGTTTGGATGGATATGAAAGAGAGTATAGCTGTTTTTCACAAGGATAAACTGGGAGCATTATCTTCAGAAATCGATCGATTGATAGCTGATTCCTTATATGAAATCACTTTAAAACGCTATTGGCAGTTAGCTATGGAAAAAATGACAAACGGAAAAGATACCCTATCACAAGGAGAGTGGTTAGAATTGGCCCAATTGGCCCAACTTTGTCCCTTGGAGGCTGGAGTTGGAGTGTATGGAGCACGGAGCCTTTACAACCAATATGATCCTACAGTTAATTATGATGATCTTCAGCTTTGTAATATGAGTCCCCCATCTCCTTTGCCGCTTGAAATAGTTGAAACTAATTTTGAAGTGCAGGTAAAGATAGCCCCAAATCCAAGTCTTGAAACTTTCGTTTTTTCCATGTTCAATCCAAATAAAAAACAAATATCATTTGACTTGTTCAATTTGGAAGGCAGAGTCTTGGAAAGCTATGATTTTGGAACTGTGAAAGAAATAGAGAAAACAATTGGGTTAACAATTGAGAAAGCGGGATTGTATATAGCAAGAATTAGTATTGATGGGAAAGCGTATATCTCAAATAAGTTGATTAAATTAGACAAATAGATGATTTTTAGACAAAAAAATATATTGTTAAAGCGAAGTAGGGGATTTATTCCCCTGCTTTGTATTTTCTTGTTATATTCAACAGATCTGAATGGACAAAAAGAGGACAATGTTTGGATCATGGGTTATACCAGTTATACCCCTGAAAATCCCGATGTAAATAAATCCATGGGTACAATTATTTTTGATTTTGGTAATATACCTCCCCATATCTATAGAGTGGAAGAGAGTTTTTTGAATTTTAAAGAGGCAGTTACATCAATGTGTGATAAAGAAGGGGAATTATTGTTTTGTTCAAATGGAATGGCGGTCTATGATCGTTATTTTCAAACAATGGACAATGGAGATACCATAGCTTATGGATCATATTGGGAACACTGGAACAAAGAAAAGAACGGTGTTTCATATCCTGAAGGTTTTGCCATATTACAAGGAGTACTTTCATTGCCATGGCCAGGACATGACGAACAATACCTTTTGGTCTATGAAACTTATAACCTGGAAAATGGATGGGTGGATCATGTGTATCAGGCACTAATTGATATGAAAGAGAATAATGGAATAGGAAAGGTAATAATAAAAGATGTGGACCTTATCCCAAATCAAACAAATGGTATAATAACTGGAAGAGGTAAAATTTCAACCTGTCGCCATGCGAACGGAAGGGACTGGTGGATCATTTTCCCTTTTACAGAAAAGGATAAGTATCTGATTTATTTATTGGATCCACAAGGATTAGGATTTGTAAGAGAGATCGAATTGGAAAATAAGATTACGGCGAGTGCATTTGGCCAGGCTTCTTTTTCACCGGACGGTGGAAGTTATGCCATGTGGGGGGGAACTTATTTGGAAGAACCTGGATATATACGACTTTATGATTTTGATCGATGCGAAGGGATATTAACAAATGAAAGATCTGATACTTTATATACTGGATTTGGAAATGGGTTGAGTTTTTCTCCTAATGGAGCGTTTTTGTATGTAAGTAATGATTGGAATATTTTACAATACGAGGTGCATGCAGAAGATTTTGTCTCTTCTAGAAATGTAGTTGCTGATTGGGATTTCTGGCAGGATGAATATGGATTCAGATATACTTTGGGATATATGGCTTTAGGTCAGGATGAAAAAATCTATGTAATTCCTAATAACGGTGGATCAAGGTATTTACATGTCATACAGAACCCTAATTTGAAGGGAGAGGATAGCAACGTCCTTCAACATGTTTTGAAGTTGCCTACATTAGTAGGAACTTCCAGAACAGTTCCAAACTACCCAAATTTTCGACTTGGCCCAATTGATGGTAGTTACTGTGACACACTGGGGTTAGATAATAATCCTGTTTCTAGGTTCAGTTTTGAGCAGGATAGTTTAGATCATCATTCAATTATTTTTAGAGATTTAAGCTATTTTGAACCTTATGACTGGACCTGGGATTTTGGTGATGGCTATTCCTCTTCTGAGAGCGATCCCGAACACACATTTCAAGAAAATGGTGTATATGATGTCTGTCTTACTGTGAGTAATGAAAATTCTTCAAATACGAACTGTAAAATCATAGACATTGGAGGTGTGGGGGTAGGGAAAAATCGAGATGACATTGAGGTGAGTGTTTTTCCTAATCCGGTAGAGGATGTATTGTTAGTGAATTTTACATCTTTTATCCCAGAAAGATGCATGATAGTTTTTTATGATCAAAAAGGAATAATGGTACTAAAGGAGAGAATATTTTATGGTTGGAACAGTTTGAATTTGGAAAACTTGCCTAACGGGCTTTACTATTTTCAAATTTTGGATAATAAAAGGGTTTTGAATATGGGTTCTGTTGTGAAACAATAATATTGAATTTCTAATAGCCTATGCATATCAGCTCATTTAATTTCCCATTTCTCATTAAGTTCTATTGATTTCTACAGATTTCAAGTACGGAAAATCCATAAAACAGGGTTTTTTTGCCAATTCCCATTGTTGTAATTTACGTGTACGAAACAGATCGAATTTTTGATCGATCTGAGTAAACAAAATGTACGCAAATATGGAAATCAACAACCAGGATGGAAACATTACGCAAGATAAGGGTGAAGGGACAATCTATATCCCCGGATCTGATCATTCTGAAAAGTTTAAAGTAAGAAAAGAGACGAATTTTTATTGGCGGGTATTTACTCTGATGATACTTGTCTGAAGTATCTGGATGCCCTGGAGGTCGAAAAAGAGGAGGAATTAAATCATGCCAACATCCGGATTTCTATGTTAAAGTCAAGCAATTATTATAATTTTTTTGATATATACGGTTGTTTTTAATGCAGGCATAAACTCTGTGAATGAGTTTGTTTCTGACGTTGTTAATAACTTTCATTTTATGTTTTCCCTGATCGACTTTTTTTAGATAATATTCTCTTAATTCACCAGGATGTGCAATGGCTGCAATAGCAGACATATGCAGCAAGCTTTTCAGCTCTTTGTCGGCTATATGAGATACTTTGGTTTGTCCCTTGAGACTGGTTCCGGAAGTATGTTGAAAAGGCGCTACTCCAGCATGACAGGAGAGTGCTTTTGCCGATGTGATTTTTTTAAATTCATTGGTAGCGATGATTATTTTCACTGCGGTGACAAAGGATATTCCCATAATAGAGGTGATGATCATATACAACCTACTAATAAAAGGGTCATTTAATACTCTAAGCTTGATCTCTTCTTCTATATTATCAATTTGTCTATCCAAGGCTAGAATTGCCTGACTGACACTCTTTTTCTCAATGCTAATGAGTTTTGGATTTAGGAAATCATAATCCTGGCAAAGTGCTTTGACTTGCTTTCGACTCTTCACCAGATTACGTCTTACTGCAAATAACCTTTTTATTTGTGTCAACTCTTCTCTCATAGGTATGTGAGGCCTGTACTTGTCGATATTTCTCATAGCATACTTGGCGATCCTCAGCGCATCTACCTTATCTGTTTTTCCTCTTTGCAAACCATTGGATCTGATGATCTCATTCGGATTACATTGCCATATATCCTGGTTTTTCTTTTCAAGAAAGGCTGCTATCTTCTCGTTATAAATACCTGTATGTTCCATCATAAACAGGATTTTCTCATTTTTCTGGCTGCTGCATTAATTACTTTGGTAAAATGATGTTCAATTGCAGTTGTGTTGTTTTCAATAGTACAATGATCAGGAGCATTGTCTGAGCTTAAAAGACACAGGTCAAGTGTTTTTTTGGAGATATCTATCCCCATGAATGAATTAAAAGTCATAACTTTAAAATTGAAGTTAGAAAATGGTTGCGCTTTATACACATTGCATCCCTTATAATAGGCCTTAATGCCTTAATTTCTATCTGATGTAAAGTATAAAGTTCCAGTAGAGGAGTAAATCAAGGCTTAGGTCTAAAAACCTGCTCGTCGAACTATTTCGCCTCTACTGGAATGCAACCTGTCATTAGACAAGTTATTAACAATTTTCCTGTTAATTAACAAAAAGAAAAAAGTAACAAAAAAGAAAAACACATTATAATAATAAATAATATATCTTATATATTTCTTTTTCTATAATACTTCACAATACAAAACTAAGGGATGGTCGAAGTGTTCCACTTCGATCCTATATACTTATCCAAACCAACCCTCTCGGTCAAGTTGCCTATACTGTATCGCCTGCGCCATATGCTCCGTCAATATCCTTTCGCTCCCTTCCATATCCGCAGCTGTCCGTGCCACTTTCAAGATCCGGTCGTAGGCACGGGCTGACAGTTGAAGTTTTTCCATTGCCTTTTTCAACAGCATCATTCCGGCACTATCAAGACGACAGACGTCCCGAACCATCTTCCCCGGCATCTGCGCATTGCAATGCAATTCCTTGTACTTTTCAAAGCGTTTCTCCTGGATCTGACGGGCTGTTAAAACGCGGGTACGGATATCGGCACTGGATTCGGAGGTGATCTCATACTTTGAGAGCTCCTCATAACTCACCGGAGTGACCTCCACGTGGAGATCGATGCGATCGAGCAGCGGTCCGCTGATCTTGTTCAGATACCTTTTTCGGACTCCTTCCGCACACACACAATCCTTTTGTGGATGGTTTAAGAAACCACAAGGACAGGGGTTCGTTGCATATTTGCACTTTGTGGTATTACGAGCTAAACGCCCTAAAAATCCAGCATATCCCGCCGAATTAAAGACGATTAGAGACCATATTAGAATGGTGAGATTAGATAGACAACTAACTCAAAAATAGGTTTCTACATTTCTTGGCGTTACAGCTGATACGGTGACTAATTGGGAGTTGAACAGAAATTATCCTAGACAACGATATTATCAAAGTATTTATGAATTTCTAGGATATGTGCCTTCAATGAGTTAAAAGTGCAAATATGCAACACATGAGGGTTTGGTTACTATTTATTGACTTTATAGGGTTATTTGCTATTTATTCGGATTACAAATTGAGGGGGGGGGGACATTTAACATTAACAGTATTGATTTTAACTTTAATCTTTTATACCTTGAAGATTCCTTTTATATAGTTATTGAAAATCGTTTACCGTGAATTTTTGTGATCCAGTAACCTGTTATGTTCACCATAATTAACCACTTGTTTTGAAAGTAGAATTTTGTCTTTGATTAAAATTTGTTCAAAGACCGGCAGTTTATATTTTTCTGTCGAAATCGTAAAAAAAATAAAATATATCATTCGTATTATAGGCAGTTAAATGTGTCTTTATAATATAAACACCAAATAAAATATAGTTTTCAGCTGCCAAAAAAAATGCCATACTTTTACAAATATTACTAAGTAAAAATGCAAATTATAATTAACTTAATTATGAAATTTCTATTCAACTTACTAAGTATATTATTATTATTTGGATTAATTGCTTGCTCTAAAAATGATGAGGATGAATTAAACTATTCTGATTTCGATTTTAAAATTAGTCTTCGTTCTTCAACAAATTTGGGCGAATTACATAACGATTTTCTTAAAAACTTCTTTCTTGACTATGATACAACAGTTAATTACAGCTACGACACTTTATTTTTTCTTGCTGAAGATTATTGTTATGATGAAAACTTCTCAGTATCCAACTTAAGATATTTTACTGATTTGAAAAATAACCTTCAAGAAGATCTAAATACTATTGGAGCTCAAAATTCGATCGATTCACTCATTGAAATGTATAAAGGTACTATCAACGATTTGTATAATGATAGTATTATATGTCAAAATGTAAAATTGGAATTACTCAAAATTCCTAATCTTATTCAGACCCAAAGCACAAGTATTAGTAGTTGGGATACTTTACAATTTCAAACTTTGACTGTTTGTTTAAATGCATTTGATTCATTGTACGTGACTCAGCTTTTCTCAATTAGCTCATATAGTCATTCATTTTGGAAAAGTGAATACGGGTTGCTAACGTTAACAAATCCCCATCTCTCTGACTTAGATAGTCCTAGTGCTATTACTTTCATTCTAAATGATGTATATGGCGCTGCTACTGGATTCGCAGGGTTTTGTGTTGCCCATCGTGATGAAATATGTGGTGGAGCATGGACTGATGCTGTTCCTGAGAGTGAATTTTATGAGATGTGTGGTGTTACTCTTTTTTCAGCAGGTGCTAGTTCGGCTGGGGGCCCATTAATTGGCAGATTTAAAAGATTCATGAATTGGATCAATTAATTAGTATGAAATGAAACTCATTAATTTTTAACATTTTAAATTTTATTTTAACAGTTTTGGGAATTGTAAATAAACTACTAGTAATTACTGTCAATATTCTCTTTTTAGTTCGGTAACATTGCATACAAAATTGAAAATATTTCTTTTTTTGTTAGACAATTGTTTATCTCTTAAAATCAATTTAGTTATGAATTTAATTTGTAATTATTTTTCAATTTAATAATTTATGATAATTGTAGAAATTTTGGGATTGGTAATTATTGGATTCTTAATCGATTGGATTAAAGATGTATATGAACAAAAGAGAGAAGGTAATACTGTGTTAAAAATAATGAATGTATTTTTTGCGGTTTATATTGTCTTA